>Ga0163153_10009107_pt1 | contig 10094 bp, 8 predicted proteins | sample OliLakLV19MP6IB1_FD_148629 | JGI IMG/M metagenome (GOLD analysis project Ga0163153, IMG submission 148629) | Freshwater microbial mat bacterial communities from Lake Vanda, McMurdo Dry Valleys, Antarctica - Oligotrophic Lake LV.19.MP6.IB-1 | ecosystem: Environmental > Aquatic > Freshwater > Lake...
AAAGAACAGATTGAAGAAGGGCTTCACCATTTGGGCAAAGCGCTCGCGACGGGCCAGGCTGATGCCTTCGCGGTTCAAGCCGCCATTGCCGCGATTCATGCCCAAGCGCCAACGGCTGAACCACGCGGTCGCGGTGGCGATGGCGTTTGGGCCAGAAGAAGGCTTGCGTCTTTTGGATCAGCTAGAGTTGAGTGGCGCGCTCAACGGCTACCATCTTTTGCCTGCGGCACGCGGAGATTTGCTTCGACGCCTAGGGAGAACCGTCGACGCAGAACAAGCCTACCGGCAAGCGGTGGCCTGGGTTGGAAGCGACGTGGAACGGCGTTTCCTTGAAGACCGTCTCGCGGAGCTGCGAGGCGGTGACCTTGATCTTACTTAGCCAAGGTTCAAGGGCCCTGTCACATATTTGGGATCACCAACGGCGGTTACGTTGAGGCCCATCATGTTGACCAGGCTTAGCAATAGATCATTGTGGGCGCGTCCCTGAGCATCCAGCGTACGGCCTGGATTGATGGCGCCGCCGGCTTTCCCGGCGACGAGGGCGATGAACTCGTCATGCTGGTGGCCGCCCCACATTTCGGAGGCGACGAAAACAACCGTGTTGTCAAGCACGCTGCCATTGCCCTCTGGTCGTAGCTCGCTTTGAGCTGATCGTCGTCTTGCCAGCTGTGCTCAAGGCCATGATGGCTTTCGTTGATGTTGAGAAACGGAAAGATGTTGTTGGCGCCTGTCGACATCCATTGAAAAGTGGCAATCCGGGTGAGATCGCAGTTGATCGCCTGATACATGAGTTCCAGCATCGCCGGGCCAAGCTCCTGAATGTCATCGGAAGAGTTTCCATTATTGGATGCGCCTTGATTGCCGATATTAGGCGGCGCGCAAGTAACGCCTTGGAAAATGGGGCCAGTGCCCGCCCCAACCTGCGGCAACGAGTTCTCAAGCTCACGGAGTGAGGTGAGGTGGAGATCGAGCTTGGACTGTTCGTCAGTGCCGGCGATGGCTTTGATCGCCAGAATTTCAGCTTTCAATTGATCCAGGCGGCTCTTTCCCGCGTCGTGGAGAGCGACGAGCTCGGCCGTGGCTTTCGGGTCAGCGTTCATCGTTCCGGAAGAAGCGGCGGGCGTCGTTGCACCGGGGAACAGCCGCGCGAAGGTGGCGTTCGGATCCTCCACCGGCTCGAGCGCGGTGCCATTTTTGAAAAGGCAACGGCGGCCTTCTGGGTTACTGTTCGTTTGCGTGATCGCGCCGAGCTGGAGCGAGCCAAACTTGGTGTTCGAGCCAAAGGCGTTCGCCAGCAGCTGGTCGATCGAGTTGATGGTGCCGTACTGGCTCCCAGCGCCAGGCACCTCTCCAGATCGTTGATTCGTGTCACCCGTGAACATGGTGCGCATGCCACCTCCGTGGCCCTCAAGCTCGGTATAGGAGCTCACAACATTGCCCGTGGGCATTCCGAGGTTGTTGAAGATAACGACGTCGGATTGAATGTCCTTGAGACCGCCCAAATAATGATCGTAGTCCCAACTCGAACCTTTGACGGAAAGATCGCCGTTGCGATCTAGCATGCTGACGCCGCTCGGGAGATGAACAGCAACATATCGAAGAGGCACTTTGGCTTGGGCCTCGACAATAGCCGAACGAAAAACTGGCGTCGCCAAGAAGGCGGCGGCACCGAGTTGCTGGAGGAGAGAGCGGCGCTTTATCAAGGATCGAGACATAGCTTTGAGTTCCTCTGTGTTTCAGATGATTAAGAACTACTTAGTGAAAAGATCGGAAGCGGAAGTTGTCAGCCTTTGCGATCGCAACCATCACTTCGCGCAGATCAAGACCGGTGGCCACGAGCGGCGTAGCGATAGCGCTCACCACTGGACGCTCAGCATCCAACACGGCGCGACCGAATGCCCAACTGTAGGCCTTCTCAGTCATGCACTGCTTCGCTTCAAGACTAGCGGCGAGCTTCGTTGAGAGCTCCACGCCACCCGTGAAGGGGCCATCAATGTCGACGGTGCCCGAGACACTGCCAGAGGCGTCTACGGGTTTGCCGCTTTCCGTCGAACGGAATTGCCCAATGCCGTCGTAGTTCTCAAGCCCAAACCCCAAAGGATCGATCAGCGTGTGGCAGCCCGCACAAGCTGGATCCGCCGAGTGCTGAGCGAACCGCTCGCGTGTGGTCAGACCGGGCTGGGGCGGCTGAACCTTGGGCACATTCGGAGGGGGCGCGGGCAGGTTCTGGCAAAGCAGGCCCACCCGCACGAACTTGCCGCGCATGACGGGACCTGACTCGCCGGGCTTGGAGTGGGCGGCGAGCACAGAAGCTTGAGTGAGGAGGCCTTGTCGCTCCAGGGGATTCAAGCTCGTCTTGATCAAGGTGTCGCCCTGGCCTGGGTCGGTGACTCCATAAAACGAGGCGAGCTTGCCGTTGATGAATGAAAAAGGCGCCGAAAGGAGCGACGAAAAGCTGCCATCGCCTTCCCAAAGAATGGTGTCGATAAAGCGAGCCGTTTCAGCTTGCATCTGAGTTCGTAGGTCCGACGTGAAGAGCGGATACTCCGTTGCATCCTTGGCTAGATTATCGAGATTCAACGTGTCGGCGAAACTCAGAACGAAGCGCTGAAGGTTCGGCTTACTCGCCGGTTGGCTCAATAGGCGCCGAGCTTGTTGCTCGATCTGCGCAGGCGTTAGCAGTGCATTGGCGTCGGCTGCCGTTAGTAAGGCGTCATCTGGCGTAGTAGCGGTGGCCAGGTAGGAAAGCTGGGTTGCAACTTCGTGAGGAGTGAGCGCACGGTCAGATCCCGCCGTTCCAAGCTCGAAACGATAGAGGAGATACGGCGACTGCAGCATTGTCTGCACCACCTGCCGGATGCCGCCTGCGTAGTCAGCGCGCGTTCGTTGGTCCGCATACAGCGCTTCGTACGCCTTCTGTTCATGGGGCGAGAGCGGACGCCTAAACGCACGTTTACCGAACGTACCCACAAAGGCACTGGCACATTGAGGTTCCATCTCGGATGCCGCACACGCGGGGACAACGAAGGCATTTGCGGCTTCTTGTGCCGAAAGATCCCAGTACTGTTTAGCTAACGCCGGAGGCACCGTGAGCGTTGCCGCAAAGTTATCGAACCCTCTGGTAAGAGCATCCGTTTGGAGCGGTTCGGTTGGGTTGGTCGGTAAGTTGAGCAGGGATTGAACCGTGTTTTTGTACTCAATGTTGGTGAGCCTGCGGAGCATGGTGGGGCCAACCACCGCCCCAGGGGGCACAGCGATCACCGTCCCACTTCCGCCCGCACCCATCGCTACAGCTGCCACTCCGGTGCCGCCACCTACGCCCGTCCCTGGACCATTCGGACCCGCCTGATCGGAGTTTGTGGGTGCTGAACTGGTGTTTCCGCGGTGGTCCCCGCCCGCAGTCGTGGTGCAACCTGCTGTAACGCTGAGCAGGCAAAAAGCCAGAGGAAACCTAGCGTTGAACGAGCGATGAGATGATCTCGACATGAGAATCCTTTCGAAACAAACAGGAATGACGCACAAGAACGCACCGGCGACACGCAGGGGTGGCGCAGCCAACGGCAGAAGGTGGCCCTTTTCTCAAGAACCTACACTTGAAGTCTAAGGATCCCGCTAAGACTTTGGAATCTCTGGTTCTGCCAAAGTGGCTGTCGGATCTGCTCAGGCACAGTCCTGATTTGCTAGGATGTTGGGTCTCAGCCGCTCTCGAATCTGCTCAGCGCGGGCTCTCTCAAAAAGAGACGTCTGATGGCTCACGAAAGCTGCTCGGCGGCTTGCCGAAGTAGCGGCTGAAAACCGTCGAGAAGTGGTTTGCATTCTGAAAGCCCAACCCTTCGCTGATCACCCGAAGCGGCGTGCGTGTGGACTTGAGCAAATCCAAGGCCTCTTCCATCTTGAAGCGAGTGAAAGCTCGGGCGGCCGATACGTGGAGCTCCTTGCGACAAGCACGCTCGAGCGATGAGACGCTCATGCCCAGATGGTGCGCCATTTGTTCAACGGAGAGGTGCTGGTCAACGCACCGCTGGAACAGCTCCAAGAGGCGATCTTCCACGTTGTTCATGCGCCTAGCCTCCGTGAATGCCGTCGAGAACACCGGCCGCGGCAGCGCTTGCAGAAGCTCCCAGAAAAGCGTGATCGTCCACGAATCGAGCAAGAAAGGCGTGACTGAATTGGGTTTCTCCACTGCCTTGGCAGCTCGTTCTTGATAGGCCGCAATCAACTTAGCCGTATCGCTAAAGACCAGTTCTGAAGGAAGCGTCCCCTTGCCAAACAGTTCCACCTGCTCAGATGAGCGGCGGAGGCCGAGCAGCACGAACTTGATGGCCACAAAACTGCAAGACGCGGGGGTTGCATCCTCGTGCACATCCCCAGGACGCACCATCAGCGTCTGTCCCGGCGTCAGCGTGAGGGACACGTTGTTCAGCTTGCACGAATAGCTTCCCGTGAGAGGGTGCACGAGTTCAAAGAAGTCGTGAGTGTGGCGCCCAATCTGCCAACCCTCCGGCGCGTCGATCACGTTGGTCGAAAGGAACGCGCACTTGGTGTGGATACGCCGGCCCCCGGCGATGGGGTCCTCAAATACCTGCGTCGCCGCTTTTCCCCACGTTTCGAGCCTCTTCATGGCATTCCCTGGGGGCTCACCGAGCGAGAACGGTGCGCGCTGAAAGCTGCAGGGAACATTTCCAAAAGATACACGAAAGGTTGAAGTTGTCACGCACGCGGCAGCTCTACAAGCCCGGACAGCTCCGGCCAGTGAAGAACATGACCGAGCGCTCGCTTGACCTCGACGTGTCGACTGGACGCGAGCGCTCCTATACCCACCAGATATCAAACTGCTTCACGCGACGCGCTTCTTCGCGCGAAGAGCAGACCGGTGCTTTCTCGACGGCAGCGCTGGCTTCGCCAAGCGATTCTCAGGGTCCCAACCCACTAGGTCTGCGGCGGCAACACCTTTTTGCAACGGATGCGCGCGGTACCGCGCCTCGGTATCGCGATCTAACGCCAAGTCCACAGCTCGTCGCACGGCGAGGCGAATAAATTCTGCTCGTATGCCCCTGCCCGCGGGTGCCACAACCTAGTTGCTAGGCCCTTCGGGCCCGCGCCGCGACATGCCGTCGAGCGTGAGGTTCTCGAGCTTTTGCGGGTCGGTGACGCCGGGGGGCATCGAAAAGCGGAGCTGGTGACTTCGGTGCGATACTAGGTTGTCCGCCATGATGACGCCACGGTTGATGTCCTCAAAGTAGACGACGCCCGCTACCACGGCACCTGTTGGCGCAAAGCAACCATGCCAGAAGCTGTGCTCCTTGATGTGGTGGAAGATGTTGTCGGCCAATGCCTGCTCCGAGAGCGTGATTCGAACGAGCTCCCGCACGAACGTAATGAGTAGCGGGTGCTGTGCTGTTTCTCCAAGGGCGAGAAAGTCATCCCTTGGCACCAAGACATCGTGAAAGAAATCCTCGACCGCACTGAGGTCCGCCGCCTCGCTGACTAAGCGACGTAATTCGGTAATGGCGTCCGCAACCCCAAGCTTTAGACCCCTTTGACCACCCTCTCGGCCTTTGCGCAATTTCCGATTCATTGAACCCATGACGCGGTGTTAGCAGGTGTAGCAGAGGAGGCAATGTTAGGGGTGGGGGGTGAGGTAGAGCTCCCCAAAGTGGCAAGCGATTGAGTGCCTTCGGATTCCACGCAGGATTCTTCACGGGAGCGTGTAATCAAAGAGCTTGCGATTCTCTGGGGAATAGGGTTTTCCCGCCATCGTTTCGTTGCATTGAAGCAGCACCGACGCTTGAGTGCCGAGCGCTGGTCCCAAGCCACAGCTCCCCGCTAACACCTCTGCGTATACGGCCTGCTGTTGCTCATTATAGACCATAAGCACGCCAAATTGGTCCTCTGAACTTCGCTGGTAATGCTGCCAGGTTACAAGGAAACGCGCTCCGTGGCTGTTTCTCAAGGTAAGGCTCTTGAGCGGCATGAAACGCTGCACCTTGTCCTCAAACGCGTACTCTTTCAGGGTGCCGATCGTCGTGCCCTGACGGTCAAGGATGTGCAGACCGGGGCTGGCTAGAAATCGATTGGAGTTGTGGGGATCGGCGCCGTCATTCCTGAGAACCGAGTATGCCGTTTTGCTCCCAACCGACCAATCAACCAAGACTTTCCCGTCGCTGGTATTTCGCCACATTTCCGTTCCGTCTTTGTCAGACGCAACGACTGTTCCCATCCGGTCAAAGGCAAACTCAGCGCTCCTCTCCTGAAGCACCGCCACTTCAGGCTCAGTCGGGCCGGAGACGACCCGCAGATCAGAGCCAACGGGCGGACTGGGTTCACCCCCCGTACTAAGAGCAGCTCGGGCATGCCGTCCCCATTTAGATCTGAGGTTAACACTCGGCGAGTTTCAAAGCCTGATTTTCGCCAGAGCACGTTGCCTTGCGTGTCGAGCAGCCAGGTGTCAGGGCCACCCGAAGCGACGACTTCCGGTAAGCCTCATGGGACCTCCGTGCAGCCGCCTGGGTACTACCTACTAGTGGTAAGCTACGAAGGCGCAGAGCAGTTGATCGTCAATGGGCAAGCGTTTGAAATCCCGGAGAACGCCGCCTACATCATTCAGCCCGGCGTGCTCGCTGAACAAATTGGCTCCGAAAAAGGCAGCCGCCCCGCTTATCTCCACTTCGATGTGATGTACAATCCACGCCACGCGGAGCACGGTGAAGTGCATTCTTTTGCCACCGATCTCGATGACCGCTCGCATCTCCTCCAGCCGTCGTCGTTGGAGGTGTGGGGCGTTGATTTGCCGGTTCGTGTGCCGCCAGCACTTCAGCCACTCTTCGCGCGCGACCCTCAGCGCGCAAGAGGTGGGCAAACAAGTCGGTTATCCCAACCAAACAGTGCTCGGTCGCAGTTTCAAAAAACGCCACGGCATCACCTCGACAGAATGACGAGCGAAGCGTCAGGGATAGGCACATCGGAGCCAATTGACGAAAGGCATAGCCTCGCGCCCGGCTGGGAGTGTAGTGAACTCGGATGGAGAGTCGACCCGAGCGAACCGATTACGAGAAACGCTGGCGTCGCATCGCGTTCTTCTACTGGGCAACTCCGCTCGTCTTGGGACTAGCGATATCCATTGCTTGGTATCAAACGCGAAACCTTTTGTGGATGTTTGCGGGTCTGTTCGCGATCGTTTACGGGCTAACGTTACTTGGCGTCGGGTTGATCAAGACAGCAAGCCTCAAGCGAAATGCTGAGCGGGAGGCTATGCTCCATGGGGGTCCAAGTAAACGTCGTTTGGTCCTACTGCTCTGGAGCAACGTGCTTGTTGCAGTCACACTCACGGCGATTCCCGTGCACTCGTCTGCCCGGAATACGCTGACGGTACTGAACGCCTCTGGTTTTGAGTTGCGAAACTTCGCGGTCTTGGAGCCAGCTGGCAAGGTTCGGATGCTGGGCGATATCTCGAGGAATCAGCGCAAGGAATTTTCGTTTAAGCTTGAGGGGGAAGGTACCGTGAAATACCAAATGGATGTTAGCGGAAGGCGCGTGTCAGGCATGCTGTTCGGCTACGTTCCCTCGGTGTTATCGAGCAACGCCATTTTGATGATTGCTGGTGATAAAGATGGAACAGTAGCTGTCGCCGAGACCGACGAATCTGGCCAACGTCTATTTGGGCATGAAGTGGAAAGAGTTTACCAACCCTATCCGTGCGGTTCGGCTTCGAGTGGGGCCGGTGTTTCACGGTGACCGGCCATCACGCTTGGCGTTGGCGGCTCGCTTGGCGGTGCTGGGCATTCCCATCCGAGTGTGATGGCGGGAGTACTTGTGCTCAAGAAGTCTCAAGGCTTGGCGATTGACGCCACGTACTTCGTGGCTTGCGCAAACGCTTCGCTCGCGTCCGCGCAGATGATCACCCCGGGGCGCGTTTCCCAGTGCGCCTTGCGCAGCAAGCTGCGCGGCTGATCTCGAACTCCGCTCAAAATAGCCAGGCCGTTGTTCTTGCGCAGACGCTCAATCACACTCTCGAGCGCCACCAAACCGGTGGCATCCATCGCGTTCACGCCATCCATCAGAAAAATCACTGCACCCGGACGATTCGTCACCACCGTGAGCGCACCCATCGCCTTTTGAGCGGCACCAAAGAAGAGTGGCCCAGAGATTTCGTACAGCGACACGCCCTCTGGCAAGGGCCCAGGCACACTGTGATGCGGACCCACCACCATTTCGGCATGCGTGACCTCCGCCATGCGGCGCATGAAGAGCAGCGACGCCAACACCATGCCCACGGCCACCCCGACCACCATATCAAACAGCACTGTGAGGCTGAAGCAAATCAAGAGCACCGCGACATCGCTGCGCGGAGCGATGCGCAACATATGCACGAAGTGCTTCAAATCGGACATATTCCAGGCCACGAGCAGCAACAGCGCAGCCAGCGACGCCATTGGCAGGTAACCTAAGAACGGAGCCAACGCGAGAACCGAAACCAACACGGCGAGCGCATGCACCGCGGCCGCGATCGGCGACCGCGCGCCGGAACGATAGTTCGTCGCCGTGCGCGCGATGGCTCCGGTGGCGGGAATTCCCCCAAAGAATGGGGCGACGATATTGCCGATCCCCTGCGCCAACAGCTCCGCATCCGGATCGTGGCGGGTCTGAGCCATGCCATCGGCAACCACCGCCGAAAGCAACGATTCAATAGCTCCCAACATCGCGATCGCAAAGGCACCCGTCAAGAGTTCTCGGATCACGCGACGTGAAAACTGTAGCGGCTCGCCATGAGGCCCAGGAAAATTCCAAGGCAAACCAGGCAGCGGCGGCAACTGCGGGATGCCCCGCACGACCTCGCCATCAATCAACGTCGAGAAGCGATCGCGAATCGTTTCCACGTGAAAGCCATCTACCCAATGCCCGAGCGCTAGCGCCAAGAAGGCTGCCAAGGGCAAGGCCACGAGCGGCGCAGGGATGCGTTTGGTGAATCGAGGCAGCACGAGCAACACAGCCAGCGTTGCGAACCCGATCAGCGTTTCGGACGGCGAAACACTGCGATAGGCCTGGGCCATCGCAATCACGCGTTCAACGAACTCAGAGGGCAAATGCGGCAGCGACAAACCCAACAGATCCTTGATCTGCAGCGTGGCGATCACCGTCGCAATCCCCGCCGTAAAACCTGTGGTGACGGGATCTGGGATAAACTGCACCAGCTTTCCGAGCCGTGCCACGGCCATTCCAACCAAGATCACTCCGCCCAAAAGGCCCGACACCAGCAATCCCGCAAGGCCAAACTTCGAATAGATCGGCGCCAAGACCACGATGAACGCCGCAGTGGGCCCGCTCACTTGCAAGCGCGAACCGCCCAACAAAGCAATCACAAGCCCAGCGACCACTGCAGTGTACAGACCATGCTGCGGAGCAGCGCCCACACCCACGGCCAACGCCATCGCCAACGGCAACGCCACCACACCGACGACTAAGCCTGCCAACACGTCGCGGCGCAAATCCAGACGCGTGTAGCCTTCGCGCAAGACGGCTCGGAGTGCGGCTGCCGGCAGCTCCCAGAAAGGGACGGCGACTTCACCGGAACGGTAACGAGTGAGAGCCATGCAACTTTCTAACGGCCGGAAGAGCACACTCCGTACCATAGGCGAGCCACGTCGGCCGATTTTGCTGCAGCCTTGAGCGCTTGCGCCGTGACTCGCAAGCCTCGTCACCGTGTGCTAGCCGTGTCGCGATGAGCAAAGAAGTCGCACTTTTGGCGTGTTGTGCGCTGTCCGTGGCAATCGGCAGCTGCGATATCCGACCGCACAGTGATCCCTCCCCTGCACCGGCTGCGACGCGCGCACCCGCCATAGAGCTCGCGCAACGCCTTCCGGTACCCACTCCGCCAAGCAACCGTGCCCCGCTCTTGGCGATTGGCGGCTCGCGTTTCACCGAGAGTGCTAGCTTTTCCGCGATCTCCGGTCGTGAGCTCATCGCAAGTATCGCCAGCTCCGGAGCACGCGCTGTCCTGGTTAATGCCTGGGCGAGTTGGTGTACGCCCTGTCGGGATGAAATGCCCATGTTGCACGCAATTGCTGTGAACCTAAAGAGCCGTGGTTTGGAGGTAG
>Ga0163153_10009108_pt1 | contig 10093 bp, 11 predicted proteins | sample OliLakLV19MP6IB1_FD_148629 | JGI IMG/M metagenome (GOLD analysis project Ga0163153, IMG submission 148629) | Freshwater microbial mat bacterial communities from Lake Vanda, McMurdo Dry Valleys, Antarctica - Oligotrophic Lake LV.19.MP6.IB-1 | ecosystem: Environmental > Aquatic > Freshwater >...
GGGGCCGGTCGTCTCAGCGAGGCGGCCGGCTTCTTTTGTGCGCCGCTTGCTACCGGGTGGGCTGGTTAGTACCAAGCCAGCCTTCGTCCCCGTCGTCTAGCTCGGCCAAGGACACCAGCCTTTCACGTTGGTAACACGGGTTCAAATCCCGTCGGGGACGCTAGTCGGTTCAGGGACTTAGCGGACTTGGCTAGTTCGGCACCGGGCTCTAGTGCCAAATAGGTGCCATTTCGGCGGCAGTTTTGGTCCGTCTACGCGTGTTCCGGCTTTCAGTCCATTTTCGCCGGTCACCGGGGAAACATCACAACCATCACAACCATCACAACCCTGCCCGCAGTCGTGTCGCGACCTGCTGGCTAGTCTAGACCGAGCCGCCACGGTGGTGACGGGGGTGTTCGCGCGCTCCGCGCTCTTTTTGCGGGAACGGAGAAGCGCGCGGGGAATAGACGATCGATTATCGGCGCTCGCTACTGCGCGCTCTTCCGAGTGCCGCCGATCTCGACGCGGTTGACGGCCTGCTGTAGGAACTCGGCGGAGAGGTGCGAGTATCGCATGGTCATCCGCGCGTCCTTGTGGCCGAGGAGCTCCTGCAGCGCGCGTGGCGACAATCCGGCCATCGCCTGGTAGCTGGCGAAGGAGTGCCGCAGATCGTGCAGCCGGAGGTCTTCCAGACCCGACCGGCGCACGACCCTACCGAAGGCAACGGACACCGAGCGCTCTTCGAAGGGGAAGAGCTTGGGCGTGTCGACGCGCGGTGGCAGCGAGCGCAGCGCTTCGAGCGAGACCGCGTTCAGGAACAGGTGCCGCTTCTCGCCGTTCTTGGTGTCGTGGAGAGTCGCGATCCCGTTCTCCCAGTCGAGGTCCTTCCGTTCGAGCGAGAGTAGCTCGGAGCGCCTGGCACCAGTGTTCATGGCGAGGAGCACCAGCGGCTTCAGATAGTGCTTCACGAGGGTGGACGTGTCGCTGGATCGAGGGAACGACGCCATCAGCGTCTCGATCTCTTCCGGGCGCAGGTAGCGCGTGCGACCGCTCGGCTCGCGCAGCAGCTTGAGCTTCTCGAGCGGGTTCTTGCCGAGGTATTCCCACTCGACGGCGCGCCGCATCACGTGACGCAGGACGGTGAGCGTGTTGTTCACGGTGGCGGGTGCAGCGCCATCTTCTAGGCGCCGCGCGGCGTAGGCGTCGACCTGGGCGAGCGTCACTGCGCGCAGCGCGCACTTGAAGCTCGGCTTGAGATGTAGCGCGAGGATCGCGTCCCAATGGGTCTTCGTGCGTGGCCGCAGGGTAGGGGCGACGCGCTTCATCCAAACGTCGGCGAAGTTCGCGAACGTCGTGTCGGTGTCGTCGATCACGCCGAGGTGCTCGCGCTTCACGACCTTGGTCAGCTTGTCGTTCAGGACCTCGGTGGCGACGCGCTTGTCAGTCACCTTGGTGTTGATGCGGCGCCGTCGGCCGGTCGCGTCGTTGAAGTCGATCCAGTAAGTGCCGGCGCGCTTGAAGACTCGTGCCATCGCTCAACCCCCCTTTTCCTTGCGCGGTCGCCCAGCACCCGGTCGCCGCTGCCGCTGCCACGTTCCGTTCTTCTTCGCCTGATGGATCCGCATGACGGCATCCGACGCCCGCTTTGCGGCTTGTCGCTCAAGCAGATGATTTACAGCTAGCCGCTGCCGTCGATCGTCGTATCCAGCCCGACCACGGCACCGGCTGCTGCAGTACAAGGCCCCCTTCCGGCCGGGCGCGAACACCAGCTGGCACAGCTCGTTGGCACATCGGCTCCACGGGGACTGCGACAGCGTCATGATCGTCCCCTGCAAAGCCAGCACCGTCTCCGGAGAGTAGAGCGCGTCCTGCCTCGACCGGTTCCGGTTGCGACTCACCTCGCGTGCGGACAGCGGCCGCCCAGCGGGGCAGTCAAGGATTCGACCCTTTTCCCGCTGCTCTTTCGTGAACGCGGGCAACTCGACCTTCGGCATCTCCTTGCTTGCCGTGATCTCGAAGGGGCTCGCGCGGTTGACCGCGCCATCGATCGAGAGCCGTTCAGCGTAGCCGCGCCGCGCAACGACTACGGTCTCGGTTGGTACGCCGTCGCCCACCACCAGGAAGCCGTATTCCGAGTCAATACGTGGGAGGACGTGCTGGCGTAGATCTGCGTGTAGACGCCCGAGTGCGGCGATGACGTAGGCAAGGGACGGGAATTGGTCGGGCCAGCGACCTGCGCGAACATCGTCGAGTACCTCGCGCACGACTCGACGTTCTTTTCGGGGGCAGTCCCTGAGCGCCGGTATCCACGTACGAAGCGCCCACCGCATCGCGATTTGGCGCCGCTCGTCGCGTTCAAGCGCGTCGGCGGACTCGACGTTCAGCAGCCGGGCGCAGTCGCGCGCGAAGTCTCGGGCTACCTGCGACGGCTTGGGAATTGTCAGTGCCATGAAGATCTTAATTAGCGGATCTTGGTGTTCGAGTCTATTGGTCTTACAGCATGACCCATGAAAACTTCTGGTCCAATTGAGAGGGTTACCGGGGTGGTTCGGATCGCGCTGACCCGCACCGAGGCAGCCGAAGCCATTGCCGCATCGAAGGGCTTCATCGACTTGGAGATCCGGCGCGGACGCCTACGAGCCCGAAAGCTCGGCAGAAAGGTCGTCATCTTGCGGTCGGATCTCCTGAAGTACTTGGGCGCTACCGATGCCAACTGAGCGGCGGACCCTGGGAGTCGAAGCTGACGCCGAACCCCGTCGCGCGACCAGGCTATGGAACCTGGCCCCGATCAAGGCACGCGCGAGCGTCGAGGCGGTGCGCGCCGCACGCTGCGATATCGGGGTCGTCTGCCTTCTCCGGCAACTCGGGCGCGGCGGCGGGGCCGGTAACTCGGGGAGCGACGTGCTGCCGGTCATCGCCCGCGTCGCCGTGCGCACGATCGGGACCGGAGTTGTGTTGTGATGGCGTATGACCGGCAAGCCGACATCGCGACCTGTACGGCGGCGCTCGAGGCGCGCGACGGTGCGCGCTCGACGACCGAAGGGTGCTCGGTCCCGTGTCTGGTGACCAAGCATAAGGGTACTGCCCGCATCGGCTGGAACCGCACCACGGGACTGTGGAGGTGCGCCAACTGCGGAGAATCGGGCGGCGTCGTCGGGATGGCGGGGCTGCTCGGGCTGACGCTCAGCAACGGCCGAGCCAGGTCGGGTAAGCCCGGCAAGGGGAAGCCGGCCGAGCCCGGCAGGTCACCACGGACCGTCGTCAAGGTGACGCGCTACGAGATCCGAAACGTCGACGGCGAACTGCAGGCGGTACACGTGCGGACCGACTTCTCCGACGGATCGAAGTCGATGCCCTGGCCGGGGGGCACGAAGCCGGCGGAGCTGCCGTTCTACCTGAGCGAGCGGCTCAATGGACTGACGCCAGGGACGACCGTCGTCATCAACGAGGGCGAGAAGGCCGCGCACGCGCTCGACGAGATCGGTGTCATCGCGGTCGGCACCGTGACTGGCGCCCAGTCGATCCCGAACGACGCCGTGCTGTTGACGGTGGTGCAGTTCGACATCGTGCTGTTTGCCGACAACGACAACGACGGCCGAAACCACATGGTGCGCATCGCGGCGCGCCTGGTCGCGCTCGGTGCCAAGTCGGTACGGCTGTTGTCGTGGCCCGAGGCGCCGGAGAAGGGCGACGCCGCGGACCTCATCGAGATCTGCGGCAACGACGCAGGCCCCAAGCTCGCCGAGCTGCTCGCCGCGGCTCCGCCCTATGACCCGGCGGATGGCGACGCGTCGGGCAAGGTATCATCGGATGCCGCACGAGCCGAGACGACGATCGTCATCATCGGCAGTGACGAGCATCGGGTCAACGACGAGTCGCTAGATGCGCTCGTTGCCGACCCCGGTATCTACGCGCGGGCCGGGAGGCTAGTGCGCGTCGCTGCCGCTTCGGTAAGCGCGACGGCGCAAATCCAGGAGCTGCCGCAGCCTTCCATACGTGAGCTGCTGTCGAAGCGGGTCAACTACCGCAAGCAACTCGCCGATGGCGACATGCACGACGCGCACCCGCCTGACTGGACCGTCACCGCCATCGCAAACCGGGGCAACTACCCCAACGCCCGGACTCTCGCTGCGGTGATCTCCTCGCCGACGCTACGACCGGACGGCACGATCCTGTCGGAAGCGGGCTACGACCCAGCGACGCACCTTCTGCTCCACCAGACGGGTGATGTTCCCCTGCCGGATGACGAGCCGACGCTGCAGGACGCATGCGACGCCGCTGACGAGCTGCTCGAAGTCGTGGCCGACTTTCCGTTCGAAACCCCTGAGCACCGATCGGCATGGCTGGCGTTCGCGCTGACGTTCTCTGCTCGGCACATGGACCTCGGCGACGTGCCGTTGATCTACGTCGAGGCGAACACGCCCGGCACCGGAAAGGGATTGGTGATCGATGCCGCCACGCTCATCGGCACCGGCCGCCAGATCGCGCGCTCGCCCCAGCCGACCGACGACGCGGAGATGGGCAAGCAGATACTGTCGGTCGCCATCGCAGGCACGCCGGCAGTGCTGTTCGACAACTGCACCGGCAAGTTCGCGTTCCGTAGCCTCGACGCGGCCCTGACATGTAACGGAACCTGGTCCGATCGCGTGCTGGGGTCTAACCGTCGCCCCGAGCTGCCGCTGCGAACGCAGTTTGCACTCACTGGTAACAACGTCGCGCTCGGCTCGGACACCTGCCGTCGCGCGCTGTACATCCGGCTGTGCTCGGACCTCGAGAACCCCGAGGACCGGACCGACTTCCAGCACGCCGACCTGCTCGGGTGGATCGCCAAGGAGCGACCACGGCTCGCCAAGGCGTGCCTGACGATCCTGCGCGCGTATGTCGTGGCCGGGCAGCCGCGGGCCGAGCCCCCGCTGGCAGCATGGGGCAGCTTCGAGCGGTGGTCGGGCCTCATTCGCCAGGCCGTTGTCTGGACCGGGCAGCCCGACCCATGGCTAGCTCGCAAGGAGCTGCGCAACCGGGCTGATGTCGACCGTGCCTCGCTGATCGCGCTCTTCGAGTTCATCGCAATGACGCCGGCCGGGCTCACCGTGGTCGAGCTGATCGAGGGGGCGAAGAGCGACCCCGAGGTACAAGCGACGTTGTGCGAGTTGTGCCCGCCGGCTCGCGGTAGCGACGTCCCGACCAGCAGGCAGGTCGGGTACCGCCTGCGAGCGTGCTGCGATCGCGTCATCGATGGCCGGCGTCTTGAGGCGACCAAGGCTGGAGGTGGGAAGAACCGCTGGCGCATTATTTCGGCGACCACCAAGGAACCATCGCAACCCCCAGATAGTGCCAAAGCAGCCGGGCAGAGTTGTGATGGTGGTGATGGTGGTGATGTTTCCCCGGTGGGAGGGAAAAAACACCCGCCCGAGGAGGGCGAGGCCGACGATCGTGGCGACAAGGACGCTCTCTACCCCCGGACCCCAGACCCCGACGATGACGTTCCCGACCCCTGGACCTCAGACCCCGACGACGCCCTAGCCGATGGTGGCGACACCGCGCCGGTAGAGGGTGATCCACTTCCTGCCCATGAACCTCCTGCTCGCGGGGCATTTGCCGCGCCAACGGTCCCGCCGGGTACGCCCGACCATAAGGCCGTCGCGAGATTGATGCAGGACTGGTCGCTCGAACGGCGGCTAGCTTGGTCCATCAGGGCGTGCGACCTCGAGCGGCTGCACTGGATGTTGTCGGCGGATGACGCCGGCCGACTGGCCTACCTCGGACTCGTGAGCGAGGTGCGGCCGTGAGCGCCACCGCGGTCGCCAAGCCGCCGCACGGGCTCGGACGCTGCTTCGAGTGCGCCGCCGAACTTCCGCGCGCATGGCTGAGCGCGAGTTCCTCGAGGGCATCGCTGCGCGCCAGCTTGGCTTCCTGCCGTAGCCAGAATCGGGCGGAGCCGGTAGCATTGACGGCATGAAGAATGCCGCAGTTCCGATCAACGACCATGTCCGAGCGCGTCGTTGGGCCGTAGGGCTCTTGCGCCGCATCGCGGACGGCATCGAACGCGCCGTGCTGTCGCTGGGCTTCGTCGGCGGGCTGCGGCGCTCGGAGATCGCCTCCCTCGAACTTGAGGCCGTGGCGTTCGTCGAGGCGGGCGCGCTGGTGACGATCCGGCGCAGCAAGACCGACCAGGAAGGTGCGGGCCGTGTGGTCGAGATCGCCGCGACCGGCACCGCGACGTGCCCGGTGGCTGCGCTGCGGACCTGGATCGAGGCGGCAGTGCTCGAGGCTGGACCGATGTTCCGCGAGATCGACCGCAGCGGCACCCGCCTCGAGGAAGGACGGATGTCCGACCGCGCCGTCGCCCGCACCGTGCAGCGGCTCGCGAAGGCTGCTGGCCTCGCTGGTGACTTCGGCGGGCATTCTCTGCGCGCTGGCTTCGCCACGTCGGCTGTCGGCGCAGGCGTTGCCCGTGAGCTCGTGATGCGGCAGGGCGGATGGAAGTCCGAGAACGTGATGCGTGGCTACGTGCGCGCCGCCGAAGCGTTCCGGCTCAACTACAGCGCGGCGCTTGGCCTGTGACGCTCGAGCTACCGCACCATCCGCGCAACTGGTCCCGGTTCCTGCACCGGCTATGGCTGATCGGCACCGGACTGTGTGTGCTCGGGAGCTTGGTGGTCCTCTACGTAAATCCCAGGTCGAGCAGCACACTGGCGGATCTGGAGGCGATCAGTAAGCCCTGCCTCGACGACATAGTGCGCCGTGATGCTGCGCACATCCAGATCCCGTCGCTTGACGAGCGGAAGCAATGCGCAGATCTGCTCGCCATCCCGTCGAGATACCGACGCGACCTGCACCGATGGTACTGGGCGGCGTTCCACATCGGTGTCACGCTCCCCGTTGGGTCGCTTCTACTGGGACACGCGATCGCATGGGCACTGCGTGGACTGCGGACGGACTCATGAGTAACGCTAGCATTGCAATCATTGCTCGCAAGGGTGGTGTCGGGAAGTGCACTATTGCCGGCAGTCTCGCGGTCGCGCTCGAGGAGTTCGGACGCGCGGTGGTCGCGCTCGACACCGATCCACAAGGTTCGCTCGCCGCGTGGGCCGAGATGCGCGACCCCGAGGCCGGGACGCCTACGCTCGGGCGGCTAGTGCGCCGCCGCGAGGCGAACGATCGGTGCGCTTCCGTACGGCGCTCGTCGCAAAGCACGGACTGCTGAGAGGGCGAAGTTGATAGCGGGGAAAAAGGTGAAGCGCGCGACGCGGTCGGCAGGCCGCGTTGTGCAGCAGTTGCAATCGGTCGAGGCCAAAGGGGGCGCGACGCGCCGAACGCCTGCTCCAACTGCCGCGGGCAGGAACGAGACAGAACAGATCGCCGTGCGAGTACCGGCAGGCTTTGCGCGCCGTGTTCGCTCGGCGGTTCGCTTTACGCCCGACCTCACCATCACCGAGCTTGTGGTGCGTGCGGTCGGCGCCGAGATCGATCGCATCGAGCACAAGCGGCGCGAGCCGTTCCCAACGGGCGGGGGGCCGGTGCGACGCGGGCGCCCCGTGAGGCGAGACTAGTCATTTAGCGCGTCAGGGTATCGCCACGCAGCGGTCGTCCGCCGGGCCAGGAAGGTTTCGGTCAATCGCGCAGTCGCGAGCCCGGCTGTTCATCAACGGCTCGTCGTTCTGCCAGTCGGCGCGCAGGCAGGTTTTACGGCCCGTCGCGTCCTGCACGCTGACCGCGTCGCAGAACTGGGCTTGCGAGCAGCCCTGCTGGTCCACGGCCACGGATGGCGGAGTGTTGGGGCAGTCGTCGCCGAGGTCGCGCACGCCGTCTCCGTCCGTGTCCGCTGTTGCAGAGGTAAGCTCGGCATCGACGGTGGACAGGTTGGACTCGCATGTGCTCAACGCCGCCTGCGTCTCCGTGACCGTGCTCTGCGTCGAGGCGAGCGTGTCCTGACACACCGCGAGATCCTGCTGCGCCTGCGAGAGATCTGCGGGGCACGAGGTCTGGTTCGCGAGGCACTGCGCGAGATCGGCCTCGCACTGAGCCTGCTCGTTGTCGCGGTCGTTGGGGAACGGATCACAGGCGTCGCCTATCAGGTCGTGATCGCGGTCGGACTGGTCCGAGTTGAAGACGTTCGGACAGTTGTCCGCGTCGTCCGGGACGCCGTCGCTATCGGTGTCTGGCTGTGTGCCGGCCGGTCGGTTCTCAATGCTACACGGGCCGACCGAACATAGGTCGGCGAGACCGAACGATTGGTCACCCCACCGGCGTGCGTTTTGAGAACAGTCCTCCGTCTGGACTCCGACTACGTAGGTTCGGTATTCAGAGAAGCGGGGAGCCGTGGTGCTTCCGCAGATTGTTTGCGGTGAGGTGCCACCAGATCCGTCTCGGCACGAACCGAAGAGACTCGGACCGGAGAACGGGACTGTGTCGTTGACCTCGACGCAAACCTGGCACGGGCCCGACAAATCGTCTGCCACGGTCGCACACCATGAGAACATCACTGGAGCGGGACCAGTGTCGAACACCACTGGGCTGATGGTGAAATCGAGCAGCACGGGCGGCGTCGTGTCCTGCTGCGCCGACGCAGGCGCGCTGATGAGAACGATCGCGAGGAGCAGGGCGAGGGTCAGGAAGCGACGGATCATGGCGTGGACCTCCGTCGCCGTCATGGCAGAACCGGCACGCCGGGGGCAATAGGCACCTCGGGGAGGTCGGCAGGATGCTTGCCTGCTCGCCCTCGACCCCGAAGACTGACGAATCGGATTGACCAGCGTGGCCACCTGGGGCAGCCTCCGCACCCTGGAGGTGTTGTCATGCGGAAACTTGTCGTTGGTGTCCTGTTCGGATTCCTGGCTGCTGCCACCGCCGCGTGGGCGCTGGAAGTTACCTTCCCGACGCGCTCGAAGGCGCAGGCCCGCGTGATCGTGGACGAGCTGGGTAACGTGCTGTTCGGCGCGATGCCGGCGAAGGTCGAGGTGACGAATCTCCCGGCTAGTGCTGGACAGGGCCGTCTCGTGGTGAAGGACGCCAACGGCAACGTCGTTGGCGAGGTCAGCCCGATCGAGCACGACCAACCGAACAAGATCTTCGTAGTCAGGGATGTCGGTGGCGTCCAGGTCGAGTTCGCAGTGTCGCAGAAAGGAGTGATTGGCGGAGGTGGCAGCCTTTCCTACACACAGGCCAATTGCGCCGGGCAGCAGGTCTTCGAAGCCGCAGTGTACGGGAACTACCCTCACCACAACTTCTATCCGCCCGTCGTTGGGGATGGATCGGTGCCTGCGACAACAATCCTCTTCCCCGATGTTGTTGCGGCCCCCATCTCGGCGGTCATCCAGTCGTCGGGTTCAATGGTTCCCGGCCCGTCAGACTGCGGCTCAAGCAACACCACGTTCATCCCGCCTCACACCTGCTGTTCAAACGCGTCGTTCCCTGCCACGCAGTTGGTGGTTCCGGTGGCGTCGCTCGATGTCTCGCAGATGGCTCCTCCATTGCGGATCGATCGGGAGTAGTTTGGCCGGGCGCGGTACCCGACGGCCATGCAGACGGCATGCGTCTCCGCATCCTCGAAGGGCCCGGTTCTCCCTGGCAGGGTTCGGCCGGGGTCGACGACGCCGGGATCGTCATCGAGGGCCGCGGCTACTGCCCGCTCGACGACCTGCGCGGCGTCGTGATCGTCGAGATGACCGACGAAGGAGAGAGCGCGGCTCGCGGAGTACGGCTTCGATCTCCCGATGGTGCAATAGCCCGCCCGTCACGCGCGCCTTGCTTCAGCAGCGGACCAGCGCAGAAGCTGTCGCGATGGAAAGCGAGCGGGAGCTGTACCGGGAAGTCCTCTACTGGCGGCAGCTCCTCGAACGGGTAGCCGGCGACCTGGAGGTTCTCGCCGCCAGCGAGACCGATTCCCACCGAGCTGAACGGCTCGCAGCCCGGGCGCAGCGTATCCGACAACGGCTTCACGAAGGCATGCCGCCCGACTTCGACTTGTCGCCGAACCGACCGCCGCCGCGGTTCGCCGCGGACGATGGCTCTCGGACTTGACGCGGGATCGCCGCCTACGCCGAGGGTAACATCGAGTGCGGGCTGCTCGGCGTGATGGACGAGCAGTAGACGGGTGGGCTCGCCAGGTCGG
>Ga0163153_10009113_pt1 | contig 10090 bp, 8 predicted proteins | sample OliLakLV19MP6IB1_FD_148629 | JGI IMG/M metagenome (GOLD analysis project Ga0163153, IMG submission 148629) | Freshwater microbial mat bacterial communities from Lake Vanda, McMurdo Dry Valleys, Antarctica - Oligotrophic Lake LV.19.MP6.IB-1 | ecosystem: Environmental > Aquatic > Freshwater > Lake...
CCTCGCTGCCGACGGCGACTCCGACAAATACGGCGACGATCACCGCCACGCCGACGACGACGCTCACCCCGAGCGTGACGCCGACGCCGACGGCGACCGCCACGGCGACCACCACGGCGACCCATACGCAAAGCCCGGAGCCGACGGGGACGCCGACGGAGACCGCGACGCCGACCGCGACACCGACGCCAACGACGACGGCGACGGAGACGAACACGCCGTTGCCGACCGCGACGCCGACTCCGACCGCAACCCCGACGGTGACCGTTACGGCCACGCCCGTGCCCACCGGCCCGTTGGATTTTCACGTCGTTCTATCGCTGCGCGACGCGCCGGACGCGCTTCCGGGCGACGGCGACTGCGCCGACGCAGACGGCGTATGTACGGTGCGCGCTGCGGTGGACGAGGCCAACGCACATCCCGGCCACGACCGGATTTTCGTGGGCACCGGCGGGCGGCCGACCGCGCGCGGCCGGGTGTGGACGGAATTGGTGATCAGCGACGCCGTCGACTTGATCGGCGAGGGGATGAACGTCACCGAGATCACCGGTGTCCGCCTCGAACGCATCCTGACGATCCTTCCGGGAATCGAGGTCAACGTCGAGGACCTCCACCTGACCAAGGGGTACGCGACCCGCGGCGGGATCGTGCTCAACGAGGGCACACTGAACCTGCGCCGCGCGAAGCTGTCGCGCGGGTTGTCGGAGCGTGGCGCTGGAGTATTCAACCTCGGCACGTTCACTGCCGAGGACTCGGTGCTCGAGCGCCATACCGATCAGTTGCCCGAGGGCTTGGGTGGCTGCATTCACAACGATGGCGGCACCGTCACGCTGAACCGGGTCACGCTCTACAAAGGCCAGGCGCGCCTCGGTTGTGGCGGCGGTATCTACAACACCGGTGGCGGCGTCGTGAATGCGACGAACGTCTCGATCATCGCCAATCGCGCGCGCAAGGCGAAGGCGGGCGGCATCTGCAACGACGGCGGCGAGGTGACCTGCATCAACTGCACGATCGCGCGCAACCAGGCCAACAACACGGCGGGGGGAATCATCAATCTGGCGGGCACGATCACGCTCGGCAACACGCTCGTGTCCGACAACTTCCACGCCGGCGGCGGTCGTGGCGCGAACTGCAGCGGCGCGATCATTTCGCTCGGCGGCAATCTCGAGAACAGCGACACCTGCGGCTTCAGCGAGCCGAGCGACCAGATCAACACCGATCCCGCTCTGCGCGGCCCGCTCGCCGAAGAGGGCAACGCGCTGGTGGCCAGCTTCCGCAGGGATGACAGCGCCGCGATCGACCGCGCTCTCGAGGCGATTTGCCCAGCCATCGACCAACGTAGCCTGCCGCGGCCGGCACGGGTCGCGTGCGACATCGGCGCCTACGAGCTGCAGTAGCTCACGTCGGTTTGCTGTGCATGCAGCGCTTGATGCACGCCGTCTGCTTGCCCTTGTCGTCGGCGAAGCGCTGGTTGCACGTGCGCGAACAGACATCGGCGTCGCTACACGCCGCGGCGCACTGCGCGAGATCGGCCGACTCGCTGCCGTAGAGAGCGCTGCAAAAGTCGATGCAGCGTTCGATCGGCGGGCGCCGAATCGTCGGCTCTTCGGGTTGGGCGCTGGCATGGTTCGGCGCGAAGGGCAGGCCGGCGAGAGCGATGAGAAGCGCGAGCAGCATCGTCGCCGTAGGTTCTGCGAATGTCCGGGTCGAGTCAACGGCGCGCACACAGCGGTGGAGCTGAGCGCCGCTTTCTGCTTGAACGGAGCCGACCCGTACACGTGAGAAGGAGAGTTCGATGGCCTATTGGAGCATGCAGACCCTAGCAGCGGCGTTTCTCGGAGTGCTGTTCCTGCAGTCGGGCCTCGACAAGGTTTTCGACCGCGACGGCAACCTGCAGTGGCTCACCGGGCACTTCGCCAAGAGCCCGCTCGACGGCTTGGTGCCGCTGATGCTGTCGCTGATCACCGTGGTCGAACTGATCGCCGGCGGGTTGTCGATGCTCGGCGCGACGATCGTCTTCTTCGGCGGTGGCTCCACAATCGCCATGCTCGGCGCGATCGTCGGGGCGCTCGCGTTGCTGATGTTGTTCGCCGGGCAGCGCCTGGCGAAGGACTATGTCGGCGCCGCCGTGCTGGTGAACTACTTCATCCTCGCCCTCGGAACCATCTACTTGATGGCATGACCCGGTCTTTCCCCGCGACTTCGACTCCGTGCCGGGATCTTGGGCACTGACCTGCGGATAGGCAGCGAGCGACGCTTCGAGGCGCGTTGGCCGCCGCGCTGGTCGAGCACGCCGACATGGCCCGAATCTTGGAGTAGCGCCAGTCCTCGACTTCGTCGAGGAGGCCATGATGATGATGCCAAGCTTCGGGCAAGCCCAGCAGCAGTCCCAGCCGGGGATGCCCTACCACGAATTCTACCGCGACAACTTCGGTCCGCGCGGGCATTACAGCCTGCTGTGGGAGCACATAAAAAGCGCCGGCCAGAACGAACTCGCCGCCAAGGCGCACGACGCGCACCTCGCGATGCACGCCGAGGGGGTGACCTTCACCGTCTACTCCGACACCGAAGAGGGCATCGAGCGGGTTTGGCCGTTCGACCTGATCCCCCGGATCATTCCGGCGGGCGAATGGTCGGTGATCGAGGCCGGGCTCAAGCAGAGGGTCAAGGCGCTCAACCTCTTCCTCGACGACATCTACCACCGCCAGCGCATCATCCGCGACGGTGTTGTTCCCGCCGAACTCATCTTCAAGGGCAAGGATTTCTGCCGCGAGGTCATCGGCGTCGATGTGCCGCACGGGATCTACACCCATATCTCGGGGATCGACCTGATCCGCGACGAGGACGGTCGCTACCTCGTTCTCGAGGACAACCTGCGCACGCCCTCGGGCGTGTCGTACATGATCGAGAACCGCATCGTCGAGCGCCGCATCATGCCGGAGTTCTTCGACAAGTATCGCGTGCGCCGCGTCGAACACTACCCGCAACTCCTGCTCCAAGCCCTGCGCCACGTTTCGCCGCGCGGCCCCGAGCGTGCCGAGATCGTCGTCATCACCCCCGGGATCTACAACTCCGCCTACTTCGAACACACCTTCCTCGCCAAGGAGATGGGCGTCGAACTCGCCGAGGGCCAAGACCTCGTCGTCGAGAACCACTGCGTCTACCTGAAGACGACCCTGGGGCTGCGGCGCGTCGACGTCGTCTACCGCCGTGTCGACGACGCCTTCATCGACCCGCTGTGCTTTCGTCGCGATTCGGTGCTCGGCATCCCGGGGATCATCAACGCCTGGCGCGCCGGCAATGTCGCCATCGTCAACGCCCCCGGCGCCGGCATCGCCGACGACAAGGCGGTGTACTGCTACGTGCCCGACATGATCCGCTACTACCTCGGCGAGCAGCCGATTCTGCACAACGTCGAGACCTACCAGCTCACCGACCCCGAGCAGCGCGCCTACGTCCTCGGCAACCTCGGTCGCATGGTCGTAAAATGCGTCAGCGAGTCCGGCGGCTACGGCATGCTGATGGGGCCGTCGTCGACGCCGGCGCTGCGTGCCGAGTTCGCCGAGCGCATCGCCGCCAATCCGCGCAACTTCATCGCCCAGCCGGTGATCCCCCTGTCGCGCCACATCTGCTACCTCGACGGCGAACTCGAGTCGCGCCACCTCGACTTGCGGCCGTACGTCATCTACGGCAGCGACATTGAAGTCGTGCCGGGGGGACTGACCCGGGTCGCGTTGGTCAAAGGCTCGCTCGTCGTCAATTCCTCGCAAGGCGGCGGCAGCAAGGACACCTGGGTGCTCGCCGATTCCGGCGAGAACGAGGCCAACCCCGCGAGAGGCTAGTCGGAAGCCGATGCGACTGCCGACACTGCCATGCTGAGCCGAATCGCCGACGCGCTGTTCTGGATGTCGCGCTACCTCGAGCGCGCCGACCACACGGCGCGGCTCATCAACATCAACTGCATCCACATGCTCGAAGCCGAGGACACGATGTCCGAGGACGCGCAGTGGCGCCCGCTACTGACGATCGTCGGCGCCAGCGAGCCGTACCTCGGACACCACCCCGACGGCACGATCACTGCGCGCCGGGTGGCGCAGTTCATGGTGCAGGAGAGCAGCAACCGCGGCTCGCTCTATTCGAGCCTGCGTCTCGCCCGCGAGAATGCGCGCATCGTCCGTGACCGCATCTCGCTGCCGATGTGGGAGACCATCAATGAACTGTGGTTGTTCGTCGATCGCGAGATCAAGCGCGGTCCAGCCTACGACCACCGTCTCGCCGACCGCTTGCACGCCGTCGGCCGCGAGGTGGCACGCTTCCAGGGCCTCGCCGTCAATACGATGGAGCGGGGCGAGGCATTTGGCTTCTACCTGCTCGGTACCTTCGTCGAGCGCGCCGACATGATGGCGCGACTGCTCGACGTCAAGTACCACACCCTCCTGCCGGAGCACGCGTCGGTCGGCTCGGCGCTCGACTATTACCAGTGGGCGGCGCTGCTGAAATCGATCACCGGCTTCGAAACCTACCGCCGCAAGTATCGCTCGGAGATCAACCCGGTCGAGGTCGCCGAACTCGTCATCCTCGATGCGCGCTTTCCGCGCTCGCTGCGGTTCAGCGTGCAGCGCATGAGCGAGGCGTTGGAACAACTCGGCAACGCCGCCGCAGCCGGACGCTCCGAAGCAGCCGTCGCTGATCTGCAGAAGCATCTCGATACCACTGCCACCGAGATCTTCAGTTCCGGCCTGCACGAGTACCTCGACGAGTTCGTCGAGGGCATCGCCAAGGTCAATGTCGCGGTGCAGCGCGAGTACTTCGAAGCGTTCGCGGGAACCACGTCATGCGCTACCTGATCGAACACCGGACCCGAATCGAGTTCGAGAAGCCGGTGCGTGAGCACCAGTGCGAGTTGCGCATCGCGCCGCGCGCCAACGGCCAGAACGTGCTCGAGCTCGAGATCGAGACCGATCCCCGCGCCGACCTCGCGTCATACATCGATGCCTTCGGCAACACCGTCTCCTGGTTCGGGATCGTCGAGCCGCACGACTCGCTGTCGACCTCGATGCGCACCCGCGTCGAAACCGCGCTCGCCAATCCTTTCGACTACGAGGCCGTCGAGTTGCAGCGCGAACGGGCGTGGATCGACGAGGCGCTTTGGCGCGAGCCGTCGCTTTGGGACTTCGTCCTCCATCGCAGCCCGGCGACGCCGGAACTCGCCAAGGCTCCCTTCGCCGAGCGCTACCCGACGCTGCTCGCGGGCAAGCCCGTGCTCGACTCGGTACAAACCGCGGTCGCCTGGATCGGCGAGCACTTCCGCTACGATGCGGCGGCGACCGAGGTGCATTCGACCCTCGCCGAAGTGCTCGAAGCGCGGGCGGGGGTGTGCCAGGACTTCGCCCACCTGCTGGTCGCGATCGTTCGCTCCTGGGGGGTGCCGGCGCGCTACGCGGTCGGCTACCTCGATCCGCAATCGGTCCCCGGCGACGAGGAAGTCAGCGGCGCGACCCACGCCTGGGCGCAAGTGCTGATCCCCGGCGCCGGCTGGCGCGGCTTCGACGCCACCAACGGATTGGTAGTGAACGATACATACGTCTGCGTCGCCGTCGGCCGCGACTACGTCGATGCGGCGCCGCAACGCGGCAGCTTCAAGGGTGCGGACGCGGGCTCGAAGCCGGAGGTCAGCGTCGAGGTGACCCGCGAAGGCTGAGCCGCAGCGGACGGGAATCTCCGCCGGTCGAGACGCCACGACGCGGAGAACGCGTCGTGGCGTTGAAGTCATCCCGCCCTTGGGCATAGTGAGGGGACAGTGCGCCGCACCTGTAGAAGAGCTTCATCGATGCGAATCCAGCGTGACACCGTGCTCGAGCTGCGGCTACCGTACTGCGAGAACCTGCACATCGGGCGGACCGTGTTCGACGGCGGTCCCGGTCCGCGCGTCGCGGTGGTTTCGGGGATCCACGGCGACGAGATCGAAGGGCTCTACCTGACCCATCGGATCGCCGCCTACCTCGAGGAACTCGAACGGACACAGCCCAATGCGCTGCTCGGCAAGGTCGAGATCTACCCCGCCGTCAATCCGCTCGGGATCGATACGATGACCCGTTCGGTGCCGCCCTATGGTTCCGATCTCAACCGCCAGTTTCCGGGTCATTCGCGTGGGCTCTTCCCGCAGCGCATCGCGGCTGCCATCGTCGCTGCGGTGCGCGGCGCGGCGCTGGTCGTCGACGTCCACGCCAGCAACATCTACTTGCGCGAGATTCCTCAGGTGCGCATCGCCAACGAGTTCGCCGACACCCTTGTGCCGTTGGCGCAGACGATGAACCTCGATGTCGTCTGGGTGCACGGGGCGATGACCGTGCTCGAGGCGACCCTCGCGCATAGTGTCAACGACATCCAAACACCCTGCCTCGTGGTCGAGATGGGCGTCGGCATGCGGGTGACGCCGGCGTTCACCGAGCAGGTGTTGCTCGGCTTGCTGCATACCTGGCGTCGGCTCGGCGTGCTCGATCCGCGCCTCGAGTTGCCGGCGCTCACCCATGCGCCGCTGGTTGCCGACGACGGCAACGTGCAGTACCTCAACGCCGAGACCTCGGGGCTGTTTCTTCCGGAGATCGAGCATTGGAGCGGGGTTGCCGCGGGCCAATGCCTCGGCCGCATCGTCTCGCCGCACCACGGCCGCACCCTGTCCGAGGTGCGCTCGCCGACCGACGGTGTGCTGTTCACGCTGCGCGAGTTCCCGCTGGTCCATGAAGGCTCGCTGATGGCGCGCATCGTCGCCGCCGCGCCGCGCTGAAGGCGCGGTCGATATCATGACCGGACCGTTCGACAGCGACATCCAAGAGGAGGCCGCGGAGGACGTGGCGCCCGTGCTCCTGCGGATGACGGCGCCGCTGCGCGAAGCGTTCGTCATTCCGTACCATGACCTCGGGCCGCGCACGGCCGCACCGCGGATGGCACTGGTAGCGGGCCTGCATGGCAACGAGATCAACGGCGTCTTCGTGTTGTCGCGCCTGGCGAACTACCTTGCCGGCGTTGCCGCCGGGCGCTACCCGGCGCAGCAGTTGCGCGAGCGTCTCTTGATCGTGCCCGCGGTCAACGTGCTCGGACTCAATCTGCGCACCCGCGAGTGGCCGTTCGACAAGACCGACCTCAACCGCATGTTCCCCGGCTATGACGCCGGCGAAACGACGCAGCGCATCGCCAATGCCGTGATGGAGCTGACCCGGCATGCGCACTACCGGGTCGACATTCACAGCTCGAACGAAGACTTCGAGGAGTTGCCGCATGTGCGGCTCTACGATGCTAGCGACGAGGAGCGCGCGACCGCGTGGAAGTTCCACCTGCCGGCGGTCATCGAGCGGCGCGCCAACAAGCTCTTCAGCGTCACCATGGCGAACGCGTGGAGTTACCATGGCGGCGAGAACTTCGTGGTCCAGGCAGGGCGTGCGGGCGGGATCCAGGCCGAGCACTGCGAGACGCTGTTCAAAGCGCTGGTGACGCTGCTCGGCGAGATTGGCATCCTCTCCGGGGTCGAGATCGCCAGCGACGAGGACACCCATTACTTCGGTCTCGACCAGACGTTTCCGCTGATTTCGGAGAAGGCTGGTTTCTTCGTTTCGAAGAAGACGGTCGGCTCGTGGCTGCTAGCAGGCGCCGTTATCGGCTCCGTCTACGCCGGCTTCAGCGGCAAGCTGATCGAAACGGTCAAGGCTCCGGTGGCGGGGATGCTGAGCGGGCTACGGCGCCAGCCCCTGCTCTACGAGGGCGACCTGCTCGCTCGCATCCAGACCCGTCACCCGGTGAAACAGCGGGTGGAGACGTACCTGTCGGGGCAGGGGCAATGACTGCCTCTTGGTAGAGGCCCAACAGCCCGTCGCTAGGCGCAGCCGCCTGTCGAACTTCGCCATCTTCCGTCGCCCTCCCTGGCGGACGGGGGGGCCCAGAATCCCGCACCAATCGTGGATTCCCGCGCTGTGCTTGTCGAAGGACGAACTCCTGGCACGAACCCAAGAGCCTTGCAGCAGGCGCGCCGTGCTTCACAGCTTCGGCAGATCGAACGGCCAGTTGTGCGCCTCGGTGCCGCCGTCGACTTCGAAGACCTTGCCGGTGACCCAGGCCGCGGCTGGGGAGCAGAGGTAGAGCGCGCAGGCGGCGATGTCCTCGACGGTGCCGATCCGGGCCATGGGCGTCTTCGCCGACATCGCCGCGCGCAACTCGTCGGTCAGGAAGGGCGCGAGCGCCGAGGTCTCGACGGCGCCGACGGCGATCGCGTTGACGCGCACTTTCGGGGCGAACTCGGCGCCGAGGATCTTGGACATATAGGATAGTGCGGCCTTGGCCGTGCCGTAGGCGATGAAGCCGGGCATGACGAGCCGGCCTGCGGCGGAGGAGATGTTGACCACCGCGCCGCCACCGTTTTCGAGCATGTGGGGCACCGCGAGCTGGGTCATCGCGAGCGCCGTCGTGACGTTGAAGTGGAAGGCCTCTTCGAAGGCTTTCTCGGAGGTCTTCATCGCCTCTTGCGGTGGCGAGCCGCCGGCGTTGTTGACGAGGATATCGATGCGCCCGAGTTCGGCTTTGGCGCGAGCGACGACCGCCTCGAGTTGGCCGCGGTCGTTGACGTCGCACGGCACCGCGAGCGCGCGTCGGCCGAGCGTACGGATCTCGGCGGCGACCGCTTCAATCTCCTCGGCCGTGCGTGCCGCGCAGACGACGTCGGCTCCGGCCTCGGCGAACGCCCGCGCGCAACCCGCGCCGATACCGCGTCCGGCGCCGGTGATCACCGCAACCTTTCCGTCCAGGCGAAATCTGTCGAGAATCATGCTGCCGTGTGTAGGAGATTCTCTGCGGCGCGTCGAGCGCGCGGTGGCGCCGGACATCGAGATCGTCTCGTCCACTGCGCGGCCGCCAGAGACCGGCGAACCGCGCGCCACCGTCCGCCCTGAGCGCCCGTCGAAGGGCCTGTCCTGAGCTTGTCGAAGGGCGGCTGGAACCAGGAGTGTGTGCTTCGACAAGCTCAGCACGAACGGGAGGCGAGGGGAGCCGCGGCCCGGGATCGTGGCATGGGGTCCCGTCTCCCTCCGTTCTCCATGTGCGCTGCGGATATGGTCGGCCTCGCACCTTCATGCTAACCCCTGGGGGGATGCGATTCCTCGTCTCGATCCTCGCACTGCTGCCATCCGTCGTTCTCGCCGCGCCGACGCCGGCCGTCCCAGACGGACGCCTGAGCGTTGATCCGCCCGGCGTCGGGGCGCTCGTGCGCCGCGTCGAGCAGCGGGTCGAAACCGTTTGCACCGCAACCCTCGTCGGCTGCCGCCATGCCGCGGTCGCTCCGGAATGCGTTGCGCCGCCCACCGATGCGACCACCCTCAGCGTGTTCTTTCCCCACGTCGGTTCGGTCGCGGTCGAGTCCATCGTCGCCGCTTCCACCAACGCTTCGCACCCCGGGATTCGCCTGCTGCTGCTCGCCACGCCCGTCATCGGCGTGGCGCCACTGCAGCTGCATACGCAAGGCTTGCCTGCCCCGCCGTTGCATGTCGTCGGCTTCGGCCGCTCCTCCGGTAGCGCTACGAAGGCAGACGGCGCGGCCGGGCTCGCGTGCGCGGCAAACGCGGCGAGCGTGGCATGCAACCCGGCGAACCCAACGGATCCGCGCCATTGCTGGACGCTGAGCCCCGCCGCAGCACGAGAGGGTGAGGCATGCACGCCCGACCGCAGCGGCGCGCTGCTCGTAGCGGGCAAGGTTGTCGGTGTCGCCGCAAGCGAGCCCCGTTCGGCAAGCGGCGGCACGCATCGGTCGATCGCCAGTGACGAAGTCTTCCTGCGCGAAGCCATTGGCGACGACTTCGGTAATTCGCGGTGCGGCGCCAGCGCGCTCGCCGGCGGCTCGGCGGCAAAGATCTCCGGCTTTCACGGCGCACTTTCTCCCGACCGGCTTCAGGGCGAACACAGCCTGCAGGTCGGCACCGACACGACGCGTCTGCTCGTCACCCTCAACGCCGATGACGGGGCCGACTTCGATCTCTTCGTCCAACGCGCGTCGCCGCCGACCATCGCCGTGTTCGCCTGCGCCGGGCGCGAGGTCGGCGCCTACGAG
>Ga0163153_10009114_pt1 | contig 10089 bp, 4 predicted proteins | sample OliLakLV19MP6IB1_FD_148629 | JGI IMG/M metagenome (GOLD analysis project Ga0163153, IMG submission 148629) | Freshwater microbial mat bacterial communities from Lake Vanda, McMurdo Dry Valleys, Antarctica - Oligotrophic Lake LV.19.MP6.IB-1 | ecosystem: Environmental > Aquatic > Freshwater > Lake...
GTGGAAACCGTACGACTCGAGTCCGCCATAGCCCACGGCGACGGCCTCCTCGATCTCGGCGCCGAGTTCCATCTCCACCGCGGGCGCCCGCCAGGCGCTGGGCACGCTCGAGCCGGCCATGAACGGCAGCTTCAACTCGACGGCCTGATCGTAAATCCATTTCGCGTCCGGCCAGTTGTAAGCCAGGTGCTTGTCCATAAAGACGGGCACCGGCCGGCCCGATTCCCGCACGACGGCCGCCGTCTCCTCGAAGAACCGCCGGCGCGGGTACAGATGCCGCCCCTGTTCGTCGAACGGATAGGTGCCGTGTTCGCCGATTACCAGCACGCCGTCGACCGCCAACCGGGTCCCGCCGCGGCATAGCGTCTCGCGAATCGTCGGATAGATCGGAACCCCGTGCTTCTCGCCGAGCGCTCGGCCGATGTCGTTTTTCGGCATCTGTTCGATAAACAGCCCGACCAACCGCGAGGCGGGGCGTTCGCTTTGGCCGTCCAGCTCAAAACCCTCCAGCCATCGCCCGGCGATTCCGTGGGCATGCGAACGATGTCGAAAGGCCGTCACGATCGCGGCAATCTGCTTGGGCGGGCTCGGCCCTTCGTCGGCGACCGCTCTTGGCGAAGCCGTCACCGCGGCCGCCGCACCGGTTATTGCCGTCGCGGCCAGAAACTCGCGACGCGAGCAACTTGCGGGGCGAAAGCCGGCGTCGGTGGGGTCGCGAGTCATTCCGAGATTCTCGTCGAAGGTGCGCTCTTAGGGTCGAAGTTATTTCACTCCCTCCGAAGACCCCAGTCAAACATCCGCCACTCCCGTGGCCGCAGGCGGCGATTAGAGTGGCGTCAAGCGAGGGAGGCGGCAACCAACGCGATACGGTCGATCGAGCGCTGACCCACCGTGGAGTTGAGTTCGCACTCGGTGGAAGAAATCGATCAATTTGCATCCCCTGTGCCCCTTCGCCCGGCGCGGTACAGTATCCGCTCGTAGCCATCGAACCTGCGCGGAGAACTCCCATGACCCGGCGATTCTTTCTCGGCCTCTTCCTGTCGATTTGTCTCCCGGCGGTCTCCGTCGCCAATCTCTCCGCCGCCGACGTTTTCGGCGGCACGCTGCACGCCGTCGATTTGGGTGACTACCAAGGCTTCGTCATCGAGCCTAAGAATCCCGGTCCCGAAGGATCGCGGCCCTGGATCTGGTATGCCCCGATACTCGGCAACGGCCCGAGCAACAACATCGCGTGGATGGGCCGGCAACTCATCGAGCGCGGGTTCTACATTGTCGGCGTGAACGTCGGCGAATCGATGGGCAACCCCGCGGGCCGCAAGGGCTACTCGAAGTTCTACGACGAAGTAGTGGCCAAATTCAAACTTGAGCCGAAGGCCCGCTTGCTGCCCCAAAGCCGCGGCGGGCTCATGCTCTACAACTGGGCGGCGGAGAACCCCGAGAAGGTCCGCTCGATCACCGGCATCTACACCGTTTGCGACCTCCGCAGCTACCCTCGCATGGAGCGGGCGGCCCAGGCCTACGGCATGACCCAAGAAGAATTGGAAAAACACCTCGCCGAGCACAACCCGATCGACCGCCTCGAACCGCTCGCGAAAGCCGGCGTGCCGATCCTGCACATCCACGGCGACGTCGACAAGCTCGTGCCGCTCGAAAAGAACGGCCAAGTAGTACACGACCGCTATAAAAAACTCGGCGGCAAGATGGAGCTGATCATCGTCCCCGGCAAAGGCCACGAGGCGGTTAAAGAATTCTTCGAAGACCAACGCTTGGTCGAGTTCATGGCCACGGCCGGCCCACCGGCGCCGGAGAAGTAACGCCGGCCCGGCTATGCCCGCCCGCTTGGCTCTTGCGCCGACTTCCCGACCTGCCGCGTGAACTTACCGGTTCGCCCGGCGTTAGCGTCTGCACACCTAAAACGCGAAGCTCGTCGAAAAGTACGGGCCGTGCGCCGTGAAATTGTTCTGCAGATGGTCGGTCGTGGCCATAAACACGCCGACGCTTTGCGGCGCCGGCGGGGTCGCCACTTGGGTCATTGAATACGAACTAATGGCGTCCATGTAAACCACCGCTTGGTATCCGGCCTCGATCTTGAAGATGCCGCTACCGAGCCGGAACGAATAGGAAGTGCCCAAGCGAGTGTCGAGGCCCGGCACGATCTGCGTCGCGTTGGGCGACGAAAAATACTGCGGATTACCGCCGGGAAATAACCCCGACGTCGTGTTGAAATCCCGGCGCACTTGCTGCTCGCCGATCAGGGCCACGGCCGCCATGTCGCCCGTGAATTGGAAATTCCCGCGGTTAAACATGCCGTTCACACCGAACCGGGGCCCGGCTCCGGCGAACTTCGAGTGCGTGGTGTTCACTTGGGTTTCCGTGCCGGCGAAGTTCGAGAACGACCCGGTAACGTGCTCGATGATCGATCCGTACTGCAAGCCGCCGAAAAAGCGTGCCTGAAACTGCGGGCCGCCGCGCCACAGATGGCCGGCCTCGAGATTGACGGCATCGTATCGGAAATTCACGCTGCCGCTCCCCAGGTTGAACGCCGTAGCGCCGGGACCGATCAGGTACGAAGGCCCGGCGAATTGCAGCGGGCCGCCGATGAACGAGGCGCCGTCCGTGCTATCCAAGTGCGTCCACGACGAGCGGAGATCGTTGCCCGTTTCGGGCACCATGTAGCGCAGGCCGAAGTTGAAGGCCGGACTCAGGCCCGGGCGGATCGACTGGTTCTCCCAATGCGGCGACGCCGGGGGAAGCGGGCTGACGAGTGTTCCGTATTCCAAGCTCCCCGAGCCGGGTTGCAAATATAAGAGCGTTGCGGAGGCCTCGAGCCGGGGCGCGTAGTAGCGCGTCGAACTGTCGACCTCGTACAGCGTCGGCGACGAGGCTTGCTCGCCGGCTTGGGCCGAGTACGACTCGCTATTCAGCTTCGTCAGGCGATCGAAATCGATCGGGCCGGCCGGCGGAGTTTCTTGCCCCCGCACGTTGGCGCTCGGGGCCGCCAGGCCGGCGATTGCGATCAACAAGTAAAACAAGGTTGTTTTCATGAAATCACCCCAGCCTCGATTGCCCGTAGGGAACGCGCGATGATACGAATGCCGGTTACATCGACCGCTCGTACCGGTCGCGTGCTTGGAAACCGAAGCGCCGGAATAATCCACGAGGCTCGCAGCGCTCGAGCTCCACGGAGTGCGTCTCGCGTAAAAGTCCGGCCGGGGAAACCCGCAGTAAAGATTCCGACAGCCGGACAAAAAGTCTCACGCCGGCCTCACTCTGCTTCGTCGCAACAGACGCCGGTCATTTACCGTACTCAAACGGAGCGCCGAGTAGCGTTTCCCGCAGACGAAAAATAGGCAATCGCACGCGAACGCCTCACCTCCCCCGCTCGCCGTGTCGGGGCGCGCGGCCGCGATTCTCTAGCGGCGCGATCGCCTTTCTTAGGCGGCGACACGGTCGTATGCAGCGACCCTGTCATTGCAGCGACGCGTCCGCAGATAAGGTTTTCCCTGAGGGGCGCTTTCCTGCAGCCATTGCCATGCTCTAGTGATTAAACAAAAACTCGCTGGAGTTGAACAGGCTGCCGAACAGGTCTTTGTAGAACTGGGCGTCGGGCTTGCCTGTATCTAGCTTAGCCGTCTCCGGCTTGCCCGCGTCCGGTTTTACTACCGCCGGCTTTGCTTCCGCCAGTTTTACTGTGCCGGGCACCAGCGCCAGCAGGGCCTTCAGTTCTTCGGGCTTGGGCTTGCGAGTCAGGGCTCGAATGTAGAGCTCTTCGATGATCTCCTCCGGCGTTTTCGCCGTCTTCATCAACTCGGGGATGACCGGTCCCTTGTCGACGTTCTTTTGCATGGTTTCGCCGACCAACAGGTGCAACGTCTGGGAAATCGTCACTTCGTTGCGGGTTTCGCAGGCGCAAATACTGCCGCGCTTCGAGCGGCCGAAGATCGAGAGAAACGGATCGCCCGCGGTGGGCGCGCTCGCCCGCGGATGATACTCGATGGCCATCGTCCCCTGCGGCCAGGAGCGGAACGAGTGCGTGCCGTCCGTCGCCACCAGGATCGTGTCGAGCAAAATATCGGCCCGCGCGCGGCGCAACACGCGCCGCGAGAACTGCCGTCGGTCGTCGGCGTTCGTCGCGTTCGGATGGATCGACGTTTGATACGTGCGCGAAAGGCAAATGTCGCGCACCAGCGCCCGCAGATTGAAGCCTGAGCCGGCGAACTTCTCGGAGAGCGCATCCAGCAGCGGACCGTTCGTCGGCGGATTGCTGATCCGCATATCGTCGACCGGCTCGACGAGCCCGCGGAAGAAGAAGTGCGCCCAAATTCGATTCGCGAAGTTCCGCGCGAAGTGCGGGTTATCGGGCGCGGTCAGCCAGGCGGCCAGCGCCTCGAGTCGGTCGACGTCGGCGGGCACGGGCGCTTCGCCGCCGAGCACCGTCGCGAGAACCGGCCGTTGGTCGAGCAGATGCTTCGCCGGCGGGGCGGCCGGGTCGTTGTAAACGATGAAGTCGCGGTACTGCACGCCTTGCTTGCGCCGGATGCCGGTAAAGAAACTGACGTTGCCGTAGTAATCGGTCATCGTCCAACGATCGAACGGATGGTTGTGGCACTCGGCGCATTGCATCTGAATACCGGTCATCAGTTGCGAGAAGTTGGCCGCAAAATCCTTCGGCTTGAAGGCCCGGTCTTGCACCAGCATCGTGTAGAGATTCGCCGGGGCGTCGTTCAAATTGCTGCCGCGCCCCTTGATCTGATCGGCGACGAACTCGTTGAACGGCCGATTCGCACGAAACTGCTTGAGAATCCATTGCGCGTAAGTGTTGGCGGCTTTCGCGTCGGTGGCGTCCGGAATGTAGCCGCTGGCGATTAGCCGGACCCATTCGCCCCAGATGCCCGCCCAAACGCGCGCAAAACCGTCGCTCGCAAGCAACGCATCGACGAGCGCCTCGCGCTTCTTCGGGCTCGTATCCGCCATGAACGTGCGATACTGGGCCACGGTCGGCGGCACGCCGCTGAGGTCGAGATAGATCCGCCGCAGAAACGTTTCGTCGTCGCAAAGTTCCGAAGGCAACAACTGCAGTTTTTCGAGCCGGTCGTAAACGAGTTGGTCGATGTAGTTCGCCGCGGGCGGGTTCGACCACTTAAAGTCGGTCTGCTCGGGCAGGACCACTACTTCCGAGCCGATCGTGAAGCGATCGAAGCGAGCGAAAACGTGCGAATCGCCCCGATTCACGGGCTTCACGAGGCCGTCGGCATCGATGGTGACCGTGGCCGGATTATTGGTCAGGAACAGCGAAAGCTTCGTTACGTCGCGCTCCGTGCCGTCGGAGTAGCGGGCCGTGACCTTGCCTTGCACCGGGGCGGCGCTCCCTTGAAACACCATTCGGTCGGGCGTGAGCTTGATCTCGACCGGCACCGCCACCGTCGCCCCGTCGTCGGGCGCACCGGCTTGGATCCAGGCCAGCAGCGTCCGGTAGTAATCGTCTTCGACGGCGAACCGTTTGCCGCCGGTATGCGTTACGCCTCCCGTGGCCTTCTTCAGCAGCAAACTCGCCTCGGGGCTCGCCACGTTGACGCGCCGGCCGGCCATCTCCTCGGTAATGCGGAAGTAATCCCCCTTGGGGTCGTATCCGAACAGCGAGAGCATGAAGCCGTCTTTGCCCCGCGAAGCACCGTGGCAACTGCCGGCGTTGCAACCCGCGCGAAAGAAGATCGGCATCACGTCTTGTCGGAAGCTGGGCACGGCCCCGACGGCAGCAGCCGGCGCGGCCGCGGGGGGCGCAGCTTCGGCGGCCGCAGCCGACATCGGGCCGAGCACCAGCCCGCTCAAAACGAACACGGCCAACCATGAGGTGATCGAACGTCGTAGGGTTCTCATAGTTTGGTTCATCGTGTTCACGAGCTGCTCGAAACGGTGTAGTTCGAACCGCAAAAGCGAAGGAAATGGGGAGGTTTTAACCGCAGATAAACGCAGATAAACGCGGATGAGTGCAGATGATTGCAAACCGGGTTCCCATGTTCTTGGTTGGGGGCGTGATTCGACTCCCGCTCCCAAGTTTCTTATCTGTTTTCAACTGGGTTCAATCTGTGGGCAATTTCGGGTCTGGTGTTCCATATTGGCTGATCCGGAGGATTCATCCGTATCTATCTGCGTTCATCCGCGTTCATCTGCGGTTCATAATGGGCTCTTTGCTACTCCGGCAATGCCGGATCAATTCTCAAAACTCCCACGCCCGTTCGTTGCCGGATTTCCTGGCCTTCTTCACGGAACGTGAGTTCAACCGCGATTTCTTTGTACTGACCCAAGAGCGCCTCGTGATCCGCTGCGATGGCGAACACCAACTCATCGGCGTTCGGCTGCAAAACGGGCTGCGGATCGACCACCTGGATCCCCTTCGGCAGCCCCAGCAGTTTCGCCGATGCGTTCGCCTTGAACGGATGTTGCGGACTCACCTTCCACACGAACTTGCCGCTCGCCCCGCGACGGATGCCGACCGGTTCGGCGGCGAGCCGAACATACGGCTGCGCGACCGTCAGATCGAAAAACGCCGACGAGACTTGCGTTTGCCCCGTGCCTGCCACATCCTTCGCATTGGCCGGCACCGTTCGGGCTTGGATCGCCGTTTGCCACGTCGCGGGCGTCGCATTCGTCGCCGCCGTGAATCGGTAGACCGTCTCCGACACCCCCGGCGGAATTTCTTGTGTCGGCTCGCTGCCGACGCCGGCGGGGTTCCACGCCGAAACGATCTGGATCGGCTCGTCGAAGCCGGGCCGGCGATGCAGTTTGACTTTCACCGACAACTCACCGTCCTGAATCAGCGGGATCTTCGGCGTTTCGACTTCCAGGGAGAACGGCGCCGGATTCGTCACGGCCAGCGCATACCTGTCGACGACCAACGAATTCGAGCTCTGGCCGAAGTGATCGCCGACGAACAGGATGGCTTGTCCGGCCCGCGATTGAAAATCGACCCCCGGTTTCGCGGGTTCGGCGAGCACGCGAACGAGCGCCGCTTGCGGCTTCGCGCCCGCGGCGGCCACGAACTGCACCGGCACGCTCGTCGGATACGAGCCCGCGACGGCGCGAACGGGCGGCGCGATCATCTCGACCCCGGCGGGCAGGCCTTCGGCGACGAGCTTCAGTTCGTCGCGATACGTGTTCCCCTGCCCCTGGCTCAATCCCAATTGCAACGTCCAGCGATTGCCTTGGGGGATCGCCAGTCCGGAATCGCGGGGCGACTCGCGCGAGTAATTGCGGGTGATCAAGTACGTGTTGACTCGATTCTCAACTCGCTCGATTTCCACGCGGTAAACGCACGTCGGCCCGCCCTGATTGCGAATATCCGAGATGCGGAGAATGTGCGGCTCGTCGCTTTTGGCCTGCCACACCACGGACGGGTCCATGATGCTCAGTCGGCGGAACTGATTGGGAACGCCGGGCAAACCCCGCTCTTCGTAATTGGCCACGTCATCGGCGGCCACTTCGGGCGCAGGAACTTCGAGCGGGAGAGTTTCGGTCGCGCCGACATTGTTGTTGATTGCCGCTTCGCGGCAGATGGCGATCTGCGGATCGAGCGGCGTACCGAGCGAGCGGGCATAAACCCGCACCAAATAGCTTTCGCCTTTCTTCGGCCGCAAACGGAACTCGTCGGCTTCATTCGGCCGGCTGATGATGCCGTTGAGCGCAAGGGGTAGCTCGCCGGCCTCGTCGACGAAGCGCGGCCCGTTTTTCTCAGTCGACTCCAGCACGTTGCGCGAGTTCGAGACGCGCATCGCCAGCGGATACGAGGCGCCGAAGTCGTGCTCGAAATCGCCCGTCTCGGCGGGAAGCGAAATCTGCTGCGTCCGATCGCCCGGCCGATCTCTGATCGGCGAATCGCCGTTTAAAGGATCGCCGTTTTGAGAATTGCCGTTTCGAGGATCACTGATCAGCCGCACGTCGAGCGGCTTCCCCGCGGGTCCGCCCGCCGGGTACACGGCTTGCGGCGCCGCGAACGTGCCGATGTGGGCCAGGTAGTGCTGGTAGAAGGAATTGCTCGTGTCGGAGTACAGGCTCTGCGCGATCTCGATGAAGTAATCGCCGTCGTGCGGGGCCGCGATCGACACGAGCGGATCCTGCACGAGCATCGGGGTGTCGTCGGAGAGCGCCAGTTCCTTGCCGCCGGCGTCGAGAATCCGGACGAGCAGGTCCAGCTCGCCGCGGGCCCACCAGATATTCGACAAGCGGACCGAGTTGACTTCGACCGAAATCCGCTCCCCCTTTTTGCGCGTCACGCGATAGAGATCGCGATCCATCACCGGCCCCGGCCGGATGTAGCCCAGCACGGTGAAGCTCGATGCGGCGACGTTCGACGAGCCGTCGGCGGAAGCGCTCGCCGGCGTCAGCGGTTCCGCCGTGTCGAGCGTATGGTTCGTCGCCCCTTCAAACGGCTCGGCTTCGGCCCGCGTCGGAAACGGCGTGACCCAGAACGTCGACAACGTGGTGATGTCTTTGCCGGTCCGCACCCGCAGCGGATGCAATCCGATCGGGCAATCGGCGTCGATGACGAGCGTCGCCCGGATCTGTTGCTTCACTTGTCCGCCGAACGCCCGCCCGCCGATCCGCTTTTCAATCGGGTTCAATTTCCCTTGGGCGTCGAGTTGCGCGAGATCCGGCAGGCTCTCGATCGCCGTGGCCCGAATGCCCGGCCGATAGAAGAGCACCTCTTGCGGGTCTTCCAGAAACAGGCCCTGGATGACCACGTCGACGGTGGTCCCCCGCTGCCCGGCGCGCGGCAACACGGCCTCGATATGCCGTTGATACTGCGCCTCGGCCGTGGCGGTAAGAACCGCCATCGCCGGCAAGCAGTAGAAGAACGAACGGAAACCCATGGTGCGCTTTCGAGGTACGGAGTCGGATTTTAACCGCAGATGAACGCAGATAAACGCGGATGAATGCCAACCTAGGAAAGACCGCCGCTCATTTTATTTGTGCTGAAAAAACGGAATGCGATTTCAACGCAAAGGCGCTAAGGTGTAAAGGACGCAAAGATGCCGAAGGATAAGGTCCGGATGAGAATTTGCCGTGTTCTTTGCGCCTCTGCGCCTTTGCGTTAAAAAAACTCTCCCGTCTTCTCTGTGGCGCAGCCGGCTAGCTTCAGCGCAACAAACCCTTCACGAGCTTCCCCCCTTTGACGATCTCGATCGGCCGGGTGCCGAACGCGAGCAACTCATCGTCGGCATCGATGCCGATCTGGTGGTACACCGTGTACAAAAAATCTTCCAACGGCAGCGGATTCTGGGCGGGCTCGCTCGCCGTGGCGTCGGAGGCTCCGTAAACCTGGCCGCGGGTGATTCCTGCGCCGGCCAGAATCATCGAGTACGACCGGGCCCAGTGATCTCGTCCGCCATCCTTGTTGATCTTCGGCGTGCGGCCGAATTCGGTGGTGATCATCACCAGCGTGGTGTCGAGCAGGCCCCGCTCGTCCAAGTCGGTGATCAAGCCGGCCACGGCCTGGTCGAGCTCCGGCGCACGGTCTTCGAACGATTTCCGGATGCCGATGTGGTCGTCCCAATTCGCGCCGTTGTTCACCGAGATGAATCGCACGCCCGCTTCAACCAGCCGCCGCGCCAGCAGCACCTTGCCGCCGACCAGCGAAGCAAACGGCCCGACGAATTCGCCGACGCCGTACAGCTTCTTCGTTTCGGCCGATTCCTCGTCCAGCGAAAAGGCGGCCCGGGCCTCGGGCGACGAGATCAGCGTATAAGCCTGCTTATAAAAATCGTCCATCGCGTCCAGCGTCACCAGGTCCCCTTCGGAGGCCCGTAGTTGCCGTTCGACGATCTCGCGCATCGACTGCCGCCGGCGAAAATTCGCATCGGTCAGCGTGCCCGGCAGCACCATGTCTTGCACTTGGAACTTGCCGGCTCGGTCGGGGCTGCCCCCCAGCCCGAACGCGCCGTACTTGCCGCTGAGGTATCCGGTGCCGCCTGATTCCGGACTCACTTCCGGGATGGCCACGTAAGGGGGCAATCCCGTGCGGGGGCCCAGCCGCTGCGAGATGACCGCCCCCATCTGCGGATAATCGATCACCGTGGTCGGCAGGTAGCCGGT
>Ga0163153_10009117_pt1 | contig 10086 bp, 10 predicted proteins | sample OliLakLV19MP6IB1_FD_148629 | JGI IMG/M metagenome (GOLD analysis project Ga0163153, IMG submission 148629) | Freshwater microbial mat bacterial communities from Lake Vanda, McMurdo Dry Valleys, Antarctica - Oligotrophic Lake LV.19.MP6.IB-1 | ecosystem: Environmental > Aquatic > Freshwater >...
GGGGCAATTCCGCCGCCGGTTGAGCCCGCTTGTCACACGGCCGCCGCTTCCGATACGCTTGCTTGGGCATGGTTGGTTCCTCCAATAAAGGGAAAATGGTTCTTCCCAGAAGGTATCTTCTGGGCGGAGGAACCGCCATGCTTTTCAACTACACGGGGGACATTCTCGATGGTGCTGCGGGAGGTGCCGTGCGCGCGCAAGGCACCATTGAAATACGCGATAGCATTTTGTCTGGAAATGAAACCTTGGGTAATGGCTCCGGCGGTGGTGCGATTGATACTTATGGTTTCAATAGCTCACTACGTATTCTTGGCAGTGAAGTCAGCAATAATACTGTGATTGGAGTAAACACCTCTGGTGGCAGTATTCGCGCTCGAGGCGAGGTCATGATCGATAAGAGCCACATTCACAACAACCGAGTCGTGGGAGAAGCTGCTGAAGGTGGAGGACTTTTTGTCCGTGGAAACCTGACGATATCTAGCAGCGTTTTTAGCGAAAATCGAGTTATTGGCGCGGGAGCGCGGGGAGGTGCCCTCTACTCAAATGGACGTTCCACGGTGGCTAATACAACAATTTCCGGCAATCAAGTGAATGGCTCACAAAGTCGCGGCGGGGGGATTTTTTCATTCGATACCTTGACGATGCACCATACCACGGTGACACAAAATCGAGCTAATGGGGCTACTGCCAATGGAGGCGGAGTCTGGCTTATCAATATTAGCCAACCTGTCATTTCACACTCGATTATTGCAGGCAATTTTGCTGGAGTGGCTCCTTCAGACTTGCCACAATTCGGCATCCTGCTGAATGTCAGATTTTCCTTGCTTGGCGTGCATCCTATCGAAATTTTGGTGGCAACATCCCGAGATTCGATTGATGCTTATGGCAATCTGGTTGGAACTCCTGATAATCCAATCGATCCCCTCCTCGCCCCCCTCGCCGACAACGGCGGCCCAACCCTCACCCATGCCCTGCTTCCCGGCAGTCCCGCGATCAATGCTGGCGATCCCACGCTCATGCTCGGCGTGAACGGCACGCCCGAATTCGGCCAGCGTGGTGCTCCCTTCACTCGCATTGCCGGGGGGCGGATCGATATTGGGGCCTATGAATCGCAGCCGGCGCAGGGATTGTTTGACGGCGACTTTGATGGCGATGGCGACGTCGATGGCCGTGACTTTCTCGCTTGGCAGCGCGGCTACGGCACGTTGCCTGCCACCAAGCCGCAAGGCGATGCCACTGGCGATCAGGATGTCGACAGCAACGACCTGGCCGTCTGGCAAGAAACGTATGGAACGGGGCTTTCCGCTATCGGCTATCAGCTTTTAGCCAGAGAAGAGATTGCGGAGATGGGTTCCCGCCTGCGCGGGAATGACGGGTTGAAGGATGCGGAATTAGGGAGCCGCTCACGGCTTAGCGATTCCGCGAGCATTCCCGCCACCGAAGTTCTTCTCGATCGCGCGTTCGACGATTGGCAACCGCCGCGTCGGCTGCGATTTGACTTCGGCGACATCGCCACGCAGCGAGCATTTCGACATGCACAAACTCGTTTTTCTGGCCGATAGCTGATAGCCAAAATCTTGTCGTGATTAGCGCGTTTAGATGTGGATCGACCTGACGGGAAGTTTGGGTCGGGACTTGACTTTGTTGGGTCCGTAGACAGACTGCAAAACCTGGTGCAAAGTGTGTGAATGAATGTCGCGCCGCCACACATGTTGTTTTCAGCCACCGCGCTCCCTGGATGGCCCGACGGCATTGATGCTTCGCTCACCGTGTGTGTGTTGGCGGTGATGTTTGGCATTCCGCTCTTGGGCTATGTGGCGATGGTTGTTGATTTTCGCCGCTACTTGCGTTCGTTGCGACGCGCCTTGGTGGTCGTTTCGGGAGTGATGCCGGTGCTTCCCTATTGGTCACTCCTGCAACGCCCTGCCTGCCTGCGAGCACTTGACTTGGACCTGCCCTGCACCGAGGAAGAGGTGCTGGCGGCTTATCGTGAACGGGCCAAGTCGCTGCATCCCGACCGGGGCGGCGACTTGCAAGAATTCCTACGTTTGCAAAAGTATTTCGAGCAAGCATTACAGTTGGTGCGAGGAGGCGAAGGCGAGCCGAGTCGTCCCGACCCCGCTCACGGCGAGACGGAATAGCTGCTGCTAGCATGTGATCTGCTCTTGCTGTTCGCGGGGGGCTGGGGATAGTATCCGCTTTCTCTCCGCGGCGACGCTTTTCTCATGCTGGCGGGGTGGTGGCATGAAGGGCTGCACAGGACGGCAGCCAGCAAATTCAGGGGAAAGGATGCCAATATGCCGACTACGCTCGCCGAGCTGGCGACATTCGTCGGAGGCCGCTTATGCGGTGCTGAACCACACCTGGCTGATTCCATCGTAATTGGCGGCGCGGCCATTTTGGACGTGGCGGTGTCGGGCGAAATCACGCTGGTGGATCATGCCGACCGAGCGCTGCTGTTGCAGAAGTCAGCGGCGACGGCAGCCATTGTGCCTCAGAATTTCCCCACATTAGAGAAACCGACGATTTTGGTGGAAGACGTTCACGACGCCTTCGCCAAGATTGTCAACCACTTTCAGCCTCGGCGACCTCGCCAGCGATTGGGCATCAGCCCCGCGGCTTGGATCAGTCCGAGCGCCCAACTTGCCGCCGACGTCGAAGTGCATCCCGGCGCGACGATTGGTGATGACGTGTTGATCGGCGCAGGAGCAACAATTCATGCCGGGGCACGCATCATGGCGGGGTGCGTGATCGGAAGCGACACAACGATTTTCCCGAACGCAGTGTTGTACGAAGACACTCAAGTCGGCGAACGTGTGATTATTCATGCCGGGGCAGTGATTGGTGCCTATGGTTTTGGTTACAAACAGGTGGACGGAGCCCACAAAATTTCCGCGCAGCTTGGTTATGTGGTGCTCGGGGACGACGTGGAAATCGGTGCCTGCGCGACCGTGGATCGTGGCACTTACGGAGCGACCACGATCGGCGACGGATCGAAGATCGACAATCTCGTACAGGTCGCCCACAACTGCCGCCTCGGAAAACACAATTTGATTTGCGGACAAGTCGGCATCGCCGGTAGTACGACTACAGGCGATTACGTGGTGATGGCAGGACAAGTGGGAGTGCGAGATCACGTCCACATTGGTCAAGGGGCCGTGCTTTGCTCGAAGGCTGGGATATCGAACAACGTCGATGATGGCGAGATCATGCTGGGACAGCCCGCGACCTCGCTTCGTCGACAAAAACTGCAAATGGCGGCGATTGCGAAGCTGCCCGAAATGCGGCGAGACTTCCGTCGTTTGCAACAGCAACTCGCTGAGATTCAAAAGCAAATGGGCATCGAAAGTCAACTCAACACCGACGAGCAAGCCGCTTAAAAGAACATGCGATTTCGTTTACACAAAGAACCTGAAACTCTCAGCGACGCCGAGCGACCGATTGCGCTCATGGCGGGTTGGGGCACCTATCCCCAGGCGGTCGCCGAGGCCTTGCAGAAACAGAATCGTCGCATTGTGGGCATCGGCATCATCGATCATGCCGATCCCAAACTCGCGGACTACTGCGAGCAGTTTGATTGGATTGGCATCGGTGGGATCGGTAAAGCGATTCGACTCTGCAAGCGTTGGGGCGCTCGCCAAGCAATCATGACGGGCAAACTGCATAAAGTCATGTACTACCAACCGGGCTGGTGGCTCAAGCATCGCCCCGATTGGAAGTGCATCAAGGCGTTCTATCCACAACTGCTGGGGTTCGCCGACCGCAAGGACGATACTTTGCTTAGCGCGCTAGTGAATGCGTTTGCGGTGGAAGGGATTGCGTTCCAAAGCATCAGCGACATTGCGCCGAAACTACTTGTGCAAGCGGGTCACGTCGCGGGCAAACCCCTCACCGGCAAACAACAGAAAGATCTGGAGTTTGGCTGGCAGATCGCCAAAGCGATCGGAGGCCTCGATATCGGTCAATGTGTTTGTATCAAAGATCAAACCGTGATCGCGGTGGAAGCGATTGAAGGGACCGACATTTGCATCCGCCGCGCGGGTGAACTTTGCACGGCGGGTGGCATGACGATTGTGAAAGTCGCCAAGCCTTCGCAAGACATGCGCTTCGATGTGCCGACGGTGGGGCTCAAAACTCTGGAATCAATTGCCGCCGCCGGTGGCCGTGTTCTCGCCATTGAGGCAGGTAAGACGATTCTCTTAGATCAGAGTGAATTTGCTACCGCGGCCCAACGTTTGAATGTCTCGGTGGTCGCGATTGAAGAGCCAAATTTGGCTCGACTTGCGGCTTAGGCCGGCAGTGTCGCCTTTCCCGAAAGAACGATTTTCTACGGATTTTCCATCGGTTTAGGTGGATATCCTTCGGCCACTGCTCTGACAAATGGTCACGGTTTTGCGATAACCTGTTGCTGCGTAATGGTTTGTGCATTTTCCGGGATTGCTGGCAAATTCCCTCTGGTTTCCCTAAATTGGTGGACTTCCTCAAAGCTAATTCTTTGAGCAATCGGAAACTGCGTTTATAATGAGGAACCGAGGCGGCAGGGTAATTGGCCATAAGCATTTCGTCTCGTTTAGTTTTTTCACTTCACTTTTCATGGGCTGGGTCGCCAGTGAGATAACCGAAATCGGACTTCCTCGCAGGAACAGCGGCGGAAATCCGAAGGGGCTTTTGTGCAGCGGGTGCTTAACGCATCCGCTTGGAGCTGAGAAATGGCAACTATGTATTCGTCCTCGTTGGAGACTTTGGCGTCTTTAGCGCCTGAGGAACCGTCGAGTCTTCTGCTTGGGCATGACCCTTCGGTCAATCGTCTTGCCCACCACGCTGAGCGCGCGGCTCAAGTGGAATGCACCGTCTTGATTACTGGCGAAACCGGCACGGGCAAAGAAGTATGGGCCCGACTGCTGCATCGCCTGGGACCGCGCCGTAATAAGCCGTTTGTACCCGTTAACTGCGCGGCACTGACCGCTACACTGGCGGAGAGCCAACTCTTTGGTCATGAGAAGGGTGCATTCACCGGCGCTGCGGGGGAAAGTCTCGGCGTGTTTCGAGCTGGCCAGAGCGGCGTGGTGTTCTTGGATGAAGTGGGCGACATGCCTTTGGAACTGCAGCCCAAGCTGTTGAGGGTCTTGCAAGAAGGCGAAGTCACACCGGTTGGCGCGGCACGTCCCCTGAATATCGACGTGCAAATTATTGCTGCCACGAACCGCAATTTGGAGCGCGATGTCGAAGATGGCCGCTTCCGCGAAGATCTTTACTATCGGCTAAATTTGGTCGAATTGCGGATGCCAGCTTTACGCGATCGATCCGAAGATATTCCTAGTTTTGTGAGCTTTTTCTCACGAAAATTTGCGGCTCGCTACGCCCAGCCCCTCTGGGAGCCAAGTCCCGAAACATTGCGCAGGTTTTGCGAATATCGCTGGCCTGGCAACGTGCGGCAATTGAGTTTCGTGATCGAACAGAGCTACGTGTTGCAGTGTGAGCCGATTATTCCGGGGGTGCCAGTGCAGAACGATCGCAATCTGCAGCTTCCCTTCACCAACTTGGGGAGGCTCCGTCAGGTAGCCGTGGAGCAAGCCTTACGAACGACTTGTGGCCACAAGGGCCGCGCGGCGGAATTGCTGGGCGTCCATCCCAATACACTGACTCGCATCTTGGCTCAATTTGACGAGCAGCAAGAGAATTAGCCAATCCTTGAACTCTTACACATGCCGCCTTCGGGCGGCATTTTTTATTGGTGTTTTTCGTATAGTGAACTCGCGAAACACGCCATTTTCTTCTGATTATGCTTGCTCACCAAAAGAGTGGCAGTTTCACAAAATGGTGAAACGGATGAAAAAGCCTTTGCAGGCAGAGTCCTTTCACATTCGGACTGATTTTTTCTCCCTAATTTGGTGATGCGCTCGAGCGGCTCTCTGTTGCCGTCTCATCTCTGTAAGTGTTGAGTTGAAGGGCACTTGCAGCATCATTGCGTTTCGTATTCCGACTTGGGCATGACAGTAGCTAAGTGATTGTCCGCCTCACAGCGTGCGCGCTGCGGGGAAGGGCTGACTTCTGTTGGTCCGGGGTGCGCTAACTCGTTGTTAGCTGCGCCGCACTGAAGGTTGTCACCTCCGTGGTGACGAGTGATTTGGCAGAGCGTATTCCACTCGTACTGCCGAACCTGAGGAGAAATGCGAATGAGCAACATGCAATCTTACGAAGCATTGGAAGCCGACTACAGCACCGACAGCTTTCGTCGCAGTGAACCCATTAAGGCTGGCAGACAGCAAACTCCGATTCGTGGGCGTCGCCGGGGCAAAGCACCCACGTCGATCAACGGTATTCATCGCCGTCGCAAGCGGAAAATCAGTTGGTAGTAAACGCGGCTTGGTTTACGCCTCTCGCGCTACGAACGAGTGCGTTGCGGCGTGTGTGAAAGTCGGCAGTTATCTAATCGATAAATTGCCGCGTTGAAAAATAAAAAAGGTGGATTTCGAGGTTGTGACATGATCGCTCTGTCTATGGTGATGGGCTCTCTTGGAAACCGCCTTGCGTCAGCGACTGCTCGGCTTGCTGTCATTGCGAGTTGCAGTCGTGATGAACTGAATTATTGAGGGCAGCATGTGATGTCTAACAACTTGAGTTACTCGAACAAATGCCTGGAATCTTAGTCCGTGGAAATTGTCTCACAAACGCCTATCGCCAGACTGACGTTGCCTGAAGGCATCACTGAAACTCCCTCGAGGGTTTTGGTTTTGCCCGATCTGTTGCGTTGTTTGGTACTGACTTGGTCGGAAAGCCGCGCGGAATTGTTGCGATCGGCTGCCCGCAATGAATCTTGGCAAGCAACCGTGAATGTTGATGTGCGGGAGTTCCTGCACAATCTGTTCTTGTTGCGAGTACCGCTAACATTCGTTGATTTGCCCGAAGCGAAATCCATGAGTTACTCCGTGTTGCGCGAGGCAGCGGAGCGCACAACGGAGTTGGGAAGTTCTTTGGTAGTGATCTGTGGGTTAGGCGGGAATCCCGCTGAGGAAGTCTGGGCGCGGCAGTTGGGCGCTTGGGCTTATTTGCCCGGCGACAACGGTTTGGCCGGGTTGGAATTGATTTTTGGAGATGCCCGCAAGGCCGTGGCGAATGAATCGCTCGTATGCGTGGAACTTGACGCCTATCGCTGACGTGTGGTGTTGCAACAACGAATGATTGACGGCTCTGAAATCGTGTCACTAACTCCCCTAGCACAATCGTGAGCACCGAGATGATTAAGAGAATTTTAACCGAACAAGAAGAAACAGCGTCGGAATACACGAACAACACAATCGCGCGACCGGCGCGTTTGCGGCGTGAAGCTAAAACAGGCAGCCTCAGGCCGCCGAGCAAACGCCGCACGCTCAGTCGTGGGCGCAGAAAAAACGCAGTCGTGGGTGGCATCCGCCTGCGTGGTGAAAAGCGCACCTTGCGCTAATGGTTGCTGGAAGTTGTTGTGCGGTGAAGTCATCAAGTTGACACGCCGAACAACAACATCCAGCGCGATGAACAGTAGCAAGTAGGCTACTTGAACATAATCGGCGTGATTCAAAAGGAAAGACGAGCGCCGTGCCAATAAAGGTTGCACTGAAGTTGACTGGCTGAGGTCGATGGATTTGCAGCGAAGTTATACAAGTTTTATCCCTATTTACTGAAGGATTTTCAAACATGATGGACATCACAAACCTCTCTGCGCGGTGCATCGGCATGAGACGACTCTCCGCAGTGTTTTTGGTGACAACATTATTCTGTCACTTATCACAGTCCGCTGACGCGGCCATGTTGACGTTGAACATGGCGGGCGTGGATGTGCGTTTCAAAGGCACTTCCACTAATATCGTTGATGATGGTGGCGATGCTTTCAACGGCGTCGCGGGCACGAATCCGGCCATCGCGGACGGTGCCGACGTTGCTACTCTTAAAAGTGGCGATACCACCTTCGGAAGTTGGATGCTGCCACCCGATGTGATTTCTTTCGACCTTTTGGTCGAAGATGGCTTGGCGAGTCTGGCTCCCAACGTGCTCACTCCGGTTCCCGTGACGACGGGCACTAACCAAATTGCGATTTTCATTGGCGATGGAACGTCGCTGAGATTCGAAATTGATTCCCTCTCAGTTCAGCGGACCGTACTCGGCGTTCCTGGGCTTTCAGAAATATTTGTGATGACTGGTTCCGCAACTGTGCTGTCACAGAGCACGCCCGGCAATAAGTTCTTTTCGCAAAGCGTTGGTTTTGCCTACGTGGCGACGGACGCGATGTTTATCAATAACAATCAGGACGGCCTCGCTGTGAACGGTGTGTTGACAATAACGGGTGAACTGGCGATTCCCGAGCCGACGACGGTGTCGCTGGGAGGTTTGGCTCTGATAGCCTTAACTGGCTTGCGTAAGCGAATTGGTTGCTAGAAGTTTTTCAGACTTCGGCAATCATAGATTTATCGGCAGGTGGAGACAAGAACAAAGGGTGGCAATTGCCGCCCTTTTTTCTTGCGCCCATCAAAGCCAGATTCTTTGATTTAGCGGCCGAGGAGTGCATCGACCGCTGAACCGATGTTCTTTTCGCGCATCAGCGACTCACCCACAAGGATGGCATCGACGCCTGCCGCTTGAAGTCGCAGGGCATCGGCACGAGTCTTGATGCCGCTTTCTCCCACGAGCACACAATCCTTGGGTATTTCTTTTCGCAGCCGCAGTGTGTGCTCGAGATCGACTTCAAAAGTATGCAGATTGCGGTTGTTGACGCCAATTAGCACGGCACCCGTTTCGAGCACGCGCGACAGGTTCGACGGCTCGTAAAGCTCAATCAGTGGCGTCATGCCCAGTTCGATTGCCTCATTATGTAATTTGCGGAGATTGCAATCGTCCAAACACTCGGCAATCAACAGTACGGCATCGGCTCCGGCAGCGCGAGCTTCGAGCAGTTGATAAGTGTCAACGATAAAATCTTTCCGCAACACGGGGATGCTTACCGCGGCTCGCACGGCGCTCAAGTAATCCAGGCTTCCTTGAAAATACGACACGTCGGTGAGCACGCTGAGGCAACTCGCACCGTGGGCTTCATAAATCTTGGCGATGGCGACGGGATCAAAATCGTCGCGGATGATTCCCGCCGAGGGGCTTGCTTTTTTGACCTCGGCGATGAGTTTGATCGGGCCGGATTGGACCAGCGGGGCAAAAAAATCACGCACCGGCGGGGCGTCGAAGATCTTGGCGCGAAGCTCGGCTTCAGGGATATTTTCCCGTGCCGCAGCGACTTCGCGGTGTTTGGTGGTGACGATTTTCTCCAAAATAGTGGCACTCATAGTGTGATTTTAGCCTGGGCCGTGATTTTATGATTGCCACTCGATTTGTCTGAGGGCCTATCCGAGCTAAAGGCAATTTCCACAGTATGTGGTGGCATGCTCTGTCGTACCCACTAGATGTTGTGGTTTGTTTTGAAAAATCACTCGTTTTAATCGTCGTAAAAACAATTCTTTTCAGTCATCCTTGCCTAGTTTCACAACGCTATCAAGGAATCGGCGCCAAAACATAGTTTGGCGCGTTGCTGATTCTATCACAAACGGGTGGCCAATTTTAGCCGTTAGTTTTGGCCGCACGGTTTTCGTTTTTGTGTGGGGGAACTCCGGTCGTCTACGCTTGCGGCGCGCTTTGGCACAAAAAATTGTGTTGACAACGACGCAGTTTGGTATGGCGTGGCGGGCGGTGAGAAGCACTTATTGAATGGCCGACTTGCCGTTTGATTGATGCAATAAGTTTTGAAAAATTGTCGTCCAAAAATGTCCCGGCCAAACGAGTTGCGGTCCCAAGTGCCGAAAAGCCAACGATTTCACGTTGCGCCTGAACCGTCTTTGTTACGAGTGTGTCTGGGAGCGTGTCTTAGTGGCGCGGTCCAATTCTTGTCCATCGGTTGCGGGGGGACGAAAACCTTGCGAGGGCCGCCGCTCATTTGTTAGCCGACATTCCCCATATGGACTGAGCCTGGAACCGATCCAGGCACCGAATGCTCCCCATTTTATTGGTCGTCCCCACCGCGCGTCTAGCGCGTGGTGAAAATTTCGACAGATCTTCTTGGCCCGCGCC
>Ga0163153_10009120_pt1 | contig 10084 bp, 4 predicted proteins | sample OliLakLV19MP6IB1_FD_148629 | JGI IMG/M metagenome (GOLD analysis project Ga0163153, IMG submission 148629) | Freshwater microbial mat bacterial communities from Lake Vanda, McMurdo Dry Valleys, Antarctica - Oligotrophic Lake LV.19.MP6.IB-1 | ecosystem: Environmental > Aquatic > Freshwater > Lake...
GGGATATGTTTTTCAGCATGGCAAAAAATTCATCTCCGGTTGAATAAAACCCCGTCTATGCTCCATTTCCCGCCGCCGCCGAACAGAAACAAGACGCACAGCAGGACGAACATAAACGGGTGTTGGTCGCCGTACCAGATTTTGCCATCGCCCATTCCAAATGAAATACCCAACATGACGAAGATCAGGGGAATGGCCATCAGGCGGGTGGCAAAACCGAGCATCAAACAGGCACCTGCGATCAATTCGGTGCCTTTTCCGAGCCATGCCATATATTGGGGCACCGGAAAATGAAGGTCATTCAGCCATTTTTCATAATCGGCCATTTGTTGGGCATCAAAAACTTCCCAGCCGTGCAACAGCATCAAAAAGCCGGTGGCGATGCGCAACAAGGCATAAACAGTATCGAATTGGGGCAGTGGACGGGCAGAAAGTATTGCATTCATAATTGCGAAAGTAACAGGATTTTATACTTTGCAGGCGGGAAATTCAGTACGCAGTTTTGGCGATTCATCCGCCGGATTTCGTGATTCACCCACAATTGATTGCAATGTTTTGCCACCGGCCCGCACATTTGCTTCAGGTTTTGAATGAAAGCTACTACTATAGTCAAGTTTGAGTGGTTTGACCCTCCTTCGCCCTACCTCCTTCGCCCGTGGGCTATGGCGGTTAAAAAGGCTTCTGCGGGTAAAGGTTTGATGGTTTGAATACATGATTATCAGTTAGTTGAAATTCCTCTTCGTTCAAAACCACTTTGCGTTGACTATAATTCATACATGAGTTATCCCGAATTTAAATTGCTGTTGGCGGGGGCGCACAACAGCGGCAATAAGCATTTTTTCTTCGATTTTGTATGGCAATAAAATTCGGGATGACTCATGTTGTGCCGGATAGATTATCTGTTAGTATATTTGGGCTTCACTTCACAACGATCAACCAAATATGAGCTTCTTCACGCGTATTTCCAACGGCTGGAAAATGGCCGTTATCAGCTTCGACACCATCCAGAAAAACCCGTCTTTGATGCTTTTTCCGGTATTTTCAGTCATTTCCTTCGTGCTGGTATTTGCCACCTTCGCGGGCGGCTCCTTCCTGTTGTTCGGCGACCAGATCCGCGCGATGATTGCCGACGAGCAGTACGGAAGAGCCGCAGCCATCGGATTCATGTTTCTGTACTACTTAGTCAATTTTTTCATCATCGTTTACTTCAACTCGGCGCTGATTTATTGCACCGCCAAAATCCTGAACGGCGAAGAAACAAATCCATCCGAAGGCCTCGCATTTGCCAATTCCAGGATCAACAAAATCCTCGGCTGGTCGGTACTGTCGGCTACGGTCGGCACCTTGTTGCAGTTGCTGCAGGAGACCGGAAAAATCGGTCAGATTATAAGTTCACTGATCGGTATTGCCTGGTCTATCCTGACCTTTTTTGCAGTGCCGGTGCTTGTTTTTGAAGACAAAAGCGTCCTCGATACCGTAAAGGAATCGGGGCGTCTGATGAAGCAAAAATGGGGTGAATCGCTGGCTGCCAACATGAGCTTCGGCATTTTTCACCTGCTGGGTATACTCGTTGCCATCGCAGTCGGCATACTCCTTTCGGGAATAAGCGTCATTTTGGGAGTCTTGGTGGGCATACTCATCGTCTTGCTGGTGAGTACGTTCATTTCTACGGCGCAAACCGTGTTTGTAGCGGCCATGTACAACCACGTGACCGGAATGCCGACCGGCGAATTTGACGACCGGACGCTGGACGGCATGTTTGTCCAGAAGAAATGACCAGTTTCCCTTACGCCATCGGTTGAAAGGCTTCTGCTTTCCAGCCCGCCATATTTTCATAGTTCTGCCAGCGCAGGTCAACGATTTCCTGGGCTAATCGCATGAGGTAATCGGCTTCCTCCGGGTTAGTGCGTTGCAGGTCTTTGTAGCGGAGCTCCCGGTAGGCGTATTCCGTTAGCGGTATAGTGGGCCTGGGTGAATCCAGAACAAAAGGATTTTTTTTCGCCTGTCGCAACGTGGGATTGTACCGGATAAGCGGCCAATAGCCCGATGCTACTGCCAGGTCTTGCTGGTCAAGTCCTTTTTCCATATCGATGCCGTGCGCGATACAGTGGCAGTATGCCAGTACCAAAGATGGCCCGGGATAGGCTTCCGCTTCGCGCAAGGCGAGCAGGGTTTGTTGCGGATTGGCACCCATAGCGATTTGGGCAACATATACGTTGCCATAGGAAATCGCCTGCATGGCCAGGTCTTTTTTGCCTACCCGTTTGCCGGCTGAGGCAAATTTGGCCGTAGCGGCGGTGGGAGTTGCCTTTGACATCTGGCCCCCGGTATTGGAATAAACTTCCGTATCGAGCACTAATACATTGATGTCTTTACCACTGGCTAAGGCGTGATCTAGCCCCGATGAGCCGATGTCGTAGGCCCATCCGTCGCCGCCCACTAACCATACGCTGCGGCGGATAAAATATTCGGCAATGGAGCGCAGATGTGCAGCATCCGGGTGGTTTATGTGTTCCAGTAAAGTATTCAGCCGCTCTACCCTGGCGCGCTGCATGGCAAGATCAGATTCCGTTTTTTGCCTGGCTGTGAGGATATCCTCGACGAGTTGAGGATCAATCTTTCCTTTCATGCGCTGCAACAATTCCCCGACCATTTCGGTGTGCTTATCTACGGAAATCCGCATTCCCAGGCCAAATTCAGCATTGTCTTCAAAGAGAGAATTCGACCAGGCTGGCCCCCTGCCCTGTGCGTTGCTCGTCCAGGGGGTAGTGGGCAAATTGCCGCCGAAAATAGAGGAGCATCCGGTGGCATTGGCTACGATCATGCGGTCGCCGAACAATTGGGAAAGGATGCGCAAATAGGGTGTTTCACCACAACCGGCGCAGGCTCCGGAAAATTCAAACAGGGGTTCCAGAAATTGTGCGCCCCGTACCAGCGAGAAGTCAATCTGCGTCCGGTCATTGACCGCCAGGGTTTCAAAAAACTGGATATTAGTTTTTTCCTGCTCCAGAACAGGCGCTTTTTGAGCCATATTGATGGCTTTTCGGGAATTATCGGCAGGATCCAGTGCCGGGCAGGCTTCTATACACAGATTGCAGCCTGTGCAGTCTTCCAGATAAACCTGTAAAGTATACCTCGTTTCCGGAAAACCCCTTGCATTGATGGGGGCCGAAGGGAAGTCCTCCGGCGCTTCTTGCAGGTAATTTTCATGGTAAAATTTGGAACGAATCACACTGTGCGGGCAAACAAAACTACAGTTGCCGCATTGGATACAAATATCCGGTTCCCAAATTGGGATCAAGTCGGAGATATTGCGCTTTTCCCATTTGGTTGTTCCGCTGGGGTATGTACCATCGACCGGCATCGCGCTGACGGGCAGTTGATCGCCCTGGCCGTTCATCATGGCAGCCGTAACCGCGCGAACAAAATCGGGCGCTTCGGCAGGCACCGCAGCCGGGAAGTCACTTGTACTGCCTGTGAGCGGCTTGTCCGTCACTTCGTGCAGGTGCAGCAAAGTGGCGTCCACGGCCTGGAAGTTTTGTTGCACCACCGCATCGCCTTTTTTACTGTACGTCTTTTTGATCGCATGTTTGATGGCTTCAATGGCTTCCTCTTTGGGCAAAACGCCGGAAAGGGCAAAAAAGCAGACCTGCATGATGGTATTGATGCGACTGCCCATACCGACTTCCGCGGCTACTTTGGAAGCGTCAATGACGAAAAAACGAATGTTTTTGTCGAGAATGGCCATTTGCACCGTGCCGGGAAGCTGCGCCCATATCTCGTCTTTATCAAACGGGCTATTCAGGAGGAAGATAGCGCCCGGCTTCGCAAAACGGAGCATATCTGTTTTTTGTACAAAATTGAATTTATGGCAAGCCAAAAAATCTGCCTCCCGAATGAGGTAAGGCGCTTTGATGGCATTCTTGCCAAACCGCAAATGGGAAACAGTCTGCGATCCCGATTTTTTGGAATCATACACAAAATACCCCTGGGCATGCAGCTCGGTATTTTCCCCGATAATTTTGATACTGTTTTTATTTGCCCCCACCGTGCCGTCGGCGCCGAGGGCAAAAAACAAGGCCTGCGTCATAGACGGGTCTTCCAGTTCAAACTCTTCATAAGCCAGACTGGTGTGCGATACATCATCGTTAATACCGATGGTAAAATGGTTTTTGGGCTTTTCTTTATTCAATTCATCAAAAATCCCTTTCACCATCCCAGGGGTAAACTCCTTGCTGGAAAGGCCGTAACGCCCGCCGACAACCAGCGGCATGGCAGACAACAACCCCTGACCCAAAGCCTCCACTAGCGAGGTGACAATATCCTGGTACAATGGTTCCCCTGCTGCACCGGGTTCTTTACAACGGTCGAGCACAGCGATTTTCCGCACAGATTTGGGCAAGGCTTCCATCAAATGGAGCAAAGAAAAAGGCCGGAACAAACGCACTTGCAATACGCCGGTTTTTTCACCCGACTGCATGAGGTAACGACAGGTTTCCATAGCTGTTTGGGTGCCCGAACCCATGAGCACGATAACCCGGTCGGCATCCGGCGCGCCAAAATATTCAAACAATTGATAACGCCGGCCGGTGAGCACCGCAAAGCGATCCATAGCGCCCTCCACTATTTCAGGCGTATGTGCATAATATGGATTAACGGTTTCACGACCCTGAAAATACACATCAGGATTCTGGGCCGTACCGCGCACCACAGGCCTGTCGGGGCTGAGCGCTCTTTGGCGGTGTGCAAAGACGTCTTGCTCCCGAATCATTCCATGAATGGTTTCGTCCGGGATCAGGGTGATTTTGTTCACTTCATGGGAAGTACGAAACCCGTCGAAAAAATGTAAAAATGGCAAACGCGCCTGCAAAGAGGCCGCCTGCGTTATCAGGGCCATATCATGGGCTTCCTGTACGGAAGCAGAGGACAGCATTGCGAATCCGGTCGACCGTGCCGCCATCACGTCGCTGTGGTCGCCGAAAATAGACAGCGCCTGTGCCGCCAGCGAGCGTGCCGCCACATGAAAAACGGTGCTGGTCAGCTCTCCCGCGATCTTGTACATATTGGGAAGCATGAGCATCAGCCCTTGCGAGGCGGTGAAGGTGGTCGTGAGCGCACCTGTTTGCAGTGCGCCGTGCAAGGCGCCCGCAGCACCGCCTTCGCTCTGCATCACGATCACTTCGGGGACATGCCCCCATATATTTTTGGTCTTTTTGGCCGACCATTCATCCGCCAACTCAGCCATCGTGGAGGAAGGTGTGATGGGGTATATGGCACATACTTCATTGATGCGGTAGGCGATGTATGCAGTTGCTTCATTGCCGTCTATGGTGACTTTTATATTGGACTTTGACATGGGAGTTGCGAAATTTACTGATTTAAATAGTACGCACTTTACCGTTTGCTCTTTGCTTTTCACGCTTCATCCGCCACCATCTCGATAGCGTGACAGGGACATTGCTCGTAACACACGGCACAACCCGTGCAGCGGTCATAGTCAAATTGGTACCGGTTGCCTTTGCCGAGTTTGATGACTGCATCTTCCGGGCAAGCGCCAAAACATCCGTCGCATTCAAAACAATTACCACAGGAGAGGCATCGCATGGCTTCATACCGCGCTTCTTTTTCTGTTAACCCTGCTAAAACTTCGCGGAAATCCTGCACCCGATCCGTTTCTTCGGCCTGGGTCTGGATTTGTTGTGGCGCGATGGTCTGATACCAGATATGAAGCCGTTCAAAACCAACGACCGGGTGTTTATCCTTTTTTTGAAACGGACGGTTAGACAAATAGGCATCCATAAAACGCGCCGCTTTTTTACCGTGACCGACGGCAACCGTGACGGTGCGTTCGCTGGGCACCATGTCGCCTCCGGCGAAAATACCCGGCGATCCGGTCATCATATCCGGGCCGACCTGTATCCGGCCATCGGTGTCAAATGAAATGCCGGGAATATTTTGTAGAAAAGCGGTGTCCGTGTCCTGTCCCAGCGCCAGAATGAGCGCATCTGCTTCCAGTGTTTCAAATTCGCCGGTACCTTCCGGTTTGCCGGCTTCATTGACGCGCATGATTTCTACCGTAATAAAACGCTCATTGATTTCCTTGATGCTGCGCAACCAATTGATTTTCACCCCTTCTGCCAAGGCTTCGTCGGCTTCGAAACTATGGGCCGGCATGTGTTCGCGGTCACGGCGGTATATGATGAGCGGTTCGTAGCCCAATCGTTTGGCTACCCTGGCAGCATCCATGGCAGTATTGCCGCCTCCGTACACGGCAACCTTCCGGCCCAATTTGGGCGCTTTTCCGGCTTCCGTATCTTTTAAAAAAGTAAGGGCGTCGAGGATTTGACCGGCATCCCGCGCAGGGATATCTGTTTTTTTGGACAGGTGTGCGCCGATGGCGATAAAAACGGCGTCAAACCCGCCGGCTGCCTTTTCCTGTAGCACATCGCTCACTTTATGGTTGAGCCGAACGACAATGCCTATGTTGACAATGCGCTGAATTTCTGTGTCGAGCACGGGCCGGGGAAGGCGGTATGGTGGAATACCAAAGTGCATCATGCCACCCAGTATCGGCCCGGCCTCCCTGATTTCCACTTCGTGCCCTGCGCGACGCAGGTGATAGGCCGCAGAAAGTCCGCTTGGACCGCCGCCTATGATGAGTACTTTTTTTCCCGATGGTTTGGGATCAAACTGTATCTGCCAGCTATTTTCCAGCGCTTTATCGCCCAAAAAACGCTCGATGGCATGAATGCTGACAGGCGTATCTATCTGTGAACGGTTGCAATGGTCTTCGCAGGGGTGATAACAGACCCGGCCATGCACGGCAGGCAAAGGGTTTTCCTCCACCAGTTTTTGCCAGGCTTCTTCATAACGTCCTTCCTGAGCCAAGGCAAGCCAGGCCTGAATATTTTCACCGGCAGGACAGGCGTTGTTGCAGGGCGGCAGCAAATCCGTATACACTGGAATCTGGGATCGAAGCGCCCCGGTACCCGCTCCATGTGCCTGGAGATCGGAGGGCAGGGTAATATCTTTATTGAGCGTTGGCATGGTTTACTTTTTCAAGACGATCAAAAGAAAAAGGGCGTAATTCCGGCGTAAAAAACCGGAATTGCATCCTCGAAAGTCTTGGAATTCACCGGGGTGGCGAATGACCTCGATCACCCCGAAGATTGATCTTGCTCAATCAGGCAATTTATGCACCCCGAAACATGGTATTGCCCAGGTTAAAAACCGGACGTATTATTGCCAGCCGTTTTTGGAGCAATCAACATCCATCGTTCAAATTTATCCTGTCCTTATGCAAATCAAAAGGCCTGTTCTGCACCTTGTACCTTTGATAACCGCTTTCACGCTGCTGGTTGTGTCCTGTATGAAATTTGCCCAAAAAAGCAGTATCCTGACTATCCGGGAAGACCCGGCAACAGCGCTCAAAACCGCCGCCGATATCCGGGAAAAAACAAGCATCAAAACCGCAGAAGGACTTCGGCTCGATCTCTGGGCCTCCGATGCACTGGCGCCCGATCCGGTGGCGGTGTCCGTAGACGACCGCGGAATTGTGTACCTGACACGCACCAACCGGCAGAAAAATTCGGAATTTGATATTCGCGGGCACCGCGACTGGATGACGGCATCCATTGCTCTGCAAACCGTGGAAGACCGGCGCGCTTTTTTACACAGCACTTTTGCCCCGGAGCGCAGCAAGGAAAACGAATGGCTGAAAGATTTGAACTTCGACGGCAGCCACGACTGGCGCGACCTGGCGGTGGAAAAAGAGGAAATCTGGCGGCTGGAAGACACCAACCAGGACGGTATGGCAGATGTTTCCACCAGAATCCTGCATGATTTTCACGATGAAATCACCGATGTGGCCGGCGGTATTTTAGTCCGCGAACACGATGTTTTTCTGGCCCTCGCGCCCGATTTATGGCGACTGGAAGACAAAAACGGAGATGGTATTTTGGATAAAAAAACGTCCATCAGTCATGGTTACGGCGTGCATATCGGATTTGGTGGCCATAACATGTCGGGTATCGTGGAAGGACCCGACGGGCGCATCTACTGGAACATGGGCGACATCGGCGCCAATATCACCACGGCAGACGGCCAAAAATTTGAAAACCCGAATTCCGGGTTTATTGCACGGGCCAATCCCGACGGGAGTGATTTTGAAATATTCGCCACCGGACTGCGCAATACGCACGAATTTGCTTTTGATGAATACGGCAACCTGATTTCCTGCGACAACGACGGCGACCACCCGGGTGAAAGCGAACGCCTGGTACACATCGTCGAAGGCTCCGACGCAGGCTGGCGCGCCAACTGGCAATACGGTAAATACACCGATCCGAAAAACAATGAATACAAGGTATGGATGGACGAAAAACTATACCTGCCGCGCTGGGACGGACAAGCCGCCTATATTATTCCGCCCATCAGGAATTACCACAACGGCCCGACCGGCATGGTGTACAACCCCGGTACAGCCCTGGGAACCGCCTGGAAAAACAAGTTTTTTGTGGTCGAATTTGTCGGCAATCCCTCGCGTTCACCCATCTGGTCATTCGGGCTGAAACCCAAAGGCGCGTCTTTTGATTTAGACAGTGAAATGGAGGTCGTACGGGGTATTCTGCCCACGGGCATTCAATTCGGACCCGACGGCGCCTTATATGTAGCCGATTGGGTAACCGGCTGGAATACAAAAGATTACGGACGTGTCTGGAAATTGGATGTAACTGCTGATAAAAATGACCTGGCAGCAGTTCGGCAGGAAACGAAGCGCTTGATACAACTCAATTACGCCCGGCAAACGCCCGAAATGCTATATACTTTGTTGTTCCATGCAGACTTGCGCATTCGGAAAAAGGCGCAATTTGAATTAGTCGCCAGAAAGGACAAAGGATTGCCGTTTTTACAGAAAGCCATTACCCAAACGGAGCATCAGTTGGCACGGATACACGGGATTTGGGGTATCGGCCAATTGGCCCGGCAAAACAAAACGTATGCAGCGCCTTTGATCCCGCTTTTGCAGGATAAAGACCCGGAAATCATCGCACAGGTTCTAAAAACCTTGGGCGATGCGGAGATATCAATCGTCGGCGATGAAATTATACCATTTTTGAAACACGCCGATTCCCGCGTGCGCTTTTTTGCAGCGGAAGCCCTGGGACAACTGGCCGTGCCATCGGCCGTAGAACCTTTGATACAACTGCTTGAACGCAACAACGACGAGGATGTGTACCTCCGGCACGCCGCTGTGCTGGCCTTGTCGAGAATTGGAAAAGTGGAGCCGGTCATCGCTTTAGCCCGGAACCCCAGCAAGGCTTTGCGCACCGCCGCCGTTCTGGTTTTGAGAAGGCTGGGAAATGAACAAATAGCCCTGTTTTTGAGTGATTCCGATGAATATATCGCCACGGAAGCCGCCCGGGCAATCAACGATGATTTGTCCATACCGGCGGCTTTGCCCGCCCTGGCGGCTGTTTTGAAAGACACAAAATTCCGTTCGGAAGCCTTTTTGAGGCGGGCCATTAATGCAGCCTTGCGCATAGGCGGTGAAAAGGAACTGAATATGGTGATCGCCTTTTCCAAACGAACAGATATAACGGCTGTCATCAAAGCCGAAGCGCTTGCAGCGTTGGGTACCTGGGCCAATCCCTCTGTACTGGATCGGGTGGACGGGCGTTACCGGGGCGAATTAACACGGGATGTGGAAGCCGTACGCGCATTCGTCAGGCCTCATATTGCCGGTTTTTTGAATGACGGCAATCCTGAAACGCTGGTTGCTGTGGCCGGTCTGTTGGGCCATCTGCAAATGGAAGACTTCAACAATGAATTGGCCAAAATATATGCCGAAACGCAGGACAGCACGGTCAAAATGGCGATTTTGCCTACCTTAGATCAACTGAAATATACGCATATTGCCGCTATCATTAAAAGCGGCATGGAAGACACCAATGAAAAGGTCAGAACGGTTGCGTTGGGGCTGCTGAACGACAGCAATGTCACAAAAGAAGGGCTTCCCGCCATTGTGAACACTATTTTTACAAAAGGCAGTATCCGGGAGCAACAACAATTATTGGTCGTAATG
>Ga0163153_10009121_pt1 | contig 10083 bp, 10 predicted proteins | sample OliLakLV19MP6IB1_FD_148629 | JGI IMG/M metagenome (GOLD analysis project Ga0163153, IMG submission 148629) | Freshwater microbial mat bacterial communities from Lake Vanda, McMurdo Dry Valleys, Antarctica - Oligotrophic Lake LV.19.MP6.IB-1 | ecosystem: Environmental > Aquatic > Freshwater >...
ACCCACTGCTGTGGGCACAGGGCGATGATGTTCGCATCAAACAATTCAATCTAAAGAAACAAGTTGCCCTTGAGGGTTACGATCCGGTGAGCTATTTCGACACCAAGCCCATCGAAGGGAAATCTGAAATAAAGTTGTCTTATAAAGGGGTGACGTATCTTTTTGCCACCCAACAGAACCTGTCAAAATTCAAATATGATCCCGAAAAGTATGAACCCGCCTACGGAGGCTGGTGTGCCTATGCTATGGGCGAAAACGGTGAAAAAGTGAAAATCGACCCGGAGACTTTTAAAATCGTTGATGGGAAACTCTACTTGTTCTATAATTTTTGGGCAAATAACACCCTTGTAGGCTGGAACAAGAATGAAAAGCCGTTAAAAATCAAAGCCGACCAGAACTGGAAGAAATTCGTTCAATAGACACCTTATCCTTTTTCTTTCGTATAAAAAGGTAGATTTCATATAACTTTACATCTGCAAAAATTTACCTGAATCAACATGCAGCTCTCTCAGGCAGCGAATAACATACTAAAACAATTGGCGGGCTTAGTTGACCAGATTGCCGAAGAGGATTTTCGTAAACCCTCTCACGCATTGAACGCCACCATTGGGCAGCATCTACGGCATACCCTTGAATTCTTTATCTGTCTCGAACAGGGTTATGGTCAGGGTATTGTCAATTATGACAAGCGTATTCACAACAAGGCTATGGAGAACGACAAGTTCATTACGCTACACACCATCCACCAGATACAGGAATTCATCAATGCCAATCAGAACGACAAGGCGTTGAAACTGGAGGTAGGCTACTTGCCCGACAGTGATGCGTTTGAAACTATCAATACGAACTATCAGCGCGAGCTGGTTTACAATATTGAACATGCCGTGCATCACATGGCCATTATGAAAATTGGAATCAGGGAAGTAGCCGGTTATATTATCTTGCCTTCCGACTTTGGTATTGCCGTCTCCACCTTACGCTACAAAGAAGCGGTAGTGACCGCCCACTAATTCTGTATTTTTGCACCATTCATAAACTGTCGTGCAGAAATTTTTTCGAAGCAACTTTTTCATCAAACTCACCTCATGGGAATACTGGCCTTTCGGAATCATTCAGGCCCCCTTATTCTTTTTGTGGATCTGGTATGCCTTGCGGGAGCGATCACTTTTATATTTCTCCGCCTCCAACCCTTCCATCCTCAGCGGTGGCATGATGGGCGAATCCAAATATGAGGTGTTGCAACTGGTTCCGCATGCACTACAACCAAAAACTATTATCATCAGACTTCCGACCACGGTAACAAACATCACAGATACTATGCGTGAAGCCGGTTTAACTTTGCCAATTATTTTCAAACCGGACCTGGGCGAGCGTGGGTGGATGGTGCGCAGGATAAAAATTGAACAGGACATCGAACAGTATCTGAAAGAAATTAAAATCGATTTTATCGTGCAGGAGTTAGTGGATCTACCTTTGGAATTTGGCGTGTATTACGTTCGCTTCCCGTCACAACAGACTGGTTTTGTCAATTCAATTACAGGCAAAGAATTTCTTTCTGTTACCGGTGATGGCAGGAAGACGTTGCAGCAATTGATTCTCGAAAAAGACAGAGCAAAAATTCAGTGGGACACACTAAGTATGGGGTATGCCGATCGTTTGTCAGAAATTATTCCGGCAGGAAAAAAGCTAGAGCTGGTTTCCATAGGCAATCATTGTTTGGGTACTACTTTTTTAAATTACAACCATCTGATAAATGAAAAGCTCAACACTTCCTTCGATGCCATCAGCAAACAAATCCATGGATTCTACTTCGGACGATATGATTTGCGCTGTGCCTCATTAGAGGATTTGGAAAACGGAAAAGTAAAAATCATGGAGCTCAATGGCTGTGGTGCAGAGCCCGCTCATATTTATCACCCTGGTTCATCATTGATAAAAGCAATGGGGGTGCTGATCACGCATTGGCGCAACCTGTATCGTGTAAGTAAAGAAAATCATGAACGTGGAGTTCCCTACCTTTCCCTTCAGGAAGGTAAACAGATTTATAAACGAGTAAGAAAAGTTATGTCACCCGGAGTATGATCGTTCAGGTTTTTTTAGTGGGCTTTATTTTCAGTTTCCTCGGATCGATTCCTCCAGGTACGCTTAACCTGGCTGTGTTACAGTTGGGCATGGAATATAAAATTAAAACCGCCCTTCGTTTTGCGCTGGCTGTTTCTATCATTGAATATCCATATGCCTGGATTGCGGTAGTATTTGAAGATTGGGTTACCTCCTCACCCATGATCGTTGATAACTTTCAACTCATCACAGCCATTGTAATGACCGTCATTGGTGGTTTCTCTGTGTGGTCGGCACGCAAACCGAGCGAGTTTTCGGTCCGGTTTAACGAAAGTGGATTTCGCAGAGGTATTGTACTCAGCATTCTCAACCCAATGGCCATTCCTTTCTGGATCGGCATCACTGCGTATCTGAAAGCACAGGGCTGGGTGGATTTATCAACGCCCTGGTTATTGCACAGTTATGTGTTTGGCACTTCAGCGGGCGTAATGATCCTGCTTGTGCTATTTACATTTTTAGCCAAGCGACTTGCATCGTATGTGAAAGACAATAACATTGTAAAACTAGTGCCCGGGCTTACACTGCTCGTGTTGGGATTGTATGCATTTGTAAAATACCTTCTGTAATTAGAAACATTACTCCTTCACAAACTCAATGCTCCACTTGGTGATCCAGGCCCACGTAGTTGGCTTATAGCGATCAATTTCATCACCTCCACCATTTAGGCGCGGATCTTTTTCATTCTGCATCCATTGCAACAGTTTTCCGGTGAGTTCTTTTTTTGCGGATGCATACTCAGCCAGGTTGGCTACATTATTAATATTAAAAGGATCCTTCCTCAGATCATATAATTCTTCACTTGGTCTTTTAGCAAAACCCAATTCAAAAAATGGTTTCACAACAGGATCATTCCGATTGTCAAGTATAAATGCTTTAGTGGGACCACCATCTACATCGCCAAATTCGGACGTAGTGCCAGGCATCGACTCATCACCACCCGGCATGCGATAATGACGTAGGTTAACGATGTATAAAAAGTTGCTGGTGCGAATGGCGCGCATCGGATAACCCGCCCCCCTGTCCATTTCATTTCTGCTCATACAATGACGCTCGCGTTCAAGAAAAACTTCGGTGCGATGGGCGGATGTTTGTCCTGTGAGCACGGGCATCAAACTTATTCCATCCATAACAGGTTTATTTTTAACCCCCGCCAGATCCAAAAATGTGGGAGTTAAATCAATAAGATTCACAAAGGAATCATTCCTCTTGTTTTGTATTATCTTTTTGGAAAAGCTGGAAATGATCAATGGAACGCGCGTGCCGTAATCATATAAATTCGTTTTTGCATGAGGAAACGGCATCCCATTATCAGATGTCATCACAATGATGGTATTCTCCAATCTCCCGGCTTGTTCCAATACTTTAAGCAGATCGCCTACTTCATCATCGAGTCGCTTGATGAGATAAAAATAATCAGCCAGGTCGCCACGCACTTCGGGCACATCGGGCAAGAAGGCCGGCACTTTAATTTTATTCAGATCGATACCGGAAGTTCTTCCTCTGCCAAACGGAAATGTGCGATGTGGATCATTGGTGCCAAACCAAAAGAAGAACGGCTTCTCTTTTGGAAGCTGACTGAGCATGTTCTGAAACTCAACTTGCTTACCCGCGGGATTCTCCTTGTACCCCATTTGCGTAAAATCACCGGGAGCCCAGCCTTTTCTGTCATAAGCCACTTCATATCCTTCCTTGCGCAGAACCTGGACATAGGTTGGAAAAGATGCATCGAGCCTGCCAACCAGATTAACCGCCTCGCCAAGCTTGTGGGGATAGCGTCCGGTAAGTATCGCTGCTCTGGAAGGCGTGCAGGATGGGTTTGCCGCATAGGCATTTGTAAATGTTACACCAAGCTGGGCAAGTCTTTCCAGGTGAGGGGTTTTAACCACCTGATCGCCATATACACTGGAGTAAGGATAGCTCATGTCATCCGCAAGAATGAAAAGAATGTTAGGCTGCTGCGCATTCAACCTCTGAAAAGAGGTGATCAACACCACGATGAGAAAGAGCACAAATCGATTTTTCATTTTTAATAATGAATAGGGGTTAACGCACTTGGCCTTCTGTTTATAAATATTGCTCTCAAGAAAGTGGTCTAAACCTGTTTGTATTTCCAACAATCCACCAGGTGGTCATTCACCAACCCACATGCCTGCATATGGGCATAGATCACTGTAGATCCCACAAACTTAAAACCACGTTTGATCAGGTCTTTGCTTAAAGCATCGGACTCTTTCGTAGTGGCAGGAAGCTGATTCAAGGTTTTCCACTTATTCATAATGGGCTTGTGATTGACAAAGCCCCAGATGTATTTGTCGAATGTTCCGAATTCCTTCTGCACTTCCAGAAATCGCTTTGCATTATTCACGGCTGCATACACTTTCAGTTTGTTTCGAATAATAGCAGGGTCCTGTAAAATTTTCTCTATCCTCTTTTCGGTGAAGCGTGAAACTTTTACGGGGTCAAAGTCAGCAAAGTTTTTTTGATAGCCTTCACGTTTCTTCAAAACGGTAGACCAGCTAAGGCCGGCTTGTGCACCTTCGAGAATCAAAAATTCAAAATGCACACGATCGTCATGCACGGGCACGCCCCACTCCTCATCGTGGTATTGAATGTATTGCTCAAACTTCAAACACCACGGACAACGAAATACTTCTTTTATAGACATATAGTTAACCGTTGTTAAAATTTTCAGAATAATGACGGCTCCAGAAAATGGCCGGTACCAGAATCAATCCGGAATCACTTTACGGCAACATCCACTCATACACCTGGTAGTGCTCACCGTTCATGCCCAGTTTTTCATACACTTTTTGCGCGGCCTGGTTGGTTTTATCAACGTATAGCCGAATGCCCTGATACCCCGAGCCAGGAGTAACCATACTCCGAATGTATTCATACATTTTTTTAAACACCCCCCTGCCCCGATAAGAGGACGCGATGTACACCGACTGTATCCACAACACATTGCCGCACTTCCATTCACTCCATTCAAAAGTAGTCATCATGCATCCGATCACTTCATTATTTTCTTCTGCCACGTAATAGATTCCCTTGGCGGAATCTTCAAAGAGGCGTCTTAGTCCTTCCGCGACCACCACCGGATCAAGGATAACATTCTCTGTTTCCAACGCCATCTTCTGCTGAAAGTCAATGATGTATGTTGAATCTTCTTGTGTCGCTGGCCTGATTGCAATCATTTCCTGTTTATGAAATTTAAATTATCTAATGTGTATTCCTGTCGTTGATCCTCTACGTAAGGGTAGTAGATTTCTTCTTTTAAAAATAGCCCTGGTTTTGTTTAAAATTTTTTGCTGAACAAAGATAAAAGCATAAACACGAAAAACTCATACCATAAAAATAATTCCATACCTTATCCCATCGGTTGGCTTCTGCGCAAAATGATTTTACTTTTAACGTATGAAAAACATACTCCTTCTATCCTTTTTTTCGCTTCTGCTTTTGCCCGGCTGTAAAGAAGATGAACCTACTGTGGTTAGCGGTTTTTTCACCGACAAAATTACCCTCACCGAAGGAGCCGCTAAAAACAACCAGGTAATTACGGTGACCGTGACCGGCTCAATAAATTCTATCATAAGGGTGCTTTATCAAATAAAAGAAGGCACTGCGAAAGCAGGAGCGGATATCACCACCGCAGAGGGAGAACTGGAATTTTCTAAAGGTAAACTAAGTGCTGATATTGCTATTGAAATTCTTGGCGACACGCATCTCGAATTAGGTGAATCATTTGACATAGTGTTCACTTCTGGCAGCAGTAACTTCGTCACCACCATTGAAATCCCAAATGATGATTCGATTGAAGATATCCTGACGGCAGACGATGGTTTCTATACACCTGAAACGTATCCTTCTATGGAGGCCGTCTTCAAAGATGAGTTCGAGGGCGCTCAACTGAACACAAACCAATGGACCTATGAATTAGGTAACGGATGCAGTGTGGGCATCTGCGGCTGGGGAAACAATGAACTGGAAACCTATACCAACTCCACTGAAAATTTAAAACTGGAAAACGGCAAGATGGTGATCACCGCGCGCGAATTCAACGATTCTTATACCTCGGCCCGCATCAAAACTCAGGATAAGATAGAATTGAAATTTGGTCGAATCGATGTGAGGGCAAAACTCCCGAAAGGTCAGGGCATCTGGCCTGCCATCTGGATGCTGGGGGAAAACATTGACGTGGCCGGATCGGGCTGGCCTATATGCGGTGAGATTGATATTATGGAAGTGGTTGGGCACCGACCAGCCGAGTTAGTGGGCACTGTTCACTACAACAGTGATGGTTACAAGTATTCATCGAGCAGCACCACACTGAGTTCGGGCGACTTCTCTGATAAGTTTCATGTGTTTTCGCTGGTGTGGGACAAAAACAAAATTACTTGGTATCTTGACAACAAAAGTTTTAAGGAGTTTTCTAACACCGCTAACATTGCTGGTTACCCATTCAACAAACCATTTTTCTTTATTATGAATGTGGCTGTCGGTGGCAATTGGCCCGGGTCGCCCGATGCCACTACCGTGTTCCCTCAGGAGATGTTTGTCGATTACATCCGTGTGTTTCAATAAACCTGATAATATCTTTAATTTTTATTCTTATAATAACAACAAAGTAGAAAAGGAAAGTTTGCCATTGGCCTATTGATTAAGTTAAAAACTGACTAAGTAATGATTTATATTTGATGGAATTGCTCTTTAGAAAATCGTAAACATTTTAATCATAATGGGATTGTTTTTTACAATGACAAAAAACAAGGCGATGAATAGCCACGGTCATTGAAGGATACTTATACTGCAGATATTTAATGGAAACCTCAAAAATTGACATATGCATTGTCGATGATCATCACATCTTCCGCAAAGCGGTGTGTCAACTCGTAAAAACTTTTCCCCGCATCGATCAGGTATTCGATGCCGAAAACGGAGCGAAGTGCCTTGAGCTGGTAGCGCAAAAAAAACCTCAGGTAGTACTGCTGGATTTGGAGATGCCTGTGATGAATGGGGTGGATTGTGCAGAGCAACTCATTCTGAAATATCCAGATCTGAAGGTAATCATTCTTACCATGCATGACAACGAGAAATCCATTCTTCACATGATCGAGATTGGTGTGAATTCCTTCCTGTTAAAAAACAGTGACCCCTTAGAACTTGAGCGTGCTATTTATGCTGTGGTGGACAGAGATTTTTATCATAACGATTTGCTTGTGGCGGTACTGCGCAAGGGCATGCGCAACCAACTCAAAGCCAGGCGTCCTGATTTTTCAGCAACTCATGTGCTTAGTGACCGTGAGCGGGACGTGCTACGGCTTATCTGCGAAGATAAATCCACCAAGGAAATTGCCATGCATCTTGACATCAGCGAAAAAACCGTGCATAGTCATAAGCAAAATATTCAGGCCAAACTGGAGGTGAAAACCACTGTCGGCATGGTGCGCGCTGCCTACGAAATGGGCCTCATCCGATAGCCGTCTCCAAATTTTACGGGTATTTTTTGTCCCGTTTTTGGCAAAATCCTCTTTTTGAAAAAACTATTTTCCTGATTTTTATAAGACTTAGCTCCCGGTTTTATAGGAAAATGCTTAGACGAATTTTTGAAATCTGTCAAAAACGCACTTTTTTATCTATAAAATAGCCCTCTCGCCAACTCATCCAGTCAAAACCCAATTTCACCAAAAAACACAGTCCATATAGTTACCGATCTTAACCGCATGACTTCGGTCAGGTTATGGGTTTTAAAGTTTAGTTTATGAAGGTTCTGGTAGTTCACCGGCAGGCGTCTATTGCCGACCACATCAAAGACCAACTTCCACAATGCATAGTCACCTGTGTGACATGCGGGTGGGTAGGTCTCACTGAAACGCGCACCAAGCGTTATGATTTGGTCATCAGCAGTTATGATCTGCCGGTGGTTACCGGTTTTGAGATGGTGCGGTCGTTGCGTATGTTCTCCCTCAACATACAAGTGCCTGTAATCATGCTGACCGATGGCAACGAAACCCTCAGTTATACAAAACTCGCTGGCCGCCTCAATGCCTCCATGCTCACGTTGAAAGAAGTGCAGAAAATGAAATACACAGAGCTCTGGCTAAACTAAAAACTATGTACGCAGATTTGCATTCGCATCCAGCAGCCTTCGCCTATGACCAGGTGCGTCTGCAAGAATCCAATGCCTCCAGCCCTCGTCATCCGTGGGCCATACCACCCAGCAACCCTGACCTCTTGTTGCGTCCGCACGGACAAGCCGGCTATAGCCAGACCGATTTGGCAAAATGCTTGCGCTCCAATACGCGCTTACTCTTTGCGTCACTATCACCCATTGAGAAAGGATTTTTTACAGGCCTCAGTGGCAGCCGCTTCAACAAACAATTCATGATGGAGTTGCATGAACGCTGGCACAATGAAGGCGAAAAAGCAACCAGCACCTGGCTGCTCAAACACCTGCGTGATCGTAGCAGGCAGCTCTCTGCTGCCGATATGCAGTTCCTTTGCTCGCGCACCATGAACTTCAAGCCTGAGCAGGTGAAGAAATTGCAAAACGGCCACTATGATTATTTCGAGGCGCTCAAAGATGAATATCAATTCTTCCTTGAGCGTTCAGGCCAATACACCACCACTTCGTACGAAATAAAAATCGACACCACCGGTATTGCCCGCACCTGGCATGGCGCCTACACGCTTGCCTCCAACAGCAGCGAAATTGAGATTGACCCCGATGGGAATGAGATCTTTATTGTGCCCACATTGGGTGGCATCCACGCATTGGGCGTGGGCAACCCCGAGGATGCAGACCAGCGCCCCGGCCAGCAACCCAAAGACGCAGACCTTTCCACCATTAAAAGTCGAATACGCCAAATCAAGGGTGAAGAAGCCCTCGAGAATGGTCCGCTCAGCCGCTGGCAACACCGCCCGTTCTATATCACCTTTGCACAACATTTTCACAACACCTTCTGCGGTCACGCTAAAAGTTTTTCCTCCCCTGCCTCGCTGCTGTTCGATCAGCGCAAAGGCATGAATGCGGGGGTGCTTAACGGCTGCTTAGAGGTCTGGCGTGAGTTGCTCGGCCTTACCCGTGTACTTGAGCCTACCGGCTCACCACGCATACTCATCGATGTGCACCACATGAGTGCAGCTGCACGCCAGGCCTATTACAAAAACATCATAGAGCCACACAACCGCGTCAATAAAGAAAACCCTATACCCGTCATCGCCAGTCATGCCGGCTATGCCGCCACCGACTATTTGCAAAACCAAATTGAACGCAGCACGAAAGGGCATGAAACAGACAACAGTCACCAAAACGGATTTCTAAACTGGAGTATTAACCTATGCGATGAAGATGTGCTGCAAATTTTTAACAGCCAGGGTATGCTCGGTCTGTCTCTCGACAATCATCTGCTGGGTGGTGGCGCCCATTCATGGCTCGACAACATTCCATTTGCTCTGCTCACACGCAAGCGCACCCTCAACCTCATCAAGCGAACACTGCAACAGTTTGTGCGCATCCCTTTTGACTATCACCTGGCAGAGCCGCATGACATCTGGCATCGCATAGCTCTGGGCAGTGGCTTCGATGGTATCATGCAGCCTATGCAACGGTACTCATCGGTACTGCAGTTCAGCACCTTTGAACAAGACCTGGTGAAAATATTAAACGAAATGAAACGCGAAGACCCACTCTGGTTTGGCAGCTATCGCTCTGAAGATATTGCACGCATGATCTGTTTTAACAATGCCTATGAGTTTGTGAAAAAACATTACTGATAACGTTGTCTAACGTTGTGTTTAGTCGACAGGCCCTCCAGAGCGAAAGCGAAGGGGGCCTTCGTTTTTTGCACGGCACTTTTGACGGCCTATCCTTCGGTCCAGCTGCTATACTTCAGCACACCCAATGAATTCGGAGAACTCATCTATCCAATTCTGCAAGCCACTTCCTTAACCTTTTTTCAT
>Ga0163153_10009124_pt1 | contig 10080 bp, 10 predicted proteins | sample OliLakLV19MP6IB1_FD_148629 | JGI IMG/M metagenome (GOLD analysis project Ga0163153, IMG submission 148629) | Freshwater microbial mat bacterial communities from Lake Vanda, McMurdo Dry Valleys, Antarctica - Oligotrophic Lake LV.19.MP6.IB-1 | ecosystem: Environmental > Aquatic > Freshwater >...
CGACGACTGCATCCTGCGACTCCAATCTGCGCGCGATGCCGTTCAGAAACACCAAATCGAATCAGCTTCTCTCGACAACGAGCGCAGGCACATTCAGCGTCAGCTCTCAGAGACCGATGCACGTTGTGCAGCCTTCGCTCGGGAGACAAACACGATCGAAGAATCACTCCGTTCCAGCCTCGCCCAACTAAGCGAACTCGAAGTGTCAGTTTCGCAAGCCTCCGAAGGCCTTGAGGCATCGCGCGCGGCGAGGGGGAAAGCAGAAGCTGAAATCCTTTCTGCAAGGGAGCACGAGAACACGGCATCCGATACACTGAATGAAATTCGCGTCCGGATAGCCACGGAGCGTCAGCAGCAACAAAACCTGCACAGCCAACGCGGCCCAATGTCCGCTCGCCTGGTCGAGCTCTCCGAGTTGCTGGATACGCGGCGCGTGGATATTTCTAACTACGAGCGCCGCACGGAATCACTTACGCTTGAGAATGGACAACTCCAGCAAACCATCGCCACGGCAGGCGAAGCCTTGCAAGAAGAGGAGCGAAAAATCCAAGCGCTCGTGACTGCCAAGTCAGAAAATGCGGCAAGTGCCGATGCCCTCGAAATAGCGCTGCGTGCCGCAAGGCAGTCTCTGGCCCAATTGCAGAGCGAGCGGAGTCGCATTGAGGTTCGGACGGCACAAACCGAGATGCGGATGGAAAACGTGCGCAACCATGTCTCGCAGCGTTACCAGACTGACCTCGAACTTTTTCAGCCCGACACCTACGCCCTACTCGCCGCGCTGCGAGACCGAGCGAAGAGGACGCCAGATGCCGCGCAAGATGGCGAGGCGAACGAGCCTGAGGAGCAAATACCTGCTGACGAGGAGACAATTCCGTGGGAACGGATCGAGGAAATCGTGGCCGAATTAACCGAACGCGTTGAATCCATGGGGCCCGTTAACGTCGAGGCAATCCAGGAATTTGACGAACTCGAACAACGCTACGTTTTCTTGGAACAACAAAATGCCGACCTCGTGAACTCCAAGGCCGAGCTGCTCGAAGTGATTTCAAAAATCAACCGCACCACGAAGGGCCTCTTCGCTGAGACGTTTGAAAAAATTCGAGTGAACTTCCAAGAAATGTTTACGGAACTCTTCGGCGGTGGCCGCGCCAATCTCATGCTCGTGGATGATAGCGATCCGCTCGAAAGTGGGATTGAAATCATTGCCAAGCCACCCGGCAAGCAACTTCAAAGTGTGAGTCTGCTCTCCGGTGGAGAGCGTACCATGACCGCTGTCTCCTTGCTTTTCGCCATCTACATGGTCAAGCCAAGCCCCTTCTGCGTGCTGGATGAAATGGACGCTCCGCTCGATGAATCAAATATTAGTCGGTTCGTAAAAATCCTCGATCGTTTCGTAGGGCAGAGCCAGTTTGTGGTCATCACACACAACAAGCGCACTATCAGTCGCGCCGACATGCTCTACGGCGTGACGATGGAAGAACACGGGGTGAGCAAACTCGTAAGTGTGAAATTTAGCGGCAAGGCGGAGGGCGAGAGCCAAAGTATTTCGGGCGCCTTCGGAAAATCGGGAGATCTCGCTGGCGAATCTTCGCTCGTCTAAAACACCACATGCTTGCACCCTACGAAATTGCTCTGCGAGACGCACTCGCCAACCGCCTCGCCATCGTTGCAGACCATGCTCTTCGCGACAGCGACCCCGGCGGGCACTTGGAGAAGCTTAAGTCTGCTGCGGCAGAACTCGACAACGTAATCGCCCATTTACCCCCTACCTGCGATCCACAACTCCGCCACTTCCTCCGGCAACAAAGCTACACCAAGGCTCTGGCCTTTCTCACGGCAGCCTGAGCCCGTGAGACCAAACTCATTGGATGGGGCTCCCTGCGCGCCATACAAGCCCTAGTAGAATCGTGCGGGCTGGCCGGTGGATTCGAGCACGGAGAGCCAGATGTCCTTGCCGGGATCAACGGTTCTTCGGGCGGACGTAGCCACGGCGATCGGCACATGGACATAGGTGCTGTGCCATCGGGCTACGATGAGGCCGGTCTTGCCTGCCATGGCGGCGTGGACGGCGGCTTGGCCGAGCCGCATGCAATAGATGCGGTCTTGGGGCGAGGCAGGAACACTCCGGATCATATAGCTGGGCTCTATGTATTTCAACTCAATCGGAGTCTGGCATTTCCGAAAGTGGTCGGTGAGCTGCGTACGGAGATATTTTCCAATGTCACCAAGTCGCGGATTGCCGGAAGCATCTGTCTCGCCCGTGCTGCCGAGGTGTTCTTGGCCGGCGCCTTCCGCGACGATGATCACGGCGTGTCCACGTGAGACGACACGCTGGCGCATGACTTCCAAGAAACCGCGGTCGCCCTCAAGCACAAAAGGAACTTCGGGAATGAGCACGCAATTCACTTCACCATTGGCGATCGCGGCAGCGCAGGCAATAAAGCCCGAATGCCTGCCCATGAGCTTAACAAGGCCGATGCCGCCGCGTGCACTTCGGGCCTCGGTGTGGGCGGCATGCACGGCTTGCACGGCAGCGGCGACGGCCGTTTCATAGCCGAAGCTCTTGTCCATGTAGATCATGTCGTTGTCAATCGTCTTGGGCACGCCCACAACACCGAAGCGAGCACCTCGGCGCTGGGCTTCCTTTTCGATGGCAAGAGCGCCACGCTGTGAGCCATCGCCACCGATGACAAAGAGCAAATCAATGTTCTTCTCAAGCAAGCGATCAACCATGCGCCCGACATCCTGAGGTCCACGAGAAGTGCCAAGCCACGTGCCTCCAAACTCGTGAATGCTGCTGATCGTGTCCGGCGTAAGACTCAATAGTGGATGTCCGAACTCGGGAATAAGTCCCTCGAATCCATACTGCACACCTAGGATGCGGCGAACTCCGTAGCGGTAGTAGGCCTGCATGACGATGGCCCGAATCACGTCATTGAACCCAGGGCAGAGTCCGCCGCAGGTGACAATGGCACAGGTGGTCTCAGCGGGATCGAAGAAAATCTTGCGCCGAGGACCCGCGACTTCGAAGCAAGGAAACTCTGCTCCGCGCTGGATAAAATCGGTCACGCCCGCAAGATCTTGCTGAACGAGGACGCGATGCTCGTCGCCGTAGAACGTATGGCCTTGCGTGCCTTCGCAGAGAAGTTTTTCTAAAGGAGACGAGATGTTTCGCTCTCCGAGTGAGCGAATCTTGAGGGCTTCAGGATCCAAGGCTTCGGCCATAAGTGCACACTACTTCACTTCAGCTTGCTGAGCGGTGAGGACTTCTGCGTAGATTTCCTCGTAGAGCTTCGGGTCCCCCTTTAACACTTCCTTCGCAGCATCCCGGCCTTGGGCGAGTTGGTTGCCTTTATAGCTCAGCCATGAACCACGCTTCTCGACGATGTTTTTTTCAAGTGCCAAGTCGAGTAACGATCCGGTATTAGAAATGCCTTCGTTATACATGATGTCGAATTCCGCTTCGGTGAAGGGTGGGGCGACTTTGTTTTTTACGAGTTTGATTTTTGTGCGATTGCCCGTAACGGTTCCGTCTCCACTTTTGATCGCCCCGATGCGGCGAATGTCCACGCGCACGCTGGCGTAAAACTTGAGTGCTTTGCCTCCGGGAGTCGTTTCTGGGTTGCCAAACATGACGCCGATTTTCTCGCGGATTTGGTTGGTGAAAACGCAGACGGTTTGGGCCTTAGAAATAAACGCAGTCAGTTTCCGCAAGGCGTTGCTCATGAGCCTAGCCTGAGCGCCGACGACCGCGTCGCCGATCTCGCCTTCAAGTTCGGACTTAGTAACCAAGGCGGCAACGGAATCAAGGACGATGATATCCACAGCATTTGAGCGAACAAGCGTTTCACAGATGCGGAGAGCTTCCTCACCTGAGCTTGGCTGAGAGACAAGGAGTTCATCGAGGTTCACTCCAAGGCGCCGTGCGTATTGTGGGTCGAGGGCATGTTCCACATCAATGAAAGCAGCGACGCCCCCTCGCTTCTGGGCTTGCGCGACAGCGGTGAGCGTAAGTGTCGTTTTGCCGGAAGACTCCGGGCCATAAATCTCAACGATCCGGCCACGTGGAAAGCCGCCGACTCCAAGCGCACGATCAATAAGGATATTGCCGGTGGGAATGACTTCCACTGGCGAGACCGAGGCGTCGCCAAGGCGCCGAATCGCCTCGCTGCCATAATCCTTTTCAATTTGTTGAAGGGCGAGGTCGAGGCTCTTGGTGCGGGCAGTCGAAAGTTTGTCCGCTGCGGTGGAATCATCGTTTTTTGCCATAGTCGTATGTGGGTGGCAGACCCTAGCCGTTCAATCCGCTCTCAGGGAATGAAAAACATACCGGCGGTAGAAAAAAAGAAGCGCCCATGTCTGGCATGGAGACGCAATTGCTTTTTCTTTCGCCCACAGAAATGTTTTTTTCGGTTGCCAGTGTTGCTTGCTGTGATATTTGTTTTTCTCTCTCAGGCTCCGCCTTGAAGGTTTGGTGTGTCACAGTGCCTTATACCTTCGGAGGGGCCTTGGCTGTTTGCTGATTCCTGTAATGTCTTTTCTCTTCATATTCTCATCCGTCTTACCGATTCCAGCGCCGTCGATCATGTCTCGACATCCGGAGTTGGCATTCCTGGATTGGCTTACGAATTCGATTCTGGTCTGCGTTTTTGTTTCCTTCGGAGTGATCTGGTTTTGCCGGCGGGCGACGAGCAACATGGCACTAGTGCCGGGCGCACGGCAGAATTTTTTCGAAGGCATAGCGGAGTCGGTTTATGAGATGGTCGAGGGCATCGTTGGGAAGCACATGGTGGCTCGGACATTTCCCTTTTTAGCGACGCTGTTTTTATTTATTCTGGCATCAAATTGGTTCGCTCTCGTGCCGGGGGTCGGTTCAATTGGATTTGGGGAGAAAGCGGCGGACGGATTTCCGCTCGCGCTCTCTCGCGTTGATGTCCCCCTGCTACGACCGACGACGGCTGATCTCAATATGACGTTCGCTATGGCGGCACTCTTTATGGTGCTCTGGCTCTGGTGGAGCCTGAGAGAAGTTGGGCCAAAGAATTTTCTCGGACACATGTTTGGTGTGAAAGGCGGGCTTAGCGGCATTGCGCCGATAGTGCTTTTTTTCTTCGTGGGGCTGATCGAAGTGGTCTCCATAGCTTTCCGTCCGGTATCACTTTCACTGCGACTTTTTGGAAATGTCTATGCTGGTGAGAACTTGCTCACGACCATGATTACGCTCGGCAAGCAACTGAATCTTCCGGATTGGGTAGCCGCCATCATGTCGGTAACGATCCCGATTCCCTTTTATTTTCTGGAACTCCTCATCGGGTTCCTTCAAGCGACGGTCTTCATGCTTCTCTGCGCTGTATATATCCAGCTCTCGACGAGTCACGACGAGGAAGAGGCGCACTGACAAAAACACTTTTCCATCGGGACCGTGGCCAGACTGCGGGCGGTGGGGAAAACCATAACATAAACACGAAATAATCAATGAACGTATATCTCATCGCACAGGCCGCAGCAGCGGCATCAGGAGTCACTGGTAGCTTCACCCTCGCCATAGCCGGCACAGGCGCAGCTATAGGAATCGGAATGATCGGTGCTAAGGCCGTGGAAGCCGTTGGTCGCAATCCCGGTGCATCCGGAAAAGTGCTCACGCTCAGCATCATCGGCATGGCACTCGCAGAGGCCATCGCCATTTACGCCCTGATTCTCGCCCTCACAGGCCGATAATCCCAACGTCCGAGCCTTTCCCTCGACAGCGGGGGAAAGGCGTCGGAACTTTTTCTCTCTCCCTGTTGACATGGAAATCCTTCTACAACTTCTCGAAAACTTCGGTCTGAGTTGGCCGAAATTCATTGCCCAGTTGATTCTTTTCACGACGGTCTATCTGATCTTGAAAAAAGTCGCATTTGGTCCCGTGGTGGCCATGTTTGAAGAACGTCGCCGCCGGATCGAGGAAGGACAATCAAACGCCGAACGCATCAAGCGCCAACTTTCAGAATCCGAAATTCGCTGCCAAGAAATCCTTCGCAAAGCCAATGCGGATGCGCAACGTATCATTGACGAAGGCCGATTAAGTTCCGAGGCGCACACGCAGAAGGAACTCCAGAAAGTCATCAAGGATGCCGAGGACATCATCGTGAGAGGCCATGAAACAGTAGAACTTGACCGCGCAAAAATGGTTTCTGAGGTGCGCAAGGAAATGCTCAATCTCGTGGTGGACACGACGACGAAGGTAGCCGGTCGCGTGCTCACTGCAGCCGACCAAGAGCGACTTTCAAATGATACGGCTCGCGAGCTTGCCCGCGCATGAAAATTCATCGCGAAGCCCGCCGCCAGGCCCATGATCTTTTTAAGATTTGTCTCGTCAATAAACGACTCGATGAATCTCGTCTTCATACCGTCTTTGATCGAGTCTCGGAAGTGAAGCCCCGTTTCCATCTCGACATTCTGAAAGAAATCACGCGACTCGTCCGCCTCGAGGTCGCTAAACACCACGCCATCGTCCACAGTGCCAGTCCGCTCTCGCCGTCCCAAATTGCCGAATTTAAAAAGAGCCTCACCGCACGCTTCGGCGAGGTTACCACAGAATTTTCGTCCGATCCCTCGCTCATCGGCGGCGTTCGTATCCAACTCGGCAGCGACGTATGGGACGGAACCGTCCTTGCTCGTCTGCAGGCCCTCAAAAACTAACTTCCCCACCCCTCCATACCCAACGCAACTATGAGCAATATCGTCCTCGAACTTGAAGAAAAAATTGGTGCCATTAAGAGCACCTCAGCACGCCAAACTAATGTCGGTATCGTCCGCGAGATCGGTGACGGCGTCGCCCGTGTCGAAGGCCTCAGCGCCGCCATGCTTAATGAAATGCTCGAGTTTCCAGGAGGAATCATCGGATTGGCTCTGAACCTCGAAGAATCCGAAGTAGGTGCCATTATCCTCGGTGACTACACAAAAATCAGTGAAGGCGATGAGGTTAAGACAACCGGCAAGCTCCTCCAAGTGCCAGTGGGCAAGGGCCTGCTTGGTCGCGTGGTAGATTCGCTCGGCAAGCCCCTCGATGGAAAAGGGCCGATTAATTCGAGCCTATTTTATCCAGTGGAAAAAATCGCCCCCGGCATTATCAACCGCCGCAGCGTAAGCCAGCCAGTGCAGACAGGAATTATGGCCATTGATGCAATGATTCCGATCGGTCGCGGCCAACGCGAACTGATCATTGGAGATCGTGCCACAGGAAAGACCACGATCGCCATTGATACCATCATCAATCAGGCAAAAATTAATCGCGCCGGCGAAGAGAGTGGTGATCCCGACTTCCGTCCCTTGTACTCGATCTACGTGGGCGTGGGTCAGAAAAACGCGAACATCGCACGCGTCGTCGGGGCCCTCGAAGCGAACGATGCGCTGAAATATACCATCATCGTCGCAGCCACCGCCTCGGATGCAGCCGCCGACCAATACATCGCCCCCTTCAGCGGAGCAGCGATGGGTGAGTGGTTTATGGACAACGGTATGGATGCCTTGATCGTCTTTGATGATCTCACAAAGCACGCAAATGCCTACCGCCAGATTTCCCTCCTGCTTAAGCGTCCCTCCGGGCGTGAGGCGTATCCGGGCGACGTTTTCTATCTCCACAGCCGCTTGCTGGAACGCTCGGCGCGCCTTGGTGAGAAATATGGTAATGGGTCGCTCACGGCACTGCCGATCATCGAAACTCAAGCCGGCGACGTGTCCGCCTACATTCCCACAAATGTGATTTCGATTACCGACGGGCAGATTTACCTCGAAACCGACCTTTTCTATCAAGGCATTCGCCCTGCCATTTCGGTCGGTCTCTCGGTCTCTCGCGTGGGTTCTGCCGCCCAAATCAAAGCCATGAAACAAGTGGCCGGAAAAATAAAAGGTGACCTTGCACAGTATCGAGAACTCGCCGCCTTTGCGCAATTTGGCTCTGATCTCGATGCCCGCACGAAGGCGACACTCGATCGCGGCGCCCGAATTGTCGAACTCTTCAAGCAACCACAGTATCAACCCTCGATGGTCCACGTGCAGGCGGCCATCCTCTGGGCCATGCAGAAGGGCCTCTTCGATGCGGTTGCGACCGATAAGGTCAAGGCAACGCAAAACAAGCTCGCCGACTTCCTAGAAACCCGCAAACAACCTCTCCTCCTAAAGATTGCTTCCAAGAAACAATTCGACGAGGAAATCGAAAAGGAAATGCTCGCGGCTCTCGAAGAATTCAAATCTTTCAACATCTAAGATGCCGAATCTGCGCGATATCCGCCGACGAATTAAGTCGGTAAAAAACACCGCCCAAATCACGAAGGCCATGCAGATGGTCGCCGCCTCAAAGATGCGCAAGGCTCAGCAGGCTGCGATGAATGGCCGCGATTATGCGCTTCTGATGAATCGTGTGATCGTATCGCTGCATGATACTGTTGACTCCGCAGCACACCCTCTGCTGGCTCAGCGCGAGGTGAAACAGGAACTCGTGCTTCTCTTCAGCACGGACAAAGGCCTGTGCGGAGCACTCAATACCAACCTCCTCCGCGAGGCCATGGCCTATCCCGTTGAGACGACTTCGTTTGTTTCTGTGGGACGCAAAGGCACACAATTTCTCGCGCGCACGAAACGCAAAATGATCGCCGACTTTCCTCTCAATGACCATCCGACCTACTTGGAATCGAAGAGCATTTCGAAGTTTTGCATGGAAAAATTTTTGGCTGGATCAGTGGATAAAGTCAGCGTGCTCTTTCCCCGCTTCGTCAATACGCTCAGCCAACTGCCCTCAGTCGCGGTGCTTCTTCCCCTGACGAGTCTCGAGGAGATGGAGGTAAAACAAGCTCCCCTCAACGATTTGACAGCGCCAGCGGGGGACATTCAGTTTGAACCGGATGCCAGCTCGGTGCTCGATGCGATTCTTCCAGCCTACCTCCACTTCGCAGTCTTCCAGACCCTTCTAAACGCACGGGCATCCGAACAAAGTGCCCGCATGGTCGCCATGAAGAGCGCGACGGACAATGCGAAGAGCCTCGTGAAGGATCTCACGCTCGAATATAACAAAGCCCGGCAAGCCAGCATCACGAATGAAATTCTGGAGATTTCGACGGCTCAGTCGGCTTTGAGCTAACGACTCCCAGGGCGCGCGAAGAAGACTGATAGCTTTTTTGTGAAGCGCATTCGGATTCAGCACACAACGGAGTATCACTACAAAGAGCCGGTCACCTTTGGCCCTCATCGAGCCTTGCTTCGCCCTCGGGAGGGCCACGACGTGCACATCGAAAGTGGCAGACTTGAGATCGAGCCCAAGTCAACAGTCCGGTGGTTGCGAGATTTGGACTCGAATTCGCTCGCTATCATTACGCCACTACAGCCGTCGAAAACCCTCCGCATCTTCAGCGATGTGTTGGTGAACTTGTATGAGGATAGCCTTGTCGAGTGCCACATCGAACCGAACGCGCGCTCATTTCCTTTTCAGTATTCCGCAAACGAAATGCTCGGCCTGGTTCCCTATCGCTTGCCAAGCTATCCGCAGGATGGACAAAAGTTGCGCCATTGGCTGAGAAACCTCTACACGCCTGGAGATACGATCGAGACATTTGATCTCCTAACCAAGCTGAACGCACAGATTTTTCACACACTGCGCTACACGCGACGAGAAGATCCCGGCGTGCAGTCTCCGGCCCAAACCATCCAACTCGGCGGCGGCTCATGTAGAGACTATGCCGTTCTCATGATGGAGGCGGCCAGACACTGGGGCTTCGGCGCTCAGTTTGTTACGGGATATATCCAGATGGGCGAAGGTCAACACGGCGCCACTCACGCGTGGACGGAAATCTACATCCCCGGGGCAGGATGGCAGGGCTACGATCCCACGAATAATAAACTCGCAGGAGACGAGCATATTTCCGTGGCCGTTGCACCAAGCCATGCTGACGCATCACCGCTCTCAGGCTTCTGGGACGGCCCAGCCGACGCCTTCGATCGAATGGAAGTATCCGTGCAGGTCGTCTCAGGAGATGAAACTGACTTAAGAAGCAGTCCGTAATAGCTACGACGCCTGGGGCAAACGCACACTCATTACCGGAACGG
>Ga0163153_10009126_pt1 | contig 10078 bp, 9 predicted proteins | sample OliLakLV19MP6IB1_FD_148629 | JGI IMG/M metagenome (GOLD analysis project Ga0163153, IMG submission 148629) | Freshwater microbial mat bacterial communities from Lake Vanda, McMurdo Dry Valleys, Antarctica - Oligotrophic Lake LV.19.MP6.IB-1 | ecosystem: Environmental > Aquatic > Freshwater > Lake...
GAAAAAATTTAATCCCATAGAAACTGATCCGAATAAAACAGAGTTGCTTGAAGTATTTGATAATTCATTTCCTGACAGAAATTATCTGATAGTCCACAGAGCTAACGAATTCACGTCCGTCTGTCCCAAGACCGGGCAGCCCGACTTTGGAATCATTACCATTTCATACATTGCAAAAAAGAAATGTGTAGAGCTTAAGTCATTGAAATATTACCTGCAGTCCTTCAGAAATGAAGGCATATTTTATGAAAATGTTATCAACAGGATTCTCGATGATCTGTCTAAAATGCTGAGTCCGAAATGGATGGAAGTAAGAGGAGAGTTCACTGTAAGAGGAGGTCTGCAGTCAACAGTTACAGCAGTTTTTGGAAAGTAAATTTAAATCAGGCTTAAAACTTTCTTAGCAATTTCTTTCTTCCTTCGGGTGTATTTATCTTCAGATGATTTTCTCTTCACATATCTTTCACAAACTGCTGAAGCATATCTCATCTCATCTTTTGCGGAAGGAATATCAATGCCTGTCAGAGCAAGCAACGTATAATAGAAAGGAAATCTTCTCCACCCGCCTTTACCGTCCCGCTGGGCTTTCAAAAATTTAATTCCGTTTTCGAGTTCTGTTTTATTCTCCGCTACTCCTTCACCGGATAAATTTCTCCAATAAGCCACACTGCATTTGCCGCAGCAGAATGTACCCTTGGCAGAATTTCTCAACTTGTCGTTTCCCTGAATTGCTTTCTTAATTCCCAAACCCGCTTCAGACAATTTTTTAGAAACCGTTTTGTCTTTGACATCCAGAATATACAATGCCCACAGTGATTCCTCGCCAATGATATGGGCGATGGATGCCTTTGAAGTAATGTTGTCGCCGGTGAATAATATTATCCCGTTAAAATCAGTAGCACTTGGCGCAAACATATTCGCATACGAACCTTTTAATCCCTGTCGTCCGGCGATCCATCCGGCAACTTCCTTACGTTCCTTTAATGATAATTTTACATCAGTTAAGAAAGCTTCATTAAGATTTTCTATTGTCTTTGCGAGACTATTTTTTTGTAGAATTTTCAATTGAAATGATCTTTTTAATTACAAGATATGCTGCAAATATTAATGCGGGAATGATCAGGAAAATAACAGTGACCGCGTAAATTATGACCATGAAAAAAAGTGCGATCAGAAATACAATGAACATTGTCATTGCAATGAACACCAATATCTTCACCAACACTTCCATAATATTTCTTTAAGCGCTTACGTACGGACAGGCGGCATAATGTTCTTCTTCTTTGAACTCAAGTAAGGGAGTGAAATTCGCGCACTCGGGTTTTGCGATGGGGCAGCGAGTCCTGAATCCACAGCCACTGGGTTTATTCATCGGTGTCGGAACATCTCCTTTTAAAATAATTCTTTCTTTATCTTTTCTTTTTGGATTTGGTAATGGGACAGCGGAAAGTAATGCCCTGCTGTACGGATGAATGGGATGGTGATAAATTCTGTCTCCGGGACCTGTTTCAACAATGTTTCCCAGATACATTACTGCAATACGTGAACTGATATGTTCAACAACAGAAAGATCATGCGCTATGAATAATATACTCAAATCAAATTCGTTCTGAAGCTCCTGCATCAGATTAATAACCTGCGCTTGGATTGACACATCGAGTGCGGAAACAGGCTCATCGGCAATGATTATCTTTGGATTTGTCGCAAGAGCTCGGGCGATACCGATCCTCTGACGCTGTCCGCCGGAAAATTCATGCGGATATCTTTTTGCCTGCTCCGGCTGAAGACCGACCTTTTCAAGCAGCCATGCAACACGATCCATTCTTTTTTTCTTATCAAGATCTGTGTGATACAGCATCGGCTCTTCAATGATCTGACCGACTGACATTCTCGCGTTAAGTGATGAATACGGATCCTGGAAAATCATCTGTATAAGACCTCTGTACTTTCTCATTTCATTATTGCTCAGACGCAGCAAATTTATTTCTTCATCCTTATCTCTAATCCATACTTCACCCGTAACGTTTACATCAGGAGAAGCGAATTTAAGAATGTTAATTACAGCTTTACCGATGGTTGACTTCCCGCAGCCTGATTCACCGACTAATCCTAAAGTTTCTCCTTTCCTCAATTCAAGCGAAACCCCGTCAACCGCTTTTACTTCAGCGATCTTTCTCAGCAGAAAACCTCCCGTTACCGGAAACTTAACTTTCAAATCTTTTATCTCTAATATATTCTCGGGCTTCATCTATTTAATGAATAAGTTGTAATGATTATGAGTAATGATAATGAGTATTGAATAATCTGTGTACATAATATTTAATCATACGAATGTAAAACACATTGAACATTAATAATTGATAATTGATAATTAATAAAGGTGGCATCTCACAAAATGCACCGGCTCGATCTCTCTGAGTTCAGGCTCATCGACCCAGCATTTATCAAAGACCTTCGGACATCGTGTCGCGAACTTGCATCCTTTTGGAAGCTCAAGTATGTGCGGGATTATTCCCGGAATTGCCTGCAGCTTATCCTTCGGACGGTCAGGATCAGGAAGTGATTCAAGCAGTCCTACGGTGTAAGGATGAAGCGGCTTTTCGAACAGAGCTTCTACATCAGCTATCTCCTGTATCTTTCCGCCGTACATAACAATGACTCGGTTGCATGTTTCAGCGACAACACCCAGATTGTGAGTGATAAGAAGTATTGCTGATTCCTTTCTTTCATCTTTTAACTTAAGCATAAGGTCAAGTATCTGCGCCTGGATAGTAACGTCGAGTGCGGTCGTTGGTTCGTCCGCTATGAGCAAAGAAGGATTGCAGGAAAGCGCCATCGCGATCATTACTCTCTGTCTCATTCCTCCGCTGAATTGATGCGGATAATCCTTCATTCTTTTTTCGGGTGATGGAATGCCAACGAGTTCGAGCATTGTCACTCCTTTTTTAAATGCCTCGTCTTTGCTTATCTTTTCATGCTGAAGAATAACTTCAGTTATCTGATCACCGATCTTCATGACAGGATTAAGTGATGTCATCGGCTCCTGGAATATCATCGCGATCTCCTTACCTCTGTATTTCTTCATCTCATCGTAAGTCAGCTTAAGAAGATCAGTACCTTTGAAGATAACTTCACCGCCCACTATCTTTCCCGGAGGATCAGGAACAAGTCTTGTAATTGAATACGCGGTTACTGATTTACCCGAACCTGACTCGCCGACAATTCCCAAAACCTCTCCTTCATAAATATCAAAGCTGACATTATCCACCGCCTTAGCAGGAACTTTGCCTTTGAGATATTTATTCGAAGCATAAAGTTCGACATATTCCAGTTCGATCTCCTCGGGCTTCTTCTCCAGCTGCTTGTCAGTCGCCTCAACAAAGAAATATGTCTTTAGATTTTTTACTTCAACGAGTTTATTAGCCATTAATATTCAACAATGTTTAGCCACAAAGGGCACGGAGTTATTGACATTAAATTAAATGTCATCTGTAAAAAAATTTATAATATGAATCTCTTAATACTATTTTTCAGAAGGCAATTTTTAAAATTGATCAGAAGTCCATTCAAAAAAAATCTCAGTGTCCTCTGTGTCGCTTATAAAAACTATCGTAATCTTGAATACACCTTCGGATCGAATGCTTCCCTTATAGCTTCCCCGATGAATGTAATCGACAGTAGTGTAAAGAACATCGCCGCGAGGGGAGTCATTATAAGCCACCAGTTGTCAATATTCGTTAGTCCCTGCTGCATAAGCTGTCCCCAGCTTGACGTAGGAGGCGGTAGTCCGAATCCAAGATAATCCAGCGATACAAGCTGGAATATTGTAGCGACGATAACGAACGGCGCGTATGATATTACAGGCGTAAGTGAGTTGGGAAGTATATGCTTAAAGATTATTGTCTTATCTTTTGCTCCCATCGAAACAGCCGCAGCAACATAATCCCTCGATTTCTCACGGAGAAACTCTCCTCTAATATAATAGGTAAGGAATACCCAGTCAAATATAGTTATGATAAGGACAAGCAGAAAAAAGTTAGGCTGCATGATCGAACTTATGATGATTATGACATACAGCACCGGCAGTGTCCCCCAGATCTCAATTAATCTTAATCCGAAAATATCAGTCTTACCTCCGAAGTATCCGAGTATCGCCCCGACAATAATGCCGATTGCAAATGAAAATACAGTTACAACCAGCGCAAATGAAATTCCAATATTAAAACCATAAACAAGCCGCGCGAAAACATCCCTGCCCCTGTCATCTGTTCCGCACCAGTGCGCCAATGAAGGCGGATGTGGGGGATTGCCTTCAAGCTCGTTGAGAAGATTTTCATTCGGACCGTACGGATACAACGGCATAAGAACCCAGTTGCCGCTGTTTGTTACGGAATATTCCTGCTTTAATATCCGGTAGTTCGCTTCACCGTACGCATCCTTTTTCTGACCAAGATCAGTGGACTGGTATGTTTTGAAAAGAGGGAAGTAATAGCTGTCGTTATATTTGACAAGCAGAGCTGATCTTCCTACAACGATAGGAAGTATAAAAGAAATTAAGTATAGAAATAAAATTATAAGGAAAGAGTAATACCCCCGCTTGAGAGTCTTAAACTTACGCCATCTTTTCTGAAGTATTGAAAGGGAAACTACTTTTTTCTCTGTACTTTTTTCCTTCATTCAGGATCTGTTAAAATATGTTTTAAATTATATGAAGCTAAAGATCAAAATTATTTGAACCTGATCCTTGGATCAACAACCGCGTAGATCATATCCGAAATAATATTACCGATCAAAAGCAGTATGGTTGAAATTACAAGAATACCCATTACCACCGGATAATCCCGGTCAATGATCGAATTATATCCGAGCAGTCCCATTCCGTTTATATTAAAAACTTTTTCAATGAGAAAGCTTCCGGCAAGCACAAGTGATATAGCCGAGCCAAGTCCTGTTGAGATCGGGATAAGTGAATTTCTTAAGGCATGTCCGAAAATAACCTTTCTCTCGGATAGTCCTTTGGAGAATGCTGTCCTTACATAATCCTGGCTCAGATTTTCTATTACTGAATTTTTTGTAAGTATGGTAAGTGTTGCAAAGCTTCCGAGCATATACGAAAATACCGGAAGGAATGTGTGCTGTATCTGATCCCATATCTGAGCGGGGACAGACATGTTCTCCCAGTCTTCCGACCGGAATCCCCCGAGAGGAAACACGTCCCAGAAGCTTCCTCCGCCGAAGAGCACAAGCATCATCGCGCCAAAGGCGAAACCGGGTATTGATCTTCCAATGAATATAAATATCGAAGAAAGTATGTCAAACGAGGATCCATTCTTGACAGCCTTATACACTCCCAGCGGAATGCATATTATATATGTTAATAAGAATCCGATAAGTCCGAAATAAATTGAAACGGGAAAGCGTGAAGCTATGACGTCCCAGACTGGCTCGTTGTATTTGTAAGAAGTACCGAGGTCAAAGCTTGCAAGATTACCTACCCAGATCATATATCTTTCATAGATCGGCTTGTCAAAACCATAAAACCTTTTTAGCTCTTCGATCGCTTCCTGAGGTATATTCTGTGAAGTGCTGGAGCTTCCTGTTTCACCGCCGCCGGTCTGACCTCCCGTACGCATTTGCATAAGCGCGGTCTCAAGCGGACCGCCCGGTACGAACTGAAGTATTAAAAAGGTGATCAGTGTGATACCAAAGAATGTCGGAATTATCAGCAAAAATCTTCTTATGAAATAAAATGTCATCTGATTTTATTTTGAAGAGACTTCCGTTATGTTGACTGTTTCACCTTTGTTCTCTCTGTTTAAAACATTTACCCAGAAGGTTTCATCTACTTCTGCAGTCGGCAGAGATTTGGATTTATCTTTAAGCGCCGATTCATAAGCTGCATACTTTTCAGGATCAAACCACCACATGGCGAATATCGGCTGCTCGCTTCCGCTATAATAATCGTCAAATCTTGAAAGATACCATTTCGGATATCCGAATTTATTATGCCATACAAGTCTGGTATAATCAGCATACCAACCGAAAACATACGGCTGCATTGCAACAATAATACTGTCCATCTGTCTTGTAAGCATTACACGGTTTTGCTTATTGTCATCAATATTATACTGAGCGACCAGCTCGTCAACTTTAGCTATTTTATAACCCGGCCAGTTTGTTGAATTTGTATCGTCAGCCATTTTTGATGTAAGATTAAATTCATGGCTTGGAGGATTCTGCCCTCCCCAGTTCACAGGAATGAGACTGAAGTTTCTCTGATTTCCGATTTTAAACTGAGTCGTTCCGTCAACCTGCTTTAAATTTAGTTTTACTCCTGCCTTCTTAAGATCTTCCTGATAGATCGTGAAATATCTTTCCTGACTCGGCAAGGTATATACCATCTCAACTTCAAAAACCTTTCCACCCTTTGTTCTGTATCCGTCGGAATTCTTATCCTTCCAGCCGGCTTCTTCAAGCAGCATTATGGCACTGTCTAAGCTGAATCCGGGAACATAGTTATTTGGATTTTCATAAGGTGTTGCAGGGAATATTGATTTGGTTGGTTTGTATGCGTTGTAAAATAATTTTTCGTTGAATTTATTTATGTCATAAAGCATCTGAAAAGCTCTTCTCACCTTTAGATCATCGAATGGTGCTTTACGAAGATTGAATGCAAGACCTGAAAGTCCCGCAGGGTTCTGATTGAATATTCTTCTTTTCTGAACCACGCCTCTTTTTACTTCATCAAAATCAGATTTTTCAGCCCACCACTGAGCTCTGTTAAATGCATAAACATCGGTTTCACCTTTTTTAAATTTTTCAAACATCAGTGTTTCATCCTGCACGACATCAGTCTTAATTACATCAAAATTATTAAGACCTGTTGCAAATCTTTCCTTCTCTCCCCAGTAATCACTTCTCCTTCTTAAGTAGATCGATCTTTCCTTTTCAACATCTTCTTTTCTTACATAATAAGGTCCTGAACCGGGTACAACATCATAATTATATTTATTTAAATATTCCGAACCGCTTATACCTCCGATCACATGGGCGGGTAATATCCTTATGCCCGCTACAATGGAGAGCGGAAGCCATCCGTCTTTCTTTGCTTTGAATGTGACTATGTATTTACTTTCTGCAACCGGTGGTTCCAGATATTCCTGATAGACGTCTCCGGTCCCTGAAAGCAGACCTCTGTCGATGGCAAGCTTCCATGTTGCAATAACATCATCAGCAACAACGGGCTTTCCGTCAGCCCATCGTGCATTAGGATTTATTCTGAATCTGTAAGTTTTTTTATCTGCAGAAACCTGCCAGTGTGTGGCAAGTCTTGGAGTATATTCTTCATTGACGGGATCGGTATTCAGCAGGCTTTCATAAACAAGGTTCTGCATCATACGTGTATAATAGGAGTTTTCATCCTTACCATATTGTCTTAGTGTAGCGGGAAAATCAGGGATCGACCATGAGATGCTTCCTCCTTTTATAGCTTTAGGATCACCAAGAAAATTGTAAGCAGTATTAGTTGTCCAGCCTTCGCCTGTAAATCCGTTACCGCCCAGCTCGGCAGTGACAGAAGCGTCAGCTCCTGCGGGTGTATCGAACTGCTTGATAGAGATCGGCTGTGTATCTGTCTTTTTTGAAGTTGGTTGCTTGTCTTTGCTTCCGCATGAAATGAAAAGGGTTGAAGTGGCAATGGAAATGAGTATGAATAAAAATAATTTTATTCTCATTGTATGAATTCTCCTTGTTAAAAATTTTTGGTTAATATAAAAAATGAATTTATAATTTAATAGTTAATAGTTAATAGTCAGTTGTTTTGTTTTGACATTGCGAACAGGATAATTAAAAGTTAAAAAAATTTTTCATTCTTTGTGTCTTCAAGTGTTTGTGGTAACAATTTTAATTAATACTTAATCGTATAGGTTTGTACTACAATTGTTCACATCCGTCAGGCGCAAGAAAGCTTTGCAAAGAAAAGTTTCCTGCTGGTCAACCACTCAACCACTCAACTTCTCAACTTCGCAACTACTCAACTACTCAATCACTCAATCACTCAACCACTCAATCAATCAATCACTCAATCACCCTCATCCACTCAACCACTCAACCACTCAACCACTCAACCACTCAACCACTCAACCACTCAACCACTCAACCACTCAACCACTCAACCACTCAACCACTCAACCACTCACCCACTCAACCACTCAACCACTCAACCACTCAACCACTCAACCACTCAACCCCTCAACCCCTCAACCACTCAACCACTCAACCACTCAACCACTCAACCACTCAACCACTCAACCACTCAACTACTCAACCACTCAACCCCGTATTGTATACCAAATCATAACTTCAATTTGTAAATTGCTTTCTCTATCTTTGATTCAAACCCAAATAAGATTTTCTAATTAACTCAGAATTTTTTACAATTGCAGTGTGTTCTGAAATTAAACCAAACAGGAGCAAAATTTATGTTAAAAATGAAATTTATTACTTCATTATTACTTCTTTTATCAATTACTAAAATTTCCAATTCACAATCTTTCCAGCTCGGCAATGCATTCCCAAATGTAACATTCAATCTTCCTTTATATGTAACACATTCCAATGACGGGACTAACAGAATTTTTGTCGTACAAAAAGGCGGAACAATAGTTGTACTCAATAATGATTCTACAACAAACGTAACAAATGTATTTTTGAATATATCGAACAAGCTAAGCTCAGGTAGCGAGAGAGGATTGCTTGGACTGGCTTTCCATCCGGACTATGCAACCAACGGATACTTCTATGTTAACTATACACGCTCAGGTGATGGTGCAAACATGGTATCACGATTTAATGTATCAACAGGTAATCCTAACAAGGCAGATTCTTTGAGTGAACAAACTCTTACAACTGTTTCCGATCCTTTTTCAAATCATAACGGAGGAATTTTATTTTTCGGACTTGACGGATATTTATATGTTGGAATGGGTGATGGCGGAAGTGGTGGTGATCCGGGTAACAGGGCACAAAATGTAAATGAACTTTTAGGAAAAGTTTTGAGATTAGATGTTAACTCAACTTCAGGCGGAAACAATTATGGAATACCACCGACAAATCCTTTTGCAGGCGGGGGCGGCAGACCTGAAATATTTACAATAGGTATGAGAAATCCATGGAGAATGAGTCAGGATCCTGTTACAGGAACGATCTGGTGCGGTGATGTAGGTCAGGATGCATGGGAAGAAATAGATATAATTGAAGTTGGAAAAAATTACGGATGGAGATGTTATGAAGGCAATCACCCATACAATACATCCGGTTGCAGTGGCATGTCTGATTATACTTTTCCTGTTAAAGAATATGTTAACGGGGGTTCTGAATGTTCAGTCACCGGCGGATTTGTTTACAGAGGTATAAGAAGACCAGAGCTTACAGGAAGATACATTTATGCAGATTACTGCAGTGCTAAGATTTGGAAATTAAAATATGAAGGCGGAGTTGTTACGGAAGATTCTTTATTAATGACTGCCCCGGCTAATGTTTATTCATTCGGCATTGATCAGCAGAATGAATTGTATATATGCGGATCAAATTCAGTTATCTATAGATTTAACAGAAGTGATCTTGTGGGAATCAATAATAATGTTTCAAGTGTACCGGAAGATTACAAGCTTGAACAGAATTATCCAAACCCATTTAATCCGGAAACAAATATTTCATATTACATTCCTGAATTTTCAAAAGTAAGTCTTACTATCTATGATGCATTAGGAAAAGAAGTCAGGACATTAGTTAATACAACTCAATTACAAGGTCAGTATAATATTAACTGGAATGGAAAAGATTCAAGAGGAAGCAACATTCCGAGCGGTGCATATTTTTATAAATTAACCGCCGGTGAAAACTTCTCTGAGACGAAGAGAATGGTAATGCTGAAATAGTTCTAACGCAAGACACGAGAAGCAAGACCGATCGCGATCAAAAGTATTTTAAGAATTAATATATGAGCCGGGAGTATAAAGCTTCCGGCTTTTTTATGTGCGAGAAGAATTGTACAAAGGAAAAGGGGAGGGATCTTGGG
>Ga0163153_10009127_pt1 | contig 10078 bp, 13 predicted proteins | sample OliLakLV19MP6IB1_FD_148629 | JGI IMG/M metagenome (GOLD analysis project Ga0163153, IMG submission 148629) | Freshwater microbial mat bacterial communities from Lake Vanda, McMurdo Dry Valleys, Antarctica - Oligotrophic Lake LV.19.MP6.IB-1 | ecosystem: Environmental > Aquatic > Freshwater >...
ATTTAGCAGGGGTGGCGTGGGGGCCACCGGGGACACAATTGCCAATGTAAGCGCAATAGCTTGCCTTGTCAATCCTAGTGATGATCGTCCGTCCCGCGCCACCCCTGCTAAATACCGAGCCGTTTCACTTGTTCCGAACGCAGGAGGTCACTATGCAAGACAGCTTGCCGTGGCTGCTGGTGCTCGCGTTTGGCATGGGGCAGGCCTGGATGGTGATCGCTTACCGTCTCGGCCGTCAGCCACCCGGCGACCCCAAGCCTCGGCGACGCGCAGCGCGGCGTAACACCAGGTAGTTCTAGCGAAAACCTCCTGGCCGGTGGCCCATAACGCCGACTAGGGGGTTTTGATTCCAGAAGCGAAAAGCTGCAACAATTGCTGACGAGTCGTTTGTGTGTTGATGGATCCGTTTGCTGGCATCGGTGTACTTGTAATAGAGACACTAACGGCGCGGGGTAAAACCTCGCCGCCCCAATTAGCAATCAGAAATCAACAATCAAAAATCATCTGCCTCCTGCATGGTATAATCCCCGCGTTCGCCAACCCACATATTCTGCCTAGAATTCAGCTACCTATGCCGCCTATCTTTCCTTTCACCGCGATTGTTGGTCAAGAACGCATGAAGCGGGCGTTGGTGCTCAACGCCATCAACCCGCGCATCGGCGGCGTCCTGATTCGGGGCGAGCGCGGCACCGCCAAGAGCACCGCCGCCCGCGCCCTGGCCGCCCTGCTGCCTGAAATGCGCGTCGTGGCCGACTGCCGCTTTGCCTGCGACCCCGACCGGCCGACCACCTGGTGCACCGAGTGCAAAGAGCGCGCCGTCGCCTCCGGCGGCCCGCTGCCCGTCACCACCCGCCGCACCTCCTTCGTCAACCTGCCGGTCAGCGCCACCGAAGACCGCGTCGTCGGCACGCTCGACATCGAGAAGGCCATCAAGCACGGCGAGCGCCACTTCGAGCCGGGCGTGCTGGCCGCCGCCAATCGCGGCCTGCTTTACATAGATGAAGTCAACCTGCTCGACGACCACGTCGTAGACCTGCTGCTCGACTCGGCCGCCATGGGCATCAACGTCGTCGAGCGCGAAGGCATCTCCTTCGCCCACCCGGCCCGCTTCATCCTGGTCGGCACCATGAACCCCGAAGAAGGCGACCTGCGCCCGCAACTGCTCGACCGCTTTGCGCTGTCGGTCGAGATCCACGGCCTGGCCGCGCCCGCCGACCGCATGGCGATCATGGAGCGCACGCTCGTCTACGAAGCCGACCCGGAAGCCTTCCGCGCCACCTGGCTGCGCACGGAACAGGAACTCGGCGCCGAGATCGAGCGCGGGCGCGAACTGGTCGAGCACGTCGCGTACGCCAAGCGCGACCTGCACTCCATCGCCGCCCTGACCTCCAGCCTGCAAGTGGACGGCCACCGCGCCGACCTGGTGATCCTCAAGGCCGCCCGCGCCCACGCCGCCCTGCACGGCCGCGAGGCCATCAACGAGACCGACATTGCCGTGGCCGCCGAGTTGGCGCTGCCGCACCGCATCAAGCGCGGGCCGTTCCAGCAGGCCGAAGTCAACCTGTTCGACCTGGAGGAGCGCATCGAGCAGATCCGCAGCGAGTTCACCGGCAGCGAAGGCGAGCCGCAAGAGAGCGACGAGCCGGGGCCCGTAAAAAAAAACAGGGCGTAGCTCAGGAAAACTCTGAGGAGACGCCCGACTTCGGCCAGGCCGACGCCCAGCCCCAGCAGACGCATGACACGCGCGACGCCTACTGGTGGGAGGGCGGCCAGAAGATCAAGACCGGCGAGTCGTTCGACCCGCGCAAACTCGACACCCCGCTCGACAAGCTGACGCGCAAGGCCGGCGGCAAGCGCTCGCTGACGCGCACCGACCGCAAGCGCGGGCGCTATATCCAGGCGCGCCCGGCCAACGGCAAGACCAATGACCTGGCCTTCGACGCCACCCTGCGCGCCGCCGCGCCGATGCAGCGTGACCGCGCCCCCCAGCGGGCGGCCAACCATGTCGCCTTCTCGATTGAGACCTCCGACTTCCAGCGCAAGATCCGCGTCAAGCGCGCCTCCAACCTGATCCTGTTCGTGGTAGACGCCTCGTGGTCTATGGCCGTGGCCGAGCGCATGTCGGCCACCAAGGGGGCCATCGTCTCGCTGTTGACCGACGCTTACCAGCGCCGCGACCGGGTGGGGCTGATTGTCTTCCAGAAGAACCGGGCCACGCTGGTGCTGCCGCCCACTAACTCGGTGCACCTGGCGCAGCGGGCGTTGGCCGACATCCCGGTGGGCGGCAAGACGCCGCTCTCGGCCGGGCTGACGCTGGCCGCCAAGGTCTTCGAGCAGGAGAAGCGCAGCCACCCCGACGTGATGCCGATGATGATCCTGCTGACCGATGGGGCCGGCAACGTCGCCATCACCGACCTGGCCCCGCAGGAGGAGGCCCACCGCGCCTCCGACCAACTGCGCGAGGCTCACATCCGCAGCGTGGTGATTAATATGGAGCATGTGGCCTTTGACCAGGGGCTGGCGCGGGCGCTGGCCGAGCGGCTGGGCGCGCCGTGCTACACCCTGCGCGATCTGAAGGCCGAGAGCCTGTACCAGACGGTGAAGGACGAGCTGGAGGGGAAGAAGTAGAGGCGCCAGGGGCGGGTCGGAGGGCGGAGGGCGTTCGACATGGAAATCAAAGCAACTACCAAGGGGCGCATCATTGTCCCGGCGGCGCTGCGGCGGCAGTTGAATATCAAGCCCGGCACGCGGATTCACGTCGAGTTGGACGAGAAGAACCAGCGCCTGATCTTGACGCCGATTACGCCGGAGTTCATCCACAGCCTGCGCGGCAAGTACAAGGGGCAGCATATGCTGGAGCGGCTCATGGAAGATAGGGGTAGGGAGCGCGACTTATAACAAAACGCGGGCCTTTCGGAGGCCCGCGTCGGAGTTATAGAAGTTAGAGGCGGGGCCGGCTAAATCTCGACCCGGTAGAACTCGTGGGTGCCGCTCTCGACGGTGCTGCTGAGTTGGCCGAACCAGACCTGGAACTCGGGGCGCAGATATAACTGGCGGCGGGTGGTCTCCCATACGGCCAGGTCGTCGGTCTCGATCTCGATGATGGCGTTGAACATCTCGCCGCTCAGGTCGGTCAGGATGCGCGGGCGGCGGCCGACGCCGGTGTCTTCGAGCAGCGCGCCGTAGTATTGCAGCAGCGTGACGGCCTGGCGGATCTGCCACTTGTGGGCGCGGTAGCACTCGCGCACGACCACCACGCCCGGGCGCGACCAGCCGGGGTGCTCGGCCTCCAGCGTGTAGAAGTCTTGATGGCCGGTCATGACGATGAGCTGAAATTCCTTGAACCACTCGTCGAAGCCGGGGCGGTCGAAGAGCTTGGCGCGGCCGGCCTCCCACTGGCCCAGGCTGGGCAGCAGCAGCTCGGAGACGAAGGTGTACATCGGCCCGGAGATGTCGGTCAGGGCGTGCTGGTGGTAGGCCAGGTCGCCGGTGCGGCCGGCGACGCCGGGCATGCGCCGGAATAGGTTGACGGCCTGGTCAATCCGGCCGAATTTGAGTTGGTAAACGTCGCGGACCTGGATCATGCGGAAGCTCCTGAAGTAGTGGGCACCCTGATAGTAATAGGAGAGGGGCGGTTTGTCGAGTGGGGCAACGGATGGGGTGCATTCGCGGATGGTGGTCGTTTCGGGGAAAATGACCAGGGGGACGTTCAACGTCGTGGCGGGTTCTCAGCGCAAGTTGTGCTTGTAAAAGCATTTATCTGACCGCTACCGAAATTTTCAGACCGGGGTGGGCATGCCCACCCCGGTCTGAAAATTTCGGCGGCTGGCCCAAAACGGCTGCGGCCAAAAACTGCGAATGCACCCAACGGATGGGGCTTTGCCCATAACGGATGTAACGGATGCTAGGATGGTCTAGCGAGGGCACTCGGGAACGGGCGGCGTTGTGATAGGGAGGTGTTGTGTCAAATGTGCGTTAGTGGGTAGTTGCGCGTAGCTGGGGGGCGGCCATAGGCGCGAGGGAACACAGGCGTATCTCGGGTTACCATTGACTCGCCTGGGCAAACCTGTTAGAGTCTGGCGCGAGCCGTTCAAGGTCGAAACTGCCTTGACCGGGCTCTTTTGAGTCTGGTATAATCCCTCCGCTATTTTGCCGACGTAGCTCAATCGGCAGAGCACGCGTTTTGTAAACGTGTGGTTGTGGGTTCAATTCCCACCGTCGGCTTGCGGGAGGGCTGCTCGGGCGTCGTAAACGCCCGGCACGACCAGCACCCGGTTGGTGAGTGAGTGGTTGTTGGGGCAGGCGCCGGAGGTGGTGAGCCGGGCCGGTCTGTAAAATCGGTGGCTTAGCCTGTGCGGGTCCGAATCCCGCCCTGCCCACTGGCCGAACGGCGCCCGCCAAGCGCCGCGGCCGCCCGCAAAATTGTATATCGGCAGGCCCTCGTAGCTCAGTGGCAGAGCAATCGCTTGGTAGGCGATAGGTCAAGAGTTCAAATCTCTTCGGGGGCTCTGGCAATGCCTGAATATTGGTTTGAAGGAGACCGACCGACATGGCCAAAGAAAAGTTTGACCGCAGCAAGCCACACCTGAACGTGGGGACGATTGGGCACATTGACCACGGCAAGACGACCTTGACCGCGGCGATCACCAAGGTGCTGGCGCTGAAGCATCAGGCGGAATTCCGGCGCTACGACCAGATTGACAACGCGCCCGAAGAACGCGAGCGCGGCATCACCATCAACATCGCGCACGTGGAATACCAGACCGACAAGCGCCACTACGCCCACGTGGACTGCCCCGGCCACCGCGACTACATCAAGAACATGATCACCGGCGCGGCCCAGATGGATGGGGCCATCCTGGTGGTGGCGGCCCCGGACGGGCCGATGCCGCAGACGCGCGAGCACGTGCTGCTGGCGCGCCAGGTGGAAGTGCCGGCCATGGTGATCTTCCTGAACAAGGTGGACATGATGGACGACCCGGAACTGCTGGAACTGGTGGAGTTGGAGCTGCGCGAGTTGCTGACCAACAACAAGTTCCCGGGCGACACGACCCCGATCGTGCGCGGCTCGGCGCTGTTGGCGCTGGAAAGTGAGAGCACCGACCCGGCCGCGCCGGAATACGCGCCGATCGTCGAGTTGATGCGGGTGGTGGATGAGTACATCCCGACCCCGGTGCGCGAGAAGGAAAAGCCGTTCCTGATGGCGATTGAGGACGTGTTCTCGATCAAGGGGCGCGGGACGGTGGTGACCGGCCGGATTGACCGCGGGACGGTCAAGGTGGGCGAGGCGCTGGAGATTTTGGGGCTGCAAGAAGAGAGTATGAGCACGGTCTGCACCGGGGTGGAGATGTTCCACAAGCTGCTGGACGCCGGGGAAGCGGGCGACAACGTGGGCGTGCTGCTGCGCGGCATCGAGCGCGAGCAGGTGCAGCGCGGGATGGTGCTGGCCAAGCCGAGCTCGATCAAGCCGCACACCAAGTTTGACGCGGAAGTGTACGTGCTGCGCAAGGACGAAGGCGGGCGGCACAAGGCGTTCTTCCCGGGCTACCGGCCGCAGTTCTACATCCGGACGATGGATGTGACCGGGGCGATTGGCTTGCCGGCCGGGGTCGAGATGGTGATGCCGGGCGACAACGTGAACATGTCGGTCGAGCTGATCTCGCGCGTGGCGCTGGAAGCCGGGCAGCGGTTCGCGATCCGCGAAGGCGGGCTGACCGTCGGGGCCGGCGTCATTACCAAGGTCAACGAGTAAAAAGCGTTCAAGCGGCGGCGCGAGCCGCTATTTTAGGAAGCAGGTAAGGCACAAGTGGCTAAATCTAAAGATGTCCGCCCGGTGATTACGCTGGCGTGCTCGGAGTGCAAAGAGCGCACCTACACCACCCAGAAGAACCGCCGCAACGACCCGAACCGCCTGGAACTGAAGAAGTATTGCCCGCGCTGCCGCAAGCACCAACTGCACCGCGAGACGAAGTAGCTGGCAAAGGGTGATGCCCTTTGCTTAAGCGGACCTGGGCGACTGGGTCCGTCCTAGGCCAGTAGCTCAATTGGCAGAGCACGCGTCTCCAAAACGCGGGGTTGCGAGTTCAATTCTTGCCTGGCCTGCCTAAGGCGGGGCGCCAAGCCCCACTGTGAGACACCGCCGCTGTTGGGGCGGTGTCTTGCCTGTTGAGAAGAGGATGGTCGGGTATGGCGAAAGCACAGCAAGCCGTCAAAGAACCAAACGCCATCGTCCGCTATTACCGCGAAACGGTGGGCGAGCTGAAGAAGGTGGTCTGGCCCACGCGCGAAGAAGCGATCCGGCTGACGAGCGTGGTGCTGCTGGTAATCACGGTGATGGCGGTGGTGCTGGGCGGCTTCGACTTTCTGTTTACACAGCTCGTGAAGTTCCTGATCAGCCTGTAGGGCCGGTGGCCCCAGGCTGTGTGAAAGGTGAGTGAAGTATGGCGCTAGAGGCCGACGAAGACTTCGCCTTCAGCGACGAGGCTGAACCCCGCGCGAGCGAGGCCCCGGCAACCGAGACCGAGCCGGCCGCCAGCCCGCGCGTGGAGGCTGAGCCGGAGGCTGAGTTGGAAGCGATCAATTGGGGGACGGAAGAGAGTGATAGCGGCAGCGACGGCGCCGTTATCGGCGCCGATAACGGCGGTGACAACGGCAGCCACGAACCACCGGACGCCGCCAGCGGCGAGGCGTTGGAAAGCCTCGGCGACGGCCGCAACTGGTTTGTGATCCACTGCTACTCGGGCTACGAGAACAAGGTGCGCCACAACCTGGAGCAGCGGATTGACTCGATGGGCATGAAGGGCACGATCTTCGACGTGGTGGTGCCGACCGAGGAGGAGATTGAAGTCAAAGACGGCAAGCGCCGGACGGTGGAGCGCCGCGTGTTCCCGGGTTATCTGCTGGTGCAGATGATTATGAGCGAGGACTCGTGGTACGTGGTGCGCAACACGCCGGGCGTGACCGGGTTCGTGGGCATGGGCAATGTGCCCACGGCGCTGCGGCCGGAAGAGGTGGCCCAGATTCTGCGCCGCATGGAAGCGGAAGCGCCCAAGGTGAAGGTGACGTTCAAGCCGAGCCAGAAGGTGCGGATCGTGGATGGGCCGTTCAACGACTTCATCGGCACGGTGGCCGAGATTGACATGGACCGCGCCAAGGTGCGCGTGATGGTGTCGTTCTTCGGGCGCGAGACGCCGGTGGAGCTAGACTTCTTGCAGGTCGAAAAGGTATAGCTATGTTCGCTGCCATTCTGTGGCCGGAACCGGGGCAAATGGTGCGCGTGCTGGAAGGCGCGTTCCGAGATTTCGTGGGGGCGGTGACGTTGATTGACCGCGCCGAGAAAAAGGTGCTGGTGTTGCTGCGGTTGTTCGGCCGCCCGATTAAGACGTGGCTGACGCTGGACCAGGTCGAGCGGGCATAAGCAAGGCATAGGCAGTGGGAGGGAGCCGCTGAGTACAGCGGGGGCCCGCCAGAACCACTAAGGAGACAGAGGCATGGCAAAGAAAGTTAAGGGCGTTACCAAGCTGCAAATTCAGGCCGGCAAAGCCAACCCGGCCCCGCCGATTGGCCCGGCTCTGGCCGGCTACGGCATCAATATTATGGCGTTCTGCAAGGAATACAACGCGCGCACGGCCAACCGGCCGGGCGAGGTGCTGCCGGCCGAAATCACTATCTTCACCGACGGCTCGTTCACGTTTATCCTGAAGACACCGCCGACGGCCGTGCTGCTGCGCAAGGCGGCCAAGGTAGACAAAGGCTCGGCCCAGCCCAACCGCAACAAGGTGGGCAAGGTGACGCGCGCGCAGGTGCGTGAGATCGCCGAGATCAAGATGAAGGACCTGAACGCCATTGACCTGGACGGGGCAATGAAGCAGGTTGAAGGCACGGCCCGCAACATGGGCATTACGGTTGAGGCCTAAGGGTTAGACTGACCCCCTGGCCCGCGTGGGAGGACGGCCCCCGGCCGCCCGCCAGAACCACAAGGAGCTAAGCATGGAAAAACACGGCAAGAAGTATCGCGCCCAGGCGGCCAAGATCGAGCCGCTCAAGTTCTACACCCTGGCCGAAGCGGTGGCGCTGGCTAAGGCCACCTCGTACAGCAAGTTTGACGGCACGATGGAAGTGCACATGCGGCTGGGCGTGGACCCCAAGCACGCCGACCAGAATGTGCGCGATGTGGTGGTGCTGCCGCACGGGCTGGGCAAGGTGGTGCGGGTGCTGGTGTTCGCCGACGGCGAGGGCGGGCGGCTGGCGACGGAGGCCGGCGCCGACATAATCGCCGACGACGAGCTGATTAAGAAGATCCAGGAAGGCTGGGCGGAATTTGATGTGGCGATTGCCACGCCCGAGCTGATGGGCAAGGTGGGGCGCTTGGGCCGGGTGCTTGGCCCGCGCGGCCTGATGCCGAACCCGAAGACCGGCACGGTGGTGCCCTCGGCCGACCTGGGGCGCGCGGTGCGTGAGGCCAAGGCTGGGCGCGTGGAGTTCCGCGTGGACAAGACCGGCAACCTGCACGTGCCGATCGGCAAGGTGTCGTTCACCGAGACGGCGCTGGCGGAGAATGCCCAGGCGCTGATGGACGCGGTGATGAAGGCCCGGCCGTCGTCGGCCAAGGGCATTTACCTGCGCAAGGTGGTGGTGACGGCCACGATGGGCCCGGGCGTGAAGGTTGACCCGAACCAGGGCGGTGACGCGGACGGCGAGTAAGCGATTGGCGCGCGCAGAGCGCGCGGCAAATTTAAGACTTTGCCGGAGACAGCAGGCCGGGGCGTAACCCCCAGAAGCCCTGCCGAGGTGAAGACTGCGACTGCGCCCTGTGAGGGGCGCGGCCGGAGCGGTCCCAACTGGAACTGCTGGAAAGTCTTTGCTTCGCGGATGCGACAAAGACTTTCTTTTTTGTTTCGACCCTACAACCGGGGAGGAGGTGAAAGACAATTGGCTATTAGCAAAGCACGTAAGGAAGAACTGTTGGGGATCTATACCGAACTGATTAAGCGCAGCGAGGGCATGATCCTGGTGGAGTATCGCGGGTTGGGCATGAAGGGCATGGGGCCGCTGCGCACGAAGGTGCGCGAGGCGGCGGGTGAGCTGCATGTGGTGAAGAACACCCTGGCCCTGAAGGCGCTGGCCGACGCGGGGCGCAAGGCCCCGGCCGAGCTGTTTACCGAGACGACGGCGATCGGGTTCGCATTCGCGGATCTGCCGGGCGTGGCGAAGGCGCTGACGACTTTTGCCAAAGAGAGCGAGTTCGTGAAGGTGAAGGGCGCGCTGTTGGGCGACCGGATGCTCTCGGTGAAGGAAGTGGAAGCGCTGGCCGAGCTGCCGCCGCTGCCGGTGGTGCGGGCGCAACTGTTGGGCCTGTTCGCGGCCCCGGCCACCCGGCTGACGGGCACGATCGCCAGCGGGGTGCGGCAAATCTTGAATGTGGTGAAGGCCTACGCCGACAAAGAGCCGGCGCTGGTCGAAGCCGCTGCCGCCGCTTAGGCGCGGAGCAAACAACGATTGGATTGTGGCTCGCGCTGTGGCGTGGGCGTGTGTTCGACCATAGGAGATTAGGTCATGGCTGATTTGAATGCGCTCGTGGATCAATTGAGCACGCTGACGGTGCTGGAAGCGGCTCAGCTCACGAAGCTGTTGGAAGAGAAGTGGGGCGTTTCGGCGGCGGCGCCGGTGGCGATGATGGCGATGCCGATGGCGGGCGCGGCGGCGGCGGCTCCGGTCGAAGAGAAAACCGAGTTCACCGTGGTGCTGAAGGACGTTGGCCCCAAGAAGATCGAAGTGATTAAGGTCATTCGTCAGCTGACCAGCCTGGGCCTGAAGGAAGCCAAGGACCTGGCCGAAACCGCCAACGCGAAGGTGTTGGAGGCGGTGGCTAAGGACGCGGCCGAGGAAGCCAAGAAGAAGCTGGTCGAGGCCGGCGCGACGGTCGAACTGCTCTAGGTTGTAACAGAAGCCGCGAGGCTAAGACAGGGCTGCCTGAGAGGGCGGCCCTGTTTTGATTCTGGGAAAAGCTTTGGCCACGAATTTCACGAATGGGGTGAGGAGGCGGCCGGCGAGCAGTCGGCTGGAGGTAGGGGTTTAG
>Ga0163153_10009132_pt1 | contig 10076 bp, 10 predicted proteins | sample OliLakLV19MP6IB1_FD_148629 | JGI IMG/M metagenome (GOLD analysis project Ga0163153, IMG submission 148629) | Freshwater microbial mat bacterial communities from Lake Vanda, McMurdo Dry Valleys, Antarctica - Oligotrophic Lake LV.19.MP6.IB-1 | ecosystem: Environmental > Aquatic > Freshwater >...
TGGCGGAGGTAATCGCCGACGGGCCGGCCGGCGCCGAGATAATGGTGGGCGGCCAGTTGTTCGTCGAACCAGGGGACTTCGTGTTCCGGCACGAGGCGGACGCTGGTGGCCGGCTCGGTTCGTGTTGCGGGAAGATGGTTTGCTGTCATCCCAGCCGATGAAACCAAAAAAGGGTGCTGAAGTCTAGCGGAATCTTTTGTCCCCTATCCCCAATCACTTCGACGTGCAAACCGGAGAACCTTGATACAGGGAGAGCAGCAGAGAGTTTCCAACCGACAAAGCGAGCGGGTTCATTAAGCCTAAGTTCTTTGAACAAATGCTCTCAACTTGGCGGAGAAGGCTTTCGGCGTGGGCAGATTCGCCGCGCGCCAACAATATTATGGCGATGGAGTAGTGGATATGTGCCCATCGGAGAGCATCTGCCGCTTTGTCCGTCATTGCGGAGGCTTCTGTGAAATATGAAAGAGCCTTGGTGTTGGCTTGCTGTTCACTGGCGCTAATTCCAGCTATGACAAGGGCGTCAATTATTTCTGACTTCTTGAGGGGAATTGCTTGCTTTGCTTCGGCGACAGCCGCTATGGCAAACCGTTCGGCTTCGGAGTAATTTCGCGCAGCCAAAAACGCCTTGGCACGATGGATTGGAGGGAATGAACGATCTGCTGCCTCCTTGGCGGCGTAGGCCGGTAAGTTCGCAGCGATGAAGCCGGAAGGAAGGCCGTGCTTTTTTTCCAGCTCGGTAAACAAAAGTGCGCGTGAGGCTTCTTGGCTCTCTGGCCGAGGCGGCAGCACTGGAATCCGATCTATGGCCTCAGAAAGCGCGTCGATTTTAGTTTCGCTGCGGGTGGCTATGCTTTGTGCGTCCCTCACGTCGGATCTTAACCATAAAACAAGGCAGGCTATAATGACCACAGCGAGTGCTGTGAAAGTGGTGAGGAGGAAGATTCGTCGGTGTTTTTTTGATTCCTCTGCACGCAGAGCTTCCAACTCATTGCGGAGCTTTAGGATAATGATCTCCAGTTCATCCAGGTTGCCTACGCGGTGGTACAGCGGGACAGCAGTGCGGTCATCTTCCGGATCTGGCGCGAGCAACTTCCGGTAATACTTTTGATTTCCACGATGAGCCTTGGACTCGTCGTTCGGGGCATCCACCGGAAAATCCCCAGCGAGGATTACGGGCCATACCTTAATTCCGAGCTCACGCGCGAAATGCAGCTCATACTGGGTGTAGGAAATGGCGTGTGCGTCGCTCCTTGGATTCGTAGGACCAAAGCCGAAACGCTGACCGACCAGTTGGACAAGGCCTTTGCAGGGTTTGATTTTCCGCCGCAGCATTTCCTTTATATCTCCCTGCTCTGTACCAAAAACTTCCTGCCAAACGGGCTCGTAGCCTAGAGAGAGGAGGGTGTTCGCAACGTTTTGACGTGTGGTATGAAGTTCCTTACTGACCGCGCTGATGAAGATACATGGCCGTGTAATCACGTAAGGATATTAAGAGCCGGAAGGGCGTGGTGGTAAAGGCAAAGGGTAACGCTAACTTCCTTCGACCTTTTTTAGAATCATCCGTAAGGTAGTGGTAAACGGGTTATTCCTCAGCGTTGGCCATCACGTTAAGCATTGACGTCCTCTCCGGTAGGGACGCGTTCCACCGCGTCTGACGTGTTGTCTTTACTATGTGGCGAAACGCATTGATCAGGGAGGGGGGGTAAAACCCGTCCTTACTGGAGCGCACGTGAAGCGCTGTTTAAGCTTTCACCGAATCTCTTTACTAAAACGGTGAAGAATGGGTTCAGCCTAGGAAGGCGGCGTGGACGGCTTTCACGGCGGCTTCGCCCTTGTCCAGGTTGATGACGACGCTGATCTTGATCTCGCTGGTGGAGATCATGTCGATGTTGATGCCGGTCTGCGCGAGCGTTTCAAACAGCATGGCTGCGACGCCGGTGTGGCTTCTCATGCCGACGCCGACGATGGAGAGCTTTCCGATCTTCTCGTCCGTGATGGCTTCCTTGAAGCCGACCTCACCCTGGATGGCGTCGAGGACTTTGCGGGTCTTGAGGAGGTCCGCCTTGTCGGTGGTGAAGCTGATGTCGGTGGCGCCGCTGGCTCCGTGGCTGGCGGTCTGGACGATCATGTCCACGTTGATGGAGGCGTCGCCGATGGCCTTGAAGATGCGCGCGGCCACGCCGGGCTTGTCCGGGACGTGGGCGAGGGTGATCTTGGCCTGGTTCTTATCAAGCGCGACGCCGCGAATGACGACGCTTTCCATGTTGGCGGTTTCTTCTTTCACGAGGGTTCCGGGGTTGTCGTTGAGGCTGGAGCGGACTTCGAACACGACGCCAAATTTCTTGGCGAACTCGACGCTGCGACTTTGCATGACTTTCGCGCCGAGGCTGGCGAGCTCGAGCATCTCGTCGTAGGAAATCTCGGCGAGCTTCTTCGCGTTGGGGACAATGCGGGGGTCGGTGGTATAGACGCCATCGACATCGGTGTAAATCTGGCAGAGGTCGGCCTTCAGCGCGGCGGCGAGGGCGATGGCGGTGAGGTCGGAACCGCCGCGGCCGAGCGTGGTGATCTGGCCTTCGGCGGTCATGCCCTGGAAGCCCGCGACGATGACGACGTTGCCGGCGTTGAGAAGCTTGTGGACTTCCTTGGGCGAGATGTTGGCGATCTTGGCCTTGGTGTGGCCGCCGTCGGTGACGATGCCGGCCTGGGCTCCGGTGAGCGAGGCGGCGGGGACGTTCAGTGCGTGGAGGGCCATCGCGGTGAGGGCGATGGTGGTCTGTTCACCGGTGGAGAGGAGCATGTCCATCTCGCGCTCGGTGGGCAGGGGCATGATTTCCTTGGCGAGCTTGATGAGGCCGTCGGTGACGCCGCTCATGGCGGAGACGACGACGACGATCTGGTCGCCTTTGGCGCGGTGCTTGGCGACGCGTGAGGCGACGTTCTTGATGCGGTCGGGGTTGCCCACCGACGTGCCGCCGTATTTCTGAACTATGAGTGCCATTGAGTAGCCTGAACGGTTTCCGCCGGGGGTTGTCGGGTTGCCTAACTTCCAAACCAGCGAGGGCGGGACAGTAGGGAATCGAGGTGCGCTTGCAAAGCCAGTATTTTCCAATGGTGGTGTTTCCTTCATCCCTTTTGTGTTCTTCACGTTCCTGGCGTCAGACCGATCTGCATCGAGGGGCGTGGTCGGAAGGTGTGGGGAGTGAGGGAAGTGGGCAGTGTCCAGTGGGCCGAGGTGGCGCGCGCCCATCAGCGTCTGGAATTACCCTCGCTCGGCTGCGATCAGCTGTTCGCCACTTCTGACCACAATCATTGCAGCGTTCCCGCTTAACGGCGCAGATGCGGGCCGACGACGCTTTTCCAGATCTCGTAGCCCTTGGGATTCATGTGGAGCCGGTCGGTGACGTAGATGTCGGGCAGCGGCTGGCCGTCGGAACCGAGCATGTGGGAGAAGACGTCGATGAAGGCCAGACGGCGGTCGTGCCGCGTGAATTCCTCGATGAGCCGGTTGGCTTCGCGCACCTTGTCCACCTGAGCCCAGCGGGCGGGATTCGGCGCGATGGAGATGTAGGAGATTTTGGTGCGCGGCAGTTCGGAGTGAACCTTGGCGACGAACGCCTGGAAGTCCGCGAAGACTTGCTGCGGAGATTTCTTGGCGTTGATGTCATTGCCGCCCGCATACATCACGATGTGGCGCGGACGGTATGGGAATACGATGCGGTCGGCGTGGTTGACGGAGTCGATGATCTGCGAGCCGCCGAAGCCGCGATTGATGACGCGCAGGTCCGGCAGGTCTTGGGCGAGCGTTTTCCAGAGGCGGATGCTGGAGCTGCCGATGAAGAGAATCGCGGAGCAGGGCGGGGGATTGGTGGCGTCGGCTCCGGTGAAGGCGTTGATGTCCTTGGCGAAGGGCCGTCCTTCCGGCAGCGGTTCAATGATGCGAGACGTGGTGGCGCAGCCGGTCATCAGTGCGCCCAGCAAAAGGCCGAGCATTGGAAGCAACGCACGGAGCGGTGAAGGATTCCGGGCGGACATGGATTGCTCCAGAAAGAAAGGAGAAGGAAGCTCGTCGTCGGGTCTCAGCCTACGCCTTGCTGGTGATCTTGGACCAACTGAAACCCATTGCCTCGGCGTATTTCGCGAAGGCGCGCTCGTTCTTGATCAGGACGGCGCGGACGACGCTGGAGTCATCGGCGCGGCCGAGATTCGGAATCAGGTCCGGGATGACATCAACTTTCTTGTGGGCGTAGGTCAGGGCAAAGAGCGCCTGGGCGACAGCGTAGAAAGGGAGATCCTTGTAGGCGCCTTCCGCGTAATCTTCGACGGCATCCGCGAGGAACTCGAGCTGGTCCACCAGATGCGGGAACTTGGGGGCGTTGATCTGGGTGAACTCAACCTTCCAGAGCGGGAGCTGGCGCAGGACATTTTCTACGACGCGAGGGGTGACGAGGGACGCGCCGTGATCGACATAATCAGCAAACTCAGACATGGGCGCAGCGTAACCACACGGGAGCTTTGAAGTAAACGGGAAACCTTGGCGAACATCGCAGTCTGGAGGCAGATGAGAAGTAAGTGGTTGAAAAACTCCGGCGCGTCTTTCAGCCTGAGCCATGCTCGCTCGCCGCTATCTCGCGTCACTGGCCGCAGCCGCCTTGCTGGCCGGCTGCAACAAGCCTGAATCCTCCATCCCCGCTGTCCCCATGACATCGACGAATTCGACTCCGTCCATTCCCGGCTGGCCGGCGGTCAAGGCGCAGCCGAAGCTTCAGACGATCAAGCTCTACGCCGGCACGGAAACGGTGAGCGCGGAGCTGGCGATGGCCCAGGTGCAGATCGCCACCGGCATGATGTTTCGCACGGAGATGGGTGAGAACGAAGGCATGCTCTTCGTGTTCTCCAAGCCGCACCGCCCGGCCTTCTACATGAAGAACACCAAGATTCCTCTCAACGTCGCCTACCTCGACAGCGACGGAACCATTCTCGAGCTTCTCGAACTGAAGCCGCTGGATGACACGCCGGTCGAGGCGAAGACGGAACGCGTGCAGTTCGTGCTGGAGATGAACACCGGCTGGTTTCAGCGGCACAATGTCTCCGTCGGTTCGGTCATCACCTGTGAAGTTGGGAAGCTCAAGGACGCTTTCCGCTTCGGCCCATGAGTGAAGCGCCGATTTCCAAATCTCTCTCTTCGTGGGAAGGACAAGTTCCACGAGTCCCCATTTTCCCGGCCCGTTGGGGAGATCAGGGACTCGTCGAGCTCGTCCTTCCAAGGGTTCATTGAGCCCTGACATTCCGCCGATGCAGTTTCCGCGTGCGTTCGCCGATCTCGCCGTTATTTTCCTCCCATGATTTCTCGTGTCCGATCTGAGCAGCTCTTCGCTGAGGCATTGAAATATATCCCCGGCGGCGTGAACTCGCCGGTGCGCGCCTTTCGCGCCGTGGGCGGACAGCCGTTCTTTGTGAACCGTGCGAAGGGAGCGCATGTGTGGGATGTCGATGGCAATGAGCTGATCGATTACGTCGGGACGTGGGGGCCGGCGATTCTCGGGCACGCGCATCCGAAGATCATCAAGGCAGTCCAGCAGGCGGCAGAGCAGGGGACGAGCTTCGGCATTCCGAATCCGTCCGAGGTCACGATGGCGAAGCTCATCTGCGAGCTGGTGCCGAGCGTCGAGAAAGTCCGCATGACGAACTCCGGCACGGAAGCCTGCATGTCGGCCATCCGGCTGGCGCGCGGCTTCACGAAGCGCGACAAGATTATCAAGTTCGACGGCTGCTATCATGGTCACGCGGATTCGCTGCTGGTGAAGGCCGGTTCGGGTGCGCTGACGTTCGGACATCCCGACAGCGCGGGCGTTCCGGCGTCCTTCACGCAGCACACCATCGTCGTTCCGTTCAACGAAGAGGAACCGTTGAAGGCGGCGTTCGAGGCGAACCCCGGCCAGATTGCAGGCATCATCGTTGAGCCGGTGCCGGGCAACGCCGGTTTGTATCTGCCAAAGGCGGGCTTTCTGGAATTCCTCCGAGAGATCACGAAAGCAAACGAAGCCCTGCTGATTTTCGATGAAGTGATGACGGGCTTTCGCCTCGCCGCCGGTGGAGCGCAGCAGCGTTTCGGCATCAAGCCGGACCTGAGCTGCTTTGGCAAAGTCATTGGCGGTGGCCTGCCCGTTGGCGCGTTCGGCGGACGGGCGGAGATCATGGATTGCCTCGCGCCGCTCGGCCCCGTGTATCAGGCGGGAACGCTCAGCGGGAATCCCGTCGCGATGGCGGCGGGCATCGCGGCGCTTGAAGAGCTAACGGAGGGACGAGTTCCACAAGTCCCTGAACAAGATTCGGCAGCCGCTAAATTAGGGACTCGTGGAACTCGTCCTTCCATTGCTTATGCCTTGTTAGAAGAGCTCGGTGCACAGCTCGAAGCGGGGATGCGTGACGCCGCGAAGTCAACGGGCGTTCCAGTGACGTTCAACCGCTGTGGATCGATGTTCTGCGGCTACTTCACGGATCAGCCGGTGCATAATCTTGCCGATGCGATGAAAAGTGATCGCGAGCGGTTCAAGAAATACTTCCATGGCATGCTGGACGCGGGCGTGTATCTCGCGCCGTCGCAGTTCGAGGCGGGATTCATCTCCGTCGCGCATTCGACGGAGGACGTCGACGCCACGGTGCGAGCGGCGGCGAAGGTGATGAAGAGTCTCTGAGCCGGAACCAAGCAGAAGATAAACACGAATGAACACCAATGGACACGAATCGGAAGCAGTAGAAGCCAAGTGTGCCGGGAGAACTTTTGCCCGCTGTTTGGAGAACGCCATCTCTGTCGTCTTGAGTCCGCATGACGCATGTCTTTATCCGTGTGAATCCGTGTCCATCCGTGGTTGAACTGCATCGCTCCGGCCAAACTCATACAATCATGCGTTACCTCGCCCTCGACCACGGAACCAAGCGCATCGGCGTCGCGATCAGCGATGAGCTGAAGATGATCGCGCAGCCGCTGGAATACATTCCCACCGAACCGTTCAGCCAATTCCTGGTGCGGCTCAAGCATCTCCTCGCCGAAAAGGAGGTCGAGCGCGTCTTTATCGGCATGCCGCGCAACATGGACGGCACGTTCGGTCCGGCGGCGGAGAAGGTCCGCGAGTTCATCGCCATGCTGACGCCGGAGATTCCCGTTCCCATCAAGACGCTGGATGAACGGCTGACCTCCGCGCAGGCGAATCGGATTTTGGTGCAGGCCAACGTGCGGCGTGCCGACCGCAAGCTGAAGGTCGATGCGATGGCAGCGGCGATTCTGTTGCAGAGTTACCTCGATAACGCGCCGTAGTTTCGGGCGTCCGCCGCATGTCCGACCCCATCAAACTCAAGCTGACGATTGCCTACGACGGCACGGCGTACCAAGGCTGGCAGGTGCAGAAGACTGGCGTCGGCGTGCAGCAGAAAGTCGAGGAGGCGCTCGCGAAGATTTTCCCCTCGGTCAAACGCATCATGAGTTCCAGTCGCACCGACACGGGCGTTCACGCGCTCGGCATGGTCGCGGATGTGGACATCGAGCGCGCCGAGTTCAAGATGACCCTGCCCAAGGTCGCGCTCGCCGTGAACGCGTGGTTGCCGGAGGACATCCGCATCGTCTCCGCGCGGCGCGTGCCGGCGAGCTTCCATTCGCGCTTCCACGCCTCGGGCAAGCAGTATCGTTACGCCGTCTGGAACCACACCGCCATGAACCCCCTGCTGCGCAAGCAGGCGTGGCATGTGCCAGTGCCGCTCGACGTGAAGTCCATGCGCCGCGCCGCGAAGCATCTCGTCGGCAGGCACGACTTCCGCTCCTTCGCCGCGAATCACACCTACGAGATTGCGGACACCGTGCGCACCCTGGCGCGCTGCGACATCAGGCAGAGCGGGCCGCTCCTCACGTTCATCATCGAGGGCGACGGATTCCTCTACAAGATGTGCCGCAGCCTGGTGGGAACTCTGGTGCAGCTCGGACGAGGCAAGTTCGGCGAAGGGGAGTTGAAGCAGATGCTCGCCGCGAAAGATCGTCGGGTGGCCGGGATGACGGCACCCGCGCACGGGCTGGTGCTTTGGAAGGTGTTCTATAAATCAAACAATTGCAGCCGGCGTGAGGAGGACTCCACGGCGCAACGCCGGGCCTCGCGGCCATGAACCGGAACGCCGAGCATTGGTCGGCTTGGTGAGAGTCCGCCAGTTCGGGCCGAGCATTGCTCGGCGCTCCGAACCAAGGTTCATGGATAGGTTCTGATGTTCAGCCACACCCTTCAGCCTGTCTGGATGAGCCTACTTGCTCTTGGCCGCCTTGCCGGGCAGTTGCAACCCAGTGATTAGCATCACGTCCAGAATTTCCAAATCTTCATTCTGACCGTAAACAATTACTGTGCGGCCAGTCGGGTGCATCGAGATAAAATCTTGATGGGGCACGCGAACAGCGCGTCCATCCGCCAGTCGAAGCACGAACGGTTGGAATGGATTTCGATGAGCAGCTTTAGTCAGAGCTTCTTTCGTCATGAATGCAATTTTGCCATACGCGTGAAATTCCGTAAAGCGGTCAATGGCTTTCCTTACGCCGCCTTCTTCACTTCCGGCGCGACGCTGATCTCGTGAGTCGAACGCTCGCTGGCGGGCTGGTTCAACACCTTGCGGGCCGTCTTATACTCGCTGTAAAGCGCGGGGTCCGTCTTGCGCAGTTGCAACGCCAGCTTGTCGATGCGCGACGTGATGATGCGCCGGCCCTTGCGGACCAGCTTCGTGATCTCCTTGTTGGCCGAGCTGCGCGACGCCAAGCCCTGACGCGGTTTCGGGCAGGACTTGCCGAACGCCTCGACCGTCTTGCGGATGGCCGTCACGTCCTGTGCCGAGTAGCCGTGCTCGTCGAGTTCGGCGGCCACTTCGGTGGCCAGAGACACTACCTTGGGGCATTTCGCGACTATCTCGGATTCCGTTCCGCTGCCCAGGCTGGACTCGGAGTAATTCGATTTCGCAGCCAGCTCCGCGTCGTCATTATCGACTGCGTAAGCATGAACGGCTGCGGTCAGTTCCGCGCAAGATTCGACCGCGTCAGTGAGCAGGGACAGTTTGACGGTGGATTCCGGGCTGGGCCCTGCGGGAGTGGCTGTGCTCTCCATGAGCGCGGCGATCTCGGAGTTCGTGGCCGTCAGGTCCGTGTGGGCCTTGAGCAGGGCGGCAGTTCTGTGACCGCCTTGAGCGTCTTGTTGGATTCGATGGTTGAGGCCACCGTGGTGAGCATTCGGTAGGTGCTGTTCGTGCGGGAGTCCATGGGATTTAGGATTGAGGATTTACGATGTTTAATTTGCGAACGGTTTCGCGGTTCACTGTCACAGGAGTCTCCATCGGCGGATCCGAGCCTGGACATTAGCCCTCTCTGGTAGGGACGCGTTTCACCGCGTCCGAAATATTTCCCCCCCACGGCAAACCCTACTCCACCGCCCTGACGCGATAGAAGCGCCGCGCCAGGTTCGTGAACGAATCCGTGAAGGTGATCGGCCCGTTCAAGCCCACGTTGGTGCGGACGTTCTGCCAGTCCGTCAGGTTTGTGCTCGCCTGGATGACGTAGCTGCGCCCGTTCGCGCCCCTGAAATCAAACTGCACCCGCCCGCCCGGCAATTGCGTGATGGTTGCGACAGTAGCGGCAGGCAGACCACTTGGTGACGTGCAAAGAATCGCCCGATAAAACCGGTGCGGATACGCGCCCGCCGCCGGGTCGATGAATTGCAGCAACGCCTCCTCCGTGCTGTTCGTCTGCACGTTCACCCACGTTTGAAAATCCGACGTCGCCTGGATGATGAAACATTGCTCCGTGCCGTTGGTCGCCACGTCGAGGAAGCCGTCCGCCTGCCCACCCGGCCCCACGTACACCTGGTTCACCGCGATGGCCCCGTGAATCGTCTCGCTCGGCACCTGCGACGCATCCGCGCGCACGAAGATCACGTTCTCCAACCGCAGCGTGAAGTTGCGAAACTCGTTCTCACCGACGGCAAAGGGAATGCGCGCAATCTCGCCATTGGTCAGCACCGAACCCGCGAGCGAATAGAGCAACAACCGCCGCGTGC
>Ga0163153_10009134_pt1 | contig 10076 bp, 15 predicted proteins | sample OliLakLV19MP6IB1_FD_148629 | JGI IMG/M metagenome (GOLD analysis project Ga0163153, IMG submission 148629) | Freshwater microbial mat bacterial communities from Lake Vanda, McMurdo Dry Valleys, Antarctica - Oligotrophic Lake LV.19.MP6.IB-1 | ecosystem: Environmental > Aquatic > Freshwater >...
AATGGCGACATTGAGGTTGGTCTCGATCACATCGAACTCCGTCGATAGCGCAGATAGTCGACGCTTCGCGTGCTCCATTTCGCTCGTGATTCGTGCCTGCTCGGCCTTCAGTAGATCTGGCGGGATCGAATCGTTGTAAAAGGCCTGTAGGAGCTTTTGCCGTTCCGCCGCAAGTTTATGCAGCCGTTTCTGCTGGAACTGTCGTTCGTGTTCGGCATCAACCTGCCGCGAGGAGAGCTGGTCAAGTAGCGCCTGTCGAACGCGATCTGCATCCTCAGTCGGAAGCTGCACGACGGCGTAGTGCTGCTCAACCAGGCGCTCGACCACTTCGATTAGCACGGCTGACTGTCGACATCCGGATCGTTTCTTCTGGCGTCCCACGCAAATGAAGTACGGATAGACCGTGCCATGTCGGTTCTTCGACATCGTGATAATCAGCCGTTCGCCGCATTCACCACAAAAGACACTGCCCTTCAGGTAATGAGAGTGCAGTTTGTGTTTATCCCCCGCGGTGTTGGCTGCCGAAAGAGTCTGTTGGACCTTGTCCCACAATTCGCTTGTGACCAGGGGAGTGTGGTTGCCGGGATACTCCACACCCCGGTAGCGAACTGTGCCCTTGTAGTAGGGGTGTCGCTATTGCTAACGCCACGCTATTGAACGTCATCGAGCGACGAGAGGAAATTGGCTTGCGGCGAGCGCTCGGGGCTAAGCGAGCACATATTCGCCGCCAAATCACGGTCGAAGCGGGCCTAGTCGGATTGGTCGCGGGCGTCGCGGGGGCGAGCATCGGCATCCTTGGCGTCGTGGCGACTAGCGCCAGTCGCGGCTGGACGACAACGATCAGCCCGGGCAACGTACTGCTTGCGCCAATTATTGGTCTGTTTGCGGGAACGGTCGCGGGTCTCTTGCCGGCAATTCGGGCGAGTGGTACGCCACCAGCCGTAACCCTGCGTGCCTGATACCGGTCTCGGATTCGACGAATATCCGGTACCGAGTTCGAGCAACAGCTGGAGGAGACGCCCAGATTGCCGTAGGAGTGGAACTCGGCCAGTTCAGCCGTCGTGGTTAGGGTCGTTTGGAGCTGAGTCAGGGCGACGGGCAGGTGGCGCCGATTTTCCGTCTCAAACGCGGGGCGATGGCGGGACTTGTGCAGCAATGCAGCGAGTCGAACGCCTCCCGCCGAGACTTTGTGTGCGCGCATGACACATATGTAGTAACTTTTGTGATTGTCACAGACGAACCGCTTAACGACTCGAAAGGAACCGAATGCGATCGGCACTTCTTAAGGGATAGCAGCCTCAGTACTCACGTTCGCAGTGGTGGCCACGGAAGCCCCAATCACCGCCCACGCGGCTGCTGGCAGCTGACCGACAGGCGGGTCATGCGTATCCTGGGCGCCCGCTGGAGCGTACGTTTATGGCTTCAGCGCAGGTGTTAACGATACGAACTACAGCAACAACTACTTCAATGTGGACGGGACACTCAAGGTTCTCGCCAACGACATCGGCTCGGGCCGCAACCGCACCAGCTACACGTCCGTCTATTACTACACGGGTACCAGCTGGACTGGCTCGGGATTTCCAGTCCCGAACGATGGGCTTTGGTATTCGGGGGTCTCTATTAGCACGGAGTCCCATTGGCTGCGCATCCAGTCGTACTGCTAGAGGATCTCGCGAGTTTGCCTTTGAGTGCCAGAGGGCTCTAGGGGTGTGCTTTCGATCCGGTTAGAAGCCGCAATTGGTGGCCCCGAACGCTAGGTGAAAAGTCGATGTCCCTGAGTACAAGGATTCGTTTTCCGATTGTGCTCGCTGTTTTGCTCGCGACCATGGCCGGATGCTCGGGGCGATCGAGCGGAACATCCACAGTGGACTCAGCCGTAGCGCCCCCCGGTTCGACAGCGGTTGGATCGGAGTCGAGTGACTACCCAGTTGGTCGGGAGTGGCGCGAGATACTCGGAATGACTGAGGTCGAGCTGTTCGACGCTGAACTCTTCGGCGCTGGACAGCGGGCCATTGCAGAGTGTATGTCAGCCAGTGGATTCGACTATCTACCGCCGGTCGTACAGCCATCAAATGACACAGAATTTGAGCGCGCCCGAAATCCTCTCAATCGAACTTACGCCGCCGTGAGCGGCTACCACCTTCCAACATTTGATGCTCCGTTCGTCGACAACAATTCACACACCGCACCCTTCGACCTTGCGCTGTTCGGCCCCGACGACGGACAGAATGGCGGTTGCCTTGCGCATGGCTCAGCTGAAGTTAAGGAACTTGCATCGGGACTACTGGAAGAACTACAGAGCCTGCTCAATTTGCTTGCCGAGGCGACCGAAGGCTTTTTCGAGTCGGAAGACGGTCGCAATCTGACCGCCGACTGGGGCGCGTGCATGAGAACGCACGGTTACTCTTTTTCCAGTCAACCTGCGGCTGCGGCAGCTTTCGACGACGGGCCCGTCTCCGATGAGGAGATTGTTGTACGGCTCGTGGATCTCGATTGCGACGTCGCACTCGGCGTCACCGCCGCTCGGTCGGCCTGGGAGCGACAAAGATTCGAGGAATGGGTGGCGGAGTTCGGCGACGCATGGGCTGAACTACTCGCCCGCATTGTCGAGGCCACCAAGAGAATAGTGGGAGACATTTGACCGGAGATCGAGCTACGCGCTAACAGTCAGCACCGACAGCCCTACTCGCGGGGTCACCTTACGGACCGAATGTTCGCGATGACGTTGACCTGTCGGACACGCGTTATTCAAGAATTGGTTCTCCGTGGTTACGACAAGAGGTCGGGCATCGAGATTGGTTCACAGTGGATCAGCAGCGGTGAGTCAGAGTTGATCTCGCTCGGGATTGAGCTCCTGATGTTTTCCAGGGAGAAGGAGGCCGGGAAAACAAATCTCCTAATCCTCAATGAACCGGATGTGCATTTACATCCTGACCTTCAGGTACGACTCACCGAGTTCCTATGTCGACTTGTGGATGAGGGTGACCTGTCCGTAATCATCGCGACTCATAGCACCGCGATCCTCGGAGGACTGACCGGCTACAAGGGCGCAGCAGTTGCCTTCATGCGGTCGGGCGACAAGACACTCACGTTCGAGCCAATCGGCGCGATGTCACCTCGGACTTGGAACCATCCGTTAGCTATCCAGCCCCGGTACGTGGAGACCGCTTTCCTTCATTGGCGCACCAGCGTGTTCGACGCAGTTTGGGCGTCGGTCGACATGTCCTCCCTCAACCCTCCGACAACGCGTCCCCAAGAACGAGTCCGTGTGGCAGCCTAGGTCAGGGTGAGCACTGGCCGGTGAGGAACCGAATCGGCACCCGCCTTCCAACAAGAAATGTCAGGCCTACGACGTCGTGCTCGCAATCCGATCGGCCGCCGAGCCTGAACGGCTGGAGGGTGACGACGCGCTCTGCGTCGACCTGGCCTCTGGAGTCGCTAGTTGTTCCACCCGCGCCGTGGTCGTACTTCGTTTCCGGCGCGAGTGAACTCGTTGCGGATGGTGGTCTCGTTGACGTTGAACTGTTTGGCGACGTTCTTGAGCGACAAGCCGGTCGCGTACAGGTCGGCCGCCTTCTGAACCAGTTGGTCAGTCAGCTTGCGGACGTGAGGTCTGCGAGCAATGCCAGCTCGCTTGAGATGGTCGAGCGCCGTCTCCCTGTTGATTCCGAATTCCTTGGCGACCTGCACGACCGTGCTTCCACTCTGGTAGTGAAATACGAGCTGTTGTACAATGTCAGCCGGAAGACGGCGTTGTTGCTGCAGCTTTCTTGCAGGTTGTGGTGGACTCGGGAGAATGGTCGGAATCGGCTGTTTCCAAAGGTCCAACACCTGTGGTGAAAGGTTTGAGAGCAGCGCGCTGAGGTCCACTCGTCGTTGTCGGTTCGACAACGACACATGCTGGTGTCGGTAGGATTCGATCATGCGACTGACAGCTGCGGTTACTCACGAGGGCGACTGGTACGTGGCGCGGTGTCTGGAGGTCGAGGTGGCGAGCCAGGGTGAGACTGTTGAGGAAGCCAGGTCTAACCTGGTCGAGGCGCTCGAGCTGTACTTCGAGGACGAATCCGAAATCGTTGTGAACGAGTCGCCGATAATCGTTCCTCTTGATGTAGCGGTGTGAGTCCGCCGCTGCCTCAGGTCTCGGGCCAGGCTGTCGTGGCGGCGCTTGGTCGTGGTGGCTTCGCGCAAGTGAGTCAGCGCGGAAGTCACGTCAAGCTGCGATCGGATGCCGGGTTGACTGTGATCGTCCCGATGCATCGAGAGTTGGCGCCGGGAACACTGCGGTCAATTATTCGTCAGGCGGGTCTCGACGTCGACGGTTTCGTCTCCTTGCTGCACTAATGCTGGTTCGTGATGCCACGACGACTCAAGTGATGAGAAGGCCATGGAGCGGGACTGTGCTGTAGCAGCTCATTCAAATCCCAATAGACCGCAGGTTCGCTTGCAGGTTGCGACTCCCCGGCAGAAGTCGACGCCGGAATCGAAACGACATAAGTGGCTAGAACAAACAGGCTCAGACCGCGTCTAACTTTCATGGAGAGCCTGGAGCATGCCCGTGTGGGCAAGTTGCAGCAGCACGAACTCGACCGGTGAGGTTCGTCTTCACACCACTCCGCCATGCGCTGGCCGGCGCCTGGTCGCGCCGCATCGACGAGGAACACCGGCTTGTGTACCTCGTCGAAGGCGACGACATCGTGATCCTGCAGGCTCGCTACCACTATGGCTGAACTCCAAGTCCACCGAACGCCTTGCAGACGACCGGCCGATGGATTGGACATTTCTGGTGGATTCCAGGCGACATAGGGTGCCACCGGTGGTACCCTACAAACATGTACACCAAGACGACGATCTACCTTCCCGATGATCTGCGGGATTCGATCAAGTCAGAGGCCCAGCGGCGGGGGTGTTCCGAGGCCCAGGTCATCCGCGATGCGATCAGTAACGCGGTCGTTCGGCCGCGACCCCGGGCAGGACTCTTGAACGCTGAGCCGATGGCAGAGCGGGTTGACGAACTGTTGGTCGGATTTGGTGACCGATGATCATCGCGGACACGAGTGGTCTGCTCGCGTTGTTCAACCGACGAGAGTCGGCGCACGAGCGGGTCGCGTCGGCAGTCGCCGATGCGCCAGGCCCGCTGGTGGTCTCGCCGTTCGTCGTGGCCGAACTCGACTACCTGGTGGCGACGCGCCTAGGGCTCGAAGCGGAACTGGCCGTACTGCGCGAGTTGTCGGCGGGCGCATACGAACTCTCGTCTCTCGCAGCGGCTGATCTGGAGGTGTGCGCCGAGGTGGTCGCGATGTATGGCGATCAGGAGATCGGGGTCACGGATGCGTCGCTGGTTGTGCTGGCTAGTCGCCACCAAACCCGGACGATCCTCACCCTCGACCGTCGTCACTTCAGTGTTGTCCGGCCGCTTGATGGCGGCCATTTTAATCTGATCGGCCCTTAAGAGTTCAGCAGTGGTCCGTGATTGCCGGACGTAGCCTGTCGTCCATGGACCTGAAACTCGCCAAGTTGCGCAAACTGAACGTGCTCGCCGGATCCCTGCATCTGGTGTCGTTCGTCGCCATTCTTCTGCTGTCGAACGACGCGTCACTGCCGGTGCGGGCGACCTATCTGACCGAGGCGCCTGGCACCGGGAACTTTTCCGATCCAGTGAACCTGTTCAACCTGAACATCAGCTACATGGTGGCGGGCTTCATGGCGCTCTCTGCTTTCTTCCACTTCTTCGTTAGCTCACCGCGGACCTTTCCGAAGTACTCGGCCAGCCTCGGTCGCCACATCAACCCGTACCGGTGGGTCGAGTACTCGTTGTCGTCGTCGCTCATGATCATCGTGATCCTCCAACTGAATGGCACCGCCGACTACATCGCCCTGCTCGGTATCTTCGGCGTGAATGTCTGCATGATTTTGTTCGGCTGGATCCAAGAGCGCTACACCACACCCGGCGACGGCGACATGCTTCCCTTCTTGTTTGGTTGCTTCGCCGGCGCGATCCCGTGGATCGCAGTCGCGCTCAGCCTCATCTCGCCGAAGGGTCCGCCAGATTCGACCGCCCCCGGATTCGTTTACGGGATCGTCATCTCGCTCTTCCTACTGTTCAACTGCTTTGCGCTGGTGCAATGGAAGCAGTACAAAGCAAAGGGCAAGTGGGCCGACTACCTCTACGGCGAGCGCCGCTACATCGTGCTCAGCTTTGTGGCCAAGTCGCTACTCGCCTGGCAGGTCTTCTCCGGAGCGCTCGCCTCCTGACCCGGCCCGTTGGTGGTCTCGCCTACTCAGCGTCTCGAGCGGCGGGCAGTGGTTGACGGAACAGGCCCGCGGGCACCGTTGCCCCGGTCCGGACGAGCGCAAGATGCCACGATGGCGAAGAACCGAGCGCCCATCGCAAGCCGCGAACGACGGCGGTCCCGACCGGTGCTGCACCCCGGGCCGGGGTCAAACCGGTGATGCTGCGAATGGCCGGAGGAATGGTTGATACCGCGGCCTGGAAGAGCACGCGGTAGCCGACTCGCACCGGGACGGGAAGCGGCGGATGGCGCAGGAACTCGACGGCCGCTGATTGGTCACGGGTACTCGCGAGTGCTGGGTGCTCGACGATCCAGCAAGCGAGCTCGTCGGCTGTGGATGGCAGCGGTGAGGCGCCGAGCAACGCCCCGATCCGCGTCTGCTCGGCGACGAACCGGTCGGCCTCGCTCACGCTCAGCGGGCACGGTCCGAACGCTTGGTACGCCGAGAGAAAGGAATCGGTCAGCACGTTGTGCACCCAGGCCGCCATTGCCGGGTTGCCAGCGCTATACGCCCGGTCGCGTTCGGATCGACCATGGACCGGTCCGTGGGCGCGCCGGACGGCGGCGACCGCCGCGTTGACTTCGGGGAGCGCGCCGTAGGTGGTCTCGGTGACGTACACAGAGGTTCGCGACAAGCGGCCGAGCGGGTCGGATCGGTATCGTGAATGCTGTTCCACCCCCGCAACCACTTCGGGGTGGGCCGTCTGCACCAGCAGCGCGCGTATGCCGCCAACGAATGCCGCGGCGTCGCCGATGACTCGCCATGACACCGAGTCGGGGCCGAGCAGCCCGGGATCGCCGCGGAAGTCGAGGGTGTTGACGAGCGGTTGGGGACCGTGCGAGAACAGCGCCACGGTCGACGCAACCACCTTGTCTTGCAGCTGTCGGATCATCATGCTTGTGCGGCTGGCTGGTGCGACGGTTCCGCAGTCCGCACTGCGATCAGCAACTCGTTGAGCGTGCGGCCGCGTCCTCCGACCACGCAGTGAATGCCTGCCGCGCGCAGCTGACCGGCCGTCTGCTCCGCGAGCTCGGCCGAGGCCGGGTTGGTCACCGACAGCACTGCGACGTCGACGGCGTTCTGTGTACAGAACTGCAACAGTTCACCCGGGGGAGTGTTGGCGCCGATTTGATGGACGTGCCAGTTCGCCTCGCGCAACACCACGGTCGCCATCGTCGTCGGCAGTGAGTGGTGGTCGCCCGTGACAGCGGCGACCGCGACGACCCCGCGCCGCCTCCCGCGTGGGTTCGAAGAGAGCCCGGCAAGGATGCGTTCGACGATCATGGATGCACGGTGCTCGGCCCAGATCGGCACATCGCCGGCGTGCCATGCGGCGCCGAGGCGCTGCAGCGCCGGGGCGAGCACTGCCTCCACGAGCAGTACCACCTTCGTGCCGTCGCCGACGAGCCGCTGGCAGATCCGTACCGCCTCCGGCTCGTCGCCTGACAGCAGCGCCTCGTACATCCGCTCCACCTGGTGGTGCAGGCGCTTGTCGCCGGGCGGTCGTGGGACGATCGGCTTGTGCCGCTCGTCGTCGATCCGCTGCAGATCGGAGCGCTCGACAACGTACCTCCCATTGACGAGCCGAGCCGGGAGACGTCCGCTACGCACCCAGCGGTACGCGGTCTGGTAGTGGACGCCGAGCGCGCTGGCAGCTTCCTGCAGGTCCAGTTGCTCAGTGGCGTCGTCCAAGGACCTCAACCTAGCGGTCTTTAAATAAATCGCGCTGATCATCGCTAACTCAGTCGCTGGCCGGGAATAAATCAAACTGTACAATGTTAAAGATACCTGCACGCAACCTAACGAAAGGTGCCCACCAAATGAAGAAACTGCCCACCTCCCTCCGACTGAAGCTGCCGTTCATCCTCGCTGGCTTCGTGTCATTCCTCTTTTCTGTCTGGCTGTACTTCGTCAAAGACGAGACGACTGCCGGCATCTTCGTCGGTCTCTGGGTTCCGTCGATCCACTCGCTCGGATCGCTGATCCTCGGCCAGATTGACCAGCCAGCTCGCCGCACACGCGACGAGGTCCAGGCATGAGCACGCTGGTTCTCTACGTCGGAATCGCCGTCACATTCCTCACGCTGTGGGGCGTGATCATGGTCGGCGGCTACCTGCTCGGGCGCGAGTCCGCCGACGCACCGACCGCACTCGCCTCAAGCACGATGAGCGGGCCATTAACGCCCGGCGAGCGTAATCTCGTTCGATGACCACCGGCTTGCGCCAGCGTGAGCAGATCACGGCCGATCCTCCCCCCTGGGATCGGCGTGCGGTCATGCACCAACGCTGGAGCGAGCTCGCCTACTTCCACTGGCGCTACGACCCCGAAACGGTGCAACGGCTCCTCCCCGCCGGAGTCTTTGTGGACACCTTCGACGGCGCCGCCTGGGTAGGCCTGATCCCGTTTGAAATGCGCGACGTACGGCTCGGGCGAATGCCGCCCGTGCCGCGGCTCGGCAGTTTCATCGAGGTCAACGTCAGGACCTACGTGACCGACGCGCTCGGACGTCGCGCTGTGTGGTTCTTCTCGCTCGACGTCCCGCGATCGGCGGTCGTTGCCGTTGCCCGGTCCGTGTTCGGGCTGCCGTACTGCTGGGCACGCACCGACCACGTCGTCGATGGGGAACGTCATCGGTACCGCGTCGAGCGCCGCTGGCCACACCACTCGCGCCCCACTGCAGATATCAGCTGGCGCGTCGGGTCTCCGTTAGGCGAATCCGAGACCACCGCGCTTGATGACTTCCTCGTAGCCCGCTGGGCCATGGTGGCCAAGCGGCGCCGACAGTTGTGGCTTGGCAGAGTCGATCATCTGCGATGGCCGCTACACCGCGTCGAAGATGTCGTGATCGACCAGACGCTCGTTGAGGCAGCCGGGCTACCCCGGCCCGACGGACCGCCACACGCCCGCTACTCACCCGGCGTCGACGTCAGGATCGCCTGGTACCAGCGCATCCCGCCGACTCAGTCGACCGCTGATCCAGCGGGCTCGCGACCGACGGCGATGCACAGGACGACGCTGGCGAGGTGACGCTGCGTTCGAACACCGGAGTCATCTGTGTCGAGATGATGTGCTCGTTCCTTCGGGTCGGAGCGCTCGTTCGGCTGTTCAACTGTCGCAACTCTGGTGGCGGCTGATGGTCACTCGCAAGACCTGACGGCGACATCCTCGGCGAGTTCGCGGTCTCGCTTCGGCGTATGGGTAGTTACGACTGCCGCGGTTTCAGCAGCTTGGGGTCGATGCCGCTTGCATCGACGCACCAGTCCCACAGTTGTTGTCGGCGGTCGGCAGTGTCGGATCGCTTCGTGGATGGCAGCCGGTGGATCGGTCGTACGCGTCGGTCAAGCCAGAAGTCGCCCGACGACGCGATGGGTTCGTGATCGTCGGCGGCCAGCCAGACCAGTGTGTCGGCTCCTTGTTCGGGTGAACGCAGCAGCGGGCCGACCAACTTGCGGAACGTCGGGAGCGACTCGCGCACGCCGGGTGTGTCGGCCCAGCCGGGGTGCATCGCGTGGAAGACCACTTCGTTGGCGGGGACGTGTTGTGCCCACATCTCGTTGAGCGTCACCTGCGCCCGTTTTGCTTGGGCGTACTGTTGCGCCCCCTTGTAGTCATCGCCCATCTGAAGATCGTCCACCTTCAGTGCAGCGGAGTACATGCCACCCGACGACATCGTGATGACCCGCGCCGGCGAACTGTGTCGGAGCCGATCGAGCAGCAGACCGGTCAGCAAGAACGGGCCGACAACCTGGCTGGCTACGGTGAGTTCGATACCCGATGGCGCC
>Ga0163153_10009136_pt1 | contig 10073 bp, 8 predicted proteins | sample OliLakLV19MP6IB1_FD_148629 | JGI IMG/M metagenome (GOLD analysis project Ga0163153, IMG submission 148629) | Freshwater microbial mat bacterial communities from Lake Vanda, McMurdo Dry Valleys, Antarctica - Oligotrophic Lake LV.19.MP6.IB-1 | ecosystem: Environmental > Aquatic > Freshwater > Lake...
TAGTCGGCTCGGGAGGAAAGATATTAAGAACAACAAATACGGGACTAAGCTGGCAGATAAAGAACGGGTTTCAGACTTTTCTCAAAGGTAATTTCTTTACCGATGCAAATACGGGCTATTCAGTCGGCGATCACGGAAAAATAATCAAGACAACAAACGCCGGACAGAACTGGACAGATCTCAACAGCGGTACAAACTATACACTTTATTCGGTAAATTTTACGGATCTAAACACGGGTTATGTAACAGGTGATACGGGAATGATATTGAAGACAACAAATGCAGGGGATAGCTGGATAAGGTTGACAACAGGAATAAACCGGCAAAAAGTAAATTGCATTCATTTTCTGAATGCAAATACCGGAATTGCAGGATGTGATAGCGGTAAGATTCTGAAAACAACAAATGCAGGTAATAGCTGGATGACAAAATTCTCAGGTGAGGCAATTGGAGTAAGAGGAATTTGGTATTTAAATCCTGACATAACTGTTGGGATTTCACCTTCTTATGTATGCAGGTCAACAAATGGAGGTGAAGACTGGTTTATACAGACTGGGGGTCCTGCAGTTACCGGAGTTGATGTATACTTCTCCGATTCCATAACAGGTATCATAGCCGCACAATTCACTGAATCGTTTAAGACAACTAATGCAGGAGCAAACTGGTTTAGAATAAATGATCCCGGAATAAACGGAGGTTTCTTTTCGATTCAATCAATAAATAATTCTTTGACTTATGGTGTTGGAACGGACGGATATATGTTAAAGACAACCAATGGCGGAGTAAACTGGATACGTCTGCCACGACTTACTACAAATTCTCTGTATTCTGTTTTCTTCATTGATGAGAATACCGGTTATGCGGCAGGAGACTACGGGACTCTGATAAAAACCACTAACGGAGGAATGACTTTTATAACAAATATAAGTTCAAGTGTTCCTGAGGATTTTGAGTTAGGTCAAAATTATCCCAATCCATTTAACCCTTCAACAACGATCAGTTACAAAATACAAAAAAGCGGACTCATTCAGTTAAAGCTGTTTGATGTTACCGGAAGAGAGATCACTTCATTAGTTGATCAGCAACAATCATCCGGGGAATACAAAGTTTTGTTCGATGCTTCAGCTTATCCCAGCGGAATTTATTTCTACTCATTATATAGTAATGGTATTCTTCTGGATTCTAAAAAATGTTTGTTAGTAAAATAAAAGAATAAAAATTATAAAAAGTATAAAAGTATAATCAGCTGGGAAAATTTTCTCCATCAAACTCAACTATTTAACTTCCCGGATTTTTCATATTTCATTTATTAGTGCTACTTCATTTCCCGGCACATCAAAAACACTCAGCTTATTATGATTCCCAATTGCCAGAATTGAAATTGATTAACGTTCTGGGATAATTACTTTAGCGGATCACACATCCGTCCAAAACAATGTGATTTAGAAAATGAAAATTTTAGTTTCGATTAAGTACGCTATCTTTTGAAAAACCAAAAGAAAGCTTTGCAAAGAAAAGTTTCCCGCTGGTGATAAATTGCCGGAAATTCAGATCAATGGCGGCAGGAATTCCAACAAATAACCTGGCTATGACTTTGTAGGCGGTGCTTGACTCGGGAATTCCTGCCTATCGCCATTGCCCTGAATTTCTTATCGGCAATTTCTCACAGGCGGGTTCTTTTAACAATGATAATGATTACATTAGTTGTTGATTAGTTTAAGACTATTTAAGGGTTTATAAAAAAGTTTTGGACAACACTGAGCGAATCACTATTGTGCAAAATTTTTTGCAATATTTTTAAAAAATTAATTTAAGTAAATTATAAATGAAAATTATGTGAGAGGAGAAAAATGGTTGAAGATAGTCTGAAGTTCATCTGGTTTTTATCAAAGATAAACAAGCTTGGCAATACGAAGATAAGAAATTTACTTAGAGTATTTAATAGCAGCTACGATTTTTTAAACTGTAGTATAAATGAACTCAGGAGAATCGATGGCATTGATACTAATATTGCTGCGGAGATTGAATGCGCGCGTAAAGACAGGCAGAGGTATTTTACCGAATTTGAAAATGTTTTGAGGGATGCCGAAAGAAAAAAAATTAACATCATTACAATACTTTCCAAAGAATATCCATCTAATCTCAAACACATTTTCGATGCACCGGTCATACTTTATTATAAAGGTATTCTAAAAACATCAGATAAGTATTCGCTCAGCATAGTGGGAACAAGAAATCCGACTGAGTATGGAAAATATACCTGCGAGAAGTTTACTGAAAAGCTATCAGCACTTGAAATCCCGATTATCAGTGGCTTTGCGAGGGGGATTGATTCTATTGTTCATAAAGTTTGCATTAACAAAAATAATCTGACTTATGCAGTACTGGGTTCCGGTGTTGATGTGATCTATCCTTCTGAAAATCGTAAGCTATATTCGGAAATAATTGAGCAGGGTGCAGTAGTTTCAGAATTTCCGATAGGTGCTAAACCGGACAAAGTAAATTTTCCCAGACGCAACAGGATAATAAGTGGAATGAGTTTAGGAAGTATAGTAATAGAAAGCGGGATAAAAGGGGGTTCGCTCCTTACTGCTGAATTCGCACTGGATCAGGGGAAGGAAGTTTTTGCGGTTCCGGGATATATCAATTCAAAGCAGTCAGAAGGAACAAATGAGATCATTAAGAAAGGTCAGGCAAAACTGATTACTTGTGTTGATGATATTTTAAGCGAGCTTGAGCATAAGCTGAAGCCGGTTTTGAAAAAAGAAATGTTTGTCAAGGAAGCGGAGGTTGTTACTAACCTGAATGAAGCTGAGAAAAAAATTTATGATGTTCTGGGTTATGAATTAAAACACATCGACTCTATTAATGAGGAAAGCGGGTTACCAATCTCAGATTGTCTGGTAAATTTATTGTCACTTGAATTCAAAGGTGTGATAAGACAGTCGATGGGCAAAAATTTTATAAGAGTATAATTATAATGGAGAAGTTTATAATAGATGACCGGATTTTCAACGTTAAGTTTTCGTGTGATCTTGTAAAATGCAAGGGCGCATGCTGCACATTAAAGGGAGCAGGCGGGGCGCCATTGCTGGATAGTGAGATAGCGGAGATAAATGCATCGGTTAAGTTTGTAAAGAAGTATCTTAGCAATCTGAACATTGACGTAATCGAATCGGCAGGTTTTCTCGAAGGAAGTAAAGGCGACTTTTCACTGGCAAGTGTCAATGATGAAGAATGTGTATTTGCGTTTTATGACAATGATGTCGCGAAGTGTTCATTTGAAAAAGCATATTTTAACGGGGAAATAAAATTCAGGAAGCCGGTATCATGTCATTTATTTCCTATCAGGATAAAAGGCGCGAAAAGGAATATATTGCGATATGAAGAGATCAGTGAATGCAGTGACGCATTGCAAAAAGGCGAAGAAGAGAACCTGACTGTATTTGAATTTGCAAGAGAATCACTTGAGCGGGAATACGGAAAAGAATTTTACAGGGATTTAAATAAAAAATTTATAAACAAATGCTAAAACAGATAATCGGTCAGAAGTTATCTCAAAAGATCCTGCCTAAAATAATATTAAGTCAGAACATTCTTGCAATTCCAACTCTTGCCCTTGATAACATTATTAAGAAAGAGCTTGAAATGAACCCGATGCTTGAAGAGGGAAGCGATAATGAGTCGGAAGGCGGAGATGAAACATTGAATCAGGAGGATAATGCACAGATAGCCGATGAAGCGGGAGCTGAAAACAAAGCTGAAGAAACTGAAAGCAAGCAGGATGAAGTAGACTGGGATGAATATTTTGAGAACGATACACCTGAAAGTAATTATTATGAAAAAAATAATTCTACTGAATTTGATAGTGGATTCATAAGAGAAAAACAGACTTCATTAAAGGATAATCTTACTCTCCAGCTTCAACTTGCGCCGCTGAATGAGCTGCAGATATTCATTGGTGAAGAAATAATCTGGTCATTGAGTGATGAAGGATTTTTTACTGATGAAGCTGAGGACATTTTGAGCGACTTGAATGTAAAGAAGGAAGGAACAAAATTTGAGGGGCATAATTTTACGATGATCGAGCTTGAGGAAAGCCTTAGTTACATACAGGAGCATCTTGAGCCCAAGGGAATTGCTGCAAGAAATCTTAAAGAGTGTCTTGCAATTCAGATCCGGTCATTGACGATAGAAGAGGCACTGAAGAATTCAGCATTAAAATTAATTGAAGATAATCTTGAAGACCTGAAGCAAAAGCGTTTTGAAAAAATAAGCAAGGATCTTGCCGTGGAGCTAAGCACTGTCAAAGAAATTATTGAGCTTATACAGAAACTAAATCCGAGACCCGGTGCTTCGGAAGAATTAAATGAAGAAAATTATATTGTTCCGGACATTATTGTGAAAAAGATCGATGAAAGTTATGAAGTGTTTTTGAATGAAAGATATGTTCCTACACTAAGAATAAACAAGGTTTACCGGGAAATGTATTCGGATAAGAAAAAAAAGCTGGATAAGGACACCAAGGAATATATTGTCAATAATTTCAACCGCGCGAAATGGTTTATTGATGCGATAAATTCACGGCGTGAGACATTAATAAAGATCATGGAGGCAATCGTCGAAAGGCAAAGAAGTTACTTTGATAATAATGAAACAGGATTGAAGCCGGTTTATGAAAAGGAAGTTGCTGAGGACATAAAGATGGATACGTCCACTGTCAGCAGGGCTGTAAGGGGAAAATATGTTCAGACGGACTTCGGCATTTTCGAACTAAGATCGTTTTTTACAACTCCGCTTTCCTCGAATGACGGTGAGGATATTTCAAATACTGAAGCGAAAAGAATTTTAAAAGGTCTTATCGACAGAGAGGATAAAAGTAAACCTTTGACCGATGAAGAGCTTTCAAGAGAAATGAAAAAAGCCGGGTTACGAATTGCGAGAAGAACGGTTGCTAAATACAGAGAAGCGATCAATATTCCTGTAGCAAAATTGAGAAGAGAAATAAAGTAAGTTAAAAGTTAAAAGTTGAAAGTTTAAAGTTGAAAGTTGAAAGTTGAAAGTTGAAAGTTGAAAGTTGAAAGATGAAAGTTGAAAGTTGAAAGTTGAAAGTTGAAAGATGAAAGTTGGCTGGCAATTATACAAAAGAATTTTAAATAAATAAAAAAATATTGAATACAGAAAATAAGATCAGATCGACAACGGTGATAGGATTGATAAAAGATGGGCAGGCTGTCATCGGGAGTGACGGACAGGTAACAATGGGAAACACGGTTATGAAACATACTACGAGAAAGGTTAGAAAGATCTTTAATGATAAAGTGCTTGTCGGATTTGCCGGAGCAACATCAGATGCGTTTACATTGTTTGAAAGGTTTGAGAGTAAGCTTGAACAGTACAAAGGCAACTTGTCCCGGGCTGCTGTTGAGCTTGCAAAGGAATGGAGGACCGATAAATATCTCAGGAGACTGGAGGCGCTGCTTGCAGTAGTAAATGAAGAAAAGTCATTGATAATTTCAGGTACAGGAGATGTGATCGAACCGGATGACGGAATTGTTGCGATAGGTTCCGGTGGTCAATATGCTTTGGTGGCGGCAAGAATGCTCCTGAAGTATTCCAAACTTAACGCGAGGGAGATCGTTCAGGAATCCCTTACTCAGGCTGCAGAAGTGTGTATATATACCAATCATAATATTTCAATTGAAGAATTAAAAAAGTAAATTTAAAAAAATAGATTTGATAAAAGAAGATAAAGCCGCCAAAAACGTGAACGGAAAAGCAAAGAAAAAAAAGACTCCAGAAAACAACAATACTTCGGAAATTAAACAGCTGACACCTTCACAAATAGTCGAAGAACTCGACAAATATATCATCGGTCAGAAAAATGCCAAGAAATCAGTTGCCATCGCATTAAGAAACAGATGGAGACGTCAGCAGGTCACAGATAATATGAAAGACGAAATAATGCCGAACAATATTATCATGATAGGACCCACCGGAGTAGGAAAGACAGAGATTGCCAGAAGGATTTCCAAGCTGGCTAACGCACCTTTTGTGAAAGTAGAAGCATCAAAGTTTACGGAAGTTGGTTATGTAGGACGTGATGTTGAGTCAATGATAAGGGAGCTTGCAGATCTTTCAGTGAACATTGTCAAGACCGAAAGAATGAAGGAAGTACAGATAAAGGCAGAGGAAAATACCGAGGAAAGAATTCTTGATCTGCTCTTACCGCCAGTTAAAAAGCAGAACAATGGCTCTGCTGAAGCACAGCCGGAAAATACTGACAAGCAGACTAATGAAGAAGCAAACATTAACACGCGCGAAAAATTAAGAGTGCAGCTCAAAAGCGGCTCGCTTGATAACAGAATGATAGAGCTTGATCTTTCTGCTGAAAACTATCCTATGCTTCAGGTTCTTGGTCCGGTCGGACTTGAAGAAATGGGAATTAATCTCAATGATATTTTTGGCAATATGATGCCGAAAAAATCAAAGAAGAGAAAAATGAGCATAGGGGAAGCAAGAAAAGTTCTGGTCCAGGATGAAGCTAATAAGCTTATTGATATGGATGCTGTAATAAAGGAAGCAACAGATAAGGTTCAGAATTCGGGCATAGTGTTCATTGATGAAATCGATAAAGTTGCCGGCGGAAATTCCAAGTCATCACAGGGCGGACCTGATGTATCCCGTGAAGGTGTACAGAGAGATCTTCTGCCAATTGTTGAAGGTTCAAGTGTTGTAACAAAGTACGGGCCTATCGCTACAGATCACATTCTTTTTATTGCCTCGGGAGCTTTTCATACAGCGAAGCCAAGTGACCTTATACCTGAGTTGCAGGGAAGATTTCCGATAAGGGTGGAACTGCATAGCCTCGGGGAGGAAGATTTTTACAAAATACTGACACAGCCGGAGAATGCTTTGATCAAGCAGTACAAAGCATTATTGAAATCCGAGAATATAGATCTGATATTTTCCGACGATGCAATTAAAGAAATCGCAAAGATTGCTGCTGAGGTTAATGAACAGGTGGAGAACATCGGAGCAAGGCGTCTTCACACGATCATGACATCTGTGCTTGAGGAAATTTTGTTTGATGTTCCGGATAAGGTTAAAGGATCTAAGCTTCAGATCGATAAGAAATATGTAAACGAAAAGCTTGATTCGATCGTAAAGAACAGGGATCTCAGCAGATACATTTTATAATATTCAAAAGAAAAAAAATGAAAAAAATATTTTTTTTAATACTTACGCTTTTAGCATTTAATATTTCATATTCACAAATTAAACAGAGAACGGTAAATACTTCGGTTTATGCAGGGCTGGGATATAAATTCGTTTTCCTGACAAACTCTTCGGCGAGAAATGCCTATCCATTTTTCCAATTATCAAGCGGGGATTTTTTAAAGGAGATAGACGGGATATTCGGAGTAACCATAAATGAATCTTACGCAGTTGAACTCGCGCCGGCATACCTTTTTACAAGCGCTGTAAGCAGCGACGGATTTTTTTTCACAAGCGGAGGTACAACTCAGTTTTATGAACCTACTCAGACCCGTTTATTTGCATTACCTCTGAATATAAAATTTAAATATTTTCCATTCGCAAAAAATTACGGATCATCATTAAGCAAATTTTATTTCGGTGCAGGAGGAGGGGCGTTGTATATAAACGAAGAAGTTACAAGCAGGATCTATTCGGATGAAAACAGAAGCAACTATCTCGGAGCAATAAATGCCAAATCAAACAGTTGGACAAGCAACTTTGAAATGTTTGTTGGTATAGGAAGCTTTTCGAAAATAGGGTATGGATTTGAACTAAGCTACAGGTTCGTTCCTCTAAAGGAGAATAAAACAAAACCGCTCATTACAGAAATTGTCAGCAACTTCAACAGCGTGAATCTTGCTGCAAATATTATATTTACTTTTTAAAACGAATCCTTCATAAGTTCGCGTGAAATTACGATCTTCTGAATTTCACTGGTTCCTTCATATATCTGAGTGATCTTTGAATCTCTCAGATATCTTTCCACAAGATATTCCCTTACGTATCCATAACCTCCGTGAATTTGTATTGCTTCAAGTGCGCAATTTACTGCTGCCTGACTCGCAAGCAGTTTTCCCATGGAAGCTTCTTTAATATATGGCTTATTACTGTCTTTATTCATCGCAGCTCTGTATATGAGTAATCTTGCAGCTTCAATGTTTGTAGCCATATCCGCAATCTTGAATTGTATCGCCTGTAAATTTGAAATAGTTGAATCAAATGCTTTTCTCTGTTTTGAATATTTGACTGATGCTTCGAGACTTGCCTGCGCGATTCCCAATGCCTGAGCAGCAACTCCGATTCTTCCCCCGTTAAGTGTGCTCATTGCGATCTTAAAACCAATGCCTTCTTCGCCGAGTAAATTTTCCTTCGGTACCCGCACGTTTGTAAATCCTATACTGCAGGTATCAGAGCTTCTGATGCCAAGCTTATCTTCCTTCTTACCTATTTCAATACCGTCCCAGTTCTTCTCAATTATAAAAGTTGAAATGCCTTTGTATCCTTTTGATTTATCTGTAACCGCCTGAACAAAGTAAACATCTGCGGTGACGCCGTTTGTGATCCAGTTCTTCATTCCGTTAATAAGAAAATCATCACCGTCCTTTGAAGCTGTAGTTCTCTGCTGAGTTGCATCGCTACCGGCTTCCGGTTCGGACAGACAGAATGCACCAAGCTGCTTTCCTGAAGCGAGAGGACGCAGATATTTATCCTTAATAAAATCTGATCCCCATTTTTCAAGCCCGTAGCACACAAGAGAATTATTGACTGACATGATGACACCAACGGACGCGTCAATTTTTGATATTTCCTCAATAGCCAGCACGTAAGAGATTGTATCCATACCGGCTCCATCCCAGTCGGGAGAAACCATCATTCCCATAAAGCCAAGCTCACCAAGTTTTTTTATGATTTCGTATGGAAACTCTGCATTGATATCTCTTTCTACAGATGAGGGAGCGATTTCAGTTTGTGCAAAAGCTCTTACAGCATCTCTTATTGCAATCTGTTCTTCAGATAGATCAAAATTCATTTTAAAATTTGTTTAATTTATTGTAAGTTATTTTTGTGTGTAATCGAAAAATCCTTTTCCAGTTTTTCTTCCCAGATATCCCGCAGCTACCATCTTTTTGAGCAGGGGACACGGTCTGTATTTTGAATCACCCAAACCTTCGTGAAGAACTTCCATTATTGAAAGGCAAACATCAAGACCAATGAAATCTGCAAGGGTGAGCGGACCCATTGGATGATTCATGCCGAGCTTCATTACGGTGTCAATCGCTTCCGGAGTTCCAACGCCTTCCATTACACAATACATTGCTTCATTAAGCATAGGCAGGAGAATTCTGTTAGCAATGAATCCTGGATAGTCCTGTACTTCCACAGGGACTTTTTCTATTTTTTCCGAAAGCTCCTTTATAGAATCAAATGTTTCCTGTGAAGTTGCTAGCCCTCTGATCGTTTCGACCAGCTTCATCAAAGGTACAGGATTCATGAAGTGCATGCCAATAACTTTATCCGGACGTTTCGTGAAAGCCGCAATCTCGGTTATTGAAATGGATGAAGTGTTGCTGGCGAGAATTGCTTCGGGCTTACAAATTTTATCCAGCTCTTCAAAGATACTTTTCTTGACCTTCACGTTTTCTGTCGCAGCTTCTATTACAAGGTCGCTGTCTTTCGCATCAGAAAGTGATGATGAGGTTTTGATATTCGATAAGGTTTCTTTTTTCTGCTCTTCAGTAAGTGTTCCTTTTTTTACCTGCCTGTCGATATTTTTACCAATTGTTTCAAATGCCTTGTCGACTAACTCTTTCTTTATGTCGATCAAAGTGACACTATACCCGAACTGCGCAAACGTATGCGCAATTCCGTTACCCATCGTTCCCGAACCTATTACTGAAATGTTTTTAAAATCCATGCACTTAAGTTAAAAGTTAAAAGTTAAAAGTTAAAAGTTGAAAGTTGAAAGTTAAAAGTTAAAAGTTAAAAGTTAAAAGTTAAAAGTTAAAAGTTTGAAAAGTTGAAAGTTTGAAAAG
>Ga0163153_10009138_pt1 | contig 10073 bp, 6 predicted proteins | sample OliLakLV19MP6IB1_FD_148629 | JGI IMG/M metagenome (GOLD analysis project Ga0163153, IMG submission 148629) | Freshwater microbial mat bacterial communities from Lake Vanda, McMurdo Dry Valleys, Antarctica - Oligotrophic Lake LV.19.MP6.IB-1 | ecosystem: Environmental > Aquatic > Freshwater > Lake...
GAACGAAGGAGAGGGTCGCTCCCAGGGCGAACGCCAAGCTTCCCGCGAGCGAGAATCCGCACATCCCGGCAATGAACGACGCCGCGGCCAAGGCGACGACCGCACCGATGTTGTCGCAGACGTATTCGACCAGGCGGGCCGCGAACAGCACGTGCCGCGAGACTGGAAAGTGGAACAGCCAGGCGAGGCTCGGATCGGCCTGCGAGAGGTTCTTGTTCATCATGCCGACGGCCGTCAGCACGAGCGCGAACATTGCGAGGAGCAGGTAGAAACCGACGCCGGCGAGCGCTTCGCGGCGCGCCGCCGGCGACATCACGGCGAGCTTGCCGCGAAATCCGTCGGCCGGATCGACCGGCTCGAGCGCCGCCAAGCCTCGGATAACGATTCGCTCCCGGACCTCGGTCTGCATCTCATCGGCGAGCCAGCCGGCCGGCGAAGCGAACGAGGTGCGCAGGGCGCTTGTGAGCGCCGCTTCACGGCTCGCCTCGGGCTGTTCGAGGGCGGCGCGGAAGGCCACGTATTCCTCCCGGACGACGGGAATCGGCCCGTCGACGGGAAACGATCTTGCGTAGGCGACGTCGATCGCCGCTTGGATGCCGATGATCGAAAACATGACCATGCCGCCGAGCATCGAGACGGCCAGGAAGATGCTCAGCGCCTTGCCGGCCTTCGAGCCGCCGCCGGCACGATGATGGGTTCCGGTTCGAGCGTCTCCCTCCGGCTTGCGCTTGAACATCCGGTCGAGCGTCGTCGAGCTGTTGACCATTCGGGTCCACGAAACTCCGGCGAACGTTTTCAGCGTGGACCAGGCGGTAGGTCGGTTCATGGTTTCCCCCTTACGGCAATTGAATTTAGGCGGCGGTCGCCGTTTCGGCCGCGGCCGCGCCCCCGTCCTGGGTCGATTCCGTAAGCAGGAAGAACAATTGTTCGAGGCCGGCGACGGCGCCGAAGCGTTCCCGCAGTTCATTGAGCGTACCGACGGCCGCGAGCTTGCCGCCGCGCATCACGGCCACGCGGTCGCAGAGTTTTTCGGCCTGGTCGAGCAAGTGGGTCGAGAAAAGAACCGATCGGCCGGCCGCGGCCGTTTCACGCATGATCGCGTGCAGCACCTGCGTGCCGTGCGGGTCGAGGCCGTTGGTGGGCTCGTCGAGGATCAACAGATCGGGTTCGTGCAGCAGCGAGCAGATCAGGCCCAGCTTTTTCTTCATGCCGCGCGAGTAGTTCTCGGCGAACTCCTCGAGCGCGTCGGTCAGCTGCAGGCGATCGGCCCAGTAGTCGGTTCGAGCGCGGATCGTCGCGCGGTCCAGTCCGTGCAGTTGGCCGGCGAAGCGGATTATTTCGCGGCCCCGCATGTAGTCGAAAAACACCGGCTCGTCAGGCAGGAAGCCGACCCGCGATTTCACGGAGATTGAATCGGCGAAGGCATCGAGCCCGCAGACCTTGACCGCACCCTGGGTCGCCTTGAGGGTCCCCATGATCAGCTTGATGACGGTGGTCTTGCCGGCACCGTTGGGTCCGAGCAAGGCAAAGATGCCCCCCGAGGGAATGGAGAGCGACATCGATTCAACGGCCGTGAACTGGCCGTATCGCTTCGTCAGATCGGTGATTTCGACGACGCCGGCCATGGGCGGCTCCTAAACGAGGGGGGTGGGGCGACCCGCAATGCGGGACCCTCCTCGTAGAGCGCAGGGACCGGACACTTGTTACAGGGGCATGTGTTTGGTGTTTGGTGTTTGCCGGTGTCATACCGGCGGGGGATTGCGCTCGGCGAATCCCCGTTGGTGCCAGTAGGGATAGGGAAGCGTTACTTCGCTCGCCGCGTCGAGCCTGGCGACCTGTTCTGGGGTGAGGTTCCACCCGACCGCGCCCAGGTTTTGCTTGAGCTGCTCCTCGTTCCGGGCACCGACGATTACGCTCGAAACGGTCGGCCGCTGGAGCAACCAGTTCAGGGCGATTTGCGGGACGAGCTTGCCGGTTTCCTTGGCGATTTCGTCGAGCGCGTCGACCACCTTGAACACGTGCTCGTCAGGGACCGGCGGACCGAGGTCGTTCGACTTCTGACTGTTGAGCCGCGTTGTTTGCGGCTTGGGTTGGCCGCGGCGCAGCTTGCCGGTGAGACGGCCCCAGCCGAGCGGGCTCCAGACCACCGCCCCCACTCCTTCGCTCAGCCCCAGCGGCATCAGCTCCCACTCGTAGTCGCGGCCGACGAGCGAGTAGTAAGCCTGGTGCGCCACGTAGCGGGACCAACCGTAGCGCTCACTCACGGCGAGCGATTTCATCAGGTGCCAGCCCGAGAAGTTCGAGCAGCCGATGTAGCGGATTTTGCCCGCCCGGACCAAATCGTCGAGCGTGCCGAGCACCTCTTCGACGGGCGTCATCGCGTCGAAGCCGTGCAGTTGGTAGAGATCGATGTGGTCGGTCCCTAGCCGGCGGAGGCTCGCGTTGACGGTTTCCGTGATGTGAAATCGCGACGAACCGACGTCGTTGGCTCCCGAGCCGATGCGAAAGGTCCCTTTGGTCGAAATGAGCACCTTCTCGCGGCGCCCTTTGACGGCCTGGCCCAGAATTTCCTCGGCCGCACCCATCGAATAGATGTCGGCCGAGTCGAACATGGTGAGCCCCGCATCGAGGCAGATGTCGACCAAGCGCGTGGCCTCGGCCACGTCGGTCGAGCCCCAGGCTTTGAACAGCTCGCCACCCCCGCCGAACGTGCCGGTGCCGAGGCTGAGGGCCGGGACACTGAAACCGGAAGCGCCGAGACGTCGATATTCCATGGCTGCTGCTCTCCTGTGCGAAGGGGACGCTCCGGAGCGCAAGTGGATCCACTCGATTCTTGTTCCACTACGCCCGGCGCCCTGCATTCTCCGGCTCGCCCGGCGATTTGCTAGGGCCGTAATGGAGGGGCTCCGGGCGTTTTGATAAGCGCCCTTCGATGCCCGCCGGCAGCAAATCACGCCTGACGCCAGGGACCACGACGATTACAATGGAGGGCTCGCCGCGCAGGGCAATCTGAGCGTGGCACCCAGCCCGCCTATTTCGCCTCCCCGCCTGGAATTTTCGGCCGTCAATTATGCGCTTTGTCGGGCTAAGATGCCGCTCGTAACGCTTCGCAACGTCAGCATCGGCTACCGCGGCCCGCCCCTTTTGGACGGCGTGTCGTGCTTGATCGAACCCGGCGCCAAAATCGGCTTGCTGGGCCGCAACGGCGCGGGCAAGACGACGCTCTTGCGAATGCTCTCCGGCGAAACGGAACCCGACCACGGCGAGGTGATCCTGGCGCCGGGAGCGCGCACGGCCATTCTGCCGCAAGAGGTGCCGCAGGATATCGTCGGGTCGGTGCGCTCCGTGGTGGCGAGCGGCGTTTTGTCGGACGACAACGACGAGCATCGCCATGCCTGGCGGGCCGAGAACCAGGTCGAGCAAATTCTCTCGCGGATGGAACTACCCGCCGAGGCGGAGTTCTCGCGCCTTTCGGCCGGCATGAAGCGCCGCGTGCTGTTGGCCCGGGCCTTGGCCACGCAGCCCGATCTGTTGCTGTTGGACGAGCCGACGAACCATCTCGATATCGAAGCCATCACCTGGCTCGAAGATTTTCTGAAGCGGGCCGAGGTGACGTTGATTTTCGTCACGCACGATCGGATGTTCCTCCGCAAACTCGCGACCCGAATTCTGGAGGTCGACCGAGGCCGGCTGTTCGATTGGTCGTGCGACTACGATACGTTTCTGGTGCGCAAGGAAACGGAATTGGCGGCCGAGGAGAAACAGAACGCCCTGTTCGACAAGAAGCTGGCCGAGGAAGAAGTCTGGATCCGCAAGGGGGTCCAGGCCCGCCGGACGCGAAACATGGGTCGCGTGCGGGCGCTGGAATCGATGCGGCAAACGCGTAGCGTGCGACGCGACGCGACGTCGCAAGCGAAGATCGTCGTGCAGAACGCCCGCCGCAGCGGCGTGCTGGTGGCCGAAATCGACGATATTTCGTTCGCCTACGAAGGGCGGCCGATCGTCGAGCATTTTTCGACCGAGATCATTCGCGGCGACAAGATCGGCGTGATCGGTCCGAACGGGGCCGGCAAGACGACCCTGTTGCGGCTGTTGCTCGGACAGCTCGAACCCCAAGCGGGCAGGGTCCGGCTAGGAACGAATCTCGACATCGCCTACTTCGACCAGCTCCGACGGGTGCTCGACGAAGAGAAGAGCGTTCAGGAAAACGTCGGCGACGGCTCCGACGCCGTGTTCATCGACGGCCAGGCCCGGCACGTGATCGGCTACTTGCAAGACTTTCTGTTCAGCGCCGAGCGAGCCCGCACGCCCGTGAAGTTTCTCTCCGGCGGCGAACGGGTGCGGGTGCTCTTGGCGAAGCTGTTCGCCAAGCCGGCCAACATCATCGTGCTCGACGAGCCGACGAACGATCTGGACGCCGAGACGCTCGAGCTGTTGGAAGAACGCCTGGCCCAGTTCACCGGAACCGTACTGGCGGTGAGCCACGATCGGCAATTCTTGAACAACGTGGTGACGAGCACGATCGTGTTCGAACCGAAGCCGGCCGACGAAAACGGCCCGACGCGGTACGGCGTCAGCGAATACGTCGGCGGCTACGACGATTGGCTGCGGCAACGGCCGGAGCCGGCAAAGTCGTTGAAGTCGCAGGCCGCCGCCGAGTCGCCGACGACTCCGGAAAAGCCGCCGTCCGCGGACAAGACCGACGGCCGCAAGCGGCTCTCCTACAAGGAAAACCAGGAGTTGGAGACGCTGACCCGGCGGATCGACGAATTGGAAAAGACCATCGCCGGGCTGCACGCCGACATGACCGAGGCGGAGTTTTATCAGCAACCGCGGGACGCGATCGCCGGCGCCCAGGCGAAGCTGCAGGGGGCGGAAGACGAACTCGCCCGAGGACTCGTCCGCTGGGAAGAACTGGCGGCCCGAGCATAGTAGCGAAATGCAGGAGTCGCCGCGGCCGGCTATCGGGCAATACGAAAGCGCAAGAAGAAGACAATCACGAAAACACGAAAAAAATCGAAAGCACGAAACGGAAGAGAGGAATTTACCCACAGATGAACACAGATGAAGACAGGAGAAATGTCGGTTATCTCTTATCTGCGTTCATCGGTTGGTTTGCCTGCTCTCGGCCTTCGTACTTCCGTGGTAAATAAATTTCAGTTTTGAGGATGACCGGTTCATGGCCGTACTGTTGCAAATTAAGAACGCCCACAAGAGCTACGGCGAGCAAGTGTTGCTCGACGGGGCTGAGGCCGTCATTGCCGACGACGTGAAGGTCGGCTTCGTCGGCCGTAACGGAGCCGGCAAGAGCACGCTGTTGCGCGTATTGCTGGGCGAAGAAGAGCTCGACAAGGGGGAGGTGATTCGTCACTCGAGGCTGCAAATCGGCTACTTGCGACAGCACGATCCGTTTCTGCCGGGCGAGTCGGCGCTGGACTTCCTGATGCGCGACAGCGGCCGGCCCGATTGGAAGTGCGGCGAGGTGGCCGGCGAGTTCGAGCTAAAGGGGACCTATCTCGAAGGGCCGGTCGGCAAGCTCTCCGGCGGTTGGCAAACCCGCGTGAAGCTGGCGGCCCTGCTCCTGCACGAGCCGAACCTGCTGCTGTTGGATGAACCGACGAACTTCCTCGACTTGCGAACGCAGATTCTGCTCGAGCATTTCTTGCGGCATTACCAGGAGGCCTGCCTGATCGTGTCGCACGATCGGGCGTTTCTCGGGGCCACCTGCACGCAAACGCTCGATCTGTCGCGCGGCAAGCTGACGATGTACCCCGGTAAGATCGACGCTTATCTCGAGTACCAGGCCGAACAGCGCGTGCATGAAGAGCGCTCGAATGCGGCCGTTTCCGCCAAGCGTAAGCAACTGGAAGAATTCATCGCCAAGAACAAGGCCCGCGCCAGCACGGCCACGCGAGCCCGTTCCAAGAGCAAGCAGCTGGAAAAGCTGGAGCTGATCGACATTGCGGGGGATGAGCCGTCGGCCCGGATCCGCGCTCCGCAAGTGGAGCCCCGCAAGGGCCCGGCCTTGCGCTGCCGCGACCTGGCGATCGGTTACGCCGAGCGGCAGGTGGCCGGCGGAATCGACCTGGATATCGACCACGGCTCGCGGGCCGCGATCGTGGGGGACAACGGCCAAGGAAAGACGACGTTCCTGCGGACGATCGTCGACTCGCTCGAGCCGATTTCCGGCGAGATCCGCTGGGGACACGGTTGCAATATCGGCATCTACGCGCAGCACGTCTACACGAGCCTGCCCGATAAACAAACGGTGTTCGAATATCTGGAGTACCACGCGCCGGCCGGCACCAAGATCCAGGAGATCCTCGCGGTGGCCGGGGCCCTGCTGTTCCGCGGCGACGCGGTGCAGAAGAAAATTTCCGTGCTCTCCGGAGGCGAGCGGGCCCGGCTCTGCATGGCGAGCTTGCTGTTGAGCAAGCACAATATCCTGGTGCTCGACGAACCGGGGAACCATTTGGACGTCGACACGGTCGAGGCGCTGGCGGAAGCGCTCGTGGCCTACGAAGGGACCGTCATCTTCACGAGCCACGACCGGCACTTCATGCGGCGGGTGGCGACCTCGATCGTGGAAGTTCGCGAAGGCTCGGTGACGAACTACCGGGGGGACTACGAGGCCTACCTGTACGCCGTGAACAAGGAAATTGACGACGGCGAGCGCGAGGCGGCCACCCGGATGTCGAAGGCGCCGGCCGCGGCGCTCAAGCCCGCCGCGCAGCCCCGCAAGCCGCGGCGCAACGAGCGCGACGTGCGCAAGGAGATCACCACGCTCGAGCGGCAGATCGCCAAGCTCGACGACCAAAAGAAGCAGGTCAAAGCCCAATTGATGCAGGCGACCGACCCGAAGGAAGCGATGCGATTGCACGAAGAGGTGACGTCGCTGGGGACCCAACTTTCCGAGAACGAAGAGCGTTGGTGTGCCTTGCAGGAAGAGATCGCGGACGCAGAATGAACCGCAGATGAACGCGGATGTCGTCAGATGAGATGTCCGTTACCTCTTATCTGCGTGTATCGGCGTTCATCCGCGGTTAAGAAATTATTTTATGAACCTGTTCTCCGATCTCCCCGACGCCTCCGCGCAGGAAGCGATCGAGTCGATCCTCCGGCGGCCGGGCATTCGGATCGAACGGATAGTTTCTCGCGGCCAGGCGTCGCCGCGGGGCTTTTGGTACGATCAGCCCGAGAGTGAATTCGTGCTGCTCCTGGCCGGGGCGGCCCGGCTGCGGTTTGAAGACGAGCCGACCGATCGCGAAATGAAGCCGGGCGACACCTGTGATATTCCGGCCGGCAGAAGGCATCGCGTCGAGTGGACCGACCCCGAGCAGGCGACCGTCTGGCTGGTGATCTTCTACGGAGAAGAACGACGATGAAAGCGTTCATGCGCGGATCGTGTGTCTGCGGTCTCTTGCTCGTCGCGGCCGTTGTTCAGGGTGCCGAGCCGCGGATCGTTCGCGATGTTCCCTACGCGGAGCCGAAGAACGAGCGGCAAACGCTCGATCTCTACGCGCCCGTGGGAGCGAAGAACCGGCCGATCGTGTTTTGGATTCACGGCGGCGGCTGGCGGCAAGGAGACAAATCGGGGGTCCAACAGAAGCCGCAGGTGTTCGTCGACCACGGCTACGTTTTCGTGGCGACGAACTATCGCTTCGTCCCGCACGTTTCGATTCATCAGATGGCCGGCGACGTCGCGCGGGCGATCCGCTGGACGCATGAGCACGCGGCCGAGTACGGCGGCGACCCGAACACGATCTTTGTGATGGGGCACTCGGCCGGAGCGCAGCTTGCGGCTCTTGTTTGCACCGACGCGCGGTACGTAACGGCCGAAGGACTCGCGCCGACCCTTTTGAAGGGCTGCGTGGCCGTCGACGGCGACTCCTACGACGTGCCGCTGCAGATTGCGACGGTCAAGCAGCGCTCCAAGGATTTTTATACCTGGGAGTTCGGCGACCTCGAGCAGCAGAAACGGCTTTCGGCAATCACGTACGTCGCCGCGGGAAAACCGATCCCTCCCGTGCTCGTGGTGCACGTGGCCGAACATCCGGAAACGAAGCTGCAGTCGGAGACGTTCGTCGCAGCGCTCAAGCAAGCCGGCTTCGACGGCGCGACGTTCCGCGCCACCGACACCGATCATGTGAAGCTCAACGCGATGCTCGGCACGAAAGACGATCCGGCGACGGCCGCGATCCTCGCGTTCGTCGAGCGATTAGCGCGACGAAGTAGATTCACTACCGATTCACAGAGCAGAGAATGAACCGCGGATGAACGCAGATAAACGCGGATGAAGAAATCAGAGATTCCGAATCTCTCCTATCCGCGTTCATCTGCGTTTATCTGCGGCTAAGTATTCTTCTCCGCCGTCGCCGCGCCGCGGCCGTTAGCTTTCGGCCGCGGGGTGCTTCGGCTTGCGGGGCTTCGCGGTTTTCGGCTTCCGCTCTTTGCGCGGTTCGTAGCCCATCGGTTCGCCCTGGCGGCGAATGTTCAGCCGTTGGCCGGCGACCATCACCTGCTTCAGCGCCTTGAACATCTCCGGGGGCATTCCTTCGAGCAGGTCGATCGTGCTGTAGTCGTCGAAGATTTCGATCCGGCCGATGATCGAGGAGCGAACGCCGAGCTCGCCGGTGATCGCCCCGACAATGTTGCCCGGTTTGGCCTGGTGGTTGCCGCCGACGTCGATCCGGAACGTTTCCATCCGGCCGGCGTCGCGCGGGCGCGGTCCGCGGTCGGCGAAGTTCGGTCCGCGGCGATCGCCGAAGTGATCGCCCCGGCGTTCGCCGAAACGGCCGCCGCCCCGCTCGTCGCGCATCGCCGGCGGAAGGCGGAACTCGGTCCCCTTCACGTCGTCGGTGAGTAAGAGCGGCGCGTCGCCGGCGACCATCGTCGCCAGTGCCGCGGCAATTTGCTCGGCGCTCACGCCGTTGGCCGTTCGGTACTGCTCGACGATCGAGGCGAATGTTCCCAGGTCGGGGCGACTCAGGGCGGCGGTGATCCGCTCGTGAAAGCGGGCCACACGGCGCTGGTTGATCGCCCGCTTCGAGGGGACTTCCATCGGCTCGATCGGCTGGCGAGTCGCTCGCTCGATCCGCCGCAACAGGCCGCGGTCGCGCGGCAGCAGGAACAAAATGGCTTCGCCGCTGCGGCCCGCTCGGCCGGTGCGGCCGATGCGGTGGACGTAGCTTTCGTCGTCGAACGGAACGTCGTAGTTGATCACGTGGCTGATCCGCGGCACGTCGAGTCCGCGGGCCGCAACGTCGGTGGCGACGATCACGTCGAGCTTGCCGGCGCGAAGGTTCTCGACGATCCGCTCGCGCTGGGCCTGGGCGACGTCGCTGCTCAGCGCGGAAACGCGGTGCCCTTGGCCGGCGAGGTACTCGGCCAGGACTTCGGTCGTGCTCTTGGTTTTGACGAACACGATGACGCCGTCGACGGGCTCTCCTTCGAGCACCCGCGACAGCACGGTTTGCTTGAGATGCGGCGCGGTGATGAGATAACGCTGCCGCACGGTTTCAGCGGCCGACGCGCCGCTTTGGATCGTGATTTCGACCGGGTTGCGCAGGTGTTCGGCGGCGATGCGGCGAATCGGGCCGGGCATGGTCGCCGAGAAGAGCGCGATCTGACGTTCGGCGGGAACCTGCGTGAGCACCCATTCGACGTCTTCAGCGAAACCCATGCGGAGCATTTCGTCGGCTTCGTCGAGCACCAGGGCCCGAATGCCGTCGAGCTTGAGCGTGCCGCGGCGGACGAGGTCCATCACGCGGCCCGGCGTGCCGACGACGACCTGGACGCCCCGCTCCAACATCCGGATCTGCGGTACGTAGTCCGAGCCGCCGTAGATTGCGGCGACGTTCACGTTCGGCAAGCCGGCGCCGTACTTCTCGAACGAATCGGCGACCTGCATCGCCAGTTCGCGGGTGGGGGCGAGCACGAGGACTTGGGGCGTTTTTTGATGGGCGTCGAGCCGGGCCAAGAGCGGCAAGGCGAACGCGGCCGTCTTGCCGGTGCCGGTTTGGGCCTGGCCCAAGACGTCGCGTCCGTCTAAGAGCGGCGGAATGGCGCGGGCT
>Ga0163153_10009143_pt1 | contig 10066 bp, 6 predicted proteins | sample OliLakLV19MP6IB1_FD_148629 | JGI IMG/M metagenome (GOLD analysis project Ga0163153, IMG submission 148629) | Freshwater microbial mat bacterial communities from Lake Vanda, McMurdo Dry Valleys, Antarctica - Oligotrophic Lake LV.19.MP6.IB-1 | ecosystem: Environmental > Aquatic > Freshwater > Lake...
TCTTCTGGGAAGGTGCGACCTTCCCAGAAGATGTGCCTCTGAGAACGGCGTAAGTTCTAGTAGATTGAACTATACTTTTAACCGAACTACGATGCGCACTCAGGCATGTCAACCACTAGCCCTGCACCGTCTAGGCCACGGCGTGGGGCTTTCTTTTATCATACGCTTATCGGCTGATTTCAGCAAAGTTGAGAGGTTGAATGAGGTTGAATGAATGATAGATTTACACAGGCAGAGTATAGTACAGCGAATTCCAAACATGAAGTAAATTCGCTAATCCTCGAAATTCGCGGTTATTGTTGACCAGATGCAACAATCTCCCCAGAACCGCGCGCAATCAACCGTGTTGGAATCACGATCTGTTGTGACGGTCGGCTATCGTTGTTAAGACGCGCAAAGAGTAATTCAGCCGCCACTTGTCCCAACTGTGTGGGATCTTGGGCGATAACCGAGACGCGCGGTGCCAATAAATCAGCAAAGAGAAAATCATCAAAGCCGATCAACGCAATTTTGTGTTGGAGACCTAATTTTTGTAGCGCGCGAATTGCGCCCATTGTGATCAAATTTTGGGCAGTGAATAAGGCCGAAGGCACCTGCTCTTGCTGGAGCAAAGTCAATACTGCTTCTTCCGCCATTTCAATCCGGCGAATATCCTGACGCACAAACGCTGGATCAAGCCGAATCCCTTCCGTGGCCAGCCCTTCCACATAGCCAAGATAGCGTTCCGCTGCCGTCCAGATGGTCGGCATATCGCCGAGAAAAGCAATATGACGGTGGCCATAGTGCGCCAGATGGCGCACGGCAGTAGACGCCCCTATGCGATTGTCGACAATGACGCTATCGGCGTCATGAAATGTCGCAAGACGATCCACAAAGACAATGGGCTTACCCAAGCGTTGCATATACCGCAATCCCCCCCCATCACGACTGGCCGGCACGGTAATGAGACCATCGACGCGGCGCGCAGCCAACACATGCACCATCTCTTCTTCGCGCTTGGGGTCATCCACGCTGCTGATCGCAAAAACTAAGGTGTTATGTTGCTGGGCAACGGTTTCGACGGCGCGATGGAGGGCGGAAGAAAAGGGGTTAGCGATATCATCGAGCAATAATCCAATCGTCGCGGTGCGTTGATCGGCGCGACGTAGATTGCTGGCGGTGGTATTGTGGCGATAATCCAACTCACGAATGGCACTTTGTACGCGCCCTGCCAATTCAAGCGACACGCCGCTTTCCGCGTTAATGACGCGTGAAACGGTTTTAATGCTCACACCAGCGCGGGTTGCCACTTCACGCATCGTTGGTTCGCGTTGCCTTGTATCGATGACACTTGTCAACGTTGTCATAGTCATTACTATCCTACGTCTTTCCCTACTTACTCAGCCAGAAATCCCTATAAAAGCCGATACCCTTACAATAATACCGGTTACACCGGTATTATTCACCATTCGATTCTCTATCATTGGATTATACCGTGAAAGTGTAAAATTTTAAAATTGGGACTTGACAGATAAAATAGAATGTATTATACGTTTGACAACGTTGTCAAATAAGCATCGACAACAAATTTCTTGTTTCAACCAAATCAATTTTTAAGGAGAACACCCAATGTTTCCGAGTCTCGCATCTGCTCACCGCACAGGGTGGGTAAGACTATTCGTGGTCGTTTGCTGTCTTGCTCTGTTGCTCACGGCCTGTCCCGCACCGGCGGCTCCTCAAGCCGCCGCCCCCAGTGACGCCCCGGCTGCTGCCGAACCGACCGCCGCAGAGGAGATCATCGTTGGTCTAATCACCAAGACCGAAACCAATCCCTTCTTTGTCAAGATGAAGGAAGGCGCACAAGCCAAGGCCGACGAATTGGGCGCTAAGCTTTTGACCGCTGCCGGCAGCTTTGACGGCGACAATGCCTCCCAAGTGACCGCCATCGAAAATATGGTCAATGCCGGGGCCAAGGGCATCCTCATCATCCCCAGCGACACCAAGGCCATTGTGCCGGCCATTCAGAAGGCGCGTGAAGCCGGCGTGGTGGTCATTGCGCTGGATACACCGACCGACCCCCAAGATGGCACCGATGCCCTTTTTGCTACCGACAACTTCAAGGCCGGTCTGCTCATTGGTCAATATGCCAAAGCTGTTATGGGCGATAAGCCCTTGAAAATTGCCACATTGGATCTGGCCCCTGGCATCACCGTCGGCATTCTGCGCCACAACGGTTTTATTGCCGGTATGGGCTTGGCCGAAGTGGATGCCACCGCCACTGACCTAGTGAACCCAGAGCAGGTTGTGTGCAGCCAAGACACCCAAGGTGACCAGGCCAAGGGCCAAACCGCCATGGAAAATTGCTTGACCAAAGACCCCGAAATCAACCTGGTCTACACCATCAACGAACCGGCTGCTTTTGGCGCTCACACGGCGATCAAGAATGCCGGGCTTGAAGGTATCGTGGTTGTTTCAGTAGACGGCGGCTGCGTCGGCACCCAAGGCGTCAAGGATGGTCAGATTGTTGCTACTTCTCAGCAATACCCGCTCAAGATGGCCTCGTTGGGCGTCGAAGCCGTGGTGAACTTTGCCAAGACTGGCGAGAAAGCCTCCGGCTACACCGACACCGGCGTCACCCTGATCACCGACACCGCAGTTGAAGGCGTCGAAAGTGAAGATACGGTCTTCGGTCTCGAAAATTGCTGGGGCGACAAATAACTTTCGCCTCTTGCCGAGTTTAACCGCTTGACAAGTATTGGTTATTGGTTATTGGTAATTGGTAATTCATTAGTAAGTCAGTATTACTGACCAATTACCAATAACTAATTACCAATAACTAATAACCACTTACCAATAACTAATTACCAATAACCACTTACCAATAACCAATTACCAATGATTTTCCCCCCTCTATCCTCATTGCAGTATAATTGATTGAAATTCCACTTTTTTCCATAGAAAACAAACGATCATGGCGGCAGAGATTCATTCTCTTGGCCATCTTGGAAGGAACTACACATGAGCGCAGGAGCAAGCGCCGTCACTGGTAAAGCCGGTGGGCGCAGTTCTGGTATTCTGAGTGTACTTTTTGGTTCATCGATCATCGGCCCGATTGCTGCCTTGATCTTGGCGGGAGCGTTCTTTTCCACCCAAACCGACCGCTTTTTAACCGGCACGAACATGTCCTTGGTCGTGCAACAGGTGATGGTCGTGGGTACGCTGGCGATTGGTCAGACGTTGATCATCCTAACGTCGGGGATCGATCTCTTTATCGGCGCGGTCATGGCCCTCGGCTCGATTATCATGACCAGTATGGCGGTTGATTATGGTCTACACCCCGTACTGGCGATTCTGATTGGGTTTGCCGTTTGTATGGCTTTTGGGTTGTTGAATGGCGCGTTGGTCACTATGATCCGCCTGCCGCCCTTTATTGTCACACTGGGCACCCTTAACATTGCTTTTGCCCTGACGCGTATCTATACCACCCAAACCATCACCGGCTTACCTCCCATGTTGACCTTTTTCGGCAACACTTTTAAGATCGGCAATACAGCGATCATCTATGGGTCGGTGTTGATGTTTTTGTTATACCTAGCGGCTTGGTTTATGCTACGCTCTACACCGGCTGGACGCTATGTTTATGCGGTAGGGGATAACCCGGAAGCGGCGCGTTTGGCCGGTATCTCGACCACCAAGCTGTTGATCGGCGTCTACACGCTCGCCGCCTTTGCCTATGCCATTGCCGGCTTATTACTGGTTGCCCGCACAGAAGTGGGCGATCCCCAGGCTGGGCAAGATTCAAATCTGGAAAGTATTACCGCGGTGGTGCTCGGCGGCACCAGTCTCTTTGGCGGGCGCGGCAATATTATGGGGACGTTGATTGGTGCCTTGATCGTAGGCGTCTTTCGCAATGGGCTGCAACTGATGGGCGTTGCGTCGATCTACCAACTGCTGATCACCGGCGTTCTGGTCATTGTGGCGGTTTCCATTGATCAACTTTCGCACCGCAGCAAAGGCACATAGGAGAAAACCGCGATGACGCAATCCAATGGGAAAATTTTGTTGGAGATGAAAGGCATCGGCAAAACATTTCCCGGTGTCAAGGCCTTAGAAGGCGTCAACCTCACCGTGCGCGAAGGTCAGGTTCACGCCCTCTTGGGTGAGAATGGCGCAGGCAAATCCACCTTGATCAAAATTCTGTCTGGGGCCTACATCAAAGATGAGGGGCAGATCTTTTGGGAGGGGCAGCCGATTGAGATTAAAAGCTCCCAAGACGCGCAACGCCTGGGCATCTCGACCATCTATCAAGAGTTCAACCTGGCTCCTCACTTGTCCGTAGCCGAAAATATTTTTCTCGGTCATTTGCCCCAAAAGGGTCTGTTGGTGGATTGGGCCTATGTGCGCAAACGCGCCAAGGAAATTCTGGATAGCTTAGGCGTAACGCTGTCGGTCGATACCCTGACCGCCGATCTCTCCGTAGCCGAGCAGCAGTTGGTGGAAATTGCCAAGGCGCTCAATCGCAAAACACGCATTCTGATCATGGATGAGCCATCGGCGGTTTTGGGCGAAAAGGATCTGGAAAAGCTCTTTGATGTGGTGCGTCAGCTTCAGGCCAACGGCATTGGCATTATCTATATCTCCCATCGTCTGCGCGAAATTTTTGCCCTGGCCGACGAAGTGACGGTGCTCAAAGATGGGCGCTATGTGGACACACGCGCGGTTAGCGCGGTGACGATGGATGATCTGGTGCGTCTGATGATTGGCCGTGAATTAGCCGATGTCTATCCCAAACGCACCAACAAACCGGGTGAAATGCTGCTAGAGGTCAACAACATCCAGACTGAGGGGCTACTGCACGATATCTCTTTTGACCTGCGCGCCGGCGAAATTGTCGGCTTTGCCGGTATCACCGGTTCTGGACGCACCGAACTAGCCCGTGTGATTTTTGGGGCCGATCCGTATAGCGGTGGTGAAATGCGCTTGTCCGGCCAGCCCTATCGCGTCACTTCACCGGCGGATGCGATCCGTCATGGGGTCGCGTTGGTAACGGAAGATCGCAAACGGCAGGGGTTGCTGCTCAAACTCTCAGTTGCCATCAACACCACGATTTCGGGTCTAAAAAAGCTCTCGCGCTTCAATGTCATCAAACTGAATGAGGAAGTTGGCTTGGTGCAAAAATTCATCAAGCAACTGAGCATCAAGACGCCTGGCCCTAACTTTATCGTGGTCAATATGAGTGGCGGCAACCAACAAAAGGTCGTGCTGGCACGCTGGCTTAGTATTGGCACGCGCCTCTTTATCCTCGATGAGCCAACACGCGGTATTGATGTGGGCAGCAAATCTGAGATTTACCAGATCATGGCCGACTTGGCCACGCAGGGTGTCGGCATCCTCATGATTTCCTCAGAATTACCCGAAGTGCTGGGGATGAGCGATCGGATCATGGTGATGCGCGAGGGGCGAATTGCCAAAGAATTGACCCGCGCCGAGGCGAATGAAGAGGTGGTCATGCACTATGCCGTAGGTGCCGCAGTCGCTTGATCAGAGGAGGCTATAGCAATGGCAGTGATTACAATTTCCAGAGAGCTTGGTAGTGAGGGATCCAGCATTAGCCGGCAGGTAGCGCAGCAATTGGGTTATACGTTTGTGGATAAGCACACCATTGAAGGGGTGCTCCGGCAATATGGACTTGTCAAATTCAAAGATTTATATGAGTCGACGCCGAGATTTTGGGACCTGGCGAATGCCACCAATCTCCTCATCATCGCCATGTTGAATGAGACAATTCAGGCCCTGGCGCAACGTGGTAAGACCGTAATTCTGGGGCGCGGTGGTTTTGCCGTGCTTGGTGACTATGCAGATGTGCTCCATGTGCGTATTCAAGCTCCTTTCGCGGTCAGGGTAGAGCGGGTAATGGTCAGAGAAAATTTGCCGGATCGCCAACAAGCCGAGCAACGCGTGCATGAAAATGACGAGATGCGCCGTAAGTTCATCCAACTCTTTTATCATAAACGCTGGGACGCCGAATCGCACTTTAGCTTAGTGATCGACACTGGCGCCCTGTCAACGGAGTTGGCCGTCAACCAAATCGTCGAAGCAGCCCGGGCGCTTGAACAACGCGATTTGGCGCAAGCCGTTACGACCCAAACGATTGCGGTAGATTCTGTGCTGGCAGATGCGATTGACAAGGTTATATTGGCATAAAATCCCTCGATGTTTCAATAGACCTTATTCCGGTTTGTTGGTTGGCCCCAATATCACCGCGAATGATTGGGATTTGCGAATCTGAGCGAGGCAAATGCGTTAATCCCAATCATTCGCGGTGATCTCTCCTAAAGATAATCAAAGTAGACAATTAAATCGGTAGTAATTCTACTGTAATTCAGCCGCATACAAGTCATTATCCTTAAATCCTCTTTGACGCCTTCTTCCTCTCACGCTACAATAATCCTATGCAAAGAGAGATTGAGGCCCAGGGTGAATGAATTCACCCGCTGGTACAGAAAACCCGTTGAAACGGGTTAGCGTAGTAGTGCGTTTTAACGCACTTCTTGTACCAGGCAAGCATTTCAATGCTTGCTCCCCTGCTCTCTCAATCTCCCAATCTCATAGTATCATAAATGAGGAAGGCGTACCATGAACTATAGTGCTCGCATTGGAGCTGACACGCTCCATAGGTTTGTGCAAACCATCTTTGAACGTCTGGGTTGTCTGCCCGAAGATGCCAAGGATGCGACTGACGTGCTCCTCTATGCCAGCCGGCGCGGCGTCGAAACGCATGGTGTGCGCAATGTCAAGCCGATCTATTACAAGCAGATCAAAAATGGGTTGATCAACTTGCGCCCGCATTTCAAGATCGATCATGAGACACCCGTTTCGGCGCGCGTTGATGGCGATAGTGGGCTAGGGCTAGTCGGCAGCCCGTGGGCTATGCGTCTAGCCATGGCAAAGGCCAAACAGAGCGGCATTGGCATCGTCGCCATGCACAACAGCTACCACTATGGCGCGGCCGGCTACTATCCCTGGATGGCCTTGCAAGAGGATATGATCGGCATTAGCATGACTGGTCGCTTCTATCCGGGCGGCAGCCAATATGGTGTGCTGCCCACCTTTGGCGCCAGCGGCATGTTCTCAACCAATCCGCTTGCTATCTCCTTCCCCACTATGGAAGAGCCGCCCTATCTGTTCGATATGGCCACCTCCACTGTGCCCTTTAATCGCGTCGCCATGCTGCGCGACAATGGGTTGAACATTCCCTTGGGCTGGGGGGCTGATGCCGACGGCAACCCAACCACCGACCCCAGCCAGGTGCGCAATCTCTATCCTCTCGGCGGCACGCGCGAATTGGGTGGTCACAAAGGCTACGGCTTAATGATGATGGTTTCGGTTTTGTGTAATGTTCTCTCCGGCAGTTGGCATAGCCTGTATGAGGGCAAGGCGATGGGCTTTAATACCGACGGTCATTTCTTCGCCGCCATGCGTATCGATCTCTTTCGCTCGGTCGAGGACTTTAAACGCGATATGGATGAGATGATCCGCGCCTTGCACGCGTCGCCCAAAGCCGCCGGTCATGATCGCATCTATGTGGCCGGCGAAATTGAACACGAAACGGAGCAGGAACGATTGCAAAAGGGCATCCCGCTGACCCAATTTGTGGTCGATGAACTCAGTGAAATTGGGGAAGAGTTTGGGGTGGCGCTAGAGTTGCTGGCTTGAGTAAAACATTTATATTCGAGAGATTGGGAGATAAAGAGATTGAGCATAACCGTTCAATCTCTTTATCTCCCAATCTCTTCTTTATCCCTTCAACCGCTCCATCTTGGGATCCCACAGCGGTTCATCACTCACCACCGCTGACCAGCGTTCGCCTAGATATTCGACTTCTAGCGTTGTACCCGGCTTGGTGTAGTCTATTGGCAAATAGCCATAGATCATAAACTTGCCAATGCTATACCCGTAATTCGCACTGGTGACATGACCAACGCACGCTCCATTACTAAAGATTGGCTCGTAGCCAAAGGCCATCGCCTTGGCATCAGCGGCAACGAGACAAGCCAGCTTCTTCTTGAGCGGTTTCTCTTTGAGTTTGAGACAGGCGTCGCGCCCAATAAAATCACCTTTGTTTAGCCGCACCGTCCACGCCATGCCGGCTTGATAGGGATTATACTCGGTGTAGACATCGCCGCCCCAGAGGCGATAGCCCTTCTCCAAGCGCAGCGAGTCAAAGGCGCCCATGCCGGCGGCCACTATTTCAAATTCGTGGCCGGCTTGCCAGAGCGCATCCCAGACCGGCAACGCGGCATCATTGGGGATATGCAACTCCCAGCCCAGTTCCCCGGCATAGGAGATGCGCAGCGCCAGCACCCGTGCAAAACCAACATCGATCCACCGGCAGGTGAAATAGGGAAAGGCGTCATTGCTCACATCGCTGTACGTCGCCTTTTGTAGCACGTTACGCGCATTGGGACCCCATAAGCCCAACGCCGTGTAATTGTCAGAAAGGTCATTGACAACGACGGAGCCATCATTGTCGGTGAATTGTTTGGCGATTTCTTTGACCCAGACCAAATCCTGCGGTCGCGTGCCTTCGCCGACAAACATCCAGAACTGATCGTCGGCCAGGCGCGCCACAGCCAGATCACGCCGGACGCCACCGCTAGGAGTTAACCAACAGGTGTAAACGACGTTGCCCACCGGTTTATCCATCTGGTTGCTACATAGGTAATTGACAAAGCTGAGCGCACTATTGTTGTTGCCCGCAGTGCCGCTCTCTGCGGGTCGACTGCCCTTGACCTCAATGATCGAAAGACCAGTTAGATCAAAGAGTGCGACATTTTCGCGCGTCGCCAGATGCTCTGCTCCCTGGATACGTGACCAGAACTGGGCGGCAAAACCGGTGCGTTCGGGGATGCGGTCGTCATACTTTTCCAACAGATGGGCATTTTCTTCGCTCCAGTTGGGCAGTTCCAACCCAGCAAAGGTGGTATAGACCGTTTTCAGCGCATCCAGCCGCGGCGCAAAAGGTGAGATACGTACATTGCGCGGTTCGGTCAACGGCTGGCGCGGGTGACCGGGGTCCCAGACTTCTCGATAGTTTTTACCGCTAACCGCCAGCAGATAGGTGGGGGTATTTTGAAAATCATGAAAGCGGTGGAGATGGACCTGGCGCATATCCCACTCGGTCTCGCCATGCGTCATCCACTCGGCAATCGCCTTACCCACACCGCCGGCATGGGTAAGCCATGAACCCAGAGCCGTCCACAACCCTTTGATCTGGTGCGCCTCACCCAGAATCGGGTAGCCGTCTACGGGGAAGGCAAAGATACCATTGAAGGCGCGCGTGATCGCTTTGCCCTTGAAAGTTGGGAAAATCTCTTGCGCCCGTTCCCAGGATTGCTCCAGATCTTCGGGCGTAAAGCGTTTCATGGCCGTCTTGCCGATTTGCGAGGGATTGACCAATAACGGACGATGCCAGTAGTTACCGATGCCGTAGCCATTCCAGTGTTGGCGAAAATAGGTGACAATATCCTGGATACGCGCCGTGGGCCAGACAACTTCATCTTCTGGTTTGGTCGGGTCAAAGTGCGCCAGTTCGGGCAGCGGTTCGGTAAAGGCATATTGATGTTCACAGGGCATCAGCGGCACCGCCACGCCCAGTTTATCGGCCAGGATCGGCCCCCAGATATTGGTACAGAGCAGCACGGCTTCACATTCGATGCGCGGCATGGCCGGGTTGTCTGTCTGCACGGCAACCACGCGGCCATCTTTCACCTCGATCTCCGTGACAGCCGTATGGCCGACAAATTGGGCCGCGCCCTCTTTACCCGCCTCGCGCATGAGTGCGCTGGCCGTGTAAGCACCAGAGACCAGGGCGCTGCTGGGGATAAAGATACTGCCCCGAATTGTCTTAGGGTCAATAATCGGCACTTTGGCCTGGGTTTCCTGGGGCGACAGCAAATGTGCTTCGACACCAAAGGCTTTGCCCTTGCCCGCCAGGCGCACCAGATCCAGCCATTTTTCCTCGCCAATCGCGACATCCAAACCACCGACAGCGTGATAGGTCTTGCGATTGGGGCCATAGGGGTGC
>Ga0163153_10009148_pt1 | contig 10063 bp, 9 predicted proteins | sample OliLakLV19MP6IB1_FD_148629 | JGI IMG/M metagenome (GOLD analysis project Ga0163153, IMG submission 148629) | Freshwater microbial mat bacterial communities from Lake Vanda, McMurdo Dry Valleys, Antarctica - Oligotrophic Lake LV.19.MP6.IB-1 | ecosystem: Environmental > Aquatic > Freshwater > Lake...
GGCCCGACCCGCGCGCGATCGCCGCGACGGCGACCGCCGCCGGCAGCAAACTGCTGATCCTCACCAACCCCAACAGCCCCACCGGCCAGTGCCTCGACCTGGCAGGTCTACGCACACTGCTCGCCGGCCTGCCGCACGACTGCCGCGTCTGGATCGATGAGACCTACATCGACTTCGTTCTTGACGTGCCGACCGCCGAACCGCTCGTACGCGAGGACCCGCGCGTGATCGTCGCCAAGTCGATGTCGAAGTTCTTCGCCCTGTCGGGGCTGCGCGTCGGCTACCTCGCCGCCGACTCGGAACGGATCGCCGCGCTGGAGCCCTGGAACCCGCCATGGAGCGCTGGCCTGCTCGCCCAGGTCGCCGCGGTGCGCGCGCTGCAAAGCTACGACTGGTATCGCCAGCAGGCGAAGGCCACGCACGCACTGCGCGAGGACCTGCGGCAACGCATCGACGGACTCGCTGGCCTGCGCTGCTTTGCCAGCACGACGAACTTTCTACTTTTCGCCACGGAGCGGGTGGCCGCGGCGCAGCTGGTCGCGCGCTGCCGTGGACACGGCGTCTACCTGCGCGACTGCGCCTCGCTGAGTCCTCGGTTCGGGGCGCGGTTCGTTCGCACGGCGGTCAAGGACGCGCCGACGAACAGCAAGATCGTCGCGGCGCTCACCGCCGCGGTGCGGACCGCATGAAGCACCGCCAGGCGAACACGGCGCGGTGGCAACGACCGATCCGCCGCTGATTGCATGCGCCAGGGAGCGTGCGCGAACTCGGCTACGCGACTTGCAGGAAACGTTGTCCCCTTGGCAGCCGCCCCGACGTAGTAGGACTGCCCCCCGGATTCGGAGTCGTTCCTTTGAGCAGTCTCGCTGTCGCGGTTCTGGCTGGCCCGATGGTCAGCCCGAGCCATGGGCGCCGCCGCGCCCGGTTCTTGCTGCGCTCCGACGCGCCGCCCTCGGTCGATCGCCTCTCGGTCGAAAACGGGTTCGCCCTGCGTGCTGGAGACGCCGAGCCATGTTCTTGACCCGTCATTTCGCCTTCCTCCACGTACCACGAACCGGCGGCAACTTCGTCCTGAAGCTGCTGCAGGAGCACGCGCCCGCGGAGTGGCAGATGCAGCGCTGTGCCGACCATGCAACGGTGCGCGACATCCCGCCGAGCCACGCAGCCTTGCCGCGCCTGGCTTTCGTGCGCAATCCGTACGACTGGTACGTCTCCTGGTACCACTTCCAGCAGCGCACGCGCGATCCGTTCTTCCTCGAGATCACCGACAACGGCACGCTGCCATTCGGCGCCTCGATGCGCCGCGCGTTCCGCAGCCGCAAAGCGTTGGCCCGCGGCGAGGGTCCGTACACGCAGACCATCCGTGAGATGCTCGGCAGTGATCTAGCCGGCGTCCGCATCGGCAGGGTCGAGCGCCTGCGCGAGGACCTGCAGCGCCTGCTGTCCGAGGTAGTCGAGGTGCCGGCCAGCATGGCCGAGGCGATCCGTTCGCTGCCCCGCCAGAACACCAGCGAACACGATCACTGGAGCCGCTACTACGACGCCGAACTGAGGGAACTGATCGCCCGCAAGGACCGCACGTCCCTCTCCTTCTTCGGCTACGGCTGGGAGGAAGCGGCGCAGTGAGCTTGCCCGAATCCCCGCCGGGCAGGCGCGACGCGAACCTCTCGGCCCACGCCGCAGGTTGGCGTTCTGCGAGTTGAGGCTGACGCCGACGAGCGCCGACGCGACCGAGCCGACAAGGTCCTTCCCTCACCCGCGTCGCGGTCAGCGCACCGCCGCGAGCGCCTGTTCGACCACGGCCCGATCCTGCCGGCCGCGCAGCCCGAAGCGGATCACGCCCGAGCGGTCGATGACGTAGGTGATCGGCGTCACGTTCGACCAGCTCACCGTGTGGAACGCGTCGACGAACGCAGCGTCCGCCATCAGCACGGGCCGCGCGAAACGCTTCTGCGCCACGGTCGCGTCGGTCTCCGCGGCCGGCACGTCGAGCAGCACGTCGGTCATCACGTGCAACAGCACGACGTCCGCCGGCAACGCCGCCTCGAGGTCGCGCAGCGCGGGCGCTTCGGCGTCGCAGGCATGGCAGCGCGAGCGGAAGAAGTGCAGCACGGCGCGCTGGCCGCGCAGGTCCTGCGCCGACCAGAGGCGGCCTTGGCGATCGCGCAGCTCGAACTCCGGCAGCGGCCGTCCGACGGCGTGTTCGATCAGCCCGTCGACGTGTGAGCGGACCAATGCCATGACGAGCCACCAGGCCGCGACGAGCGCCAGCGGCACGGCGATGCCGAGCCAGGTACGGCGGCTCAGGCGTGGTCGCAAAGTTGGTTCGGCCATGTCGCGCAACTCCATTCTGCCCTGGCCTGCTGGTCGAGCCAGAACTCGTTGCCGATCAGCGCACCACTTCGACGTCGACCGAGATCTTCTGCCCGGCTTCCACGGTGAAGACCGACGATGCCGCGGCTCGTGCAGGAACGTCCTGCTGCTGGACCATGACCCAATCGCCGGTTGGCATACCGCGAATGCGGTAGCGGCCATGGCGATCGGCGAGAGCCCGCACGTCCTTGATGGGGTTCCTGGCCACGCGACCCCCAGGCCCCGGTCGCACCGGGGTGGCAGCCCGCAGCAGCAACTGCGCGCCGGCCACCGGCTTGCCCTCCGCATCGCGGACCACTCCGTCGACTTCGCCGACCGGCGGGAACGACAGACGTTCCATCGTCGCCACGCCAGCGGACAACTCGATGCGCACCGTGCCCTCCATGGCCCCCTCCCCACGCACGGTCACCAGGCAGCTGACGTTCTTGATTCAGAATCGCTTGCAGGTCTGGCCGTCGGATGCGTAGATCTCCAGCGCCGCGCCGACAATGAAGTGCTCGGGATTCGGCGGGGTCACGTCGACTCGGACCGGATCCTGGACCCGGACGGCCCCCAACGACAGGAGCGACATGCATGCAAGGGCGACAAAGCTGCAGGGGTTCATTGCCATGCTCTGTTTTGCCGCCAAGCAAGGCTCGGGCGCGCTGCAGGCTCAATCACATATCAGAATGCGACCGGCGCTGACTGGCCATCTTCGATGGTGACCTCGCGCACGTGTTCGGATCCCCCCACCGTGACTGACACTCGCCAGGAACCCACCGCCACACCGTGGAATCGCAATTCATCGACGCTTCTACTCGTGGCATAGTCGATACCGGGGCCGTTGAGCTTCAGAAGGTAGGCGCCACCGGCTCGCACTCGCCGAACGTCTATCTCCAGGGTCCCGAACTGGGGCAGTTCGAAACTCGTCGGCCCGGCGGAGGAACGTGCGTCGAATGGCTGAGTCCATTGCACTCCACATGCCGGCGCACCGCTCATGCGAACCATGAGTTGTCCAGACTTGGGGGGCAGAGCGACGTCGAAGGTCGAGAGCGCCGTGTGGGTATGCGCCATCTTGTGCCATTCGTCAACACCCTCAGATTTGAAGTGGAACTCACACTCGTCCGCCAGGGGACGACCGCCCTGCACCGATCCGACCAGGGTCGCGGTGACGCGCTCGGTCGTGCTCGGAGACAACGACACGGCAACCGACACGTGAGTCTCCGAAGGCGTGATTCGTGTACGTTGTTCGCAGCGGTCGTACCCACTGGCCAGCACGACGAGCTTGACGTCCAGCGTCGCCCAATCTCCCTCCTCACGCCAAGCCAGGAATGACTTCTCTCGCCCACCAGCGCCTTCCCTGGTCGTGCGCCAGATGCGTCCCGAGGTCTCCGTCCGCGTGCTCTCGGTCCGCATACGCAGGTCGGACACGGCTTTGCCCGTCTTGGCGTCGGTGGCCACGACCTCGAGGCATACGCGACCATGCACGACGACGCTGACGTCTCGCTCTCCCGCCCGTGCTTGCTGCGGCTGGCGAACGACCCATTCTGGGCTCCCGGTCGCGAGCCAGAACTCGCCGCCTGGCAACCCTTGCAGGCGGAAGGTGCCGTCGGCACCGGTGATCGCACTCGTTTCTACCAGCCGGTAGCCAGGCGGCGGCAACTGGTGCGCGGTCCTGGACAAGGACCACGCCGAGGCGAAGCTCGAATCGCCGAGGTTCTGATCTTGCGTGGCGATCACCACGAGATCCGCCACCGGTTGGCCATCCTCCTTCACCACGCGTCCCGACAGGTCCAGACCCTTCACGAGGCGCACCAGGATCGGCTCCCAAACGTCGGAGCCGCGTTCCCTGCGCGTGATGCCCCCCGCGGGCAGAAAGGTCTCGGCTCGCGCCGACACGAACACCTGCTCCCACTCCGAAACCACCGGCAGGGGCAACGAGAACCGCCCTTCGGCATCCGTCGTCGCCGTGCGCAGTGGGCCCGCGTCGTTCAGGGCGCGCGAGGGGTCCCAACCATCCCCTCCGTAGGTGAACACCGTCGCGCCGGGTATCCCGGCGCCCTGCTCGTCCTGAACGACACCATCGACGCGCCACTGGTCCTCAGTTGAGGTCGACACCGGGAGCACGGCCAGGGACCGGCGGAGTTCCGCTGCGGAAACGGGTTTCGCCGCCTCTGCAGGCGAGACATCGGGTTCGCCTTTGGCCGGCACATCACGCCCCCCCCCTTCGCGCGGCGGTGCGTCCGGGGTGCAACCTCGCCACAGCATGACTGCGACGATCAACAGGGCGGAGCAAACGGCCAAGAGACGACGAGAGGTCATCATGGACGTTCAGGCTATCGGCTTACCACGTGTCCGCGTACCCTCGCCAGGAATCGTGAGCATTCGCATCGGCGGAGTACCGTACGGCGTCGGCGCGCCCCTGCTCGCGGGCCTGGAATCCGATCCCGCGGTAGCGCTCGTGAAGGCGCCGCCCACCGAGCTGATCGCGCGGTTGCGCAGTGGCCAACTCGACGCGGCGCTCGTGTCGTCGATCGAAGCCATCAGCGCCCCGGGCTACACCGTCGCGGCCGGCCTCGGCATCGCCTGCAAACACGAGATCCGTTCGGTGCGCGCGTTCCGCCGGCCCGGGGTTGCGATCCGCACCGTCGGGCTCGATGAGGGCTCGGCAACCTCGGTGGCACTGCTGCGGCTGCTGCTGCGGAACGTGCATGCCGAGCACATCGCAGCCGACGTGCAGTTCGAGTCGATCGCGCCGCGCGCCGATCCCGACTCGTTGCCCCACGACCTCGTGCTGCTGATCGGCGACCACGGCCTCTGCGCGCAGCCGGGCCGCCGGGAGGTGTGGGATCTCGGCACCGAGTGGCGGACCTGGACCGGGCTGCCGTTCGTGTTCGCCTTGTGGGTGCTGCGCGCCGGCGCCGACGCCAACGCGATCCTGCCCGTTCTGCAAGCCGCCCGCGCGCGCGGCCGGCAGCTCGGTGCCGTCGACGGCACACACGGCGCGGCCCACTACGACCTCGACGAAGAAGACCTGCGCGGGCTCAGCCGCTTCTGGGCCGAGTGCCGTGCGACCGGCCTCGCCACCGCACCCGATCCGCAGTTCGTGCCGGCGATGGCCAGCAAGCCGGGCTAGACGAGCGCTGCCTTCAGCGTCTTCGCCGTGAGCAAGGCGCGCGCCCAGCGATCGAGGTCGTCATCAGTCGCAGCAGCCAGCCGCGCGATCACGGCGACCGACAGCCTGCCGAAGCGCTCCTCGAGCTGGATGCGCAGCATGCTGCTGCGACCCTCGCGTCTTCCTTCGCGTCTTCCTTCGCGCTTCCCTTCACGCTTCCCTTCACGCTTCAACTGCTCGGCAACGCTCATGTAGATCCTCTCGGTCCTGGTGTCGATCGCGTGGTACGCAGTCTTCAAGTTGCTTCGGTCGTCGCGGCTCACGATGGAGACGTAGGATACCAGCCGCCGAACGATCGCCAAGCCGCCGGGAGTTGCACCGAGGTAGCGGTAGAGCGGAGCCCACCGCCGCAGCAGCATGCTCGTCGGTCGCCGTTCGCGAACCTGCTGCAGATGCAGCAGCGGCAGCTTCGACAGTAGCCCTAGCGCACTCCGTTCGAGGCGGGCGCCGATGGCACGCAGGTCCACCAGTTCGAACGTAAAATCGGGCATGGCACCGCGCCAGCTCCGGAGCGGGCCCGGCAGGTTGATCAGGTCGCGCAGGCGGCGGGGCCCTCGAAACGGTGCCTTGCCGTGGAACAGCACGACGGGCAGCACCGCCGGCAGCGTCCTGGCGTTCGGGTACCGATCGAGCCACCGCTCGTGCAGTCGCACGACGTAGCGCGCCACCTGGAACACCGTCATCCGATCGAACGTCGACTTGTGTTCGATCAGCAGGAACAGCAGCGTCGGGCGACCAGCGACGCGCACGGTGAAGACGAGGTCGGCGCAACGATTGCGCAGGGCCTCGTCGACGAACGACCTCGATACCGGCCGCAGCGACGCCCAGTCGATGTGCCGCGTGATGCGGCGAGGCAGGAACTTGCGCAACAACTCCGCCGCGCGCGCCGGTTTGCTGAACACGTAGCGGAACAGGGCGTCGTGCGGAGTCGGCTGCACCAGTCGATGGCTGCGAACACGGGTCATGCACGCCCTGTGCACCGGACTCGCCGCCGGTTGCAGGAATCCGCACGTTTTTCGACAACGCCCGGTCCGATCCAGGCACCGCAGGGCACGGCCGTTCGTCGCAGAACCGCGCAGGAATCCGCTTCCGGCGCCCCGACCGCTGTGTATGTTCCGCCGCGCCTGGGTCGGTCAGGACCTTGGCACGAAACCGTGAGCCAACGGATCGGCGGTGGATCGTCGGGCGGCGGCAGCGCCGCGGCGACAGGGATGGAACTCACCCGCGACGCGCGGCCCTCGCTGCGCTGCGGCTGCGCACACCAGGCTTCCATCGCCAGCCCGCTGTGCGCCTTCCCCTCGATCCCCGCACCCCGATGAGCATCACCTCCGGTCAGCAAACCCTGTTCGACGCGACCAGCGACACGACGATGGCAGCCACGAAGGACAAGCCGAAGTCCCCGCGCAGCACCGTGAACGCCGAGTCGATGGCCACCCGCCAGCGCGAGATCTCGGTCAGCGAGTTCTTCACCAAGAACCGCCACCTGCTCGGCTTCGACAGTCCGCGCAAGGCGCTGCTGACGGCGGTGAAAGAAGCCGTCGACAACAGCCTCGATGCGTGCGAGGAGGCACGCATCATGCCGGACATCCGCGTGCAGATCTCGCGCATCGGCACGAGCGAGAAGCAGTTCACGATGACCGTCGAGGACAACGGTCCCGGCATCATGAAGGCGCAGGTGCCGAACGTGTTCGGCCGCCTGCTCTACGGCAGCAAGTTCCACCGCCTGCGCCAGAGCCGCGGCCAGCAGGGCATCGGCATCAGCGCCGCCGGCATGTATGGCCTGCTGACCACCGGCAACCCCGTGCGCGTGCGCAGCAAGCCCGGCAAGAAGTCGGTGCCGCTCGCCTACGAGATCCGCATCGACACGGCGAAGAACCGCCCCGACGCGACCGACAAGGTCATCGAGTGGGACAAGGAACACGGCACCGAAGTGTCGATCGACATGGAGGGCGAGTACCGCCGCGGCCAGAAGAGCGTCGAGGAGTTCTTGAAGCTGATGGCGGTGGCCAACCCGCACGTGCACCTCGTCTACACGGACCCGGATGGCGTGGTCACCGAGTACCAGCGCGCCACCAACGAGCTGCCGCAGGAAGTCGAGGAGATCAAACCGCACCCGCACGGCGTCGAACTCGGCATCCTGCTGAAGATGATCCAGGAGAGCGAGAACCGCACGACGAGCGCGTTCCTGCAGCAGGACTTCTCGCGCGTCGGCCCGACCTGCGCGAAGGAGATCTGCGAGAAGGCCGGCATCAAGCCGGAGACCAACCCGCGCCGGCTCGACACGCCGGCCGTGCAGCGGATGAAGACGGCGATCGACGCGACGAAGATCAAGGCGCCGCCGCTGTCGTGCATCGCGCCGATCGGCGAGGCACTGATCCTCGCGGGCCTGAAAAAGGAGGTCGACGCCGATTTCTACGTCGCGACTTCACGCAAGCCCGTGGTCTACCGCGGCCACCCGTTCGCGATCGAGGTCGGCATCGCCTACGGCAAGCCGGGCGACACGCTGGCGATGACCGACGCGGGCAAGATCGTCGAGGTCGCGAAGAAGAAGACCGAGAACGACGAGGTGCTGATGGGCGCCGCCGACGAGCCGATCCGCTTGATCCGGTTCGCCAACCGGGTGCCGCTCGTGTTCCAGCAGTCGGCGTGCGCGATCAGCAAGGCGGTGATCGCGACGAACTGGAAGAACTACGGCATGCAGCAGCCGCGCGGGGCGCTGCCGATCGGGCCGATGGTCGTGTTCGTGCACATCGCGTCGGTGTGGGTGCCGTTCACGAGCGAGAGCAAGGAAGCGATCGCGAGCTACGACGAGATCCTCGAAGAACTGCGGCTCGCGCTGATGGAGTCTGGCCGCAAGCTCGGGGTGTATGTGCGCAAGGGCCGCAAGCTCGCGGGCGAGTTCAAGAAGCGCAACTACATCGAGACCTACATCCCGCACATGGTCGTAGCACTCAAGGACATCCTGAAGCTCGACGAGAAGGACGCCACCAAGGCGCGCGACAACCTCACGACCGTGCTCGAGAAGTCGCGCAAGCTCTAGTGCCCGCCGAAGACCACCGCACCCCCGAGACCTCATGGCAGCCAAGAAGTTCGTCCCGAAGGTACAGCCGAAGAAGAAGGACCGCGGGCCCCTGTCCGACCTCGACAAGGTGACGCTGCGCGAGATCAAGAACTGCGCGGTGCACGTGCACGAGAAGATCTGCAAACAGGACAAGCCCGAGCTGAAGTTCCCCGACCGCTCGCTGAAGAACGCGCGCTACGACAAGAAGGACGGCTACTTCGTCATGGGCCGTTCGCGCATCGAACGCACGCTGTCGGTCAACACGGTGAAGTCGTTCGCGCAGACGCTGAAGATGATGGCGCTGTCCAAGCAGCTCGTCGACGAGGACGACTTCGCGACCAAGCGAGAGGCGTACTACGTGTCGAAGAACTGGGAGGAGGCGAAGTTCGACGAACAGCCCGAGTCGGACGCGACGATGGACGACATCGAAGCCATGTTCTCGCTCGAGGGTGTGTTGCGCGAACACCTGCGCTTCCGCGCCGACGAACACGGCGGCAAGGTCGCGGGCCAGATGATCGTGCTCGACCGCGACCGCGAGTCGGGCCGGCCGTTGCGCATCGATTGCACGGGGTTCGGCTCGGGCGCCTACTCGATCCCCTCTTCGGTCGAGCATCTCGGCTTCGAGACCAAGGCCAAGTTCGTGCTGGCCATCGAGACGCTGGGCATGTTCGAACGGCTCTCGCAGCACAACTACTGGAAGACCGCGAACTGCATCCTGATCGGCACCCAAGGCGTGCCGACGCGCGCCACGCGCCGCTTCGTGCGCAAGCTGTCCGACTCGCACAAGCTGCCCGTCTACGCGTTCAACGACTGCGATCCCTACGCCTTCAGCAACATCTACCGCACGCTCAAGGTCGGCTCGGGCAATGCCGTGCACTTGAACCAGTTCTTTTGCGTGCCGACCGCGCGCTTCCTCGGCGTCAGCCCGCAGGACATCGTCGACTACGACCTGCCGACCCACGGTTTGAAGGACGTCGACATCAAACGCGCGCAGGACATGCTGAAGAACGACCCGTTCTTCCAGGCGCACAAGGAGTGGCAGAAGGCGATCGAGATGATGCTGAAGTCGGGCCAGCGCGCCGAACAGCAGGCGCTCGCCAAGCACGGGCTCAACTTCGTCCTCGACGAGTACCTGCCGCAGAAGCTGAAGGAAGCGAGCAAGTTCCTGCCGTGAGGTGAGCGGTGATCCTGCCCGTCAGCGCCTTGCCGTCAGTGTGCCTCCTCTTCGCCGTAGCCTGCGCGGCTCCGGATGCTTTCGATACTGCGAGCCGCGAAGGCGACGCGATGGACGTTTACGAAGCCGTGTTCCGCTTCCAGCTCGGCGAGCCGACGGAGCCCACGGGAGATCGGCGCGACTACTGCTTCTTGTCGCTACCCGACCGACAGGATCCGCCTGCCGGATTCCTGGCACGTTTTGGCGATGACAGCGTCCTGGTCGCGCCATCGTCGTTGGCAACGATCGTCGGTCACGGCAT
>Ga0163153_10009157_pt1 | contig 10057 bp, 16 predicted proteins | sample OliLakLV19MP6IB1_FD_148629 | JGI IMG/M metagenome (GOLD analysis project Ga0163153, IMG submission 148629) | Freshwater microbial mat bacterial communities from Lake Vanda, McMurdo Dry Valleys, Antarctica - Oligotrophic Lake LV.19.MP6.IB-1 | ecosystem: Environmental > Aquatic > Freshwater >...
CGGTGTGCAAGGCGGTCATCGTCCGCACCGCCTTCCCGATCGCCCGCGATGACGGCAGCTACGTCAAGTTCGATTCGAACGCGGTCGTCCTGATCGACAAGGACGGCAACCCGGTCGGCTCGCGCATCTTCGGGCCGGTGGCCCGTGAGCTGCGCGGCCGCAACTACATGAAGATCGTCTCGCTCGCCCCCGAAGTGGTCTGAGAAGGAAAGCCGTCATGCCGAGCAAGGTCAAGCTTCCGAAGCCCCCCATGTCCAAGTCCCATGTCCGGGTCGGCGATCGCATCGTCGTGCTCAGCGGCAAGACCAAGGGCAAGCAGGGCACCGTGATCCGCGTCTTCCCCGCCGACCAGCGCGCGCTGGTCGATGGCGAAGCGGCGATCCACGACACCAAGCACGTCAAGGCCAACCCCCAGGCCAACATCGCCGGCGGCCGCGAGCAGAAGCTGCGCCCGCTGCACCTCAGCAAGCTGGCGCTGGTCGACCCGACCACCGGCAAGGCGACCCGCGTCCGACATGAGAAGGACGCCCAGGGCAACACCGTCCGCGTGAGCAAGAAGAGCGGCCACAAATTCGCCGTCTCGACCAAGGCCTGAAAGCACAGCCATGAGCACCTCCACCCTTCAGAAGTCGACCAAGCAGCTCTACCAGGAAGCCGTTGCCGAGCTGTGCAAGACGCACGGCATCGCCAACCGCCTGGCTGCCCCGCGCATCGACAAGGTCGCCCTCAACATGGGTGTCGGCCGGGCGATCGCCGACGGTCAGATCCTCAATGTCGTCAGCGAGCACCTCACCCTGGTCGCTGGCCAGCGCGCGACGGTGACCAAGGCCAAGAAGGCGGTTGCCAACTTCCGCTCGCGCATCGGCGTCAAGATCGGCGCTCGCGTCACCCTGCGCGGCGAGCGGATGTGGTCGTTCCTCGACCGCCTGATCAATCTTGCCGTGCCCCGCATCAAGGACTTCCGCGGCCTGTCCGTGAAGGGCTTCGACAAGGACGGCAACTACAACATGGGACTGCGCGAGCAGGCGCTCTTCCATGAGGTCACGCTCGACAAGCTCGAGCATAACCAGGGCCTCAACATCACGATCTGCATCCGCAACAGCACCCCGCAGCTCAGCCACGAGTTGCTCAAGCTGATCAACGTGCCCTTCCGCGATCCCGCGGCCGGCAAGTAAGCGAGGACCCAGCCATGGCCAAGAAGTCCAAAGTCGCCCGCAACGCCCAGCGCAAGCAGATGTGCACCAAGCACAAGGCCCAGCGCGAAGCCCTCCGTGCCCGCAGCAAGGATCTCTCGCTCGCCCTCGAAGAGCGCATGGAAGCCCGCGCCGCGCTGCATCTGCTTCCCGCTAATTCCTCCCCGACCCGCATCCGCAACCGCTGCTCGGTGACCGGCCGTTCGCGTGGCAACATCCGCAAGTTCGGCATCTGCCGCCACCTGCTCCGCCGCCTCGCCCACGCCGGCCATCTTCCCGGTTGCACCAAGTCCAGCTGGTGAGCTGGACCCACGACGGCACGACCCCCAGGACGCGATCATGAGCTGCTCCGACCCCATCGCTGACATGCTGACCATCATCCGCAATGGCCTTTTGGCCAACAAGCGGACGGTTGCCATCATCCATTCCATGATCAAGACTGGCATCGCCCAGGTGCTCAAGGACGAGGGCTTCATCGAACGTTTCGATGTCCTCGACACCAAGCCGGCGAAGACCATCCAGGTCACGCTGAAGTACGGCGCCCACGGCGAGCGCGTGATCCATGAGATCAAGCGCGTGTCGACCCCGGGTTGCCGGGTGTACGTCCGCCGCAGTCAGATCCGCCCGATCATTCGCGGGCTCGGCATCTCGATCCTATCGACCTCGCGCGGGGTCCTCTCCGACCGCGCCTGCAAGAAGCAGAATCTCGGTGGCGAGATCATCTGCGAAGTGAAGTAAGTGAGGGCGGGTCCGCCCGCCACCGCCGTCCCGTCCTCGTCCAGCGTCTGTTAGGAACCATGTATGTCGCGTATCGGTAAAGCCCCGGTTGATCTGCCCAACGGCGTCGAGGCCAAGCTCGACGGCTCGAAGCTGTCCTGCAAGGGGCCGCTCGGCACCATCACCATCACCCTGTTCGAAGGCCTCAGCGCCAAGCTCGAGCCGGGCAAGGTGACGATCGACCGCTCGGCTGACACCAAGGAGCTGCGCGCGATGCACGGCACCACCCGGGCGACCGTCGCCAACGCCGTCGAAGGCGTCACCAAGGGCTACCGCAAGTCGCTCGAAGTGGTCGGCGTCGGCTACAAGGCCGTGCTCAAGGGCAAGCTGGTCGCACTCAACGTCGGCTTCGCCAATATCATCGAGGTCGCGATCCCCGACGGTGTGAAGGTCGAGATCCCCGACACCAACCACATGCACGTGTCCGGCATCGATAAGTACCTGGTCGGCCAGGTCGCCGCCAACCTGCGCGCCGCGCGCAAGCCCGAGCCCTACAAGGGCAAGGGCGTGCGCTACATGGACGAGGTCGTCCGCCGCAAGTCGGGCAAGGCCGCGGCCGGCGCGACCAAGAAGTAACCCAGAGAGATCGAGGACCAGGCCATGGACAAGAATACCCAGAAGTGGGATGCGATCGCCTCGAAGAAGGCGCGCATCCGCAAGACCATCGAAGGCAGCAGCGAGCGGCCCCGCCTCTCGGTCTACCGCAGCGAAGCGCACATCTACGGCCAGATCATCGACGACATCAGCGGCAAGACCCTGTTCTCGGCGAGCACGGTGGCCAAGGATCTGCGCGACCAGGTCAAGGAGCTCAAGCCCATCGCCGCCGCCAAGGCGGTTGGCGAGGCCTTGGCCGACAAGGCCCTCAAGGGTGGCCTGACCCAGGTCGTCTTCGACCGCAACGGCCGCCGCTACGGCGGGCGCCTGCAGGCCTTCGCCGACGGAGCCCGTTCCAAGGGCTTGCAATTCTAGCGCCCCGCCTATCTTTTTCGGCCCCCGTGTAAACGGCGGCTTCCCGACGAACTGACCATAGGACTGACCACGACATGGCTAAGCAACGCGGCGCCCCAGGCGGCGGCAAAAATCAGGCGCCAGGCCCCGGCGGCACCCCCGATGGCGCCCCCGGCCGCGATCGTCGCGACCGCCGCAGCGGTCCGCCCCAGCGCGAGTCGCGCTCCAAGCTCTACGGCGAGGAGGTCGTCAAGATCAACCGCTGCGCCAAGGTCGTGAAGGGTGGCAAGCGCTTCAGCTTCGCCGCGTTCGTCGTCCTCGGTGATGGCAAGGCCAAGGTCGGCTTCGGCAAGGGCAAGGCCAAGGAAGTCAGCCTGTCGATCGACAAGGCCGTGCGCGACGGCGAGAAGAACGTCCGCCCCTTCCCGATCGTTGAAGGCACCATCCCGCACGAGGTCGAGGGCCGCTTCGGCGCGTCCAAGGTCCGTCTGATGCCCGCCGCGCCCGGTACCGGCGTCATCGCCGGCAAGTCGGTGCGCGCGGTCCTCGAAAAGGCCGGCGTGCACAACATCCTGACCAAGGCCTACGGCAACCACAACCCGGTCAATCTCATCCGCGCGACCATCGACGCCCTGTCGAAGCTGCGCACGCGTGAGCAGTACCGCGAGCTGCGTGGAGTCGAACTGTGAGCCTGCAAAAGATCCTGACCACCGACACCAATCGCCAGCAGCGCCGCCGCGTCGGTCGCGGCATCGGCTCGGGCCTCGGCAAGACCTGCGGCCGTGGTATGAAGGGCGAAGGCTCGCGTAGCGGCGGCAAGAACCGTGGTCCGATGTTCGAAGGCGGCCAGAAGCCGTTCTGGATGCGTCTGCCCAAGCGCGGCTTCTCGAACTTCGCCACCAAGGTCGTCTACGTCCCGGTCAAGCTCGACATCGCCTTGGCCCGCGTCAGCGGCACTGAGCTGACCAATGACGCCATCGTCGCCGCTGGGCTGATCCCCAAGGGCACGCTCGCCAAGCTGACCGGCGGCAAGGACATCAAGGCGGATCGCAAGATCACCGCTAGCGTCCGGGCCACGGCCTCGGCCAAGGCCGCTATCGAAGCGGCCGGCGGAAAGGTCGCCGAGTAACGTGGCCGAACGGGACCTCAGCTCGAGCCCGGCCCGTGAACTGGTCCGTCGGTTCCTGATCACGTTCCTTCTCGGGATCGTGGTCTACCGTCTTGGCGTCTTCGTGCCGATTCCCGGGGTCGAGTTCCAGGCCCTGCGGCGCATCGTCAATCCTGAGGGCGCCGGCCAGGACTCGCCGCTGGGTGCCATCCTCCGCTACGCTGACATGTTCAACGGCGGCGCCATCGCCAACGCCTCGGTCTTCGGACTGGGGATCATGCCTTACATCAGCGCCAGCATCATCATGCAACTGCTGACATTCAGTTTTCCGACGCTCAAGCAGCTCCAGAAGGAGGGCGAAGGCGGCCGCCGCAAGCTGAACCAGTATACCCGCTATGCGACCTTGCTGATCTGCACCGTCCAGGCGGCGTTGGCCGCCGTCGCGCTCTATAATTTCCAGAAGGACGGCTTGCGCCTGGTTTCTGGCGATTATACCAAGATGGGTTTCGTCCTGCAGAGTACGCTCATGATCACCACCGGATCGATGGTACTGCTCTGGTTGGCCGAGCAGATCACCAAGTTCGGCATCGGGAATGGCGTCTCGATCATCATCATGATTGGCATCCTCGCCTCGATCCCTGGCTCGTTCTCAGGCTTCGATGGCGACCTCCCGGCCTACCTGATGATTGCCATCGTCTCGATCGCCATCATCGCTGCGATCGTCTTCATGGTCCAGGCGGTGCGGAAGATCAACCTTGAGCAGCAGCGCCGCATCCAGGGTAACAAGGTCTACGGCGGCGCCTCGACGGTGCTTCCGCTCAAGCTCAACCAGGCCAACGTGGTTCCGGTCATCTTTGCCTCGCCGGTCATGTATGTGCTGGCCTATCTCGCCGCCCAGCCCTTCCTGCAGTTGACTCCGCTGCTCGGCGCGTCGACGCCCGGCTACCGTTACGCCTTCGCCGGGCTCATCATCGCCTTCACCTACTTCTACATCTCGATCACCTTCGACCTCAACGAGCTGTCGAATCACTTCAAGCAGTCCGGCTTCTTCGTCCGCGGCATCAAGCCGGGCAAGAAGACCGTCGACTTCCTCGCCTTCCATCTCAAGCGCATCACTTTCGTCGGTGCGATCTTCCTCGCCGCCATCGCCATCGTCCCCGATATGATCGGCGAGCGCCTCGGCGGCCCTGGTGCGCGGGCGCTGATGGGCGGTACCGGCCTCTTGATCGTCGTCGGCGTCGCCCTCGATGTCATGCAGAAGGTGGCCTCACATTTCCTCGCCCATCAGTATCGCGGCCTTGGCGGAGACGACCCCGGTACGGGCGCCTCGCTGGCTGGCGGCAAGAAAGCTCCGAAGCGGTTCTGATCCCATGCCCAAAGAAGACAACATCCGGCTCGAGGCGAGGGTGAGGGAAAGCCTTCCCAACGCGCGCTTCAAGGTCGTGCTCGCCAACGGGCACGAGATCCTTGCCCACATCTCGGGCAAGATCCGTCAGAACTACATCCGCATCCTGCCCGGCGACAAGGTCACGATCGAGATGTCTCCGTACGACCTCACCCGCGGCCGCATCGTCTACCGCGAAGCCTGATCCACCCGAATTGCACGAGTACTCACATGAAGGTCCAATCGTCCGTCCGTCGCCGCTGCGAGAACTGCAAGATCGTCCGTCGCAAGGGCAAGGTCCGCATCATCTGCTCCGACCCCAATCACAAGCAGCGCCAGGGCTGAGCGACCGCTCTCTCGCGTAAGGAAATCAATCATGCCCCGTATCCTCGGCGTCGACATCCCGAACAATAAGAAGGTCCCGTACTCGCTTGCTGCGTTGTACGGCATCGGTCTGCATCTCGCGAAGGCGATCTGCGAAAAGACCGGGGTCGACCAGGAGAAGCGCGCTTACCAGCTCTCGGAAGAGGAACTGGGTAAGCTCTCCGCCTACATCGAGGCCAACTACGTGATCGAGGGCAACCTCCGTCGCGAGATCCAGGCCAACGTCGCCCGCTTCAAGGAGATCGGCTGCTACCGTGGCTTCCGCCATGCGCGCAACCTGCCCTGCCGCGGCCAGCGCACCCGTACCAACTCGCGCACCCGCAAGGGCCGCAAGAAGACGGTCGCCAACAAGAAGATCCTCCGCAAGTGAGATGGGGGCCCGGTAGGGCCCCATCCACGCACGCCCCCCGACCCCTGGAAGAGACGACATGGCTTACGCAAAAAAGAAGATCAAGAAGACGCTGCGCAACGGCGTCGTCCACATCAACTCGACGTTCAACAACACGATCATCACCGTGACCGACGCCAATGGCGAAGTCGCGTGCTGGGAGTCGTCGGGGTCGGTCGGCTACAAGGGCAGCCGCAAGAGCACGCCCTTTGCCGCGCAGCTTGCCATGGAGCGCGCCAGCGAGAAGGCTGTCAAGCTGGGCCTCAAAGAGGCCGAGGTCCTGGTCCGTGGGCCAGGCGCCGGGCGCGAGAGCGCGATCCGTGCGCTGGTCAGCTCGGGCATCACCGTCAAAGCGATCACCGATGTGACCCCGCTGCCGCACAACGGCTGCCGCCCGCGCAAGAAGCGGCGCGTCTAACTTGTCATGGGGGGCACCGCCCCCCATGGAACGCGCCTTCGGCGCTGCCCCCCGGGAACCCGAGGGCAAGACAGAGGGTTGGCTTTTTCTTTTTCTGACGTTTTTAACTGCCTTCCGGAGATCAGATCATGCGTATTCGCTGGCGCGGCTTCGAACTCCCCACCCGTGTCGACAAGACTGACGGGTCGGGCCTGGCCAATTACGCCAAGTTCCACGCTGAACCCTTCGAACGCGGCTTCGCCACGACGATCGGCAACAGCCTGCGTCGCGTGCTGCTGAGCTCGATCCAGGGCGCCGCCGTGCGTTCGATCCGCATCCAGGGCGCGAACAACGAGTTCACCTCGCTCGACGGTGTGATGGAGGACGTCACCCAGATCGTTCTCAACATCAAGCGCCTGCGCCTGCGCCTGCACAGCGACGAGAGCGTCGTCATTCGTCTTGAGAAGAATGCCGCCGGCGCCGTGGTCGCTGGCGACATCACCCCGCACCAGGACGTCGAGATCATCAACCCCGACCTGGTCATCGCCAATCTCACCAAGGACGTCCGCTTCGTCCTTGAGATGGATGTCGGCGCTGGTCGCGGCTTCGTGCCCGCCGAAGCCCAGAAGATCGATGGCTCGCCGGTCGGCACCATCGCCGTGGACTCGATCTACAGCCCGGTGCAGCGCGTCGCCTTCAACATCAACTCGACCCGTCTCGGCAAGCGCACCGACTACGAGTCGCTTGACCTTGAGATCTGGACCGACGGTTCGATCACTCCCGAGCTGGCCCTGGTCGAGGCCACCAACATCCTGCGCAAGCACCTCAACCCGTTCGTGAAGTACTTCGAGCTCGGCCGCGATCTCGAGGTCAGCGGCGGCAGCGATCTGGTCATCGAGGGCGACAGCGAGCGCACCTCGCTGCTCTCGAAGCAGATCACCGCGCTCGACCTCTCGGTCCGCACCGAGAACGCCCTGCGCGCGGCCAACATCAAGCTCATCGGCGACCTGGTGGTCATGGACGAGTCCGAGGTCGCGGCGATCCGCAACTTGGGCAAGATCGCGACCAAGGAACTGAAGAAGAAGCTGGCCGACCGTGGCCTCTCCTTCGGCATGCGCCTGACCCAGAAGGTCTGAAGATCGACGTTGCCAGCAGGTGGTTTCCGGTCAGCCGGAACCCTCGGCTGGCCGGAATACTGGCAACTGCCCCTTAGGAACTGAACCATGCGTCACCTCGTCGCCAATCGCAAGCTCGGCCGTACCTCGGCCCACCGCCTCGCCATGCTGCGCAATCTCGTCTCCTCGCTCATCGAGCATGGTCGCGTGACCACCAGCCTGCCCAAGGCCAAGGAGGCCCGGCGCTTCGCCGAGCATTGCATCACTCTGGCGAAGAAGGCCAACGCCTCCTCCGATCCGGCGAAGAAGCTGCACTACAGCCGCCTCGCCATGCAAGAGCTCCACGACCTCAAAGCGGTCAAGAAGCTCGTCGCTGAAGTGGGCCCGAAGTACAAGGACCGCGTCGGCGGCTATACCCGCATCATGAAGGCCGGCTTCCGCCTGGGCGACCGTTCGCCCATCGCGATCTTCGAACTCGTCTGAGCCGCGGCGGCGCTGCCGCCCTGCTTGTTCTGTCCGCGAGCCCGCCTCATCCGAGGCGGGCTCGTGCGTTGTCACGGGTGGCGGATCGGGCCATCTGCTGCTGCCGTAGGCAGGATGTGGCCACGAACTGCTGCGCTGCTCGGCGAAATCCGCTACAATGCGCGGGGCGAGCACCCTTGCCGCACACCCGCGACCGCTACACTGCACGACCCCTCGCTCACCCCGTATCGGAGCCGTCATGGCCCTCATCCCCCTTCGTCCGCTCCTCGATCACGCCGCCGCCAACAACTACGGCGTGTGCGCGCTCAACGTCAACAACATGGAGCAGATCCAGTCGATCATGGAGGCTGCCCGCGCCACCAAGTCGCCGGTGATCATCCAGGCCTCGCGCGGCGCCCGGAAGTACACCAACGACATCTTCCTCGCCAAGCTGATGGAAGCCGCCGTCCAGCTGTACCCCGAGATCCCGGTGGTCATGCATCAGGACCACGGCAACGCGCCCGATACCTGCATCAGCGCGATCAAGTTCGGCTTCACCTCGGTGATGATGGACGGCTCGCTTGAGGACGACGCCAAGAGCCCGGCCAGCTACGAGTACAACGTCGCCGTGACTCGTGAGGTCGTGAACATCGCCCACGCCTTCGGCGTCTCGGTCGAAGGCGAACTCGGCGTGCTCGGCTCGCTTGAGCACGGCATGGGCGAGAAGGAAGACGGCCACGGCGCCGAGGGCAAGCTGACCCTCGACCAGTTGCTCACCGATCCGGACCAGGCCGTCGACTTCGTCAAGCGCACCGGCATCGACGCCCTCGCGGTGGCGATGGGCACCAGCCATGGCGCCTACAAGTTCTCGAAGAAGCCGACCGGTGAAGTCCTCGCCATGAAGCGCATTGAAGAGATCCACGCCAAGATCCCCAATTGCCACCTCGTCATGCACGGCTCGTCGTCGGTGCCGCAGAACCTGCTCACCGAGATCAACAAGTACGGCGGCAAGATGAAGGAGACCTACGGCGTGCCCGTCGAAGAGATCCAGCGCGGCATCCGCGCCGGCGTGCGCAAGATCAACGTCGACACCGACAACCGCCTCGCCATCACCGCCGCCATCCGCAAGTTCATGATGGAGAAGCCGGCCGAGTTCGATCCGCGCGGCTACCTGACCCCGGCCCGCGCCGCGATGCAGGTCATCTGCGAAGAGCGCATGCGCCAGTTTGGCCAGGCCGGCAATGCCCCGGGCGTCCCCACCGTCAGCCTCGAGCAGATGGCCAAGGACTACGCCGCCGGCAAGTACGGCGAGCCCGCCAAACCCGACAACGCCTGGGCCAAGCACAAGGGCAAGGGCAGCGGCGTCAGCGCGATGGCGCACTGAACGGCATGGGACAGCGGGGCGCTGAGCCCCGCTGGTCGATGATGACGCACGACACCCGCGGTTCTGGCCGCGGGTGTCGTTGTTGTGTGCCGGGCAGGATCTGCAGCAGAAGCTGCGAGTCCGATTCAGTCAGCCGCGACGCGAACGTCGGGTACTTTAGGCGCTGGCCGTGGCCAGGCCGCTGGCGCGCAGCGACAGCGCATGGTCGATCGCCAATCCGCTGGGAATGCCGAGCGGGTCGCCGAGGTGGATGGCGAGCGACGCGACCAGGACGGCCGCGCGATCACCTTCGCCGGCGAAACCGGTGCGCACCGCGCCAAGCAGGCGGTCGGCGTGGGCGAGCACGAACTGAACCGGCTCGTCGATGAGATCCATCAGGCCTGGGGCGGTAAGCAGCTCGTACCATGGCCAGGGCAGGCTCTGCGCGCGCTGCTCGGCCGTGAGCGCGGCGCTGGCGCGGATCCCATCAGCGAAGGTCTGAGAACGCGGGTCGGCCAGCGCGGCGGCCTGGCCGAGC
>Ga0163153_10009158_pt1 | contig 10056 bp, 7 predicted proteins | sample OliLakLV19MP6IB1_FD_148629 | JGI IMG/M metagenome (GOLD analysis project Ga0163153, IMG submission 148629) | Freshwater microbial mat bacterial communities from Lake Vanda, McMurdo Dry Valleys, Antarctica - Oligotrophic Lake LV.19.MP6.IB-1 | ecosystem: Environmental > Aquatic > Freshwater > Lake...
TCTAGCCCGATTTACATTACGGCGGCGGGTTCATCCGGGCGACGCAAGTTGCCCGCATAGCCGCGGCAGCCGGCCTCGAGGTGGTGCCGCACATGTCGGGCGGCGGCCTGGGCTACGTCGAAGTGGTTCACTTCGCCTCGTTCACGCCGAACATCGGCCCGTTCATGGAGTTCAAAGGGAGCACCTCGATCCCGGTCGTCTGTGAAACTTCGGACTTGAAATGCCGTGACGGCATCGTCCGCTGCCCGACCGGCACGGGTTTCGGCGTGACGATCGACCCGGAGTTCGTCCGCGCCGCCAAGGTCGTGAAATAACCGGCTTTAACCTCCAATAAATGGAGTCCCCATGATTCGCGCGTTTCGAGCCTTGGGCGTCGTTCTGGCGGTTTTCAATGGCGCGGCGGCGGAAGAGCCGTCGTCTCCCTATCTCACGAGCCGAAAGCCGCTCACCATTCTCAGCGGCAACGACGGGTTGATGCACGCAAAGGCCGCGCCCGGCGCCGACAGGGTCACGCCCGATTCGATCACCGTCGTTCACTTGGGGCCGGATCATCCGCCGATCGTCAAGACCGTCTACGGGACGGTGCCGAACACCATCTCCGGCGCTCCCTACATGGCCATGACCGGCGACGGCCGCTACGGGTTCGTTACTTCGCGGAAACTTCCGCACGAGCCGAACGTTCCTGAGATCGTGAGCGCCATCGACCTCGCGTCGCCCGAACTGACGGTCGTCGACACGGCCGAGTTGACGAACCCGAAAATGGCCGCCATGCATCCCGACGGCAAGCGACTGCTCGTGCCGTACGATACGGGCGTGCGGGTGTTCGAAATGCGCGACGGCAAACTGCACGTGGTGAAAGACAACCCGACCGAAGTCCGCTTGTACGGCATGGCCGTGAGTCCGAAGGGGGACCGGATCGCCGGCAACGGCAAACTGCCCGACGGCCAACTTTCCGTGTTCGTTTTCGATTACGCCGACGGTGCGATCGGCAAGCACAAGGAGGTCAAAATCGCCGCAGGCCTCCCCGGCTGGGACGGCCCTTACGCCGTTCGCTTCGCACACGATGGCCGCCGCTTGCTGATTCCCAACGGCGGACATGTCGGCAGCAAGGGGACGCTGAGCGGCATCTACATTGCCGAGGTCGACGGAGAGACGCCGACCGTCACGGAGATCGTGCCGCAAGTCGCCGACGGAATCGAAGGGGTCGCCGTTCATCCCGGCGGCAAGCTGGCGGTATTCAGTTGCCTGGAAGAGTCGCCCCGAACGGTACAGCCCTCGTATAGCCACCTGGCGGTCGTCGACCTTGATTCGAAGCCGGCTCGATTGCTCTATCACCTCGACGTCGACAGCATTCCCGAGGGGATGGAGTTTTCGCCCGACGGCACGCAGCTGTTCGTCGGCCTGACCTACGCCCATCGGATCGTCACGTTCGACGTCGACGGTTTTCATCTGCGACGGAGCCCCTACGTGATCCGCACGGGGCACGGGCCGGTATCGATGGCGATCGGTCCGCGATTCCAAGAATGAAGCGATACCGGTACGTCCTTCAACCCATTTCAATCGGTTAACGCACCATGACACGCCCCCTTGCCGTCGTCGTGTTTCTCGCATTCTTGCCCGGGTCATCGTTCGTGCTGCGCGCGGCCGAACCGGCGACTCCCGAATTCACCATTCAACTCGACACGGTCCGCTCCGGTTTCGACGGCAAGACCTGCTGGGTGGCGCCGCGTGCCGCGGCCATACCGCCCTCGAAGGCCGGCGGGACGCCGACCATCGTGATCACCATGCAGGAATTGCTCCTGGTCGGCAGCGACGTTTTTTACGGCGTCAACGACATGCACAGCACCGATCTGGGCCGCACTTGGACCGGTCCGACGGCCTATCCCCAACTTCGCCGGCGCTCAGAGCCGAGCGGTGCGGAAATTGTCATGGGCGACTTTACGCCGAAGTGGCACGCCAAGTCCGGCAAGGTGCTCGGCATCGGCACGTCGGTCCGCTATCAGAAGAGCGCCGCCGGAATCGACAAGAAAATCAGCCAGAACGAATCCCCGGCGCGGGCCGCCTACGCGGCGTACGATCCGCAGGCAAGCACCTGGTCGGCCTGGGACCTGCTCGTCATGCCCGACGATCCGAAGTTCTTCTATGCCACGGTCGGTTCAAGCCAACGGGTCGACTTGCCCGACGGCGACATCCTCATGCCGATCCACTTCAAGACGGCCGGCGAAAGCCCGTACCACACGACCGTGGCGCGCTGCCGTTTCGACGGCCAGAAGCTTACCTACGTCGAGCACGGCACCGAACTTTCACGCCCGGCCGAACCCGGCGTGACATACAAGGAACCCGGCGGCCGCCAGACAGGCGTTTTCGAACCGTCGCTGACGCTTTTTCAGGGCAAGTACTATCTCACGATGCGGAACGACCGGGCCGCCTACGTCGCCATGTCGGACGACGGTCTCCACTACGGCCCGGTCCGCCGCTGGCGATTCGACGACGGCACCGATCTGGGGAGCCGCAACACGCAGCAGCACTGGGTGACGCACTCGGACGGTCTGTTTCTGGTCTACACGCGGGTCGGCGCGAACAACGACCACGTGTTCCGCAACCGGGCGCCGATTTTCATCGCCCGCGTCGATCCGGAAAAGCTGGTGGTTCTCCGTAAGACCGAGCAGATTCTCGTTCCCGAGCGGGGCGCCGGTTTAGGGAACGCTTTCGGGGTCTGCGAGGTGAGTGAACAGGAGACTTGGGTGACGACGGCCGAGTGGATGCAAGGCCCCAAGGGAATCCTGTTGCCCGGCAACCAGTACGGGTCCGACAACAGCGTCTTCGCGGCACGCATCCTCTGGAAAACCCCGAATCGCAGTGTAGCTTCACCTGATTGAGGTCGGGGGATCGCATTCATGACATCGCGACTCCTCGCCGGGTTGTGGATCGCCTTCTTGGCATGCAGTGCGCATGGCTCATGTTTTTCCGCCGACGATATTCCCGACGGACGGAGGGAGCCGAACTCCACAGTTGAGCCGGGCTTCGCCGTGGATTGGCCGTTCGTTCGCGGTCCGAACTATGACGGCTGCTCTCGCGAAACCGACCTCGTCGATTCGTTCCCGCCCGAAGGACCCCGCGTCTTGTGGACCCGTCCGCTCGGGGTGGGCTATTCAGGCTTTACGACCTACGGCGACCGTCTGTTTACTCAGTACCAGACGCTAAGCGGGCAATACGTCCTCTGCTTGAACGCGGCCACGGGCGAGACTCTTTGGGAACACCGTTACGGATTCCCCTACGAAGCCGCGGGGCTTTATCCGGGGCCGCGAGCAACGCCGACGATCGAGTCCGATCGAGTTTACTTCGCCGCGCCGAACGGACTCGTCGGTTGCCTCGAAATTTCGACCGGTCGCCCGCTTTGGTCGCTAAACATTTTCGACGAATTCGGCGTCGCTCCGGTTGAGTTCGGCTATTCCTGTTCGCCGGTCGTCGTTGTGGGCAAGGTGCTGCTGCCGGTCGGAAAGCCCAATGCTTCGGTCGTGGCGCTGGATGCCTCCACGGGCCGTGTCGTCTGGCGTGCCGGCGACGATTCGATCAGTCATGTCCCGGTCCTGCCCATCCGTTGGCGGGGCCGCAGCTTGGCCCTGTGCTACCTGCGGAACGTGATTTCCGCTTTCGACATCGAATCCGGCGCCCTCGCATTTCGTTTCCCACGGTCAGGCGGCTACGACGAGCACGCTGCATGGCCCATTTATCGAGAACCCTACCTTTGGATCACCGGACCGTTTCGCGGTGGTTGCGAACTGATGGAACTCACCGCGGACAATCCCGGGTATCGCACCGTTTGGCGGAGCAAATTGATGTCGAACGACGTTTGTTCAAGCGTGCTCGTCGACGGATATCTGTACGGCTTCGACATCCGCGACCAACAAACCAAATTGCATCGTCCTTCGCGCGGACAGGTTCGCTGTCTCGAGTTTCTTACAGGGGTCGAGCGTTGGGCCGACGGTTCGGAATCGCGCGCGGCCGACACAAATGACGCACCGCAGGCCTCTCGGGGAACATCAGGCACGACGACGTCGATCGGACATGCAAGTGTCATCTATGCCGACGGCAAGCTCATCTTCTTCAACGACCGGGGAGAGCTGATTCTGGCGAGAGCATCTCCCTCGGCCTACGCAGAACTCGGGCGTGTCCAAGTGCTGGGCGGTGAACTCTGCTGGACCCCTCCGACCCTCTCGCATGGCCGCGTGTTTGTACGGAACCATTCCCGCGCCGCGTGTTTGGTCCTCAGCCGAACCGGATCGCAACTCGAGGGTGGCGCTCGGCTCACCGTGGCCGATATACCCCAATCGACCTATCACGACTGGGCCTCGCTATTGCTCCCCGTCGAACGCGAGTTCGCGATGGACCTACCTGCCGATCGAGAATTGTGGCGGTCGTACCTCGTCTGCCTGGCCGGATTGTTCGCCGCCTCGGCGTTGGCGTTCATCGGCCATTGGGCCGTATCGCGAATCGACTCTGTATGGCGAAACGACACTGTGCGGCGAATCTCGCCTGTCGACCTACTCAACGGGCGGAATACTCTGCGCACGGGGCTGATGCTTGTCTTCGGCATCTGCGGCACGACGGTCCTGAGCGGTTACTCGCAGCAGTTCGTCTTCACGTGGCCGCTGAGTTTGTTCGGGCTATTTCATGTCGTAGTTCGTCAGGCGAGTTCCCGATCGGAAGTTTTTCGAGCGAACCGACCGAATCGCCTACGCGCCCGCATCTCTTTGTTCGTCTTTCTGATTGCGTGCTTGGGCTATTATCTCCTTTGCCGCCGTTTGAGTTTGGCCTTCGAGTGGGTCTTCCTGGCAGGCTTTCTCGGCGCAGCGCCAATCCTCATCTGGGAGCGCCATGCGTTAGCACACACGCCGATGGCCTGCCCTGAGCCCGTCGAATGGGCCCGCCCTGAGCCTGTCAAATGGGCCTACATCAAGCAAACGCTACAATTGGCGGCGGCATTCTCGGCGTACTACCTGGCATCCGTGGCGCTGCTATGGGTGCGGTATTGAGTAGCCCGTCTCCGCAAACGAGTCACATTCCCTGTGTGATCGTCCCGGAGATCGTGCCGCCGTGTTCTTTGTTGGCCGTTTCCCACCAGCGGCCGGTGTAGACGTTGTCGAAAAACATGATGCGAGCCGACCAATTCGCGCCCCCAGGGCCGGCCTTCACGTTGTCGAGAATCAGCACGGCCGTATCGCCGGCGAATTTCACCGACGCGGCGATCGGAAACTCGATCTGGCGGCCCTGGTAGTTCATCACGTAAATGATCGACCATTTGCCGTCGGCCGATTTTTCGGCCCGGGCGATCTTATAGCTGTCGTTCCCGCGCTCGCCGCCGAGTTTGCCTCCCTGCACCGGCGCCCAGGTTCCCTTGAGCGTCGCGTTCTTGAGCATGGCGACGAACTTCGCCTCGACGTCCCCTTCGCCCTGGGCATGGGCCGAGTTCGCCGGCATGATCGAGATCAATGCCGCCAGCACGAACAAGGAAGTAACGGGCGTGCGAGTCTTCATAATGGTTTTCCGCTAGTGCCGTGGGGTCTCAGAATAGTGATAGCACCGATTCGTCTCACGGGAAACGATTCGGTATCGACAATCCGTTCTTTTCCAGGGCTCGAGTGAACTTCGCCCGATTCGATGCCTGACCGGAATTCGACTTAAAACAATTCGAGGCCTTTGCGCATCGGTAGTTTTGTCGGGCGACGCAACGACCGGTATACTCGACGTTCCGCCTGGCACCTGCCTGAACCTCCCGCCGACCTCGCCCCTTCGATCGATAGTTTTCTCATGGGTAGCGCCGCCGGCCACCGGCCATCTGGAACCTACAAGTGGTGCCGCATATCACCGGTTCATTTTCTGGTCGTCGCACTGGCGATGGCGCCCGTTGCCACCAGCGGCGCGGAAAGTCCGTCGGGGAAGGCGGGCATCGAGTTTTTTGAACAGCGGATCCGGCCGGTTCTGGTCGCCCACTGCTACGAGTGCCACTCGGCGAAGTCCAAGATCGTACAGGCAGGCCTCCACCTCGACACCCGCGAGGGATCGCGACGCGGCGGCGATTCCGGCCCGGCGGTCGTGCCGAATGAAGTCGACGAAAGCCTCCTAGTTGCCGCCCTGCGGTACGAAGGGTTTGAGATGCCCCCCAAGGGGCGGCTCCCCGACGGCGTCGTGGCCGACTTCGTTCGCTGGATCGAAATGGGAGCCCCCGACCCGCGCGACGGCAAATCGGCGACGCCCAAAGCGATCGACGTCGCCGCGGGTCGCAACCATTGGGCTTATCAACCGCCGGTGCGCACGCCGCCGCCCGCCGTCAAGAACGGGGCCTGGGCGACTACGACCATCGATCGCTACCTCCTCTCTGCGATGGAGTCGCAAGGCATGCAGCCGGTCGCCGATGCGGACTCCTACACGCTCGTCCGCCGGCTGTACCTCGACCTGACCGGCCTGCCGCCGACGCCGGAGGAAGTAGCGGACTTCGTCGAAGCCTTCGGTTCCCCTCATCCCCTCATCAAGACGGCGGAAAGACGGAGCCACAGGGGGACGGAGAGAAGCAACATCGCGCCATCGCCGCGCTCGTCGACCGCCTCCTGGCGTCCCCCCGTTTCGGCGAGCGGTGGGGCCGGCATTGGCTCGACGTGGCTCGCTACGCCGAGAGCGTCGGCAAGGAGCGCAATTCACCCTATCGCATGGCTTGGCGATATCGCGACTACGTTATCGACGCCTTCAACGCCGATAAGCCGTTCGACGAGTTCATTCGCGAACAAGTGGCGGGCGATCTGCTGCCCGCCGCCGGCGAAGCCGAGCGCGACGAACACCTCATCGCCACCGGCTTTTTGGCGATCGGGCCGAAGGCCCTCTCGAAACGGAACGTCGAGCAGTTCTATCTTGACATCGCCGACGAACAAGTCGACACCACCTGCCGAGCCTTCCTGGCGACGACGGCCGGCTGCGCCCGCTGCCACGACCACAAGTTCGATCCGATTCCGACGGCCGACTACTACGCGTTGATCGGCATCTTCCGCAGTACCGATACGCTGTCGGGAGTGATCCGCCCTTATCGCGAGTTCAGCTATGGCCGAGCGCTACCGCTGGGCGGCAAGCCGGAGTCGGCCGAACCGAGCCGCGGCCAGATCGTCCACGACGAACTGGCCGCCATCGATGCCGAACGGGTCGAGCTCAGCTCCGATTATCGAGCGGCCAACCGCAAAGACGGCGGAAACCCAATGCGTACCGCGGCCTACAACGAGCATGACGGCGCCCTGCTGGCCCGGATGGCGGAGTTGGTGGCCGAGATCGAAGCCGTTGAGCAAGCCGAGCGGGATCGTGGTCCCCGCTTTTGCATGGGCGTGCGCGAACGGGCCGAACCGGCCGATTTCGCCGTTCGTATCCGAGGCGAACTCGCCGATTTAGGCCCGGTCGTGCCGCGCGGCTTCCTGAGCGTCATCAAAAACGACCGCACGCCGGCCGTCGATCGCAACCAGAGCGGCCGCCTGCAATTGGCCAAGTGGATCGCGAGCCGCGACAACCCGCTAACCGCCCGCGTGTTCGTCAACCGGCTTTGGCAGCACCTGTTCGGAAAGGGCCTGGTGACTACGGTCGATGATTTTGGCGCCGTCGGCGATCGGCCGAGCCGGCCGGAACTGCTCGATCACCTGGCGCTGGAATTTATGAACGACGGCTGGAGCGTCAAGCGGATGATCCGCCGGCTGGTCCTCACGCGCGCCTACCGTCTCTCGAACCGCCACGACGACCGGGCCTTCGTCGCCGATCCTGACAATCGGCTCCTCTGGCGATTCGATCGGCGGCGTCTGGAAGCCGAGGTCATTCGCGATGCGGTGTTGGCCGCGAGCGGCCAACTCGATTTGAAGCGCCCCGTCGGTTCGCGGGTGCTCCAGTTAGCGAACACCGAGTTGAACGCCGCCGCTCGCACCGTCGGCGACGGCCTCTTCTGCCGGAGCGTTTTCCTGCCGCTGCTGCGGAGCAACGTGCCGGAGTCGCTCGCGCTGTTCGACGTCGCCGACCCGAGCCTCGTGGTCGGCCGCCGCGAAGTGACGACCGTCGCCCCCCAGGCCCTGTTCCTGATGAACAGCGGATTCGTGCTCGACTCGGCCGAGGCGATGGCGGCCCGGCTGCTGGCACGGACCGATCTGACGGACTCCGATCGGGTCGACCTCGCTTATCGCCTGGCGCTCGCACGATCGCCGAGCGAGGAAGAGCGCCGTGAGGTGCTTCAGTTTTTGGCGTCGACGCCCGCCGACCCCGCCAAAAATCCGGCCGGGGCCCGACCGACCGCGTGGACCGGTTTTTGCCAGGCCTTGTTCGCAACGGCCGAGTTTCGTTACGTCTACTGAGGTTTTGCCATGCTCTCGCGTCGCCGCTTGTTGAAAGAAACCGCCTGCGGGTTCGGGTACCTGGCGTTGGCCGGCCTGTGCGCCGAGCAGGCCGCGGCCGCCGGCGGCAATCCGCTAGCTCCGCGGGCCGGGCACTTCAAGCCCCGCGCGAAGCGGGTGATCTTCTTGTTCATGCAAGGGGGGCCGTCTCACGTCGATACGTTCGACTACAAGCCGCGGCTCGCGACCGACGACGGCAAGCCGGCCCCGCCGCAAGGGCAGGCGAGCGGCAACTCGAAACAGACCTGGCGAAAATCGCCGTTCAAATTCGCACAGCACGGCGACGGCGGCGTGTGGATGTCGGAATTGTTTCCCCATTTGGCTGAGCGAGCCGACGACCTCTGCCTGCTCAACGGAATGCATACCGATCAGCCGATCCATGCAGCCGCCAGCGTGCTGCTGCATACGGGGAGCAGCCAGTTCGTTCGGCCCTCGGTCGGAGCCTGGACGCTGTACGGACTGGGGACCGAGAACCAGGAACTCCCCGGTTTCATCACGCTTAACCCCGCCACTCGCGTCGGCGGAGCCCAGAACTACGGCAGCGCGTTCTTGCCCGCGTCGTTTCAAGGTACGCGAATCGGCGGCGAGGGAGAGCGAATCGCCACGGCCCAGGTCGCCCATATTTCGACGAACCGCATGTCGACGGCGGAACAGCGGCGGCGGCTCGATCTGATCCAATCGATGAACCACAGGCGGCTGGAGGCCGACGTCGCCAACAACGAGTTGGAGGGAGTGATCGAGTCGTACGAGTTGGCGTTTCGCATGCAGGGCGCGATGCCCCGGCTAATGGATTTGGCGGGCGAAACGCAGACCACACTCGAGCAGTACGGCATCGGCAAGGGGCGGCCGACCGACGAATTCGGCCGAGCCTGCCTGCTGGCCCGGCGATTCGCCGAATCGGGCGTGCGATTTATTGAGATCACGCACTCCGATTGGGACCAGCACAGCGACTTGGTGAAATTGCACACGCAAAACGCCCGGGCGGTCGATAAGCCGATCGCCGCGCTGCTATCGGATCTCGAGGCAAGGGGCTTGCTCGACGACACGCTGGTGGTTTGGGGAGGCGAGTTCGGCCGTACGCCGGCGGCGGCCCTGCGGGCGGGCGACGGCCGCGACAAAAACGCCACCGGCTACACCATGTGGCTGGCCGGCGGCGGCGTGCAGGGGGGCCGGACCTATGGCGCGACCGACGAGCACGGCGTGCACGCCGTGGACAACAAAACACACATCCACGACCTGCACGCCACGATTCTGCATCTGTTGGGACTCGACCACACGAAGCTCACCTACCGCTACTCGGGGCGTGATTTTCGTTTAACCGACGTACACGGCCGCGTCTTGAGCGAGATCATCTCGTGAGCGGGTCCTACGCAATTCGACGTCGTGGTTTGGCTTCGTGCCTCATCGTTGCAAGCCTGTTTGTCTCCGTGTCGGCAGTTCGCGGCTCCGCAGAAGAACCGCTCGTCGTCACGCGGATTGCCGACGGCATCCAGGCGACGAAAGGCAATCGCGGGCACGTTCATCCAGCGGTTTGCGTCGCCAAAGACGGAACCGTGGTGGTCGCTCACTACGCCGAGGCGGCCCGCGAGATTCACGTGTTGCGTTCGACCGACGGCGGCCGCACCTTTCAAGACGCGGGCCGCCT
>Ga0163153_10009161_pt1 | contig 10055 bp, 8 predicted proteins | sample OliLakLV19MP6IB1_FD_148629 | JGI IMG/M metagenome (GOLD analysis project Ga0163153, IMG submission 148629) | Freshwater microbial mat bacterial communities from Lake Vanda, McMurdo Dry Valleys, Antarctica - Oligotrophic Lake LV.19.MP6.IB-1 | ecosystem: Environmental > Aquatic > Freshwater > Lake...
GGATCGCAAACGAGTTGCCAGGGATCGGCGACGCGCCCCAGGAACCCGCCGTCCTGGCCCGGCCAGACAATGCGGCCGCAATTCCAAAGCTCGTCCGGCAGCGTGACCGCGCCGGGGAATACTTCGCCATCGCCGCGGAGTTGCTTTACCACCGCGGCCAAGCTCGGAAAATCATTCGGCGCGCCGGGCTTCGCGTTCTCATTATTCATCGGCGAATGCGGCTGGCCGGTGAGCATGTAGTAGCCGCTGGACGAGTGCGCGTTGTCGCGCGTCGAAACGCCCCGCAACACGGTGAGGTGATGCGCCAACTTCGCCGTCCGAGGCATCAACTCGCCGACCTGCAGGCCCGGCAGCGAGGAGGCGATCGGCTGGTACGCGCCGCGGATTTCCTCGGGGGCCGCTGGCTTGGGATCCCAGGTTTCGTGCTGGGGCGGGCCGCCGGCCATGAACAACACGATGCAGCGCTTGGCGCGGCCGAACGTCGACGCGTGCTGCGAAGCGCTCGAAGCGTGGGGCCACAGGCTCGACATCGCCAGGCCTGCCGCCCCCGTGCTGGTCAGCTTGAGGGCGTCGCGTCGGGTGAATTCGTCGCCAGATGCTTGCTCAATGTTGCGTGCCGAGGGCATGATAGGGGCTCCCGTCGTCGTGCTGGGGCGTCGATAAAGGTCGGCGACGTGAAGTTCGCGCCGCCCCCTGATCGTACCCCACGAAACAGCACGCGGCAATGCAAGCCCAGCTATCCGCCCGAGCCAGCTCTTCACACGAATTGATCAACACATGCGATTTATTCTTGCCCTTGGCATTGCAATTACTCTTTGGACGCACGTGTACGCCGCGCCGCCGCGCTCGCTCGATGATCGCCTGGTGATCGAGTTGGTCGCCACGGAGCCGGAGATCGTCACGCCGACCGGCATCGCCGTCGATCCGCAGGGACGCATCTACTGCATCGAGAGTCACACGCATTTTCGACCGGAAGGGTACACAGGTCCGCCGGCCGATCGCATTCAAGTCTTCGACGATTTTGACGAAACCGGCCGCGCCCGGCGCATCACCACCTTCTTCGAAGGCACCAAGGCCACGATGGGCCTGGCGTTCGACGCCAAGTTCGAATGGCTGTATGTCGTCGCGCGCAGCGAGATGTTTCGCATTCGCGATACCAACAACGACGGCGTCAGCGATGAACGCCAAAGTTTGATGCGGCTCGAAACAACCGGCGAGTATCCGCACAACGGGCTGAACGGGTGCGCGTTCGATGTGCAGGGCCGCGTTTATTTTGGCCAAGGCGAGAATCTTGGCGTCGAGTGGAAGGTCGTCGGAACCGACGGCAAGTCGATCAGCGGCGGCGACGGCGGGCGGCTGTATCGCTGCAATCCCGACGGCAGTGGGCTGGAGCAAATCGCCGAAGGCTACTGGAACCCGTTCGGCCAATGCTTCGATAAGTACGGGCAACTGTTCGTCGTCGATAACGATCCCGACAGTCGCCCGCCGTGCCGGTTGTTGCATGTCGTGCCCGGCGCGGATTTCGGCTATCGCTTCTCGAACGGCCGCAAAGGATTGCATCCCTTCAGCGCGTGGAACGGAGACTTGCCTGGCGCGTTGCCGATGGTGGCCGGCACGGGCGAGGCGCCGAGCAACGTGTTGTCGTACGAAGCGAACAACTTGCCCAGCGACTATGTCGGTAAGTTGATCGTCCCGTCCTGGGGCGATCATCGCATTGATAGCTTCGCGCTGGAGCCGGTGGGTGCAAGCTGGCGCAGCGCCTTCAAACCATTCATCGTCGGTGACGAAGATTTTCGCCCCGTCGGCATCGCCGCGGCGCCGGATGGCTCGCTGGTCGTCAGCGACTGGGTCGATAAATCGTACGAGCTGCACGGCAAGGGACGCATTTGGCGCATTCGCGCGAAGCAGCCAAACGCGTCCAGTGAATCGGCAGTGATCGTGAACGGCATGGCGACGGATGATACGAAAGCGCTGGCCCGCACCGCGCGCGAAACTACGCTCGATCAGACAAAGCTGCTGGAGTTCGCCGGCGAGGAGTTCAGTCCGTTGGTTCGCGCCGAAGCGCTGCGACGCTTGGAACTCACCGCCGACAGCGCGCCCGTCATTTTCGCCGCGAGCAAATCCGCGGATCCCTTTTTGGCCCAGGCCGCGCGACGCCCGTTGATCGCGGCCCGTCGTTATCTGTGGCCGCCGAGTTGGTTGCCGCAGGATGCGTCGCTTCGCCTGACGTACCTGTTAGTCGCGAAGGAATCGCACGCTTCGCCCGATGATGCGTCGATGCGCGCTTGGCTCAGCGACGAGGACGAAGCCATTCGCATGACGGCCGTGCGCTGGGTCGGCGAAGCGCGAATGGAGCGCTTTCGCGCCGAGTTGACGAAGGACCTCGCGCGGCCGGGGCAATCGCCACGCGCGTTCGCCACGATCCTCGCGGCGCTCGAACGGCTCGACGGCGTGAAGCGCGAAGTCAGCGATGAAGACGCCGGCACGGTCTACGTGGCGAAACTGGTCGCCGATCCCAAACTCGATTTGCAGGTGCTACAACGCGCGGTCGCCATGTTGCCGGCCGACGATAAATCACTCAACGCGGAATTGCTCGGCCGTTTGTTCGCCAGCGATCAGGCGCCGGCGCGGATGGCCGCGATTCGTGTGTGGAGCGATCGCAGCCGGGATGACGATCAGGCGAAGCTCGTGGGGATCGCGCGGGATTCGTCCCGATCGAGCGAGGAACGCGCCGCGGCGTTCGCCGGGCTACGACCGAAGCATCCCGCGGACATCGATTGGTCGGTCGACACCGCGCGGCGCGACGATCCTGTGCTTGCCGCTGAAGCGTTGCGCGCTTTGCGCGGCGTGTCAATGTCCGGCGCACAACAAGCTCATATCCGCGAGTTACTAAACCGCAATGACGCGCGGGCTGATTTGGCAAAGCTCGTCCTGGAACCGCCCACGCAGGAAACATCCACCGCCGACCAGGACGTCGACGCCTGGGCGGCGCGATTGATCGGCGACGCCGATCCCGCGGCGGGCGAACGCGTGTTCTTCCACGCGCAGGGCCCAGGCTGCTTCAAGTGCCATCAGGTCTCGGGCCGCGGCGCGAACGTCGGCCCGGATCTGACCGCCGCCGGACGTCAACTCGACCGCCGCCGCTTGATCGCCTCGGTCGTGACGCCGAGCGCCGAAGTCGCCCCGCAGTTCACCACCTGGAACATCGCCACCCATGCCGGCCTCGTGCGCCAGGGCATCCTAGTCGCCGAAGCCGTCGACGGCACGCAGACTTACCTGCAACAAGACGGCGCCAAGTTCGACGTCACCCAGGCCGAAATCGCCGAACGCAGCACGGTCCAGCAATCGATCATGCCGGAGCACCTGGTTCGGCTGATGACGGAGCAGGAGTTCCGGGATTTGTTGGCGTTTCTGACAGCTACGTCGAACTAGCGCGAACTTCGCCGTTCGCGCCACGATAATTACCCCGAAAGCTCATTCCCCGTCGCCAGTCGCATCGCGATCTTGCAAGCCTGGTCGTAGACTTCCAGGTCGAGCCGTTCGCTGGTCGTGTGTGGGTTCATTTGCCCGCAGCCGAGCGTGACCGTCGGGATGCCGCGGGCGGTGAGCCAGTTGGCGTCGAGGCCGCCGTTGGAGATGGCGCGTTCCGGCGTGAGGCCGATCGCGCGGATGGCCGACTCGGCCGCTTGCACCGAGGCGTCGTTTTCCGGAAGTACGAACGATTCGTAATCGAGCCGGCTCGCGATGCTCACCTTGCCGGTCACGCCGTCGACGTTGCGCACCGATTGGGCGGCGCGCTCGAAGGCTTGCTCGAATTCCTTCACCAGGCGTTGGCGGAACTTGGGGTCGTGGCTGCGAGTTTCCGCGCGGAGTGTGACGCGCGAGGTGACCACGTTCGTGGCGCTGCCCCCTTCGATGACGCCGACATTGGTCGTGCCGCGCACGCCGTCCTTGATCACTTCGCCAATCCAGCCATGTTGCTGCAGATCGGCGATGGCCAATCCGGCGATGGTGATCGCGCTGACGCCACGTTCCGGTGCGCCGCCGGCATGGGCCGCCAGTCCATCGACCACGATATCGAGCCGGTAGGCGCCTGTCGCGCCGATGGTCAATTTTTCCGCAACCCCGCCGTCCCAGTTGAAGGCCAGGCGTGGATTACCCAATTTGCCGATATTCGCGCAACGCGCGCCGTGGAGGCCGATCTCTTCTTGGACCGGCCAGAGCAGCGTAAGCGGCGGGTACGGGAGCTTGCGCTCGAAGATCTCGATCACCGTGTTGAGCAGCACCGCCACGCCGGAGCGGTCGTCGGCACCGAGGCCGCTTTGCTTGTTGGCAGAGCCGATCAAGTGCCCGGCCTGGATTGGGCGGGCTCCGACGGCCAGCGGGACCGTGTCCAAGTGCGCCACCAGCAGCCGGCGCGGGCCGCGTAAAGTGCCTGGCAGCTTGCAGATAAGGTTGCCGACCTTGCCGTTGATGGGCGTCCGCCGATGGGCTTGGTCGGTGGAAATCGTGGAGTTCGGGACCCCGACCGCCTTCAGTTTGCCCACGATGTAGTCGACGACCGCTTGCTCTTCGCCGCTGGGTCCAGGGATCGACATCAGTTCCAACACGAGCTTGAGCGCCCGTTTGGACGTGAACATCCCCGGAGTGAGGGGTACGGACTCGAAGATGGGGGCAGCGGGCTGCGGCCGCTTTGGCCGCGAAACAGTCGTGGGGTTCACAGGATCGTTACCTTCTTTCCTCATAAGGGCTTCCGCCATTTTTTCCTATGTTACGACGAAACGATCCCGCCTTAAAGAGTCCCGACATGTTTTTGAGCAGATTCCCCCGGAGAGGAGGCATTTCGCGACTACCGCATCCCCCTGATTGGGCCATCCGGCGTCGGCCGGCGTACCAGTCCGGAGGAACTCGCGCCGGACATTTGACACCCCTAATTGGCACAAATAGAATCGAGAGTCTGTCATCCAATCGGAGAGTAGCGCGCCGGGCAACATTCCAGCTTATTTGGGAGTGGTGATCGATGAAGAAGGTCGAGATGAAGGTCTACAAAGACCGTCTGCTGACTCTGCGTGCTCGGATGCGTGGCGATGTGACTCAATTGGCCGACGCGGCGCTGAAAAAGAATCGGATGGAGGGGAACGGCGAGACCTCGGCGATGCCGATCCACATGGCCGACATCGGCAGCGACAACTTCGAGCAGGAGTTCACCCTATCCCTCATGGAGAATGAGGAAGATACGTTGGACGCCATCGAAGCGGCCCTCGAACGCATCGAGGAGGGAAACTACGGGGTTTGCGAAGAATGCGCAACAAAAATTCCCAAGACTCGCCTGAACGCGATTCCCTACGCCTCGCATTGCGTGAAGTGCGCCGAGATCGCTCAACGGGGATGACCTGCCAAGATTGAGTTGCTAGACTCCGGCCCGCTGGCGATTCGCGGTTATGCGAAGCGCTTGAAGTACTTCTGTCGATTGGCGGCGCGGATTGCGGCCGGGAGCGAAGCTCATGAATGGCGTTCCTCTTTCCCGTTGGATCACCTTTTGGTCCCTGGCCATCGTCGGCTGCGCGCTGGATCTCGCCAGCAAACATTGGATGTTCGATTGGCTCGGCATGCCTGGCGGGCGGCCGTACTGGATTGTCGACGGCATCTTCGGTTTCGAAACGAGCCTGAACGACGGAGCGCTCTTTGGCCTCGGCAAAGGCAAAGTGCTGTGGTTCGCCGGACTGAGCGTGATCGCGGCGATCGGCATTAATTATTGGCTGTTCGTGGCGCGCGCGGCGCTCGATCGCTGGTTGACGGTCGCCCTCGGCTGCATCATGGGGGGCGTGCTGGGCAATCTTTATGATCGCCTGGGACTTTGGGCCCCGGCCGGACTCGATCCCGCGTATGCCCATGCGGTGCGGGATTGGATTCTCTTCCGCTACGGCGAATGGACCTGGCCCAATTTCAATCTCGCCGACAGTTTCCTCGTTTGTGGCGCAGGCATGCTCTGCTGGCATGCCCTCCGCACGGAACTTGTTCAGCGCAAGGCCAGCGCGCAAGCCAACGACAGCGCGGGCGAACAACGCATCGCGGGTGCGTAGCCGAACAACTATTTCGCCGCGCTCGGCGTCAGCAGCATTTCGCGGAACAACGGTTCTTTCATGCGGCTCGTGGAGTTGAAATCGTTGAACCCGACGCGGCAGAACAGCTTCGGCTGAATCCAAACGGCGTCGAGCTTCGATGGAATGAACGGCCGCTCGCGCTTGAGCTCCTGCATCTGCGAGCTGAGCGAATCGTGTACGTCGTCCGGAATGCCATCGGAAATCTGCGCGACGATTTTCAACTTGCCTTTGAGGTCGGTCGCCACGAGCAGCGCGACGAAATCCTTTGGGTTGACCGTCGAGGGAATGTAACCGACGATCACGCACTCGGCCTCGTGTGATCGCTTCGTAGGATCTTCGATCGGTTCTTCTTCGGGCTTGATGTCGCCGGCCTTGCCGGCGAAGTCGCTCACCGCATCTTCGAGATTGTCGGAAGTCGCTTCTTCGCTGCGCGCGCGGCTGGTAATCGCGTTCACGAGGCTGGTCTTGCGGCGCGGCGCGGGATCGCCCCAATCGGTCAGCCGTTCCCAAGGAATGCCGCCGATGCACAATGCGCAGAGCGCGGCGCCGAGTCCCCAGGTGCCCGTCGCCACGCGGCGGAATGATTTCGGCAGCGCGAAGATGCTGGGCTTCCAGATGTTGATCGGTCGCAAGATAGGGTCCGAGATGCCGATCGTGGCGTCTTCGGTCGAGGCGAACATGAAGCACACCATATGCGCGGCGACGAAGACGGTTAAGCCGCAAACGAGCTGCCCGATGGCCCAATAGAATCGCGTGGGGCTCAGCGGATGCGTGGTGAAGCGCACAGCAAGGCTCATCACCAGCATCACCACGAGTCCGCCGACAAGCACGTACGCCCACTGCGGAATCTCTCGCAACGCGCCCGCGCTTGGCGCCACGCCGTCGCTGGCTTCATCAGGATCGAAGTAAGTGCCCAGCTTCGGATAGAAACCGCAAGTGCGGCACCACGGCATCGGCTCGTCGGGCATGGCCGCGCCGCATTTGGGGCACGGCTCAACAATCTTGGACGGCGCGATCTGCGCGAGCAGATTGGGATCGAGTGTCAACTCGGGCGCTTGGTTTGCCGTGGCATCCGCGCCGAACGCTTGTCCCGACGCGTCTTGTTCATCGTCCAACAACTGGGGCGTCGCCGCCATGCCGTATCCTCCTGCGCGCTGCGTTGATTCCAACAAATAAACGGTGGCGCGAAAGTGTAGGCCACCGCGGGATGTTCGGGGCGCCTGGACATCCCGCACAATCGGCCAGTTCGCGACGACCCTGCCCCGTCGCATTGTCCGCCCAATTGATCGGTTCTATACTGACGAGCGGAGGACAACATTATGAGCACAGTACTAAGCGTCGAGTTGCCGGAAGAGATTATGGAGTTCGTCCGCGTCGAGGCAGCCGCCAACGGAATGGGCGAGGCCCAGGATTACGTGATCGAACTGTTGCGCAAAGAGCGCGTTCGCAAGATTCGCGAATACATCGCCGATGCCATCGACGAGGGGTTGCAAGGCGAATCGCGGGAGATGACGGAGGCGGACTGGGAAGCGTTGCGACAAAGAATTCGAGAGCGCAGTAGTGTAAATGGGGAACAGCCGTGAAAGTACGTTGGTTGCCAAAGTCGAGCGCCGACCTCGTGGCTCACGTCGATTTTCTAACCGACCAGTCGCCAGCCGTAGCTTATCGTTTTTTGGAATCTGTGGAGAAAACGTGCGAAATCATTTTGTCTTCGCCGTTCATAGGTTCGCTGGTTGACGCCGTTCGCCCGCATCACGAAGGTGTCCGCGTGTGGCCCGTACGCCATTTTCGCAACTACTTGTTGCTCTATCGTCCAGTGAACCATCAAATAGAAATCGTGCGACTGATGCACGGCGCAAGCGATTGGGAAGCACTAGAACTATAGGTTCATGCCGTAAAGCCAACTGCCTCACGCGCGCTCGATCGGAAAGGCCATCACGTCTTGAATGCACTGGGCCCCGGCGGCCAGCATGACCGCGCGGTCGAAGCCCAGCGCCACGCCGCAGCCAGCGGGTAAGCCTGCATCCATCGCCGCGAGCAAGCGGCTCTCCTCGGGCAGCGCTCGTTTGCCGTCGCGCAGCCGAGCGGCATTCTGCGCTTGATTCCGCGCGCGGAGCGCCGCCGCATCGGTTAGCTCGTGGTATCCATTCGCCAACTCGACGCCTTGGTAGAACATCTCGAACCGTTCGGCGACCGGCGGATTGCCTTCGCGCACTTTCGCGAGCGCCGCCTGAGTGGCGGGATAGTCATAGATTATCGTGGCGCCAGGTCGACCGAGTTTGGGCTGTACCCGTTCGGTGAATAAGAGCTCCAACCAGGCGTCGCGATCCTCCCCGAGCGACGCCGGCGCGACCACGCGGTGCGCGTTCGCCGCGCCGGCAAGCTCTTGAAGCGTTGCGCGATGCGGATCGACGCCGACATGTTCCAGGAACGCGTCCGCGTACGTGCGTTCTCGCGCCACGCCGGATTGATAAAAGTGCTCGAAGAAATCGGCCAGCAATTGTCGCCCTTCCGCGTAGCCATCTCTCACGCGGTACCATTCGACCATCGTGAACTCGGGATTGTGCAGCGGACCGACTTCACCCGCGCGAAACGCCCGGGTGATCTGGTAGATCGCCGTCATCCCGGCCGCCAGCAGGCGCTTCATAGCGAATTCCGGCGACGTCTGTAGGTACATCGTCGGCCCCCTTTCCGGCGCACGCGCATCGAGGTAGAGCGTGGTCGTCAGTGGATCGAGATGTCGGTCAACGACGATCTCGGCGGAGAGGATCGGCGTCTCGACTTCGACAAATTGCCGACGGGCGAAGAAATCACGGACGCGCGCGAGGAGGGAACCGCGGGCTTCGAGGAGTTTATTCGACGCGATGGGTAAGTAGTCGCTAGTCACATGCCCTCGGAGCGTTAGGGCCCCTTCCCGCAGCAGTTCCTGAACATCTTCCCGCTCCCACAGCGACAGCGTCGGTTTTCCTTTGCCCTGGCGGAGCCTGTGGTTCGTTTCCGCTTCGCTTGCGCCGAAAGCGTCTTTGACGAGTATTCGTCACTCGATTCCCGGGACGAGATCGCTTCGAACTCGTGATCGCTGCTCGGCGAAGCGTAGCGGATAGCCGATGCGCCGCCACTTGTAAAGCACATTCGAATCAGTGGCGCGGGATCGAAGTCCTCGGCATCCGCACATTCCTCGATCACGCGCAGCCACTCGTCTTTCACGTCATCATCCGGTGGCCCGAGCGGCAGCGCCGCCCCGCTAGTCGTCACGAAATCGCCGAAATCCAGCAGCCTGGTCGCCACCAGCATTCCGGGCTCGGCGGTGTTAGAGAATCCAACGTCGGCCAGGAATCGCGATTCCTCCGCAAACATGTCGTAAATCTGGCATCCGACGCCGGGCGCCAATTCAAGCACGACGATCAACGTGTACCTGGCACTTCGCATCGCCTCCAGGTTCGTGAGCTCGTCCGATCCTGTCGGAGGCTGGAAGTCGATTGCGTATTGCTCCACGGCGTTATGTCCGCGAACGAATACGTCGTAGATGCAATAATCCATCAGCACCGACATTTCATTTTCGTCGCCAAACAGGATCGACTTGCCTTGGAGCATGCCCAAGCGATGAGCGCCGCGATTGAGAAATTCGTGCGGCAGACGGGCGAAGATGGCGTTGTTCAGTCGATAGCGCGCGGCATGAAGGCGCCGGTGGCGATCCGCAACGTCCGGCACATGCGAGGTCCCACGAAGCGCGTTGGTCAGAACATCCAGTAGTCCCATAGTTCACTTCCTTGCAAAAAACGGCTGCTACATGCGCTCGGCGAACGTTACACATCCAAATTCCGCACCTCGAGCGCGTGTTTCTCGATGAACTCGCGGCGCGGCTCCACCTTGTCGCCCATCAGGATCCGGAACAAGGTGTCGGCGGCGCCGGCGTCTTCCATGCGGATTTGGCTGAGCGTGCGATTGTTG
>Ga0163153_10009162_pt1 | contig 10054 bp, 9 predicted proteins | sample OliLakLV19MP6IB1_FD_148629 | JGI IMG/M metagenome (GOLD analysis project Ga0163153, IMG submission 148629) | Freshwater microbial mat bacterial communities from Lake Vanda, McMurdo Dry Valleys, Antarctica - Oligotrophic Lake LV.19.MP6.IB-1 | ecosystem: Environmental > Aquatic > Freshwater > Lake...
CGCCATCTCCGGAGGCGTCGCGACGTGCTTCGGGAGCCTGGCCTTCACCGAGGGAGCCAACCCCAGCCCCGGGGAGCCGTTCGAGCTCCCGCTCACCGGCGTCACCAAACTGGAGCTCATCCTTTACCAGCACTATGCCGTTGCCGGCGGCGCGGCCAAGGCCTGGGGCAATGACGATGACGAGTGTCTCGGCAACGGGAGCGTACTCGAAGGTAACGAGGTTCCCAGCGACGTCAGCGGCCTCAGCTCGGGCGTCACGGATATCGACAGCTTCTGCGCGGTGCAGAACGGGATCGCCAAGTGCTGGAATGAGCTTGGCCACCTCGGCGACGGCAACTACGGCGGCTCGAGCACACCTGTCGATGTCATCAACGTGACCGACGTTGTCGCGGTGTCTGCGAACCTCGGGGGTCATTCTTGCGTCCTCACCGCGGCCGGCACCGTGCATTGCTGGGGCTACAACCAGTACGGCGAGCTCGGCCTGGGCCACACCCACGGCGAGAACGACGACGAGTTCATCATGTACACGTGGCGGACCCCGCAACAGGTCCTGAGCTTCGAGTGAGAAAGTCCTCAGTCGACTGAGTCATCCTCGAGCCCGTTGTCGACTCGAATCCACTCGCGCTGGTGCTTCCCAACCTTGCTCCAGGAGAAGTCATGAGAACTCGATTTTGCTTCCTATCACCTGCGGCCATGTCGCGACATGCCACCGCAGCGCTGGGTGTTTGCTTGCTGCTCGCCGCGTCCTGCGGCTCGAAGAACGCGAAGAATGACGGGGACAAGGACAAGTCGGGTCTGACGGACGCGCAACGAGCCGAAGCGATGAAACAGTTGGGGGCGATATCGCGCGGCGCGGTCTCCGCGTACGAGCGCGAGATCGTGGACGAGAGCGAGTCTGCGGGTCGTCCATGGCAACCCGAGGACGCAGAGAAGCCACCCGCGCCGTTTGCTCACGCGGTATGCAAGAGCGCTTCGCTCGTCCCCGCCAAGGTGCCGATCAGTGGTGAAAAAGTGGACGTGTCGGACGACGCGTGGAGCGAGGGTGACGGGAGAACGGGCTGGAAATGCCTGAAGTTCAAGCCGAGCGCGAACATCTACTTCCAGTACAGCTACATCGCGGGGACCGGCTACAAGGGCCTCGATCGCGGGGCCAAGGACCCTGGGCCGGACGGTTTCCAGATCTGCGCCGAGGCCGACGGGGTTCCCGGTGGCAAGACGACGTTGATCTGCCAGACCGGCGCAGTGAACAAGGAGACGAAGGCCCTCAAGCTGGTGGTTGGGCTCGAGACGCTCGAGGAGTGAGGTCCGCTGGAAACGCGCGGTGTCGACTCGAGTCTACTCGCGCTGGTGACGCGATTCTCCGTGCCGGCCGGATGAGCCCGGCGAACCTCGAAGTCGCGGCCAAAGCGGCATTGGCGCGCCGGATGCAACGTCATCCGAACATGGAAGCCGATGACTCGACGCTCCTCTTGCGGGCACGCCCCGCCGATCCGACGCCCGATTGGGTCGGCAATCCGCTCGCGAAGCCTGCCACCACGCCGCCGTCGTCGCGGCCGCCGTGGGCAGCCACCACGCCTGTGCCGTTCGACCCGCAAGCCGAGGAGACGGCCTGCGCGCTCGACGCTCCAGCGCGCGTCAGACTTCAGCTCGTCGCTCGCGACGCGGCGTTGCGTGGCGCTCTTGCGGGGGACGCGCGGTGGCGGGGCGCGCTCGACGCGTCGTCCACCGCAGGCGCCGCGTCGGAAGCGCGAGCCGTCTGCGACTTGCTGGCGCACAACGATCCGACAGGCGCCTCGGATCTCGAGGCCGTCATCCGAACCGGCGAGCACCGTGGCCGACGCCTGGTCGAGATCCTCGCAGGCGAGCTGGAGCTCGAGCTGGACCCGCTCGAACGCCTGCGCTCGACGATCGCCGTGATGCTGCCGTTCGCTGCGAGCGACCGCGACGTCGCGCTCGCGCTTCACGATGGCCGGACGCTGCTGCGCGCGTCCCCCGCTGTCTCTGCCGAGCGGGCGATCGAGGCGACCAACACGCTCTGGCGCGCGCTGTGCGTCCCGGAACAGGAGCAACGCCGTCTGCGCGATCTGCTCGACAAAGGGCTGGTCGCGCGCCGCGCATTTCGCAAAGCGGGCCCCGCCGCGCCCGATCACGTGCACGCGTCGATGCTCCTCGCGGGCACGTCCACCCGGCTCGCGTGCCTCGTCGGCGTCGAGATGATCAGCAGCGTCGCGCTCGCTCCCCGGCTTCGCTGCCGCGCATTCGTGGCGATCTCGGCGCCGGCGGCCCTCGCCGAGCTCGGTCCGATGAGCGGGTGGGTCCTGGCGTTCGCGAAGGATCTCGAGACCGAGATGGGGCACACCTCTTGCGAAAGCGTGACGTCATGAACGATACCGTGGACCCGATCCTCGAACTTCTGCTCGGCAAGCGCCTGCGCGCTCAGGTCGCCACCGGCGACATCCTCGACGTGCGCGCGTTCAGCGTCCGCGAGCGCATGTCCGAGCTGTTCCAGGCCAACGTCGTCTTCCAGAGCACGAACCAGAGCATCGATTTCGACGGCGTGATCGGCCAGCCCGCGTCCCTGGAGGTGAGAGCGAGCGACGACGTCGTGCGCACGTACCAGGGCGTCGCGAGCAACATGCACCAGCTCGAGACCGCGAACGGAGGCGTCGCGACCTACCAGCTGGAGATCGTCCCGACGCTCTGGTTCGCGACGCAGCGTCGCAACCACCGCATGTTCCAGCATGAATCAGACCCCGATATCGTGCTGCGCCTGCTCGAGGAGTGGCGCGTCGAGAACGACGTTCGTTTCGACCGTTCGAGCTTCAAGAAGCGCAAGTACCGCGTCCAGTACGCGGAGACCGACTACGCATTCATCAAGCGCCTGCTGGAGGACGCGGGCATCGCGTTCTACTTCGACGCCGGCGGTGTGCTCGTGCTCACCGACAAGGCGGAGAAGCAGCCGCCGCGCGGCGACATCCGTTACAACCACGACATCGCCGGCTCCCCTCACGCGGAGCAGATCACCGACGTCAACCTGGGCCAGCGGCTCCGCCCCGGCAGGTACGTCATCCGCGACCACGACTATCGCCGCGCATCCTCCTTCTTGCTCCAGGCCGAGGCGAGCGAACCGCGAGGCGGCATCGAAGCGAAGCTCGAGCATTACCATTACGTGCCTGGAGCGTTCCTCTTCGAGGCGGACAAGGGCGGGGATACGCCCTCCGCGGACGACAAGGGGACGACGCGCCACGATCCGGCCATTGGCGCCGAGATCGCGCAGCGGCGCCTCGAAGCGAAGCGCGGCACAGCCCGCCTCCTGTCCTTCCAGACCAACAGCCTGGGCCTGCGGGTCGGGGACGTGCTCAGCATGACCGGCCACCCGCACGCAGCGCTGGCCGAGCCGATCCTGGTCCTCGAGACGGTCTTCAGCGGCGCCCATAGCCTCGAGTGCGGTCTCGCGTGCGAGGCGACGTCAGCCACGATCGCTCATCGGCCCGAGCTCACGACGGTGAAGCCGCGGGTGCAAGGCGTCGAGAGCGCGACCGTTGTCGGCCCCGCCGGCCAGGAGATCCACACCGACGAGTTCGGCCGCGTGCGGGTCCACTTCCACTGGGATCGCGAGAGCAAGCGAGACGACACATCGTCGTGCTGGATCCACGTGTCCCAGCCCTCGGCCGGGGCCATGTTCGGAGCCATCCACATCCCCCGCGTCGGCCAGGAGGTCATCGTCGATTTTCTCGGAGGCGACCCGGACCGCCCGGTGATCGTCGGTCGCGTGTTCACCAATCTCCAGCGCGTGCCCTACCCCCTGCCAGCCAACCAGACGAAGAGCGGCTGGCGCAGCCAATCGACGCCGGGTGGGGACGGGTACAACGAGATCCTCTTCGAGGACAAGAAGGGGTCGGAGCTCCTCTCGATGCACGCCGAGAGGGACATGACGACCGTCGTGGAGCGCGACGAGACCCGCGACGTGATGAACGATCGACGCACGTCGATCGGGCGCGATGAATCGGTGATTGTCAGCCGCAATCGCGCGCGGAGCGTGGCGGCGAACGAGAGCATCGGGATCGGCGGAAGTCGAACGCGCACCGTCGCGCAGGACGACACGCTGACGGTCGGTGGCGTCGTGACACGGAGCTTCGCCGATGAATGGCGAACGATCCGCGGCGACTCGATCTCGGCCGTCAGCCACGACGTGCACGAGACCATCCATAATGATCGATTCCGCCTCGTCGCCAACGACGAGACGTTCACCGTCGGAAACAACCTCGCGGGGTCCGTGTCGGGCAGCTGCATCATGTCGATCGACAAGGCCTACGCCATTGCGATCGGTGGCGGCGCGAGCCGGACCGTCGGCACCGACGACGTGGTCAGCGTCGGCGCCGGCCAGGCGATCGACGTCGGCGCTGCGCTCGTCCAGACCGTCGGGCTCGCGTCGACCGAGCTGGTGGGGGGCAAGAAGACGATCACCGCCGGTGAGGCCGTCGAGCTCGCGGCGGGCGTCTCCAAGCTCACCGTCCGACCCGACGGCGCGATCGAGCTCGCCGACGCCACGCTCGCCGGGGTCGTCGCGAAGCTCCAGATCGAAGGGCATGTTCACGACGGTCACCTCGCGATCACCTTTGGTGACGCGCAACTTCGACTCTACGCAAACGGCGCAATCTCTCTGGTTGGCAAGAGCCTCGACTTCAACGGACGGCCCGTCACCGCCGCGCCGTCGGCCCCGCCACCGCCGGTCGTGTGGCCATCCACGGCGGCGCCGAGCGAGCTGGGTTGACATGACGATGTACAAGCAGGTCGATGGGAGCGGGAACGTCACGTACACGGACGTTCCGACCGGCGCCGGCGACGTCCAGCAGCTCGATCCGTCCGGCCGCCCGCGACCGCAGGCGGACGCTCGGGCAGAAGAGGAGCGCAAGAAGCAGGAGCTCGTCCGCAGAGCGATCAAGGAGGCCAAGAGCAGGGCGCCGAAGATCGTCCAGTACCTCGAGTACGCGGACTACTTGCGGTCGACGAATCCCTGGAAGCTGCAGCGTGTGCTGAACGAGCTCAAGAACGACAAGGCGACGCTTCACATCTGGCTCGCGCTCCAGAAGTACCCCCAGTTTCAGCCGCTCGGTAGGGCGGCCTTCGGCATGCGCGCAGGCGAGGTCCACCTCGGGCTGGTCGCGGAGGCGGCGGTGGGAGGCAAGGCCGAGCGGTGGATGGAATCCGTCCTCAAGGAGATGATGAAGCGCGACCGCTGGACCCCTGACGTGCTCGGGGACAAGGCGACGACGCTGCCCGAGAAGAAGCCGACGTATTCGATGTCGCGCCTGGGGCAATACATGAAGGAAGACGACCCTCGGCGCGAGCGCGCGCTGCAGAACGCGGTGAAGGCGCGGCAGGCCACGGAAGCGGAGCTGCGCATGGCCAAGCTGAAAGGATTTGTCCGCGTCGGCAACATCTTCGTCGACGTCGGGATTCAGCTGCTCAATCCCGAGCTCGCAAACGAGGCGGGCTATGCCTGCATCGGCAGCGCGTTGAACCAGGCGTACAAGGAGGACCGTCTGAAATGGGAGCAGTACAAGCACGCCCGTGATCTCCTCGACGGCGGCCGGGCCGACGAAATTCGCCCGTACCTCGAGAGCCAGGGCATCCCGCGCGGGGACAACGGCTGCCCTGCCTACCGGGGAAAGAGATGACCACCGTGCGAGGCCCCATCATGGACTGCGAGATTCTCGGCGGGGTGGACTCGATCCGCATGCTGGCGATCTGGCACCCCACAGAAGCGTGTACGCTGGCAGCGTTGAGTCGCGATCCGACGTCCACGCTGCTGCTTCGAACGGCGAGGACCGAGCCGCTGCCGGCGCGCGTCCGCGTCGACGGCTCCTCCGCGCGCCCCAATGCGTTCGCGCTCCAGCAAGGCGAGTGCGTCATCGGCTCGAGCAAGGAAGCCGACATCGTCGTGACCGACCCCGCCGTATCCCGGACGCACGTCCGGCTCGAGCTCGTGCCCGAGGGCGTTCGCGTCCTCGACCTTTGCAGCAGCAATGGCACGTTCTTCCTCGGTCAGCGCGTGGAGAACATGACGCTCGGTCTGGGCTCACGCATCCGCATCGGGTCGACGGACATCCTGATCGAGGCCGATCCCGAGGCCCTGGGCGAAGCGACGCCGTCTGACGGAGCGACCGCATACCGCGGCCTGGTCGGTCAATCCACGACGATGGCGCGGCTGTTCGCGATCCTGACGCGGCTCGAGGGATCGCTCGCCCACGTGCTCGTCGAAGGAGAGTCGGGATCGGGCAAAGAGCTGGTGGTCGCCGCCATCCGGGAGGGGTCGGCGCTATCGGGTCGACCCTTCGTGTCGGTCAACTGCGGAGCGATCGGCCGCGAGCTCGTGCTCAGCGAGCTCTTCGGTCACAAGAAGGGCTCGTTCACGGGCGCGGTCGATACCCGGCGCGGCGCCTTCGACGAAGCCGATGGCGGGACGCTCTTCCTGGACGAGATTGGCGAGCTGCCACTGGACGTCCAGCCGACTCTGCTGCGCGCGCTGGAGCTCGGCGAGGTGCGTCCAATCGGCGAGACGCAGGCTCATCGTGTGAAGGTCCGCGTCCTCGCGGCGACCAACCGCAACCTCGAGGAGGAGGCGAAACAAGGGCGCTTCCGCCAGGACCTCTATTACCGGCTCGCGGTGGTGAAGGTGCGCGTTCCGCCGCTCCGCGACCGGACGGAGGACATCCCGCTGCTCGCGCGCGCGATTGCGGCTGCCGAGGGCGTCCACGAGCTGCCCGAGCCCTTAGTGAGCTCGCTCCAGGCGCGGCCGTGGCCCGGGAACGTGCGCGAGCTCCGCAATGCCATTCAATCGTTCCTCGCGCTCGGTGAAACCGACATCGACGACGGCGTTTACGATCCCCTCATTGGCGCGTTCGAACGCGTGATCGATCCGACGGCGAAGTACGCCGAGCAGAAGGACGCCATCGTCGCCGTCTTCACGCGGATCTACGTCCGCGCGGTCCTCCAGCAGACCGGCGGCAACCAGACGGATGCAGCGAGGATCGCCGGGCTCGACCGCGGCTACCTCGGCCGACTCATCGCGCGGCACATCGAGAAGAAGCAGAGCTGAGCTCCGCGATCCGTCGATAGAAGGCGGACTTTCTCACCATCGTAATCGCACGAGGCACGTCCAACGCCTCGATGGCCACGCCTGCCAATAAAAGGCGCTGCATACCATTGAATGGAGCACGACATGCATTTCGATAAAGCCATTGCACTGCTGCCGATCTGCGGGACCCTCGCATTGACCGCTTGCGGACGAGGGGGAGCCGGCCTCACCGACTCACGGGCGACGGCCGCCAATGCAACGAGTGCGGCCAGGTCAGCGAAGGCCGCTGACACAGCGACAGCCGCGCCGCGCGCGATCACCGTGTACAAGGTGACCAAAGAGCTCCTTGTCGAGGGCGTCTGCGAAGCCGACAAGGCCACCCCACCATCCCAGCCACTGGCGCCGTTCGTCGTCATAGGTCCGAACGCCGACCTCGTCGACCAATGGCTGATCGCGGGCTGCGCAGATGCGTCGACTTGCGAGCAAGACGGGAAGCGGAGAGCCGCTGGTGAGTCGGCGAGTGCGATGTACATGATGCCGCTGAACGAGCGCGGCCCCGCTTCGTCGACCGGCGGGATTTACTACGGTGGCAAGCACGAGAACGGTAAGTGCACCGGCGTGCACGAGGAGCGTGTGCTCTTCACCGAATCGGGCTCGAAGGGCCGGCTCGAGACACGCGACGTCGTGTACCAGGACTACGACGAGGCGGACGCCTCGTATTGCTCGGCCGCCTTCGCGACGAAGCGGAATGTCAAGGATACGTGCCGGAAGCTCCGGATCATGGAGCTCGAGAAAGTGAGCGCGCCATGAGTGCGAAATCGCCGCGTCAAAAAGGCTCTCTGCGCAAGATGCGTCCGGCCTTCTTGATCACCGGGTCGCTGCTCTGGAGCGCCGCGTGCGCCCAACCCACGACGCCCAAGAACGATGTGCCCCCGGGCGCCGCGCGTGACCTGCCTCTCAAGGACGCGCGAGGTCACTCGATCTTCCGACAGGGCGGCGGCGGCTGCTATGTCCAGGTACCCAGGAAGGGCGACCCGCCCGCCGACTTCATGTCCGGCGAGAAATGGGTCGACGACGAGGCCGTGGAGTGCCCGGAGGAGTTTGCCGATCCCGCCTTCGCCGCCGTGCCCGACGGGAGCATCCTGGGCCAGAGCATCGATGGCACCTGTTACATCTACCAGACCTACGGCAATCCTCCTCCGCCCGCGGTCGACGCTCCATGCCCGGCTTTCGCGAAAAAGGCCGATGCGAAGCCGACAACGTCCGTCAAGAAGGAGCCGTGATGTCTCCTCACGCGAAGGTCAATAGCCCATTTCTACGCGCCCTTTCGGTGGGCGCCGCATTGTGCGTCATGCTGCTATCGGGTTGCGCCGAACCGACTCCGGCGAACACCGCTCGTAGGCGAACTCGTATCGTGGTGGGCGCGTCCTCGTCGTTGGGCCCGGTTGGCGCGAGCGCGGCTCCGTCCCTGGCTCTGCCCGGCGCACCACAACGGACGCTCGAGCCGGCGCCGCTCGGACTCGCACCTGTCGTCGATCTGCGCGCCACGTTGCCAAAGGGTGTCCGTCCCGCCGCCGAGCTCGACGCGAAGAAGGCAATTCGTATTTCGTTCCGCCCCAAGGATCGTGCCAATGGCATCTCCTTCGATTTCCTCGGCTGGTGGACGGCGATACCCAGGGGCGGCCAGAGGGACGAGGAGCTGCTGCTCGCTGGCTACACCGTCGACGTCCTCGAGAATCCGAACAAGGTCAGCCTGCGCGTGGAGCCGCTCGAGGCCACGAACCAGATGCTCGAGGTGAGGTTCTGGGTCGAATGGCAGGACGGCACACCGGACTCCGGGTGGTCGACGGCGGGCCGTGTGAGGGGCGCACTGTTCATCGTGGATGACTGAGTCGCGAGTGCGGGTCGGGTCTTTCGCCGCCATGCTAACCGACCTTGCTTCTGCTGTATCCTGGCCCGCCGTGGCTCAGCACAGGCACCGTCCCGCTTTCGTCTGGACCCTCTCCGCCGCATCTTCCGTGGCCGCGTCGGGTGGCTGCGCGCGTGACAACCTCGCCGACGAGCCCGCGCGCAACCCACCGGCGAGCATCAGCGTGACGTCGCCCGAGACGGCGGACGTTCCGGGGCCCAGCGCCACGACGGTCCCCTCGTCCGCACGCGCGGAGGTCTCTGCGTCCACAGGCGCACCCACTGCACAAGGACCTCGCGACGTTTCGCGAAACCCCCAGGTGAACGGTCGCCCCGTGAGGCTCGCAGAGGACAGGACGTGCTTCGTCTACATCCCTTTCTCGCCGCTGCGCCCGAACGAGCAGCGGCCGCCTGGCACCGAGCCGCCGCGACAGGGGGTCCCGTGCCCTGCGGGCTTCGCGAGCGATCCGTCTTATCAGGACTGCATCGAGGGTGTCGTGCTCGCAGCCAGCGAAGGTGGTGACTGCCTGTGCGCGGTGGGTGGCAATCCACCGCCGCTGCCTCGCGCGGTTCGATGCCCGAAGTAGCATCCCTTGCGAATGAAAGCATTTCATTCAATCACGCGAGAAGCGTCAGAACTTCGGGACGCGAGCGCGCGCAAGAGGTCCGGTGGCGACTCGAGTCCACTCCGGCTGGTGACCTCATTCTACGGCGCCGGTCGCCTGATTGCGGCCGACCGCCATTACGGCCGGAACGTGGAGCTGGCGCGGGAGATGCAATGTCCGGTCGTCAGTTCCCCTAACGATTCCGGAGAAGTCATGCGCCTTCAACTCACGTTGCTGTCCCTCGGTCCCACAGCGCTCGTGCCTCTTGCGCTGCTCGCCTTCGCCTGCGCTTCCAGCACCACGACCACCGAGCAACCGGGGGGTGCCGGCCCCGGAGCGCCGGGTACCGGGTCGGTCACGGACGCGAGCTGCGGCGCGGCCGACGATTGCAAGCACCAAGGGCTGTGCAGGGCGAGCGGCGGGAAGTGCGTCGCCACCGAGGCATCGTGCAAGGCATCAG
>Ga0163153_10009165_pt1 | contig 10051 bp, 10 predicted proteins | sample OliLakLV19MP6IB1_FD_148629 | JGI IMG/M metagenome (GOLD analysis project Ga0163153, IMG submission 148629) | Freshwater microbial mat bacterial communities from Lake Vanda, McMurdo Dry Valleys, Antarctica - Oligotrophic Lake LV.19.MP6.IB-1 | ecosystem: Environmental > Aquatic > Freshwater >...
TTTGTATCGGCGCAGCAGCCGCAGCCGAGAGTTATTTGCGGTTCGATCGCATTCTCGAAGTTGCGCGCCAAACAAAAGCCCAAGCAATTCATCCGGGTTACGGCTTTTTGAGCGAAAATGCAGAATTTGCCGAAGCTTGTATCAGCGAAAATATTGCATTTATCGGCCCGACTCCGGCTCAGTTGCGGTGTTTTGGATTGAAGCACACCGCGCGGGAAATAGCCGCTGCAAATCAAGTGCCGCTAACTCCCGGAAGCGAACTTTTAGCAAGCTTGGAGGATGCCCAAAGGGCTGCTGGGGCGATCGGCTATCCGGTGATGCTCAAAAGTACCGCAGGCGGCGGCGGTATCGGTTTACAGGCTTGTTTTGGCGATCGAGATTTAGCAGAAGCATTTGAAAAAGTCCAGCGTTTGAGTCAAAGCAACTTCAAACAAAGCGGCGTTTTTTTAGAGAAATACATTCAAACAGCGAGACATATTGAAGTCCAAATCTTTGGAGATGGCAAAGGCAATGTCATAGCCTTGGGCGAGCGAGATTGTTCGGTGCAGCGGCGCAATCAAAAAGTAATAGAAGAAACCCCCGCCCCTGCGATTACCGACGAACAGCGAAATCAGTTGTACCGTGCAGCCGTGCGGTTGGGAAAAGCGGTAAATTACCAGTCAGCGGGTACTGTTGAATTTGTCTTTGATGTCGAGGCGAAACAGTTTTATTTTTTGGAAGTCAACACGCGCTTGCAAGTCGAACACGGCGTGACTGAAGCTGTCAACAACATCGACCTCGTTGAGTGGATGGTAAAACAGGCTTCTGGGGATTTGTTCCCTATACAAAATTACCAATATCAGCCGCAAGGACATTCAATTGAGGTGCGGATTTATGCCGAAGATGCCGCCAAGAATTTTCAGCCGAGTTCCGGGTTGCTAAATCAAGTTGCGTTTCCCGAAAACGTCCGCTGCGACAGTTGGATAGAAACCGGCACGGAGGTTACTCCTTTTTACGATCCGCTGCTAGCAAAAGTAATCGTTTGCGCCGATAATCGCTCGCAGGCAATTGCTCAACTAAAAGCTGCTTTAGATGCCACTGAAATAGCGGGAATTGAAACTAATTTAGATTACCTCCGCCAGATTTTGGACGATTCCCGATTCAACCGGGGCGAACTGAACACGCGCTTTTTAAACTCTTTTGAATACGCCCCTTTAACGATCGATGTATTGGAGGGTGGAACCTACAGCAGCATTCAAGATTATCCGGGGCGGATTGGCTATTGGGATGTTGGCGTGCCGCCTTCTGGCCCGATGGATCATCTCGCATTTCGATCGGCAAATCGTTTAGTAGGAAATCCCGAATCAACAGCAGGATTGGAGTTCACAGCCACAGGCCCAACTCTGCGATTTAATGCAGATACAGTTATTAGTTTGACTGGTGCAACTATGAAGGGAACGCTCAACGGCGAATTGGTGCCGTTTTGGCGGGCAATTCCCGTAAAAGCGGGCAGCATTCTCAAGTTAAAAGCCATTGAAGGCGGCGGCTACCGCACTTATTTAGCGGTAAAGCAGGGCTTTAATGTACCTGAATATTTGGGCAGCAAATCAACGTTTGTACTGGGCAAATTTGGCGGTCACGCTGGCCGCACGCTGCGTGCGGGAGATGTGCTGAAACTGCATCAAACTGCAACTCTGGAAGCGGAATTATCTTTGCCGCCCGAACTAATTCCCACTTACAGCAATCATTGGGAAATTGGTGTTTTGTACGGGCCTCACGGCGCGCCGGATTTCTTTACGGAGTCAGACATCGAAATGTTTTTCTCAACAGATTGGCGCGTGCATTACAACTCGACGCGGACGGGGATTCGGCTGATCGGCCCGAAACCTACCTGGGCGCGTCAAGACGGCGGAGAAGCGGGTTTGCATCCGTCTAACATTCACGATAATGCTTATGCGATCGGCACGATCGACTTTACGGGCGATATGCCTGTAATTCTCGGTCTTGACGGCCCGAGTTTGGGAGGTTTTGTCTGTCCTGCTACTATTGTGCAGTCCCAATTGTGGAAAATCGGACAACTGAAACCGGGGGACAGCATTCGCTTTTACTGTTTGAGTTTTGCTGAAGCTTTGCAGCGGGAATTAGAGCAAGACAGGCAAATTGCTACTTTTTCTGTCCCGGTTTCTGAGGCAAAATCTGAGGGTTTGTTTCAGATTCCCGGTTCTGCTGTTTTGCACAAAATTTCTGAATCTTCGGGACAGGTTGCTGTTACTTACCGTCAAGCTGGCGATAAATATATTTTAGTTGAATACGGGCCGTTGGTGCTAGATTTGAATTTGCGTTTCCGGGCCCACGCCTTGATGGCATGGCTGACAGCAAATCCGTTGCCGGGAGTTATCGAATTAGTGCCGGGAATGCGATCGCTCCAAATTCACTTTGAGAGCCGCCAGATTTCGCAACAGCAGCTAATGCAGGCGCTGATTGCGGCGGAGGCGTCACTGCCGGCGATCGAGAATATGGAAGTGCCGGCGCGGATTGTACACTTGCCTTTATCTTGGGAAGATGAATCGACGCTGCTGGCGATCGAAAAATATATGCAGTCTGTGCGATCGGATGCACCTTGGTGTCCCAGCAATATTGAGTTTATTCGCCGCATCAACGGGCTTGATAGCATCGAACAAGTCAGAGAAATTGTCTTTAATGCTAACTATTTAGTGATGGGTTTGGGAGACGTTTATTTAGGCGCACCAGTCGCAACTCCCCTCGATCCGCGCCACCGTTTAGTTACTACAAAATACAATCCCGCCCGCACTTGGACTCCCGAAAATGCAGTTGGCATTGGCGGCGCGTATTTGTGCGTTTACGGGATGGAAGGGCCGGGAGGTTATCAATTTGTCGGCCGCACGGTACAAATGTGGAATCGGTTCAAACAAACGGCGGATTTCCAGTCTGGTAAACCTTGGTTGTTGCGCTTTTTTGACCAAATCCGATTTTATCCGGTTTCTCATGAGGAATTGCTGCGCTGTCGGGAAGAATTTATCGAAGGGAAGTTTCAATTAAAGGTTGAGGAAATCACTTTTAATTTGAGAGAATACAATGAGTTTTTGCATTCTATTGCTAGCAGTGCGGCTGAGTTTAAAGCGCACCAGCAGGCCGCATTTAATGCAGAGCGCGATCGATGGGCCGCCGCTGGGGAATTTGATGCTGAATCTGTCGCAGAAGCGTCGGTGGATATGCTTGCTGAGGCAGCGGCGGCTGTTGCTTTGCCTGCTGGTTGTGAGGCAGTTGTCGCTCACGTTTCGGCGAATGTTTGGCAGGTGCTGGTTAATGTGGGAGATGCGGTTGCAGAGGGCGATCGCCTTTTAATTTTGGAAGCAATGAAAATGGAAATTGCTATCACTGCTGATGTGGCGGGAACTGTGGCTCAATTGTTTTGCCAACAGGGACAAACGGTAACAGCCGGACAAATTCTAGCGGCTGTTCAACCGAATTAATCCCTCTGTTGTCAGTTCGGGGACAGTAGAAAGCTAAGCAACAACTAAATCTGTAACTACTCGGCGTTGCATAATTGCGGGATGATTTTGATTGTTTTGTGCGATCAGTTCCTGAGCTCGTCCGATGTATTTTTACCGCAGGCGGGACACCCCACAAGAATCATCCTCAAATTGTGCAACGCCTGCTCATTTAATGAAGGTTTAGCACCAGTTAGCGGTTCAAAAAGGTGGGGATACATCAATACAGCAAGCCAGTGGGCGATCGCCCCCCAATTTTCGGTGGCGGGCAGTCTTTCGGAAGGCTTAGCCGCTGTCAAGCGCGATGGCAAATTTGGCTTAATCAATCAAGCTGGAAAGCTAGTCATTTAGCAGGTTGGGGCTTTGTTTAGGCTGTAAATTTGTTTAAGTCTCGTTAACTTAACTCCAGCAGCCCAGAATTGACCGGCAAACCATCCTGAAATACCAGCAATTCTCCCGGCAGAATTTGCGTCCAAACTTCGTTATCTGTCAGCGGAAAAGTGGCAATAACAGCCACGCGATCGTCCTCGTTGGTCAATTCCCGAAAATCGACTGTTACATCTTCGTCGATCGAGTGTGCGCTAGCAAAAGGTGCTTGTCGCACAATATAATGCAGATTAGTAGAACAGTGGGTGAACAAGTGTTCTCCATCGGAAAGTAAATAATTAAAAATTCCGTGTTGTGCCAAAGTTTTAGTAATTTCCTCCAGTACCGGGTAAAATTCCGCTAAAGCAGGCTTACTTTGAGGAAAAGTAGAGCGCAGCTTTTCTAATATCAAACAGAATGCTTTTTCGCTGTCAGTTTTGCCAACCGGTTTGTAAACTCCGGCACATTCTGGATAAAAATTTTCGAGATTTCCGTTGTGAGCAAATACCCAATAACGTCCCCAAAGTTCCCGAATAAAAGGGTGGCAGTTTTCCAGGGCAATTTCGCCTTGTGTAGCTTTGCGGATGTGAGCAATGACGTTAGTTGAATGAATGGGATAGCGACGCACTACTTCTGCCACCGGAGAAGCAATCGCAGGTTTAGAGTCTATAAAAAGGCGACATCCCAAACCTTCAAAGAAAGCAATTCCCCAACCGTCTTGATGAACGTCCGTTTTGCCCCCCCTTGCAGAAAAACCCTCAAAAGAAAAGCAAATATCTGTCGGAACATTGCAGTTCATTCCCAGTAATTGGCACATAGCTTTTAAGTCTCTGGAGTGTGGATCGATCGCGCAGCTATTGGCAGCTACAGATTTGCGGTGATAATATTATAGTATTAACGGGTTAAATAAGTTAAATACACTTATACCAATTCACTATGAAGGTACACTAAATATAGGCTAAAGCAGAGGAGATCCAATATGGGCAACAAACAAATTTCAGGTAGAAATCCAAGAAACGGTTGAGGAACTAGAGCACGACTCGAACGGGCTATAACAGCAGTAAGTAAAGAAAAATTACTGCTATTATACTGGATTGCCACCAAAAAAATCTAAACAAGAGAAGAATTAGCCACGAGGCTGAAGCGAGACAAATCAATAATATATCGTTGGTTGAAAACATACAAACAAGGTGGAATTACCGAATTACTAACAGTAAAAAAAGCTCCCGGGAATACTCCACATATACCACCCGAAGTCAGAGAAAACTTAATCAAAAAACTGCAAGAATCAGAGGGAGAAAAGTTATGGCAAATTACAGCTATGGCTAGAAAAAAAATGCGGGATTAAAGTGAGCTATAAAGTCGTACATGACCTAGTTAATTATAAATTAAAAGCTTACCTCAAAGTCCCAAGACCCCAAAGTAATAAAGTGAACGAAGTTGCACAGACAAACTTCAAAAAAAAACTGTGGGAGATTATCAAAGTAATGATTAAATATTTCGGAACCGGACAGCCTGTAAGGATATGCTGTCAGGACGAGAGTAGATTTGGATTGATTACTATGAGGGCAAAATGATTACATTAAAGGAGATAAAACCCGTAGGCAAAAAGCAATGGAAGCGAGGCAATTTTTATGTTTATGGAGTCGTAGAGCCAGCAACAGGTGAACAATATTATCAAGAATTTGCTCGCATCGATAGCAACTGTTTTCCAGAGTTTTTAAATGGATTTGGTCAAAAATACTCAGACTATTTCAATTTAATTATTATGGAGAATGGTAGTTTTCATAAAGCTCTCTTATTAGACTGGCACGACCATGTGATGCCAATATATTTGCCTGCCTATAGTCCTGAATTAAATCCGATTGAAAGATTGTGGTTCTCTGTAAAAAAAGACCTCAAGTGGGAAAATTTTACTAACCTAGATCGACTAAAAGAACAGTTAGATATAATTATCAAATCTCTCACAAATGAAGAAGTTTTATCTCTCTGTGGTTGGGACTATATCCTGGAAGCCTTATTAAGTGCAAATTCATAGTAAATTGGTATTAAATCAACGGGCTATCTTGGGTTTATAAGCTTTGCTGTAATTTCTGCTATGACTGCCTATCCGTGTCAGGCACAAACTACTGTCAAATCACAGACAAATGTAAATGCAACACAGGAGATTACAATTACCGAGTCACCAAATCTTACTAACACTTCTGCCAGCCCTCTCTGGAAAAATCCTAACGTTTCTAAATCTTTTACCGTCTCAGAATTGAATAGCACATCTCCTAACTCTAGTCCTCCTATAACAACTCCTCAAAATCAATCTGCACGCACAAATCCATTAGGATGCAGATTTTTTGATATTCCTTCAATGCAGCAATAAATGTTCCTGCATCTCTTGATAAATAGAATACCATGGCTCAAGAGAGAGCGATCGTTTTTTAGCATCGCCCTCTATTTGCGCGATCGTACTTCCTAAGAAAGTTATATAGCCATCCTAAATCATTTGTGAATTTCTTACTCCCTCCCCTTGATAAGGGAGGGTTGGGGTGGGTAAAAAGTTTACGACTCCTGCAAGGATTGCTATATGTAGCAAAAAGAATTGATGAAATTAACTCTAGTTTAAATATTATCGGGGAAAGTCTGAAAGTTGTTTGATATCCTTCAAAACTATTTGAGGCTTCCCTTTGTATTGTTCAACCTTCCCACTGACATACACATATCCCCGTCCCAGACCCGCATAACGTTTCTCGATTAGCCGCTTCAAGGGAGCCATTTCATCAGTTTCAGCATCTGGTATCCACAAATCTAATTTATGATACACTGAACCAGCATAAATTAGAGCGCTCCCGCCGATCCATTTACTAATTCCCGCCTGCAAATCGCAGAAAATAGTAATAGATTTAGCTCTCTCAGAAGCCGCTAATATTTTCGGGTAGTGCAACCTCAAAGAAAGCGCTCCTGCCGTTGCTTCCGACAACCGAAACTCTTCAACAATGGAGGCGCGCATCGACCACCAAGGCAGTAAATTAGCATAGTTGCGAGAGGGAATTTTGGCATTGGTAATCGGATTCCAAATCACCAGATTGTAAGCTTTTGCTGCCGATTCTGCCTCAGTCATTTGGCGGTGATACAATCTGGAGCGCCCGTATTTGACAAAGTAGGGACTCCAGCCTTCTGCAATCAGTTTCAGATTGTAATTTTCTCCATCTTTATGTACATAACAGAGGAGACGCCCGTAGTTATCGCGATATTTTTCCACCGCAATTTCTATTGGGTCATCTGTATCAAATTCTATGTCAACTGTAGCAAGTCCGCCATCCGCTGTGGCGAAATATTTTTTAGCCATTTCTGAAGCTGCTTTTCCCGCCGCAGTTACAGGTTTGGAGCCTCCCGAATGACTTTCTTCTGTATCGACGCAAATCAGGCGCAGAGACTCGGTTTTGCCGTTGAGAGAAATTTTGATGCTGTCGCCGTCAACTACTTTAGTTATTTGCAGGTTCGGAATTCTGGTTGCCATATTTTGAACCCTGTTGCATTTGAGATTTCATGCAGGTATCGCTTGGATTATACACGAGTTCGTTATCACTAGCAACTGGAATTTTTGTTTTTTTCTATTAAAATTTGCCAACAGTCGCGTATTTTATCAAATCTGGAAAAAAATCCTGGAAATCCGATTCTAAGCGCTGATAGTTAGCTGTCAAATCTTCTATGCCGCTTGCCAAGTTATTTGTCCGTTTGAGTCGCGCCGACATTCTTGTAAGAGTGATGCCGATTTCGGCAATTTCCTGATAAGATGAAAGCAAGTCGCGGGCAATTATTGTGGGCAGCACCCGCTGGAGAGAGTCAGGTAATATATCGCGGTTGTCTTGCAGGACTTTATAGACATGGCGAGAAAAATCGGGAAGCGGAATTTCTGAATATTCCAGCCAATTTTTAGCTAAGAAGTGGTCGTAAAACACGTCAATCAAAACTCCAGCAAACCTTCGTCTGTGGGAAGAAACAAGGCTTTTACTCGATCGCACTACTGCATGAGAGTCCGTGTAGCGATCGACTTTTCGGTGCAAACTGATGCCGTTTCTAATTTCCTCGGAATAAAGGTTAACAGCCGAACCTTTCACAAAATCTCCTAAGAGGTTGCCAATCAGAGATTCTGGCGTGCCTTTTGATAAGAATAGATGAGCCAAATAATTCATTAACTACACAACTGCATAACCTGTATGAGGTCTGACATCTGCGGGATGAAAACCTAAAACAATGGAATCCTTGGAAATTCCAGCAGCTACAAGTTCTTTCGTCACGCCGTATTCTGTCTCATCTCGCTGTACCCAAATCTTATCATCAATAATATCTATATGAACCAAACAGCCGTGAATTCGTTTGGCTTTATCCCAGCCTAAAGTAACTAGCAGGTAACAATCAGATTTTTCATCAAACACGGCTTTACAAATTATATCGCCATGAGAGTAAGGAATTTTTGTGTAAGGTTCGAGAACTGTTTTAATGGTGGTTCTAAAGTTAGCTAAAGTATCCATTTTACGATCGCCTCTTGATTTGGGTCGAATACAATCAGCTTGAGCTTTTCATCTTCAATCATTAATTGACCGATCGGTTCTTCAAATAGAGATTCATAGGTGATATCGCGAACAGCCAGATAAAGCGTATGTTCTGGATAAGTTCTCTGAAGCACAGATCGATAAATAGTAAATTGTCCGATCGCCTCTCTCAAGTCCTGCATTTCTGAATCGCTGACAAAGCTTTTGACTTCCACAGCAATTTTCTGTTCTCCTCGTTCTGCTGCGAGCACCTGTTTTGCTCCCAGATCCACATACATATCTTTTTTTCCCCATTTCAGATGGAGAGGATCGTGAGTAATTATCCACCCATCATTGAGGAGAGATTTTTTGACTGTATTGTGGTACAGGTCTAAAGCAGGCATAGAACAAGATGAGTAATATCAGACTTCATGGTTATATAATAGCAAATTATCAGGCAATTATCTTAAACCGCAACTGCAAGGAGAAAGAGTAATGGCTGTTCTGGAATGTGTAAAACCGGGTGCTAAACTCGGTCAAATTATTCTTGCCGTCGATGAATCTTGGATAACAAAAGAGCGATCCCCTAACTGTAGTATGCTGGCGATCGCTCCACCCACGCTCAAATATTGCTTGCGATCGATTGATTCTTGATCGCAAGCAACAGCAGCTTAAATCTTTCATACATAATTTGCTAAATTGCGATCGGCTACATCTCTCGACGGAACGCTCTAATAGCTTCCCCAGCATCAGTTTCGGCCATCAAAATACAGCGTTTCATCAAATCGAGATCGAGATTGCTGAGTCCGGGGAACTGACTGCGATCGCTCTTTTCATAGCTACCGTCATGGAGATGATATATCTTCAGTAATCCATCTTCCCAAAACCAAACCTCTGAAACACCCAAAGCTTTATAGCGCTCTAACTTACTGATTCCTCCACTGGTAAAGACAACTTCGATCGACAAATCAGGAATCGGTTTTACACTCTCAATGCAGTAGGATTCGTCTGCTTGCACAGAGACAACTCCCGATCTTTCCTGCGTCATTGCCCCTGTAGGCTTGAAGAAAATTCCCTGTTCGACGAGAAAAGTAGTCACTAAGTAACCGATAATATGAGCAAAAGTTTCGTGGTCTTCTCCAGGCATCAGAATCTCGATCGTCCCATCATAGTAAAATAGTCGCACTCTAGGGGAGCCTTCAAAGCCTTTTTGGATAAATTTAAACCGTTCCCACATTCCATGATGAACAATTCGCTGATCTGTGGTTTTGCTAAGTAGTGGAGGCATCGCGCTCAGATCCAGTCCAGAAGTTATCTTGATTGTAGCTCATATTTAACAATTAAACCGCAGATGAACGCAGATCAAATTATATCAGCGTTCATCTGTGTTAATCTGCCTAAATCTGCGGTTGCAAAAACTGCCTAGGAACCGCCGCGCAACTTATCCAAAACAGTCCGATCTTCCAAAGTTGAAGTATCCCCAGAAACCTCTTCTCCGGCAGCTAAAGAACGCAGCAACCGGCGCATGATTTTGCCGCTGCGCGTTTTCGGCAAAGCATCGGTAAATCTAATTTCGCCCGGACGGGCGATCGCCCCAATCTCCTTAACAACGTGCTGCTTCAACTCCTTAGCCAATGCTTCGCTAGGCTGCTGCGAGTTATCCAGCGT
>Ga0163153_10009168_pt1 | contig 10049 bp, 10 predicted proteins | sample OliLakLV19MP6IB1_FD_148629 | JGI IMG/M metagenome (GOLD analysis project Ga0163153, IMG submission 148629) | Freshwater microbial mat bacterial communities from Lake Vanda, McMurdo Dry Valleys, Antarctica - Oligotrophic Lake LV.19.MP6.IB-1 | ecosystem: Environmental > Aquatic > Freshwater >...
AGGCTGAGCGCAGCAGCTTCGGGATGGTGAACACGTACTGGCGGTGCGCCACCGGTGCGAGCACGTTCGCCTCGACCCACTCCCCGTAGAGCAGCACGCGTTTCTGGTGGCAGCTCGGACAGAAGTAGCGGGTCTTGCACGAGTAGGCGAGCAGATAGTCGTGGCCGCAGGCGTCGCAGTAGACGCGGGCAAAACCGTAGTGCGGGTCGCCGCACTCGATGAAGCGCCCGATCACCTGCGCTTCGAGCGCGCGGCGCGAGCCTCCGGCGGCCTGCAGTTCCTTCGCGTGGCGCTTCGCACATTGCCAGAGCGCGCTCGCGCGTGGCCTGCGCGGGCGATACTGCCTCTCCGCGCAGCGCGTCCCCATCCAGGGGCAAACGCGCCAGCGGCACGGCGAACGCGTTCATCGAAGGCGCAGATTCTCCAGGCGAGACAGCGTCAACGCGCAGGCGCGGCGGGCGTTGTTCCTCGATTGCAGGGAAAAAACCCGCCTGCCGGGTCAGCGAGGCTCCTTTTTCAGCATGGCCGCGTGGCCCGCGGCCAGCTCCTCCTTGTTGAGAAATCCGTCCTTGTCGGTGTCCATCTTCGTGAACATGGCGCGCGACGCGGCCGCGTGCTCCATAGATTACGAATAAACATATCTTAAAATGCTGGGCGACATCCTGGTCGAATCGGGCCACTTGAGCCGGGAGGGGCTGTTCAAGGCGCTTTCGCAGAAACTCGGGATCCCGGCGATCAACCTCAAAAAATTCGATATCGACCCGGATGCCGTGAGCCTGCTGGCGCCCTCGGTTGTAGAGGAACTGCAGGTATTTCCGCTGTGCTTTGATCGGAATTCTTTGGTGGTCGCCATGGCCGACCCGCTGGATCCGGTTCCCATGGAGCGGATCCGCTTCATTACCCAGCGGCAGGTGACACCGGTGCTTGCGACGGCGGACGATATCGCCGTGCAGATCCGGAAGTATTACGGTAACCGGATCGGTGAGGGGCAGATCGAGGATCTCGCCTCGGCGTTGTCTTCGGAGTTCGAGGCCAAACTGGCGGCCGACGACCAGCCGATCACCGAATCAGACAGCACGTTAGTCAAGCTGGTGAACAAAATGATCCTCGATGCGCATTCGAGCGGCGTCTCGGATATCCACATTGAAACCAATCCCGGAAAGAAAAATGTCAGGGTCCGCTTCAGGCGAGATGGCGTGCTCGAGGATTACCTCCAACTGCCTTCAGCTTTCGCGGGCGCCATGGTGTCGAGGATCAAGATCATGGCTTCGCTCGATATTTCCGAAAAACGCCGCGGACAGGACGGGCGCATCAATTTCCGCCATTTCGGTCCGGCACAGATCGAGTTGCGCGTGGCGATCATCCCGACGTTCGAGGGATTCGAAGACACAGTCTTACGGATTCTCTCGCCGGGCGAACCCTTGCCACTCGACAAGCTCGGGCTGTGCCCGCCTGTGAAGCAGTCCATCCGGTCGCTCCTGAACAAGCCTCATGGCCTGATTCTTGTATGCGGACCGACAGGGTCGGGCAAGACCACGACGCTGCATTCCCTCCTTGGCGTGCTGAACGTGCCCAACCGGAAAATCTGGACCGCCGAAGATCCGGTCGAGATTACACAAGCCGGACTGCGCCAGGTGCAGGTGAACTCGCGCATCGGCTGGACCTTTGCAACGGCGCTGCGCTCGTTCCTGCGCGCCGATCCCGACGTCGTCATGGTGGGCGAAATGCGGGACGCGGAAACCGCCTCGACGGCCATCGAAGCGTCACTGACCGGGCATCTGGTGTTCTCCACGCTGCATACCAACAGCGCGCCCGAAGCGATCGTCCGCATGCTGGAATTGGGGATGGATCCCTTCAATTTCTCCGACTCGCTGGCTGGCGTACTGGCACAGCGCCTGACGCGCAAGCTGTGCGAGCGCTGCAAGGAATTTGACGTGCTCAGAGAGGCGCGTCTGGACGAATTGGCGGAGGAGTACTGTTACGACACGCCGCTTCTGCCCGCCACCGTACTCGGGCAATGGCGCGATAAATACGGCGATGGCGCAAGGCTTTATCGCAGCGTCGGATGCGATGCCTGCAAGGACACTGGATACCGCGGCCGCAGCGGGCTGCACGAGCTGCTGGTGACCACCCCGGACGTACGCCAACTCGTGCAGCGCCGCGCGCCGGCAAGCGAGCTGCGCAGGATGGCCATCGTCGACGGGATGCGCACGCTCAAGCAGGACGGGATCGAGAAGTGCCTGCTCGGATTGACCGACCTTGCGGAGGTTCGCTCGGCAGCGAGTTAGTGATTCGATCCTGGCGCCCGAGAACCGAGACGCGCGAAGACCCCGCCTGCGCAACGAGGCGCACGCCCAGTGCGTTGCACACCCGGTAAATCGTGTCGAACCGGGGCTTTGAGCTGGGGCGCAATGCCTTGTACAGAGCCTCTCGGGTCAGGCCAGACTTTTCGGCTACCGCGCTCATGCCGCGGGCGCGGGCCACCACGCCCAGCGCATGGGTGAATTCACCCATGTCGTTTTCTTCCAGCACTATGGTTAGGTAGTTGGCGACATCCTCTTCGGTCTTGAGCATCTCAGCCATGTCGAAATCGGGCAGATCGGCGACTTTCAATTTCTCGGTCATGGTTGATTACTCCTCGATGGTTTGGGACAGGGCAATAGCCGCCGCAATGTCCGCCTGCTGACTGGACTTTTCGCCGCCTCCCAGCATCACGACGATAAAGCCATTGCGCTTGACCGTGTACATGGCGAAATTGTAATCATTTGTTCACACCATAACAACCACTGAAAACCCCTAGATCCGGCGCAGCACGCGCGCCGGCAGTGTGATGCTCACGCGTTCCCTCTTAACGGATCGGCAAACCCAGCCGATAAGGAGTCGATGTGGCTCCTCTCACCGCTATGGCGCCGCCTGACCGAAGGCCCCTCCGGCCGCGGCCCGCGTCCCGCGCCGGTCGATCTTCATCCGTTCGCGCTTGCCGCCTCGGAAGACAACCGCTTCATCGTGCTGCGCGAAGCGGTGCTGGACCGCGCCATGGGCGTGGCGGGGTACGACTTCTCGCAGACGGACGACCGGGTCGCCGCGGAGACTGAGCTGGAACGTGATAAGGCGCTGCTGCGCCATCTCAGCACGAAGGACGCGCGCACTCTCGCGGTCGGCCGGACGCTATTCATCACGACCAAGCTCGAGATCCTGTGCGATCCCGCGGTCGACGCGCTGGCGGGAACGGGCACCGTCCTGCTGCTGCGTCCGGCTTCGCTGCAGGCGTTCGACGCCGCGCTCATCGAGCGCATCCAGTCACTCGGGCGCAGGGGCGTTTGGGTTGGCCTTGCGGACGGACGCGCGGCGCTCGAAAACGATGCGCTTGCCGAAGCGATCGCCACGGCGTTCTTTTCCGTCACCGATTTCCTGCCGCCCGACCTCGTCGGGATCGCACGGCGCCTGTCGAAACTGAACCCGGCCCTGAGGCTGGGAGTCCGCGGCCTGCAGACCCAGGACGAGTTCGATGCCTGCGCGCGTCTGGGCTTCGTGTACCTGCGCGGCCCGTTCGTGCGCAGGCGCGAGGAGTGGAGCGCAACCCGGGCCAACCCCAGCGCGTTGCGCATCTGCGACCTGCTGAGCCGCGTGCGCGACGGCGCAACGCCGCGCGAGATCGCCGAGCAGGTCCGTCTCGACCCCATGCTGTCCTACCGGATCCTGCGCCTGGCCAATTCGGCGGCCCTCGGCGCCATGCGCAATGTCACCTCGATCGAGGAGACGATACTGGTCCTCGGGCGGGATCCGCTTTACCGCTGGCTTGCGCTGCTGCTGTGCGTGTCGGCGCCCCCGGGGCCTGGGCACCACGCCGTGCTGGAGAGCGCGTTGGCCCGCGGCCGCTTCATGGAACTGCTCGCCGGGGCCGATTCCCACGAGTCCGAACGCCAGGCGCTGTTCCTCACCGGCATGTTCTCGCTGCTCGACGTGCTGCTGAAGGTGTCGATGGCGTCATTGCTGGCTCAGGTGAAGCTGCCACAGGAGGTGAGCGGCGCAATCGTGCGTCGCGTCGGGCCCTGCGCGCTGCCGCTGCAGCTTGCGCAGGCGTGCGAGCAGGCAGAGGCCGGGGTTGTCGAAGGGCTGTGCGCGAGGCTCGAGCTCGAGCCGCACCAGTTCAATCGCGCGCTCGGCGCCGCGGGCGCATGGGCGCGAGAGACGGCCGGGGCGATCCGGGGGTGAATGTGGATCACGGTTTCGGCGTAGAAAATCTGCTTGACCGTTTCAGATAACCTCCACGAGGTCGGAGTACCGGCGCAGTATTTTGTCCGCTGTCAGCAGTTTCAAGGGTTCCGATAGGGCTTGCGCGATGAGCATCCGATCGAACGGATCGCGGTGGTGTTCCGGAAGGTTTGCGGCGAATGCACTATGAATTGCGCTTATCGGCAATTCGATGAAGCCGCTGGATGTCATTCCTGCAATCAGATCTTTGCTATTCGCTTGCAACCTGCCTTGTTTGATTTTGATACTGGCTTCCCATATTGACGCAGCACTGATGTATACGATCTCGGCGATTTCGATACGGTTCAGAACCGCCCTTGGTAGTTTGCGCGAAGCCGCGAGATACCAGAGGTAGATGTGGGTATCAAGCAGCAGGCGCATCAGGCTTTGCCTTCGAACGCGTCCAGCAGATCATCCGGCAGCGGTGAGTCGAAGTCGGCGGCGATCTTGATCTTGCCTTTCAGAAAACCGGGCTTGCGCGTGGGTTTAGCCGGTTTGATTCCGGTCAGTTTCGCCATCGGTTTTCCGGATTTTGCGATGAGAATCTCCTGGCCCTTGCTGACTTCCTCCACGAGTCTGGAAAGATGGGTCTTGGCCTCGTGAATATTGACTATTTGCATGATTTAGCACCCTCAGGTTAGTTTAGTTTAGTCCAGCCGGATGGTTTGTGCAACAGGTACATTCCAATTGAGGTTTGAGTCGCCTGGGCGTGAAGTAATCAGTCAGCCGATGGCAGCAATCTGCCACGTAAATCGCTTCCAGAGCCGTGCTTAACATAGAAATGGCAGCAATCGAGGATCAGCGCCCGGCGCGCGGTGCTCGTGTTACTCGTGCGCGAGCACGCGCTCCCGGAAGAAGCGGCATTGCGAATCGTGCGGCATTGGGGGGAAAACTACCCACGCACTCGACGCTGCAAGCTCAACGTTGGGCTATGCAGACGATCACAGAAGGGTGTGCGGGAAACGAGCGGGTTTGATTCTCGATCGATTGGTCCGATAGCGCCTTGATCATGAGTCGCAGTTTCTCAGCGAGTGCGACCGGGCCCTCCACCGGCGTGCATCGGCAGTCAGCCCTCCCCGCCGGGAAGCGTAAACCAGAACGTCGCTCCGACCCCCTCCTTGCCTTCGGCCCAGACCCGCCCGCCGTGGCGCTCGACGATGCGCTTCACGATCGCGAGGCCCGCGCCGGTCCCTTCGAATTCGCGTTCGCTGTGCAACCGGCTGAACACCTTGAAAAGCTTGTCGGCATAGGCCATGTCGAACCCGGCGCCGTTATCGGCGACGAAGTAGGCGCCCTGCTCGTACCCTATCCGGACGACCGGGCGCTCCGCCTTGCCGCTGTACTTGACGGCGTTGGACAGCAGGTTGGTCCAGACCTGGTGCAGCAGGATGCGGTCGGCGAGCGCCATCGGGAGATCGCCGACCTCGAATTTCACGCGGTCGGATTCCTTGCCCAGTTCGTCGATCACCAGCGCGACTTCCCGGCCGGTGTCCACCCGCCCCTTGCTGAGCGCCTGCCTGGAGAACTTCGACAGGGTCAGCAGATCGTCCAACAGGTCGCTCATCCGGCGGGCGTTGGAACGGATCCGTTCCAGGAAGGCTTGCGACTTGCCGCCTCCCATCGGCGGGAGTTCGCCTTGCAGCAGCCCGGCGAATCCCTCGATCGCGCGAATCGGAGCCTTCAGGTCGTGCGACACCGTATAGCTGAACGCCTCCAGCTCCGAGTTCGCGTTTTCCAGCGCCGCAATGCTGACTTGCAGGCGGCGCGCAAGATCCTCCAGTTCGATGATCGCTTTGCCCACTGAGATGTCCGCCATCGCGCCGATCATCCGCCTGGGCAGGCCCTCGCTATCGAACTTGACAATACCCCGGTCGAAAACGTGCGCATAGGAGCCATCCATGCGGCGAAACCGGTACTCGTAACTCCAAGTCCCCCCCGTGGGGCTATGGATGGCGGCGAGGAGGCTTTCGACTACTTTGTCCCGGTCGTCCGGGTGGACGTGCGAACTCCACGCATCGAACCTCGCCCAGACCATGTCGACGTTGTGCCCGAAAACTTCTTTGAGCCCGGCATTGAACCAGAGAATGTCGGACGCCAGATCCCAGTCCCAGATCACGTCATTTGTGGCCTGGATCACGCACTCGAGACGCTCGACGGAATCGCGCAGCTGCTGCTCACTTCGTTTGCGCTCACTGATGTTGCGTGCAACGATCACGACGATCGAACCGTCGGCCAATGGCAGCGCCCGCCGATAAAGTTCCACGGGAAAGAGGCTGCCGTCTTTGCGCCGGAAGAGACGCTCTCCGCTAGACATCAACGAGCCTGAGCGGGCCAGCGAATCAAACGTTTCCCGGACGCCGGCGGCAGAATTCTTGTCCACGATCTCTGCCATGCTCATGCCGACCAGATCGTGGCGTGCATAGCCCAGTTCGCGACAAGCGCCATCGTTACAGTCGAGCACCGTCAGTGTTTCGAAATCCACGAGATAAATCGAATCGGCCGACAGGTCCATTGCGGCCCGAAACCGCTTGAGTTCCTCTTCGCTTTGCTTGCGCAGCACGAACTGGCCCACCTGTCCTCCAATTGAGCGCGCGGCAGCCAAAAGGCGGGCATCGGGTGCGCGCACGTTGCGGCTGGAAAATACCAGCACGCCAACCACCCCGGCCATGGCGAAGACGGGAAAGAGGCACGTGCCGTGCAGGCCGGCCAGGCCCTTGAAATCAGGCTGCAGCACACGCGCATCCTGATCCGCGTCGGTGACCCACGCCGCCTCACCCGTCTCGCATACCCGGCCGATCATGCCGGCGCCGGCGGGCAGCACGCGCATTCGAGAATCCTCCAGGTACTGCCGGATCGCCGCGTCCGGCACCTGCCATGAGTGCCCGGCATGCATCTGGCCTTCCGGATCGCTGGCCCAATACCTGCCGAAATCCCAACCTTCCGACTCGCTAACGGCCTTGAGGACGCCGCTCAGGCCGTCGCCAATGTTCTCCGCGTCCGCCAGAGCGCGTGCGACCGCGTGCTCGAGGGCAAGCATCTGCTCTGCGCGCCTCTTGTCGGTGATGTCCTTGCCGATCCCGCGGTAGCCCTTGAACTTTCCCGTGGTGTCGAACATCGGCGCACCGCTGAGGCTGACGCAGCAGGTTTCGCCATCGTGCCCCGGGCGGTTGAAGACGAAGTCTCGGAACTCTTCGCGCCTCTCCAGCATGGCGATGTGACCCGCCCAATCCGCATCCGTTATACCGAAGTGGGCCACCTCCCAGTGCGTCTTCCCCCTTATGTCGTCGACGGACATGATCTTGCGCAGCCTTTTGTCGTCCACGAATGTGAAGCGCAGGTGCTCGTCCTGCTCCCAGTACCAGTCGGACGACAGCTCGGTCAGGCTTCTGAACCGCTCCTCGCTCTCGCGCAACTGCTCTTCGGCGGCTTTGCGCCGCGCTTCGCGATCGAAATTCTCGAGTCCGAACGAAAGGTTCTCGACCATCTGTTCGAACAGCGCGACCAGCGCTTCATCGAACCAGCCCTTGTCGCCGGAATACAGGCTGAAAAGGCCGATCACCAAGCCTGCGCGCCGCAATGGGATGCATGCCGACGAAGCGATACCCGCGCGTATTGCCGCGTCGCGCCAGTGCGACAGGTCCGGGGCGTCGACAAGCTCGTTGCGCACGAGCGTACGGCCTTCCCTGAACGCGATCGCCGCCGGTACGCGGCCTTCAGGGACTCCCCGGTCGATGCACACGGACGTATCCGCAAGAAAAGCGACCGGCTCACCGCCGAACGCCACGGGCCGCAACCAATCGGTGCCCGGCTCGACAAGCCGGATCGCCGCGAGCTTCAGGCCGGCCAGTTCGACTGCGATCTCGCAGACTCGACGGAGCAGTGCGTTTTCGTCGACGATGCGGAACAACGCCTCGTTGGTTGCCGAAAGCGCGGCGTAGGCCATGGTCATCCTGACCGTGCCGAGCAGTGCCTGCTTCCTTTGGGTGATGTCTCGCGCCGAGGCCTGGATGCCCACCCGACCGTCGACAGGGAACGCCGTCAGAACGATCTCCACCTCCACCTCGGTTCCGTCGAGGCGGACATACCGATTTTCCAGCAAAGGCAGCGCCTCCCCGCGCGCGACAAGGGCAAGGCGCTCGCGGCTGACCGCGTGATGGTCCGGATGCAGGATCTTCCAGATCGAAAGCCCGACGACCTCGGATCGGTTTCGAGCACGCAACATGCGCTGGGCGGCGAGGTTGACGAACACGATCTTCTCGTCGATGTGCACGAAAATCGCGTCCGGCGAGTGCTCGAGGACCAGGCGGTGCCATTCCTCGTCACCGCGTAATGTTGCCTCCACTATGGAAAGCAATTCAGCGCGCTCGTTCATTGCCGCTTCCCGGGAGCGGGCGCGCCATCCATTGCCCCGGGATTCGGGAGCGCGTCTTTCGGCGGGAAAGGCATTGCTGGCATCTGCCGTGCGGTCATGGCGTTGAGTACCCAAAATAAGCACTCTCCGCTGGCGGGTGACCATGACGGGGATCAATCCTGACCCATTTTCACACAAACGCGCCGCAGGTCAGACCGCGCTCCCCGGATGCTCGTGCATGTGGTACCAGAGGAGGCTGCCAAGCACCAACCGGTCGTTGGGCTTCAGGTCCTCGAACTCCACGCCGTACAGGTGGCGCGGCATGCCGTGCCCGAGCGATTCGCTCTTGGCGATGCGCACCGTGACGCCCAGGTCGAGCGACACCGGGGCGCCGTGCAACTCGAACGAGGTCGTGACCCGTATCGAACTTGCGTCGGTGTCAATCGCCTCTGGGGTTTCGATCAGCGCGCCGGTGGTCCCGATGTTCACGATGCTTCCTGGCCGGCCCGGCTTGCCGGCGAGGACGATGCTGGCAGGCAGGTTCACGCGGAATCGGAACGAATTGCGGATCTGCACCCGCTCGACCTCGACCGGGAAGCCGATGTGCAGGTACTGGAACGGCTGATACGCAGCCCTCAGCACGGCTGTGCGGAAGGCAAAGGCGCTCTTGCCGGTGAACGCCCGCATCAGCACCTGCTCGTCCTCCTGCAGAAACACCCGCCCGGCGGTGTTCTGCGGGATGGTGACCATCAGGCTGACCCCCTCGAGCCAGCCCAGCACCTTCACCGTCGCACGCCCTCCGGCAATCCGGTGGCGGGGCTCGAGCGAAACCTGGTCGCCGACCTTGAGACGCATCTCCGCGAACGTCGAAGCGATCGCGAGCGGCGGGGTTTCCTCAGGCGGCCGGGCATCCACGGACGGCGAAGCGTCGAACGCCGGCGCCGCGCCCTGGGAGGGGGGAGCGTTGCCGTGATCCGCGGTCGCGGCCGGTTCAACGCGGGGTTCGGATTCGGTGACGAGTGCTTCCATCCGGGTCAGTGTCGCGTCTGACGCAGTCCGCACGGGTTCCAGAGTCGGACGATTTCAACCATGGCGCCGGGATCGGTGCATTCTTCGCATCCTTTTCTTGTGCATCGCATCGGCGAGGCAACGCAAACAGATGGCGATCGCGCGGTCCTGCATCGCCAGCTCATAGGGCATCGAGAGGCCGCTGCGCACCCAAGCGTGGCGCAACGTGGTTTCGTTTCGCATCTCTGCCTCGAGGGGCAGAGCCAGCTGAAGACCCATCGCATCCTCCTGTATCGGGCAATGCGTACCGGAACGCCGCTTTGGCGGGAAACCTCCGGCCTTGCACAGAATTATCGTCACGATTGCGGATAACCTAAGCCGCGAACAGGGCGCTATTCGAGTCCCGATTCATGCTTTGGAGCGCGCGGCAGCCGAT
>Ga0163153_10009169_pt1 | contig 10049 bp, 8 predicted proteins | sample OliLakLV19MP6IB1_FD_148629 | JGI IMG/M metagenome (GOLD analysis project Ga0163153, IMG submission 148629) | Freshwater microbial mat bacterial communities from Lake Vanda, McMurdo Dry Valleys, Antarctica - Oligotrophic Lake LV.19.MP6.IB-1 | ecosystem: Environmental > Aquatic > Freshwater > Lake...
TCGAATAGTACAAGGATGTTACAGACATCCAGCCCTTTGTTGCTGTGTCAGGTTGTTTCAAGTTGTATAAGTAAACCGTCAGTAGAATCGTCAGTCCCTCGTATTCTTCGAGGCCCACTGATTGACCATACTGACGGTTTTTGTATGCGCATCTCATTCTATCTCGACAAGCCATCCGCCGAACGCAGCACCGTGATGTTGAACGTGCTGGCAACTTCATCAAGAACCTAAAGACGTTTATGAAGTGGGCGCGTCAGAGTGGACGCACCGGAGTAATGTCCCCCCTTTCGCCGGACCGATGTGACTGGTGCACACCGGACGAAAGTGACAGGTCGCGGCGGACGAAGCTGGTAGGCTTCGCCGGAGCAAACTGACACCCCTGCACCCGGGCAAATTGACACCTGATAGCCTCTCGTATGCTGTATCTGTTGGCAGCATGGTTATCTAAGAGAATGTTCCACCATTCTTTTGGACCCATGTCCAACCAACCGATCCGTATGAGTACCGTACGACAAATTCTCCGTCTTCTTGGCCACCGCAAAAGTATGCAGGCCATCATCGAGATGACAGGTGACTCTCGCAACACGCTGCGCAAGTATCAGCAGCGCTTTACAGAAAGTGCGGGGCGTCAGCCTTGAGGAGCTGTTGCAGCTCGGCGACAAAGACCTGCATGATCTGTTTCTTCGCACACCGGAACAGAAACCCAATCTCAGGGTGCAGGCCTTGTTCGCATTGATGCCACGCTTCGAAAAGGAGCTCAAGAAGCGTGGCGTAACCCAAGAGCTGTTATGGCATGAGTACCGAGCCCTGCACGCTGATGGTTTTCAACTTTCACAATTCAGTGCGTATTCCGACGCAAGTCGGCCACCCATTCCAACCTCATCAACGATCATCACATCACAGATCCCTGTCGGTGCGTGGCACGACGTGATTGGTGAAAAAACTGTCGCTGATGCTATTTTGGACCGTCTTATCTACGGTGCTCATCGACTTGAACTACGAGGTGAATCACTCAGAAAGAAGGCGAACACCAGTCTCGAATCCTCCCATTCCTAAACAACTATTTTACAACCGCTGGCCGATAATGAACGAGTGCTTTGGCAGAATTTCAGACTGTCACTTTGCTTCGGTGTAGGGGGGTCAACTTACCCGGTGTATCCAATACACTATCTCGGACGGCACCCTGTGGAGTATCTGGCCAGTTGCCTAATAGAGCGTCTTCTCGCGTTCTGCTGCGGACCCAAAGGTGTCTGATGACATACTGAGAGCTATCACAGAGTGTTAGGATTACAGATTCATACAAATGTGACGGGATACAATAGAGGGTATCGACTACACATACATTATTTGATGCGATACACGACATGACATCGGCAACAGTCGGTCGTGTCCGTGAAATACATTTGGGCGAGAAATAGTCAACATTTTGTTGCGATGCTCACGAACACATGAAAATGACTAAGTAGCACACAACGTTAATTTGTAATATTTTCAAATGTCACCTTATCTTCCTCTGCTTTGTAAATAGTGATGCCTTTGCTTCCGTCACCAAAGAGTTTGCCTAGGATTGATTCGAGACTTGCGTTGTGCTGAGAATTTGTTTGCCGGATCCCCTGTGCAGTTTTTGTTACTTTAGACAGGGCCTCAGCATTTGTGCTATTCGCAAACGCCGCCGCCTTATCTACATCCGTGATTTCGATTGCAAATCGAGAGTTTCCAGACTCAATGAGTCCGATGAACCCCAATGCATTGCCAGAAGAGCCCGTCCATAATTCTCTGCATCTCTCTATGGTGTAGATGCGCATAAGCATGCCGCGATCGTTGTACGAATGCCTGATCCCGACATTTGGCTCTTCATAGCGCGTCTCAAGGACATCGTCCAATTTCGTATACGAAGTTAGAATATCGCCTGTCGGTGCCTGACTTGTGATGAGTGCCAGCGGATATGGAATCACGCTAATAGTAGCTTTTTTTTCAAAGGGTCAGGAAGGGGCTTGCAGAATGTGTGTGCGAATCTACTTCGTGTGTCAAACGCAGAATTTGGAGTTCGTCTACAGTCAGCTATATGAATAGAAAGAAGGTGGCTATGCGCTAGTCCGCACCCGCGTAATCAGTACCCCACAAAAACATTCAGCACGACATCGTTGCCTCTTCCCCCATCGTCCTCCGAACCCCTTCCCCCATCGTATACGGTATACACCGTGCATCCATTTAAAACTTCCAGCTTGGAATACGTGTCTCTGTTAAGCGCGAGTCGGTAAAGGTTAGGGGCTGCTTCATCAACGCGTTCGTAGGGTTTTGTCGAATCTGCATAGGGCCGAAGATCGGTAGCAAAGTACATCCCTGCTCTAGGGAACTTCCCCTTTGCTTTGCAATGAGCTAGTACTAATCGCTCTACACTGGTTGCCGTGGAGTGATAGGTTGAGAAGGTCATGGGATAACCGTCGTACGCCTGCATCCCATCGTGCTGATTATGGACAATCGCCTCCGTTATAGTGAATTTGTATACGGGTTGCATCCTTCCCTCGGCGGAGTAGCGACAACTGGGAAGCATGCCGACCACAACGACGCAAATTCCGACCATCAACACACGACTATGGTGAACCAATGACGCTCTGTTCTTTTTGGGTTTCTTCATCTTTGTCCTCAGTTGACTCATCAATAATTAGATCTACCGTGTTCCGCCTATATCCGTTAGCCTGTATCGTCCTCAGGTAATCGAAGTAGTACCAGATTCTATTCTCAGCTAGTGGACGGTTATGATACTCCACCTTGCCCCCGTACTTGCTCGAATTCACTCCGAAGAGCACCTCCAGCGGCGCAACGATTCCATTTGGCGATCTTAGAGGTACACCACCAGCTTTTAAAGCCCCCAACACTGTCTTGACGCAGGAATTCGTACGTAGGTTGTATTTGCCATGATGTCCAAGACTGCCTTTCAAATACCTCAGAATAGCCGCTTCATCCACGTTTAAAACGGTGATCTCAATGACACCACGTGGCGATTGCTCTTCCAAATATTCATCGTAGTCATACTTTTTAGTTTGTAAGCCGAGTTCTGCCCCAGGGCGTCCATCTCCTTGCGACGAGTACACGTGATCATCAACCCTAGTACTAATGTGCCCAACAACTAGCGAAGAGCCCCTCACACCCATTTGAATTAAGAAGGAAACGTGGTATCCGTCCCAGTCAAAAGCTATTAGCGGACTGTTTCCTGCATATTGATACGGGGCAACGTTTGAATATTTGGCCCAACGTTCATCAGCACTCATAAACCTCCCATACTCCTGCGAATACTGCCGTACTCCGTGCATAGAGAGATCACTTTCCGTATCCACTTCCCTGCCAATGTACGACGTCCTCGCTCCCGTTCCATCATGGGCAAGGGTACGGCCGAAGGGTTCGTAGTCATGTTCTTCGAGTCGTTCCTTAGCGGAGTTTAAGATTGCGCGTGTGCTGCCGAGGTGGTCGGCGACGACGTATTCGCGGGAACCGTCCTGACGAATTATGATGCGTGTGTTACCCGGACCGTATCCGTTGCGCTCCACAGGCCATAGCCATACGGTGTTCGTCTCGCCACAGTGGTCACCTTCGAGTCCGTTCCATGTGCTGAGTTGTTTTGCATCGGCTCCAAGCATGTAATACGTCCAAGCAAGCACATCGGTATACCCATTGCGCTCGTACTCGCGCTTCTGCTCGCGCTCGGCCATCGGAGAGAATCGGTAGCGCCATTCCGATAAGGGGGCTGCCGCTGCACTCAGTGCACAGTCTTCGTCTATAGAGACCTTTGCCTGTTGCGATTTTGTTGTGTATTGCTCGATGAGTCCCAACGCGTTGTACGCATACGACTCGATGCGCTGATGCGCCATGTCGGTTGCGCTCGTGTCGTTTGTTGTGCGGGCTGTAAGTGCACCGTTCGCGTTGTACCACAATGCGTCGGACATACCTCGGCCCGCGACTCCGTTCAGATGGTTCTTCCACGAGCGCTTGTTTGCGTTGGGGTAGTTGTAGGTCTTCGTCAGCCCAGTGCCTAACATATCCGTTACGAACGGAATGTCTCTATGGAGATTCCACACCATCGTCTAACCTGGCTTCACATGCTTGAATCAGGAGAATGACGACTGTAAAGGAGGCTAGAATTGGGAAATTCAACCAGCATTTCAGACATAAATTCGGACGTTGCTTCATGGGGTTCATTCCAACTACTTGATATTCTATGACCGAGCATTTTCGGGCTACGGAGTGCCAACTGATTTGCGATGGCGATACAGGTAAGGTGGCACTCTTTCGCCTGATCTTTCGTTAACGCCGGATTCAAGTCATGGTCGGCGCCGTTTCTAAAGACCTTTATGCCCAAACACCTCCTATACAGATTCGTTAGCTGGATAGCATCCGTGGAGGTTTGCACGGAAGCCTTACGCTTAGATCTATCATCATTCCCTCGGAGGGCTGCTCCGAAGAAGGACTTTCCGACCGAGTGACCTAGGACTTCGTGAGATTGAAGCTCTCCCTTGGTTAAGGGGCGCGAAAGGGGCTTGTTGGTCAACAAAAAGACACGCTCCGCCGCGTCGGCACCCGGCTATACCTAGCGGTGTTACATTCAAAAACGATACTAAGGTCAGTCGAGGCTTTCGTTGTGGAAGTGGCGTATTCGAGTGATCGCTGCCATCGCGGATGTGGAACCGTTGGGCTCGAGTGCCTTGTACGGCATTTGTCATCTATCGCGTCCAAACAGCAGCCTGTGCCGCCGTATCGGTGATACATACGCCTACCACGGATTCGATCCCGTGTTGGCGGAAGCCGTGTGCCTGCACAAGATCGGCGCGTACTGCTCTAGGATCCTCATCACAACAAACCAACACATAATTAATCGCGGCACCAAACTGGATTTCATCAAGAGCCCCGTAGTAGTTCTTTCCGATGCCGGGCCTGTTTCGGAAGGAGTACGATATGTATTCCCGCACGGTATCGTCAATGGACTCTCCTTTCCTTTTACATAGCGATGCTATACGCCATATCAAGTCATCGCCGCATTGTCCTTCACAACTGTATACGGCAACCTCGTCCATCAAGACTTCCTTGTCGAATGCCTTCATGTGCAGATCTTTATCTAGCATAGCCATATCAATGGCGCGCTTCAACATCGGGCTCGCTCTTCGCACCTTATCCGACTCACGGAACACTTGAAAACACGATCCGGCACAGGAACAAAGTACCAAGCTGCTTAAAACAACTGCGGCAATCTTCATTTGTCCTCCTCCTTTCATTTTGACCTAATGTACATGCCTCCCAACGGCACGTTGCCTCGGCTAATGGGATCGACGGTAATTCTCGAGAACGGAATCAGACTGAATCCATCGTCAGTCCGAACCGCTTGATAGCTGAGGCGTTGTCCGTAATCAGCTCCAAGCTGGTCTCTGATGCCATTCATGAATGTTTCTACCTGGCCAATCTTCCCATAGTCCGAATTATCATCCGTCAACCCACCTCCGACATTAGTGTGGAGTGCCTCATGCAGAAATGTCATGCCAGACCCCATGGTCATAGCATTCAGTCCGCCCTGAACTCCCTCACTAAAACCCTGAATTTCGTTGAAATCCAAAGCAACATCATTATTCACAGATTTGGACCCGTTCCCCGATGCATTCACCATAAGTACATCGGTGTCGTTTATCAACCCCATCAGGAATTCCCGCGCCTGCTCACTACCTCCGTCAGCTACTTCGTCTGGATCAAATACTAGTTTGTTGTCATCATTCATCGACAGACTTCCAAGACCCGTGATCGTCCTTAATTCTGTAACGATTCCCAGAGCGTGTTTGCCCCCATCCTCAGTATCAAGCATAACGTTGGAAAGATCAACCTCTAGCCCATTGAAATCGAGAAAATTGACTGGCGAATTTCCTGCATACTGATACGGCTGCCATGCTCTGTACCTTCCCCACAACGCATCCACACTCACAAACCTCCCATAATCCTGCGAATACTGCCGTACTCCGTGCATAGAGAGATCACTTTCCGTATCCACTTCCCTGCCAATGTACGACGTCCTCGCTCCCGTTCCATCATGGGTAAGGGTTTTGCCGAAGGGTTCGTAGTCAATTAATTCCAGACGTTCTTTATCCGAGTTTAGCACTGCGCGTGTGCTACCGAGGTGGTCGGCCACGACGTATTCGCGGGAACCGTCCTGACGAATTATGATACGCGTGTTACCCGGACCGTATCCGTTGCGCTCCACGGGCCACATCCACACACTTGTGCCTTCACCGCAATGTGCGCCTTCGATGCCATGCCATGTGCTGAGTTGTTTGGCATCGGCGCCGAGCATGTAGTAGGTCCATGCAAGCACATCGGTGTATCCGTCTCGCTCATACTCGCGCTTCTGCTCGCGTTCGGACATCGGGCTGAATCGGTAACGCCAATCGTGCATCGGTGCGCTTGCTGCACTGAGTGCACAGTCTTCGTCGGCGGAGACCTTTGCCTGCTGCGAACGGACTGTGTAGCGTTCAATGAGATCGAGCGCGTCGTACGCATACGTTTCGATACGTTTACATCGTATTTACCGTTGTGCTGCGTACATCACATAGATCTGTAAGGGGCTTTCTCGATGTCGCACCACAACGAACCTTACTTAGCACAGTGATATCTATCCAACTCCAGTGCCGCTTCGAAACGACGGAACAGGATGCTGGGTTTGAGGATGCGACCGTCGACTTCAATGCGTTCGTCGTCGAACATGCGAATACGGAAATGTTTACCGGCCTCAAATGCAAGCAGTGAATACTTAGGCTCGGAATGGACGCGACCTACTGTGGAGGTCAGTGTGTCCGCACAGGCAATGATGGAGCCCAGTATCTGGCGCAGACGCTCCGAACGTGAGAGCACGTCGGTAAGCTCCGCAGGTTGTACGTCGGCCACGCGATCGACGGAATCATCCAATGAGATATAATCCTCGCCGCTGAAGACAATCATGTGAAAACTCGCAAGCAAGAACGCGCCTTCCGCGGGAGAGAAAGTGGTGTCCTTGACGTACACATAGGGATAAATGGAGTCAGGGTGAAGGCTTGGAAAAGACGGACCGTCAAATGCTATCCTGCGCACGGATGGCATGCGTAAAAGCACTGCGGGAAAATCCTCGACCAACGGCGCGTTCACATGGATGTCCCATACATACTTCAGCTCTTGCATGGCGTGCGGTAAGATGCGTATGTGGCTTCCATAAATTACGAGACTTGTTATACAGGGCATACTTTTCACGTATGCGATGAAACCCGAGAGATCCACCTCATCAACATCACCAACTCCAAACGACCAAACGTTGGTGAATTTCCGCAGACTGGAAAAATCAATCGGTTCGTCATGCGGAAGAAATGTCAATCCCAGACTGGTAAAGTGCGCGGGATACTTTGCAACACTGTCGGCGAGCTTGCCCGGGGCAACATCTAAAATGTTTAGCACTTCTGCCACCAGCAGAGTGGGTGGAATGACGGTCCAACATGCGAGTATCACATAAAGGCGCAAGAGCACGGTCATTTCTTCCTCACAATCTCTGTAATCGTCTGCACAGTTGTCCGTATGCTCGAGCGGTCTCCGTCAAGACTTTGAAAGAATGTCGCCTCAGAGCGATTCATTTTTTGGGGAAATATCATCAGCCCCGGGGCAAAATTTCGCGAAGTCGCATCGAAATCCTCGGCAGAGGGTGTCGGATAACCTCCCGTTGCCGCGCCTGTAATTTCACGATTCGGATGACTGTGTACCATCAGCGCGACGCTCTGATTGTTATCCTCGCAGGCTTTGATCGCCTCGCTCAGATCCAGATGCACCTTGCGCTCCCACATGCTCATGGGTTTGCCGGGTTTGGCTGGATAATAGACATTGTCGGTTCCGACCACACCGCCGTGTTCACGCATGGACACGTCGCCGTGATCGAGCAGGCCCGGCCATTCCACCTTCTTCAAAATTTCTTTCCAAACCGACTCCGACGGTAGTAAAAAAGTCCCGAGACTACTGAACACGTTGTCGTAGTTCGTCACACCATCAGCAGTATTTGCAGCCACGATTGCTTTCGTACTTAAAAACATCCTTCCATCAGCAACACCATCAGTGCCTAAGAGTGCTCCCGTTGCATCATATATGTCTGCCATGCCCGATGGATCGCTGCGCAGCAATGGTGCGTTCCGACAATAGTGATAGGGCGAGTATCTTTCATACAGATTCCATATCGGATCCACACTCATAAACCTCCCATAATCCTGCGAATACTGCCGTACTCCAAATGAGCCCAGGTCACTTTCCGTATCCACTTCCCTGCCAATGTACGACGTCCTCGCTCCCGTTCCCTCATGGGCAAGGGTACGGCCGAAGGGTTCGTAGTCATGTTCTTCGAGTCGTTCCTTAGCGGAGTTTAAGACTGCGCGTGTGCTGCCGAGGTGGTCGGCGACGACGTATTCGCGGGAACCGTCCTGACGAATTATGATACGCGTGTTACCCGGACCATACCCGTTGCGCTCCACGGGCCACATCCAAACAGTATTCGTTTGTGTACAGTGATCGCCTTCGATGCCATGCCATGTGCTGAGTTGTTTGGCATCGGCACCCAGCATGTAATACGTCCATGCAAGTACTTCGGTGTATCCGTCTCGCTCATACTCGCGCTTCTGCTCGCGTTCTGCCATTGGTGAGAATCGGTATCGCCAGTAGGACAACGGGGCTGCGCCTGCGTTGAGTGCGCAGTCTTCGTCCGTCGAGACTTTCGCCTGTTGAGACTTCGTTGTGTATTTCTCGATCAGGCCCAATGCATTGTACGCATACGACTCGATGCGCTGCGTTGCATAATCGACTGCACCCACTGTATTCGTGTCGTTCATGGTGCGAGTGGTCATGGCGCCGTTCGAGTTGTAGGTTAGGGCATCAGCCTCGCCTCTTCCCGCTACACCATGCAAGTGGTTGTTCCAAGAGCGTTTCGTTGCATAAGAATGGTCGTACATCTTTGTGCCGGCCGATTCCAGGACCCCATTCTTCTTTGCATAATAATTCTCTGTTAAACGGTTGCCAATCCGATCGTATGTCAATTCCTGACTGATACCATTGACGCCTGTATACGGTTGATTCCGTTGCCACGTTATCAATCGACCTGAGAGGTCGTACGTATACACATCGGAGTCTCCACTGCCACGTGCCCATTGTGTGATAATGCGTCCGAGCGAATCATATTCGAGCCTGTGGTCCATCGTCTTCGACATTCCGACGCCTGTTGTGTGTATCCTCTTCAGCATGCCACGGTCGTTGTAGCGATGTTCAATTCCGAGGTTGAACGCTTCGTATTTTGTTTTCTTGATCTGGTCCATCTTGGTGTACGTGGTCGAGATGTCGCGCGTGCGATCGGGACGTCGTAATACCTCCGGCAAATGTGCTGTGTCGCCAATTCCATACCCGGCGTGCGATGCCTCTACCCACGTCTGATTCACACGACCCGATGCATCGTATCCGTAAAATGTCGCATGATGTCCGACTGGGTCTACTGCATGTGTTGTGACAACAGCGTTCATTGCATTGTAGGTGTAGTACACACCGTCGAAGCCGATGTTTTCTGTCCAGCGCACCATTGCCTCGACACGTCCGCGTTCGTCGTACGAACGCATGATGTAATGCCATGGCTCACCACCGTGCGTGCGGTAGGCCACGACAACGGGACGTCCCTTCAGATTCCGAACTGCTTCATACGGCATCCTCTTCACCCATTCGCTGTCGTGCGGCATGGTACCAAACACAGCCCCCTGCCTTGGCGGAAACGCGTCATACCATGTTGCCTGCAACGGGAACTCTGGATAGCGCTGCATGTTTTCGAAGCTCCATGTATTACCCGTTATCGTGGGTCTTGTATAGTGATGCGTTGGGTGTGAGACAACAAACGATGAGTCGTGTGGCGCAAGTGCGGGGTTGAAGCTTTCGTCGGATGCATTGGTCGTGATGTCGTCGCAAAGACTTCCGACCACAAAATTGGAATCGTGCGATGTAACAGGAATTGCACGTTGCGGCACTTTCCATAG
>Ga0163153_10009172_pt1 | contig 10048 bp, 7 predicted proteins | sample OliLakLV19MP6IB1_FD_148629 | JGI IMG/M metagenome (GOLD analysis project Ga0163153, IMG submission 148629) | Freshwater microbial mat bacterial communities from Lake Vanda, McMurdo Dry Valleys, Antarctica - Oligotrophic Lake LV.19.MP6.IB-1 | ecosystem: Environmental > Aquatic > Freshwater > Lake...
CTCATCCGGTTGAGGCCGTCGACGTAAGTCTTGCCGTCTTCGACTCCCCAGCCCCAGGTCCCCGAGTCGCCCAGCACCCAAGTCATGCGGTGCGGTGCCGCCTTGTCGCCGGCGAGCGGCGATTCATAGCCGCCCCGGCGAAAACCTTCGGAATCGTGGCTGACGTAGACGTCGAAATTCGTCGTGGCGAAACGGGAAGCGGCGTCGGGCTTCCCGCGCCAGCCGGTCTCGGCGTCGTATTGAAAGTAGGTCGAGAGAACCGTGGCCGTTTGCGGGCGAACCCCGACGACGCGAAGTCCGGCCTCGAGGAATAATCCGGCAACGAACAACGAGCCGAGGAGCAAACCAAACTTGGCAAGCGGGCCGACGCGACGACGCGGCCTGGCGTGAGCGCCGCCGGCGGCGGGCAGACCGGCGGTAGGCGAGCGAGCAGACGGCGCGGCGGATGCCATGGATTCCCTCCCAGGCAAAATCGGCCCAAACTTGAGCAGAGGGGAACGTCTTGTTCCCCGTAGGTGGCGGAGTGTAGCGCCGGCGGGCAAGGCGTGTCAACGCGGGTTGCCGGCATGGGGGGGCTTCGGCCCATTGAGACCGCGGGCTGCGCTCCCTCTCCCGGCGAACGGCATATTTCTTTCTACGGCCTAATCCGAGAGAGGGAGCAACCGAAGCCGCCGAGCGATTAGCGATGGAGCAACGCAGGCCGCCGAGCGATTAGCGAGGGCAAAGGCCTAAGGCGGTAGTCCTAGATCGCCTAAGGCTGACGGGCGGTAGCAGCACGACCCGGCGGCTGGATTCAGCCCCGCGGTAAGAAGCGGAGGCTGGGGCCGAAGGCCGGGTGAGGGCGAAATGGCGGCTCGCGGCCGCAGGCGGGTTATGCCGGACCAACAAAAAAGCCCTTCCAAAAATGGAAGGGCTTTGTGTGATCCGGGATCTAAGTGGAGGTGAGGGGGGTCGAACCCCTGGCCTCTTGCATGCCATGCAAGCGCTCTCCCAACTGAGCTACACCCCCGCAACGAACACTACTTAACGAACACCTCTTATCGAACACTCGCCAACGGTCGCATTCCCGACGAACCAATTATTTACCTAGAACCGGTGGTTTTCCGAGTGCCGACCCCCAATTGCTTTGGGCTTGCCGCAAGGAAACCGAGAGCCTATCACTGGTCGCTTTCAGTGTCAAGAACGCTCGGCCGTACCCTGTAACGACTTACGACGAACGGACGTCGGCCGTCCCGGCGTAACCTCCCGGTTCACGCCTGACACTTCACCGCTATATCGTACCGCTCGGGCTTTCAAGTCGCGTGAAAAACCCTCTGAAAAACAAGATCGTCGTCACCGTCCTGAAGTTCGCGCTAGCTGCCGGCATTCTGGCGTACGTGATCTACGGCCTGGTCAACGAACAAGAAAAACGCGATCGATTTCTCAGGCTGCTGAGCGAGCCGAAGGACTGGCGGCTGATCGCGCTCGGGTCGACCATTTTGTTTGCCGGCGTGCTGGCGACCTTCGTTCGCTGGCAATTGCTGGTTCGCGCTTTGGGAATCCCGTTCACCATGCGCGACGGATTGCGACTGGGGTTTCTGGGCTACCTGTTCAATTTTGTCGGGCCGGGGGGCGTGGGGGGCGACCTATTCAAAGCAGTATTCATCGCCCGCGAGCATCGCGAAAGGCGCAGCCAAGCCGTGGCGACGGTGTTCATTGATCGCGTCGTCGGGCTCTACGCGCTGTTTCTCGTGGCCGGAACCGTGGTTCTGATCGAGAATCTGTGGTTCGCCGAAAACAGCAAACTGCGGTTCGCGGCACGCGCCTCGGTGATCGGCTCGATTGTGGGTGCGATTTTCATCGTGATGATGCTCTTCCAGGGGTTCACCAACGGACGGGTTTCAAGATTTCTCGGCGGACTGCCTCGAACGGGCCACATTTTCCGCCAGTTGATCGACGCGGTCCGTCTGTATCGCGAACGAATCGGGTACGTCGTCGTTTCGCTGGTGATCAGCCTCGGCGTGCACATCTGCTCGGTGGCCTGTTTTTATTTGCTCGGCCAAGCCATGCCGGGCAACAACCCCACGCCGAGCGAACTGTTCGTGATCATCCCGCTGGCGTTGGTGATCGGCGCCGTTGCGCCGACCCCCGGTTCGGTGGGCGCGTTCGAGGCGGCGGTCGAGTACCTGTACATTGAACTGGCGGGAGCCGACGCGGGGCGCGGCCTCATGATCACGTTGCTCTACCGCGTGGTGACGATCGCGATCGCCCTGGTCGGCCTGGTCGTCTATCAGTACTCGCGCCGCGAAGTCAACGCGGCACTGCACGACGCCGAAGAACCGGAATCGGCGAAGCCGTCGACGAGCTAAAGTTGTTGCGGCCCCGCCGGGACGAGCGGTAAATAGAGCGCCACGCCGCCGAAGGCCAACAGCAGCAAAAGGCAGGCGAAAACTCCGTACGTCAACACTCGCAGCGCCGGACGATTCGCTCGGACCAGCCACATCAGAACAGCGTACGCCGGCAGCCCGACGACGGGCAGTACGAACCAATTGTCTTTCCACCAATTCGAAATATCGATCAGCAACAGCGTCATGCCGGGCAGATCGGCGCGCCGCTCGGCGAAGACTTTGGTGAAAGCGGGTACGAGCTTGAGCAAGAACACCGAGGCGGTCGCAAAGACCACGACGTGAAAGACGACGATCCAGCCGAGCCCCGACGAGCCGGCGGGGCGCGTTGGCGGCAAAACCGGAGGCGGCAAAACCGGGGGTGGGGACGACATGGCGACGTTACGGGGTCGACGAAACGAACGGATCAGCCGCCAATTTAAACGCAGGCTCAGCCCGTCGCACAACGGCGATGAACGCGAATCCGCCGCGAACGACGCCGATTCCGGCTTGTCGTTCCCCGTTGCGTTCATCCGCATTCATCCGCGGCTGAACATTTCACCGCCGCGCCGCCCGCGCAAAAAACAACGGCGGCGCGGATCCCCGTAGTAAGATCCGCGCCGCCGTGTCGTCGGCTTCTTGCCTGACCCGTTCCTCACGCCGCGAGGCGTTCCTCGTCCATGATTTGCAGGGCCGGCACTTCGCCGGTCACACCCCAGATGAACTCTTCGACGATTCGCAGGTCGAGAGCCGAAGCGCTTTCGGCCTCCGGATGGAACTGAGTTCCCATCGCGAACCAGTCGGGACGAATGCTTTCAATGGCTTCGATCACGCCGTCCGGGCAGCGGGCCGAGACGATAAAGCCGGGCGCGACTTCGTCGATCGACATATGGTGCATGCTGTTGACGCGAATTTCGCCTTCGCCGTAGACCCGTTCCATGACCGTACCGCGAACGACTTCGAGCGCGTGGCGGTGGGCCGAGTCGAGCGGGTCCTTGTGCGGGATGCTTTTGGGCATGTCTTCCGGGACGTGCAGGAACAGGTTGCCGCCTTGCGAGACGTTCAACAACTGCATGCCGACGCCCACGCCGTACACCGGCATCCGGCGGTCGGCCAACATCCGGACCAGCCGGCGATCGAACGTTTCGCGGCGCGGCTCCATGGCCCGGACCGACGGGTGGAGCATGAATCCGTCGCGGCGCGGATCGAGGTCGGCGCCGCCGATCAGAATGAAACCTTCCAGGCGATCGAGCGCGGCCGCCAAATCGTCGTCGTCCTCCATCATCGGAACGCCCACCGGAATACCGCCGGCCTTCGACACCATGTCGGGATAGCCGGTGCAGAAATAGCTCATGGCCGGCGAATCTTTGCGCGACGAACGGAAGTCGAGGTTGATACCGATCAGCGGTTTACGGCTCATACGTTTCACTCCTTCGGTCCGATGCTTCGTGCATCGGCGTTACGAAACTGCGGCAGGCCTCACGAGAGTTCGTCGTTTTTGACGAACGGAGCGCGAAACGAAACCGAATGTCGAGGAGCCAGGTACGACGTACGGCCGAAGAGAGACGCGATCGCCAACCGACGAACCCGGAGCGGCGCCAAAAAAGCCGAGCAAACGGCCTGAAGCGGCAGGGGTTTCGCCTGAAAGAACAAGGGCTTCACCTCGCAGAGGAAAGCCGAGCAACGGCGATCGCGAACCAGACGACATGCAACGTTATCCTTAACGTCCGAGACCGCGGCGGGTCCATCCCAGACCCCCGACCGAAGCCTCATCCGACCCGGCGTCGCACGAACGGCGGCACCGAATCTTTTCCGACATCCCTATCGTTCGCCTCGCAGTCCCTTTTCAGAGACGGCCTGGAACCTCCGGACGAACGTCCTTGGAAAAGGTTCACAGCGGGCGAATGGCAGAGTTATAAGGCCGAGCAAATTGAACACAAGCGAATAGCTCATCTTGTGTTTGTGGCCCTCTTGCCCACTAGATCGTGTGCAAGCAGCCGGCGTGGGCAATGCATTCATAGCATGCCGGCACCTTGTGAAAACGGGCTCGAATCAGTACGTTCGAAGGCATTGATCAGCCGCCCCAAGAGCTTGCCTCGGATGCAGTTACGCTACGAGAACGTCTGTCTGGAATCGCTCGGGTACGACCTGCCTGACGAAATCGTCACCACCGACGAACTCGAACGGCGATTGGAGCCGATTTATTCGCGGTTGCGGCTTCCCGCCGGTCGGCTCGAGTTGATGACCGGAATTCGCGAGCGCCGGTTCTATTCCGAAGACATGTTGCCGAGCGAGGCGAGCATTCGTAGCGGCCGCCGTGCGCTGGAAGCGGCCAATATCGACGCGGGCGAAATCGGCCTCCTCATCCACGGCTCGGTCTGCCGCGATTATCTCGAACCGGCGACCGCCTGCGGCGTGCACTCGGCGCTCTCTCTCGCGCACGAATGCGCGGCGTACGACGTCTCGAACGCCTGCCTCGGACTCTTGAGCGGCGTGATCCAAGCGGCCGACATGATCGAGCTCGGGCGCACGAAGGCGGCGCTCGTCGTCGGCACGGAGAACGGCCGGCATCTCGTCGAGAACACGATCGAGCGGTTGAACGCCGACGCTTCCCTTACGCGCGACTCCGTCAAACTCGCCGTCGCCTCGTTGACGATCGGTTCCGCGAGCGCCGCCATTTTGCTTACACACCGCTCGATCAGCCGCACGCAGAATCGACTGCTCGGCGGAATCGTCTACGCCGACTCGGCGCATCACGGGCTCTGCCGTAGCGGCCGCGCGGAGGCCCGCGATACGGGGCTGCGTCCGCTCATGACCACCGACAGCGAGGCCTTGCTCGAGTGCGGCATCGCAGCGGCCGACGCGGCCTTCGCCCGCTTCTCCGGCCTCACGGGTTGGCAGGCCGACGATATTCAAAAAACCTTCTGCCACCAGGTGGGCGTGGCCCACAAGCGGCTGACGTTCGAAACGCTGGGCCTCGATCCGGCGGCCGACTTCACCACCTTCGAAACGCTGGGGAACACCGGTTCGTGCGCCCTGCCGGTGACGGCCGCCATCGGCATTGAGCAGGGGCATTTGAAGCCGGGCGACCGAACGGCCCTGTTGGGGATCGGTTCGGGGATCAACGTGATCATGCTCGGGGTCGACTGGCAAAAGAGTTACGTCAAAATACAACCGCAGTTGTCCCCTTCGGCCCGGCGTGAAAGAATTGAGTTATGAAACTCATTAAGCTCGCCTCGGCCGTTCTGAACCAGACACCCCTCGACTGGGACGGCAACAAGGCACGGATCATCTCGGCCATCGAAGCCGCCAAGGCCGATCAGGCCTCGATTCTCTGCCTCCCGGAACTGTGCATCACCGGCTACGGGTGCGAAGACGCCTTCCACTCGCCGGCCCTGCAACAGACGGCGGTCCGCGTGCTGCACGAGATTCTGCCGGCCACCCAAGGAATCATCGTCTCGCTCGGCATGCCGCTGCTCTATCACCAGGGGCTGTTTAACACGGCCTGCCTGGCCTGCGACGGAAAGATTTTGGGCTTCGTCGCCAAGCGCTATTTGGCGGGCGACGGCCTGCACTACGAGCCGCGCTGGTTCAAACCCTGGCCGGCCGGCAACCGGGTGAACGTCGAGGTGGCCGACGTCGAGTACCCGCTCGGCGACCTGCACTTCGAATGCGGCGGCGTCAAAATCGGCTTTGAGATCTGCGAAGACGCCTGGGTCGCCGACCGCCCGGGCTCCGATCTCGCGCTGCGGGGCGTCGACGTCATCTTAAACCCCAGCGCCAGCCACTTCGCCTTCGGCAAGTTCAAAGTCCGCGAGCGGTTCGTGCTCGAGGGCTCGCGGGCCTTCAACATCAGCTACGTCTACTCGAACCTGCTGGGCAACGAAGCGGGCCGTTCCATTTACGACGGCGGGGCGCTGATCGCCTCGGCCGGCGAGTTGGTGGCGGCGGGCGAGCGGTTCTCGTTCGCCGACATGCAACTGACGACGGCCTTAGTCGACGTCGACGCCACCCGCATGAAGCAATCGCGGACCGCCAGCTTCCGGCCCGATCTGCGGGCGGGCGACGATTGCGTCGAATGCGACTTCCATTTCCCGGAATTCGCCCCGCACCCGAGTTGCGTGATCCAAGCCCCCTGGGAAAAAGGGACGCACGTCAAGGAAGAAGAATTCGGCCGAGCCATCAGCCTGGCGCTGTTCGACTACATGCGCAAGAGCCGCTCCAACGGCTTCGTGGTTTCCCTGAGCGGCGGGGCCGATTCGTCGGCCATCTGCACGCTCATTTCAATGATGGTCGAGCGGGGCGTCGCCGACCTGGGGCTCGACGGCTTCCTCAAAAAGCTCGGCTATTACAAGCAGATTCAAGCCTGCAAGTCCCCCGCCGAGATCATGAACCGGCTGCTGGCGACGGTTTACCAGGGGACGGAAAACAGCGGCGACATCACGCTGACGTCCGCCCGGGAGGTCGCCCGGGCGATCAACGCCGAATTCTTGGTGTTCGATATCTCGCCGCTGCACAAGGGCTACCTGGACCTGGTGCAAAAGGGGATCGGCCGCCCGCTCGATTGGAAGACCGACGATATCGCAATGCAGAACATCCAGGCCCGCGTCCGTTCGCCGGGCGTTTGGATGCTCACCAACCTGCGAAACTCACTCCTCCTGGCCACCAGCAACCGGAGCGAGGCGGCCGTCGGCTATGCCACCATGGACGGCGACACCAGCGGCGGCCTCAGCCCGATAGCGGGTATCGACAAGGCCTATTTGCGCAAATGGCTGGTGTGGGTCGAAAAGGAAGGGCCCGACGGGCTGCACCCGATTCCCGCGCTGAAGTACGTCAACGACCAGGCCCCGACGGCCGAACTGCGGCCGCAGTCGGAAAAGCAAACCGACGAAGCCGACCTGATGCCCTACGAGTTGTTGGACCGCGTGGAGCGGTACGCGATCAACGAGAAGCTGATTCCGCTGGAGATCCTGAAAAAGTGCTGCGTCGAGTTCCCGCAGTACACGCTCGATCAGCTCGTGACTTGGATCGACCGGTTCTTCAAGCTCTGGTGTCGTAACCAGTGGAAGCGCGAGCGGATTGCGCCGAGCTTCCACGTCGACGATCTGAACCTCGATCCGCGCAGCTGGTGCCGCTTCCCGATTCTCTCAGGCGGCTACGAACGCGAGATGCGCGAGTTCCGCGAGTACGCGGCGAAGCTAAAAAAGTAGATCAGTGCGCGCCGCCCGACGGCGTCGCCGGAACTTGCAATCCCTTCGCGGCCGGGCGTTTGGCCGCGGGCTTCGTGCTTTGAGGGCCGTGCACGCTCGGCCCATGCTCGGCAGCTCCATGATCGGCCGGCTTGGCGGCATCGGCCGCTTTCGTCGCGCTCGGCGTAGCGCTCGGCTTCGCACCGTGCGGGTCGGCGCCGTGCGCGGCTGGATGGTCCGTCGCCTTGCCGTGTTCTGTCGCCGTACCCTGGTCAGTGGGTTTCTCGTGCGAATCTTTCTCGTGCGAATCCTTGGCGTGGGCGTCGTCCTTGGCGTGGGCGTCTTTGCCGTGCGAGTCCTTCCCATGCTCGTTCGCTTTACCATGCTCGTTCGCATTGCCGTGCCCGGTCTGCTTGGCATGTCCGCTGGTCGCCGAGTGTCCGTGCTCGTCGTGGTCCGCGTCGTCGCCGGCTTCGACCTCTTCCCGATCCCGGTCGTCGAAATACTCGTCCATCATGATCAGTTCGACGCGCGAGTTGCGCACGCGCCACAAATCGGAGCCGGCTTCGGCCGCCGGTTCGTTCGGCCCGGCCAGGCCCAGGCGCAATCGCCAGGGTTCGACACCCTTTGTTTCCAGGTACTTCATCACGTTCGTGGCCCGGTCGTAACAGATTCGCCAGTCGTCGAGCGGCGTTTCGCCGTGCACGGTCGGCCGGCGCGCGGTGTGGGCGCGGATTTCAATTCGGTTTTGCTTGCCTCGAATGAGCGGCACGAGTTCGTCGAGCCGTTCCTTGCCGACGACGTCCAGGTCGGACGACGTTTCGGCGAACAGCACGAACGCGCCGATGCTCGTGCCGTGCCGGTCGCGAATGACTTCGAACTTGGGGGCCGGTCCCTCACCGGTCCCCTTCCCCCCTTTGCTGCCGTCGGTCTTCGTCTTCGAACGGGGGACGTAGCCCGCTGCATGCCCCGAACCGGCCGGCTTTTCTTCGGTGCCGAACGGATCGCGGAAATAGCCCGAGACGGCTTCTTTGACCGACTTGTTCTGCGCGACGATCCACATGACCAGGAAGAAGGCCATCATCGCCGTTACGAAGTCGGCGTATGCCACTTTCCAAGCGCCACCGCTGCCGGCCATGGGAATACCTAAGGTTCAGTTCGAGGTTCAGAGTTCGTAATTCCGGCTCGGGCTCAATACGACTTTCAAATCGCCGACGTGCGGAGGAGGGTCGCTTCGGCGCTGACGAACGGACATCTCCATTCGTCATTGAGGCATTCGTCATTCATTCGTCATTCGTAATTCGTCATTGACATCAGGCGGCCGATTCTTTGAACAGGGCGTCGAGCTCTTCGCGGTTGGGCCGCATGTCGCTGGCCACGCCGCGGCGGGCGACGTCGATTGCCACCTTCGGGTTCAAGTCGTTGACGAACCCGGTGATGATCGCGGTGATCGTTTTGAAGAACGCCATCTCCTGGTGGCCGAGCAATTCCATGCGTGCGACAAAGGGTCCGACGAATCCGTACGACGCCAAAATGCCCAAGAACGTTCCGACGAGCGCCGCACCGACCTTGTGACCGATTTCTTCGACCGGCCCGTCGATGGCGCCCATCGTGATGACGATGCCCAACACGGCCGCCACGATGCCGAATCCCGGCAAGGCGTCGGTCGTTCTCGAGAGCACGGCGATCGGGGCGTGATGCTCGTCCTCGAGCACCCGCATTTCGGCTTCCATCAGGGCCGGGAGCTGATCGGGCTTGCACGTCCCTTCGACCACCGGCAGCAGCGCGCCGGTGATGAAGTCCATCACGTGGTGATTATTGGAGATCAGCGGATACTTGCTGAAGATCGCGCTATGGTGCGTGTCGCTCAAGTGCGATTCCAGCGACAATAGCCCCTCCCGCCGGGATACCTGCATCAGCTCGTACATCATCTTGAACAGTTCGCGGTACGCCGCCTTGTTGAACGGCGAGCCCTTCAGCGCCGCAATCATCCCTTTCATCAAGTCCTTCAGGATCTTTCCCGACGACATGATGATCATGGCGCCGCCGGCCGCCCCGCCGATGGTGAGAAGCTCGGCCGGGTGAACCAAGGCCATAATGTGACCGCCGGAAATGACGAACCCGGCGAGCACCGAACCGACGACGACGATGCAACCGACGATGACGATCATGGAATGCCGCTCGACGAAATACTGGCGAAGCCTGAAACCCGGACGCAGCCGCGCGGAGTGCGGCTCACCAGTATTTAGCTTGCAGTTATCGACGAGCACGGCCGAGTTGCCGGTCGTAGCGGATATGCGGAAGTTGCCGAGAGTTTGCCGAAAACGCCTTCCGGGGCGTTCCCCACAGCTTCATGTTTCATCCCGCCGGAGCCACTTTTGGACGTCGGGCGGGCGGTATTCCGCTAACCGCTTGAGCAGCACGGCCGGGTCGTCGGCCGTGGCCAGCATTCGGAGGTGCTCGGGCCGCAAAAAGCCCTGCTCGGTGGCATGCCCC
>Ga0163153_10009173_pt1 | contig 10048 bp, 7 predicted proteins | sample OliLakLV19MP6IB1_FD_148629 | JGI IMG/M metagenome (GOLD analysis project Ga0163153, IMG submission 148629) | Freshwater microbial mat bacterial communities from Lake Vanda, McMurdo Dry Valleys, Antarctica - Oligotrophic Lake LV.19.MP6.IB-1 | ecosystem: Environmental > Aquatic > Freshwater > Lake...
TGGTGACCCGATAAGCCAGTAAACAAGCATTGACAACGACACGATAGCGTAGTAGGGATATGAGAGAATTGTATTAGGAAGAAGAGACATGAGCATAATAGTGGTAACACCTAACGACGGCGAGCAGGCTGGCGGCGGACCCATCCGTTGCCGAATCATCGAGGACGGCTCGCACACCGAGCACCGACTGGGACTCATCGAGTTCATTGTGCCGCCCGGGCCGGCCATGCCGCCACAGCACATTCATCACAAATTCGAGGAGATCTTCATCGTCACAAAGGGTCGGCTCCGTTTCACGTCCGGCGACACGCACGTCGAAGTGGCGGCGGGATCCTGCGTGACGGTCCCACTTGGCACGGCCCACACGTTCTCCAACCCCTTTGACGAACCCGCGACATTCATCTGCACGCTAACGCCCGACCTGTACGTCGAATATTTCCGTGACCTCGGCCGTTTGCCCGTCGACGATAGGGGATTGCTCAGCCCGGCTGATATCGGTCGCACGATGGCGCGCTACCACACCGAGGTCGTGGCCCCCATCTTATGATCTGCAAGGGGTGGCTGCGCCGCAGCGCTTGGTCGTGGAAATTCCATCGCGCGACCTCGGCCCACACTGGACGATCCGCAGATTCAGGTGTGGGCGCGATGGCCAACCTCACAGGCCATGCCGAGGGGTAGTAGCCGGAGAGCATCGACGCGTGGTCACGTTCGGTCATGCAGATGCGGCGACCGCTGGACCTTCGATCCGCGCACCGGTGGCCGGGTCAACTTCGAACGGGCCGGGAAGGTCCAATTCCTTCGCCCACTCACGCATGGCCGGGAGGATCTCTTCGCCCATGAGGCGGAGGCTGCGCATGGCGTCGTCGTGGGTCATGGCGCCATCGCCATCCCAGAGGACGGCGATGCCCGGACGTAGCTTCTCGAGGGCGATTCGCAACTCCGCGAGCACCGTTTTTGGCGTCCCGCAGATGATGCCCCGCTTGGCGCGCTGGTCATCGAAGCTGCCCGCCTGGAAGCCCGTCGGGGAGAGTCCGCGGCCGGCCAGTTGCGCCCGCGAACTCGCCGTCGGCAGGAGCGCCTTCTTGGAAGTCAACCCCGGCAGCGCCTGGAGATACGAATGGACGCCGCCCTGGTTCCCTTCGAGGAACGGGTTGCTCGGTCCCTGGAGGAGCTTTCGCGCGGTGGCGTCCGCCAGCTCCTCGGTCTCGTCCACGTGTAGCTTGATCATGTAGCCGTAGTTCTGGGGGCCGGCGTCGTAGCCGTTCTCTTTCGCGATCTCGGTATAGATGTCAAAGCACTGCTTCGTCGGATCCTCGTCCGTGGAGGTCATCACGTAGGGCAGGCGGTTGCGCGCGGCCCATTCGAGCGTGTTGTAACTGAGCACTCCGGGCACCCAGATGGGCATGTGCGGCTTCTGATAGGGCTTGGCCCACGGGTTCACGTAGCGGTACTGGTAATGGCGGCCCTCCCAGCGGAACGGGCCGGGATCCGTCCAGGTCTTGACGATCAGCTCGTGCGCCTCCTGGAAGCGCTCCCAGTTATACGGTGTCTGGGCGTTGTGGCTGAGGCTTTCCCGGCCCGTGCCGCGCACCCATCCGCTGATCAGCCGGCCCTTGGAGATGACGTCGATCATCGCCAGCTCTTCGGCCAGGAATATCGGGTCGCTGCGCACGGCAAGAAGGTTGCCCAGGAGGAGAATCTTCGCCTTCTTGGTGATGCGCGCGAGGATGGCCGCCTCCACATCCATGACGCTGCCCATGGTGAACGGCGTGGAGTGGTGCTCGTTCAGCATGAGGCCGTCGAAGCCCATCTCTTCGGCGTACAGCTTTTCGTCGAAGTAGCGGTTATAGAGGTCGTGCGCTATTTCCGAGTCGTATTCGCCGTTGCTCAGCACGAGGTCCGTGAGCTCCTCCTTCGAAGCGCCGAAGAACTTGGCCGAGGCGTCCTGGTAGGGTCGTTCCGTGAAGTACCCGATGAACATTGCTGATTACTCCTTCCCGGCCACAGCGCCGGCGTGTTCCTTGATATACGAGGCCATTTCCGTGGGATGTTCGAGGTCGAGGAAATGGCTGCCCGCTTCGATGTAGCGCAAGGTGCAGTCCGGGAGAACCTCTGAATACCGCTCGGCGCATTCGACCGGTATGACGCGGTCCGCGGTGCCCCAGGCGACGAGCGGTATTCAGAGGTTCTCCCGGACCAACTCCGGGAGCTCGTAGGAGTACATGTACGGCTTCCAGGCGATGCGCGCGATGACCTCGCGGTTTTCGTCGAAGCGCTCCTTGAAGCTGCGCCGCTCCTCGGGCGGGAACCAGCGCTCGGACACTTCGGGGCCGGAGAAGCCGGCGGCCACGTAGTCCGGGTAGTCCATCATCACCTGGTCCAACACATGGCTGCGTTCAGGCTTGAGACCGGCGGGGGCGATGAGAGAAAGCCGGGCGAAGTCATTTGCAGCGAACGAGGCCATCTCCGCGGCCACCCATCCACCGAACCCCAAACCGACCAGGTGGGGTTCGCGAAGGCCAAGCTTGCGCGTGGCGGCGAGGACTACGCCCGCGAGGTCACGCGGGTGGCGCGCCCACTCCAGCCGCGTGGAGCCGCCATATCCGGGCATGTTCATGGCGACGAGGTGGAAGTCCTTCGCCAGTGCGTCATGCAACTCTCCCCAGCCCGTGCTGCCGATGTCGTGGTGGAGGAGGAGCATGTCCGGCCCCGCGCCGCCCTCCATGTAGGTCACCGTGCCAGTGGCCAGTTCCAATGCCTGAAGTTCGATAGCCTCGGCGGCCGTGTTCATGCTCACTCCTATCCGGATCCGCCGGACAGGGACATTGTACCCTCCACGGGTTTGGAGCTGAATCGCGACATCCCGCTCGCGCATGACCATCGGTACGACATCGTCTTCAGCGGCCGGCTTTCGAAGGCTCGTGCGCCTTGAGGAAGCGCCGCGCGTGCTCTACAACCTCGTCGATGTGTTCCGGCGAGTCTTTCCAGGGATAGATGGTCACCTCGGCGTTCGGGGCAAGGCTGGCCACCTCCATCGCGATCTTGTACGGGTGCGCGGACACGTCGTCCGGCGCTATCAAGAGCGGCGTCTGGATGGCGCGCACGAAATCGCGCGACACGGTGAAGACGAAGTCGCCGCGGTTGGTGTACATGTTGTTCAGGAAGTCATCGACCATCTGCACCGTGACTTCGGGCCGCTGTTCGCGAAGCTGCGGCCCCCAGTGATTGGTGTTGTTCTGATGGAAGAGGTCGGGCATCTCTGGTCGAAAGCCGCTGGGCTGCATCATCGCCCCCGCCACAATGCGCTCCGGGGCTCGCTTGATCAGGTTGTGGATCATCGGCCCGCCGATACAGAAGCCCATGACCAGGAACTCCCGGATGCCGAGGTGGTCCATCAGCCCGAGCTGGTCGTCGGTGTAAGCCTCCCAGGGGCGGTCTATCTCCAGCGGGCCACTGGACTGGCCGGGGTTGGCGTTGCGCAGATCGGCACAGATACAGCGGAAATCGTCCTTGTACCGTTCCATCGGGTTGAAGGGCGACGCCGTCTGCCAGGATGAGAGCGCTGAGTTGAGCCCGCCGCCCGGGATGAGCAGCAGGGGGAAGCCGGAACCCACCTCCTCGTAGTGGATGCGCACGGGTCCACGTTCGTAGAACGGCATGGCGATGCTCCTTCTCAGCAAGTCCCGCTACTCTAACGCACGGCGGCGATCCCACGCCGGATTCGCCCCATAGTGGGTGCGACTTAAGTGTTCTTATGGAAACGTCCTCCGCGAGCGTAAACAGGGTCGAACCGTAGCGCGCGCGAAAGCATGCGCTGGGATGGTCAGGCCCTGCACTTGATCCAGGAGAGGCGTTCCGTGGCCAAGACCTACATCGTGGGTTCGCGTGCAAAAACATAAGTCACACCCTCCGGAGTGCTATTGAGGCTACTCGGTAACAACAACCTCACGCGGCAGCTCGATCGTGAAGGTCGACCCAACCCCCGGCTCGCTCTCGACGGTGATATCGCCGCCCATGAGACGGCAAAAGTGGCGGCTGATCGCCAGCCCCAGCCCCGTCCCACCGTACTTTCGCGACGTCGACGCCTCTGCCTGCGTGAAGGCCTCGAAGAGCTTTTCCATCTGCTCGTCGGTCATGCCAATGCCAGTGTCACTGACCTTGAATCGGACCGTATCTTGGTCACCGGCGACGGCAAGCGTGATAGTTCCGCGCTCTGTGAACTTGGCCGCATTGCTGAGGAGGTTGAACAGGGCCTGACGGACCTTCGTGAGGTCGGCGTGCATGACGCCGATGTCGTCCGGGCATTCGATGATGAGCGTGTTGCCGTTCTTCTCCATCAACGGCGCGACGATCGACTGGACGTCCGAGATGAGCTTGGGGATGGGGATCTCTTCGACGAAGATCGTCATGCGGCCCGCCTCGATCTTGGAGAGGTCGAGGATGTCGTTGATGAGGCTGAGGAGATGGTGGGCGGCGGTGTGGATGCGTCCGAGATCGGGGAGGTAGTCCGTCGTCCCGAGATCCTCGCACTCTTCTTGGAGCATTTCTGTGTAGCCGATGACCGCGTTCAGCGGCGTCCGCAGCTCGTGCGACATGTTCGCGAGGAACTCGGACTTGTGCTGCGTCGCGAGCTGGAGTTCTTCGGTCTTCGTTTGGAGTTCATTGAACAGCCGGGCGTTCTCGATCGCAATCACGGCCTGGTCCGCGAAGGCTTCGAGCATTTTGATGTGCGAGGGGGTGAAACAGCCGGGCTCAGAGCCGAACACCTGGAGAAGGCCAACCGGTCCTGCCGGCGATACGAGTGGCACGTTCACGAGCGATCGGTGTCCCAGTTCCCGGTTCGTCGCCAGTCCCGGGCCGGTGCCATGGATAAGGAGATCTTCCACGTACACTGTGCGCCGCGTGCGGAGCGCTTGGGCTCGTGACGACCGCGGGTCGTTCATATCCACCATCTGGAGGTCGGCGGCTAGCCGGACGAGTGACTCGGGGTGCGTGCTTGCAAGGGCGCGCATGTCTCCGTTCTCCAATCCAAACATCACAGCCTGGCCCCCGCCCGACAACTGCGCGGCGCGGTTCGTGATCGCCTCAAGCACAGCGCCAGTGTTTCCCGGGAAGGTACTGATAATGCGCAGCACGTCGGCCATCGCCGTCTGCTGTTCCAGCGCCTCCGTGACCTCGCGGTTCCGCTCCTGGAGTTCGTTGAACAGCCGCGCGTTTTCGATGGCGATGACGGCCTGGTCCGCGAAGGTCTCGACGATGCCAACCTGCCGGTCCGTGAACCGGGCGCCCGTGAAGGCGTGACTTTGAAGCGCTGCGATGACCTGCCCATCGCGCAATATGGGCACGCTCAGCACGGTGAGCGATTCGTGGCCCTCCATGTGGATGTTCCGCCGAGCGAGCGGGAACATCGCGTCGAGTTCCGGCACTGTCAGCGTGACGTGGAGCGTCTCTTGCTGGCGCACGGCCAGTCCCAGCACGCGGTCCTCCAATGAGCGCACAGCCCCCACCGGCGGATACCGGTTCTCACGGCCATCGGCGACGTATTGCGCGGCGACGGTGCTGTTTCCATCGGCAATCTCGTAGAAGATGCAGTGTTCCGCGTCACAGAGGATCGCCGCCCGCGCGACGATGGCGTCGAGCACCGGCTGGGCGTTCGTCGCGGAACTGGCGATGATGCCGAGGACTTCAGCCATGGCGGACTGTTGGTCGAACGCCTCCGTGACCTCGCGGTTGCTCTCCTGCAACTCGTTAAAGAGCCGCGCGTTCTCGATCGCGATGACGGCCTGGGCAGCAAAGGATTCGACAAGCGCGATTTCAACAAAGGAGAACGGTCGCCGTTCCCTCCTCGAGAGAGTGATGGTCCCAAGGACGTCTCCCTCGCGGATGATCGGTGTCGAAACGAGCGCTCCTCGTTGGTCGTAGTTGAGCATGTAAGCCTGGAAGCGCGGATCCGAGAACTCAGAGAGTTGGCTCAAGTCCTGAATCTCGACTGTGCGCCGCGTGAGCATTGCGAGGCCGCCGGGCGTGTCCGCGCTCACCCCGAACCGGTCCCCCAAGACGCCAACGCGATAGCCAGGCGCCGAATCGGTGGCCGCGAGAACGCGCTCATCGCCATCGAGCATATAGATGTTTGCGTTGTCGGCCTTCGCGAGCCGCCGCGCGGATGCCGCGATTCCCGAGAGGGTGGCGGCGAGATCCTCTGGCGCTCGGCTGATCTGGCGCAGGATCTCTCCGGTCGCTTCCTCACGTTCCAGTGTGGCGCGAAGGTTCGCGTTGCTTTCCTGCAGCTCGTTGAACAGACGCGCGTTCTCGATCGCGATGACCGCCTGGTCCGCGAATGTCTGGAGGAGGGCGATCTGCTTCGCACTGAACGGCCGCATCTCGCGCCGGGCAAGCGAGATCGTACCGACAGCTTCGCCTTTCCTGAGAAGCGGCGCGATCAGAACCGTCCTGTAAGGGGCCTGCGCACGGATCGAAACGATGCCCGTGTATTGGGCGTTCCGGGGATCGTCGAGATCGTCTACCGCGATCGTCCGGCCTTCGCGCATCACGCGTCCCGAGACGGATGAGTCGTCGTTCGGCACGGAGGCATCGAATCCCGCTGTGAGCGCTCCATAGTTCGCCGCTACGCGAAGGACGGCCCCAGCAGGCAGCATGAGATGGCCGGCGTCAGCCTCGCAGAGGCGTGCAGCGCTGCGGATGACCGCGTCGAGCACGGGCTGCGCGTCCATCGCCGAACTCGCAATGATGCTCAACACTTCGGCCATCGCCGTCTGCTGGTCGCGCGCCTCCGCGAGCTCCCGCTCCAGCTCCGCGATCTGTTCCCGTTCCGCCGTGCTCATGAGACACCCCCGGCCATGTGGGTGCTAGCATAGATCCATGACAACGATCGCGATCTCGCAGGAACGAACATTCCCATTGACTGGAGTCCGCCATGACCGTTGAGCAGGTGTACGAGAGCGCCGTCAGTCCGCTCCCCAGGGACGAACAGATCCGTCTGGCGCGATACATCGTGTGGAAGCTGACCACCGATGGCCCGTGGACTACAGCGACGAGTGGTCGGAAGAGGACATGCGCGACTTCACCGCTCACAGCGTCGCGCTCTTCGAGCTGATGGAGGCTCGAAGGAGCGGAAACATCGAATGCCTAATCCCGGCGACGTGGTAATCGTCGAATTCACCGGTGCGGTATTGACGAAACAGCGTCCCGCCGTGGTGGTTTCGAGCGCTGAATACCATTCGGCCAGGCCAGACTGCATCCTCGCTCTCGTTACGACGAATGTGGCGAGTGCATCAATTCGATTCGACCATGTGCTTGAACACTGGCGCGAGGCCGGTCTTGACCGCCGATCGGCGGTTCGGGCGTACCTGCGGTGCATCCCCTCTTTTCAAAGTGCTGGCATAGATCCATGACAACGGTGACGATTCGAGAACTGGAAACCAATGTGCGGGCCGTAATTGCGAGGGTTCTCGCGGGAGAGACGGTGCTCGTCGCAGACGAAGGAGAGACGGTAGCGGAAATCTCGTCCGGCCGAGATGCGAAAGAACGGGCGCTGGGCATTCATCCGGCAGCCCGCCATGCTCGTGATTTGCTCTTCGAACGAATCCCGTTAGCGCCTGGTACGGACGTGCTCGACCTGCTGTCCGAGGTGCGAGCCGATCGTGAACTACTACCTTGATACGAGCTGACTGCTCCGCCGCCTCTGAATGACTGATGAAGTACGCCAACGCTTTGTCGGGCTATGGATTCTTGCTCTGTCTCACTCACGCTGCGCCCCCTCTGTTCGAAGTGCTAGCATGGATCCATGACAACGATCCCGGTGGAAGAGCTTGAGTTACATCTGCGCGAAGTGCTTGCCCGCGTCGAAGCTGGCGAGACCGTGCTCCTGGCGCGCGACGGCGCGCCCGTGGCCCAAATCTCGCCCTGCGATAACCTCGCCGCGCTCGAACGCGCGTTCCCCGGCGCACAGCGCGCAACGAAACACCTGCGTGACATCGAGGTTGAGCCCCTGCGCCTGACTCGCCCGGTGGACTCCGTACAGCTGACTCGGCAAGAGCGGGAAGACCGTGAATTTCTACGTTGATTCGAGCTACATTGTGAGGTTGTTCACCGGCGACGGCCCGCTCATCCCCTATCGAGACGACTGGAGTGAGGCCTACGCGTCGGTCCTCGTTCGGGTTGAGGTGAGAAGAGCTTTGCACCGAATCACGATTGACGGCAGCCTCGACACTCGTGATATCGAGCGCGCATGGATCGACCTCGCTCGTGTCGAAGCAGGGGTGCAGTGGCTGCCGCTGGGAGATGACATCCTGACGTTTGCCTGAGCCCCACACCGCCCCGTTGAAGACCCTCGATGCGCTCCACCTTGCGACGGCGCGAAGAGCGCGCGCGACCCTGGCTCCCGACTTGATTTTCGCCACGCATGACCGTCAGCTGGCGTCGGCGGCCGTGCAGATGGGATTCGAAGTCGCCGGCGTGTGACAGACCCGAACTCATCGCTAACGGGTTGGGCGTTCTCCGCGGGTCGGCCATGGTCGCACTCCGCCGGATGGCGCCCGGCAAGCGTATCCTGGCGCCTGCGTGGACGGATGGGTGTGACCAAGTTCATCTGCCTCCGGGAATCGGCCCGTCCACCAACCATCATCCTGCTGGCCATCGCGTCGACTTCGAACGCGCGGCGACGGTGGAGTTCAAGATGGTCGAACAGTGCTGAAATTGCTGGCTTAACCCCCGGCCAGGGGCGGCCGTGGCTACGAATACCGCTGGACTGCGATGCTGTAGAGTCACGCGAACCGACGGCCCCGGCGGCGTTCCGGATGGAAGGAAACCTGTGATGACCGATGTTTTCCCTGGGCTCGTTCTCCCCAAAGGCCTCGACGATGTCGATGCGGCGTTCATGACGCGGCTGCTGCGCCATCGCGGCGTCATTGCCGAGGCGGATGAGGTCGTCTCGCAGGAAGAGAAGGGCGTGGGAATGACCGCCGGCTACTTCTCCGCGATCAAGAAGGTGAAGTGCACATATAAGGAAGCAACCGACGCACGCGATTCCTTCGTTGTAAAGACGTGGCCTTCGTTTGAGCTCCTGCCAAAGGAGAGCATCCAGGGCATGTTCATCAAGGACTTCAACGGCTACTCGTTCCCCGCCGAGCGCTTCTATCCCCGCCCCAGGGCGTACCTGGCGGCCTCCGACGCGCCGAACGACCTCTGGGCGCTTGTCCTCGAAGACGCCGATACGTTCGCCGAGCACAAAGTGCACGAGCAAGAGATGAACCTCGACGAAGTGATGCGGATGATCCCAAAGCTGGTCGATGTGGCGGTTGCCTGGGAAGGCGCCGACACCGACGACAAGGCACAACAGCTCACGGACCTTGGCGTCGACTTCTGGGCCTCGGACGCGAACCTCGCGATCTACAAGGCGGTGATGCCCGGGGGCGCGAAGCTGTTCGACAAGGTGACGACCCTGCGGGACTCCAGCCTCATCGAGACGCCGTGGGATGAGTTCCTCGGCGGGCCGGGTATCGCCGAGACGTTCACGAGGAAGCTCGATGCCTTCTTCGCGCCGGTTCACCCGCGCAACGGCGCCACCTGCACCCTGGTCCACGGCGACATGCGCGGTGACAACATTTTCTTCTGTGAAGTGAGCGACGAGCACCCCGACGGCTGGCTCTGCATCGATTTCCAGCTCATGTTCCGCGGGCCTATCCCTTCGGACCTCGCCTACCTGATGACGAGCGGGTCGGTGCTCCCCGAGGTCTACTCGGGAAGCAACATGGACAAGGTCTTGCGTACCTTCTACGACCAGTTCATGGGGAAGACACAGGTGTATAAGGATTACACCTACGACCGCTTCCTCGCCGAGTACCGCGTCATGACGACCGTCCTTGTCATCTACGGGATCGGGATGGGCGGGGCAATCTGGAGGGCCGCCGCCTTCGAAAACGCCCAGGCGGCCCGCGTCGAACTCGGCGGCCAGGGCGCTACCGAGGCGGATCTCACGCCGGAGGAGCTGCGCCAGCAGATGTGGTGGCGAAAGCTCTTTTCGAACTTC
>Ga0163153_10009174_pt1 | contig 10045 bp, 8 predicted proteins | sample OliLakLV19MP6IB1_FD_148629 | JGI IMG/M metagenome (GOLD analysis project Ga0163153, IMG submission 148629) | Freshwater microbial mat bacterial communities from Lake Vanda, McMurdo Dry Valleys, Antarctica - Oligotrophic Lake LV.19.MP6.IB-1 | ecosystem: Environmental > Aquatic > Freshwater > Lake...
GGTGGAGTACTACACCGAGAGTCCGTACGACGCCCTGCTCCGCCTCGACAAGCCGGGCCCGGGCATAGCCGCCCTGGGCGCCTTCAGCTGCGGCGGCACGAGCATGGTCGCCCTGGGCTTCTATCTCTACGGCGACCAGGCCCCCGCAACCGTCACCCGCGAGACCCCGCTCTGGGAAGCGTGGTTCCAAAGACACTTCCCGACGCCGACAGAGCCGGGCAGGAGCGACTCGGTATCCGGTGGCTGAGCCACGGTACGGCTGACAGACCGCTCCCCACCTCACCCCTTCACCGCCGCCTCAATCGCCGCCACATCGATCTTCCTCATCGTCATCATCGCCTCAAACGCCCGCTTGGCAACGCCGGGATCCGCGCTCGTCACCGCGCGGCTCAGAACCACCGGCGTAATCTGCCACGACAGGCCCCACTTGTCCTTGCACCAGCCGCACGCGCTCTCTTGCCCGCCATTGCCGACGATGGCGTTCCAGTAGCGATCGGTCTCCGCCTGATCGGCCGTCGCGACCTGGAAACTGAACGCCTCGCTGTGCGTGAAGGTGGGGCCGCCGTTCAGCCCGATGCACGCGATCCCCATCACCACAAAGTCGACCGTCAGCACATCGCCCTTCTTCCCGGACGGATAGTCCCCCGGCGCGCGGTGTACGGCCCCGACGGACGAGTTCGGAAAGGTCTTCGCGTAGAACCGCGCCGCATCCTCGGCATCGCGGTCGTACCACAGGCAGATCGTGTTCTTTGCTCGCGTCACCATCGCGGTGCTCCTGAGCGTGCGCCAAGTGCAGATAGCCCGTAAACACCGATGGCCCCGGCACAGCCGGGGCCATCAAGTCTACTCAATCGGGGTGACAGAACACCAAGAGAACCTTTCTTGGAGGGCGTTAGGCTCCGGGAGCCGGGGTTTCGCAGGTTGCTGGGGCGAGTTGGGCTTGTGTATTCAGCGTCAAGGAGCTCAAGACCAGAGGCCAAGCGTGGACGCCCGAGGGGCGGCTCATGGTCATCCTGCAAGGGGAGAACGAGCAGGCCAGCCGCATCGACCTGGTCGTGAACTTCGCGGAGGAGATTCGAGCGAAGATGAGCACGGCGAGGTAGCCGCCCCCCTTGCCAGCAGCACGCCTGACGGGATGCGTCTTTATGGCACCAGTTCAAAGCACAAACGCCCGCAAGCCTTGGCTCACGAGCGTTTGTGCTGAAATCGGGGTGACAGGACGGGGTTTGAACTCTTTGTCGAGGGAGTACGCCTTTGGGAGCCAGAAACGCGGTTCTTGTTGAGCGTGAGACCGTGAAAGTTCCGAGGGGCAGGCAACCGGCCGATGGCTACTCTGCCCCTCGCTGGTCGTCGTTGCCGACCCGCGATCCATCACCTGCCAATATCAGATTGGATCGCTCGCAGAATGATCGCGTCGGCGTCCGCTTCCAAGAGGTACCGCTGGGCCTGCAACGCCCGAGCGTGCGACGTCACGGCCGTCACGTACGCGGCGTGGTTCGTGAAGTTGCCGGTGAGGTCGATGTGTGAGCCCCCGATACTCCTGAACAGACCAAGGAACGTGCCGTCGCCGTAGGATGCATCGAACGCGATGTACTGATGCTCGCCGACGGCCACCTCCGGCAGGCGGTAACCCACGGTGCTCACGGGCTGGCCGCCGACGTAACAGACCAAGGCGTTCCCGTTCGCATCTCGGGTGATCAGCGACTGGTTGAGAGCCCCCAGCCAGATGCTTGGCGGCGGGGCGATCCCGTCGCACCAGTTGTCCGCGGCGACAAAGAGCGCCCGCAGGAACGGCGTCCACTCCGCCGGATTGGCCAGCTGAGGATCCGCGAGTCCGAACTCGACGCAGTCGATATTGCGGATGTGCGCGGTCCCGGCCAACTGGTACAGACGGTAGTTTGGTTCCTCGTGCCGTGCCTTGTCTCCCCCGAACAGGACCTCCGTCTCCGATTGGACATCGATTTCCAGCCCCGCCCCGGCCAGCGGAGGCCTTTCCGCGTACGTGTCGCCAATCTTGTTTCCCGCCGGGTGGCTGTACCCGTTGCTGACTCCCCCGATAAGCGAAAAATCGAACAGCCCCACCCCCATCTGGAGCCGCAGCAGCCCCCGCAGCCGACCCCCTCCGGCGGAATAGGAGAACGCCGCCCGCCTGTGGACCGGTCCGGTGATGGCGGTGGCGACCGGATCGGTCCGCAGCGCGTTGACGTAGTCCACCACGATGTCGAACTCATCTCCGGCAGACGTGATGAACTCGCTGGAGGTGTCCAGCAGCGCATCCGACCACGGCCTGGTCGCATCCACGACCGGAGAGCTTGTGCCGATGCAGACCGGATCGCACCGGACCGTCGCGTACGAGAGGCCCATGCCAAACAGGAAACCATCCGTCATCGTGTACCGCGCATCGGCCTGTTCCTGCCCGACGGCGGTGAAGACCGTGCTCCGGACGAGCCAGTCGAACAGGAGCAACCCGCTCCCCTCGGCCGGGTTCAGCGGCGCGACAATCTGGCAAGGCACGCGGTACGGCCGCCGGTTTGAAGTTGTGCCCTCGAACATCGCCTCGTAGCGCTGGTACGCGATGCCATTGAATGTTCCCTGGGCGGTCGAAACCAGCGTGCTCGCATCGATGCGCCCATCGGCGTGAGCGAGGGATGCGAAGCCTGTGGTGGCCAGCGCGGCGGCCGCGGAAATGAGTGTGGAACGGAAAGAGGACAGCATGGACTATCTCCTGGAGTATCGAAACAGAGGAACATCGGCGGACCCGCACCTTGCGGGTCTTTGAGCACCAAGCGACGCCTCGCACAACGAGGGGCAACGGAATCTTCGTGAGCACGCCGGTGGCCCTGCGCAAGGCCCGCCGCGGGCAGCGGCGCTCCACCCCCGCGGCGGCTTCAAGCAACAACGCTGCAGACGGCGATCAGTAGTCGACGGTCCCGTTGACCGTGACCGAGATCGCCCCGCCCGGCAGCGACTGGCCGGCGAGAGTCGATGAGCCGCTGGCGCTCGCGAAGCGGCCGGTGCCTCCGATGTACGTCACGGTCGCGGTGATCACCCCGGTCACACCGTTGAGTTCGCCGCTGACAACCGCGTGAAGTTCATCGCCGTTGGCGGCGGTGTAGACGATCGAGCCATTGACGGCGAACACGGCGGGGTTGGCGGTGGGCGAGAACGAGACCTCGCCCGTTTCGCTGTAGTTGCCCAGATGCGTCGCGTTGCCGGCGCCGACGAAGGCGGTCGGGCTGACGAACTGGGCAGCGCCGCTCGACGAATGCGGGCGGACCACCGCATCCGCACGGTCCGCGAAGGTCATGACGCTGATGAGGGCACACACGACACAGAAGAGACGGGAAAAACGCATGGGAAGACTCCAGTACTGAGATGGAAGGGCATCGGCCGACCGCACCGCGCGGGTCTCTGGCCGCCAAGCGACGTAACGCCTCACCGAGGGCAATGGAATCAGGAAAATCGGGCCGATGACCCGCCCCGGCCGGCCCGCCGAGGGTGGCGACAAGGTCGATCCGCCCGCCACCTACCCCTGTGAAAAGGAAACGCCAGGGCCGCTCGCCGCCCGTAGCTCGTCGCGGCTGAGAGCTCGCTTGTCGCATCCGCTAATCCATCTGTCGCACGCCACGGATGGTCTGTCGCGTCCGCCGACAGAAGTGTCGCGGTTGACGGGCCGATGATCCCGTACGCTCACTCTCTCGTCGCGTCGCGGTCTCGGGGCTCACGCGCGTGGACTTCCTTCACCCTCACTTGCCGTTCGGCTTGGCCGGCTCCGCCAGCGCGGCCTTGCACTTGGCGAGCGTCTCGCGGTAGTCCCTGAGGTGCGGATGCTCGGGCTTCAAGAGCTTCTCGGCAAGCGCGACGGCCTCTTCGAGTTCGGGCAGGGCCGCCGCGGTGTCCTTGTTGTCGAGGCGGGCGCTGGCGGACTGCCAGAGGGCGCGGGCCAAAAGGGGCGAACCCTTGGGCGAGAGCCGACGAAACATGGCCAGAGCATCGTCGAAGCCTCGCCGGGCTTCGACGGTCTTACCCAGCCCTTGCCGTGTGCGGGCCAGATTGCTCAAGACAGTGGCCACGAGAGAGTGGTCCGGGCCCAGGACCTTGCTCCAGATCGCAAGCGCCCGCGTGTAGAGCGGCTCCGCCTTTGCGTACTGGCTCTGGGCGTGATACAGCAAGCCGAGGTTGTTCAGGCTGGTGGCTACGAGAGAATGGTCCGGGCCCAGAGCCTTCTCGTTGATCGCCAAAGCCCGTATGCAGAGCGGCTCGGCCTGGGCGAACTTCTCCTGCTCGCGGTAGAGCAATGCCAGATTGATGAGGCTCGTGGACACATCGGGGTGGTTCGGGCCAAGGGCCTTCTCCCGGATCGCCAGCGCCCGCGCGCACAGTGGCTCGGCTTGCGGATACAGGCCCTGGTCGGAATAGAGCAGGCTCAGGTTGTTGAGGCTCGTAGCCAGACTGGGATGGTCCGGGCCGAGGGCCTTCTCGCGGATCGCCAGCGCCCGCGTATAGAGCGGCTCGGCCTCCGCGTATCGAGACTGTGCGCGATACAGCTCGGCCAGGTTGGTCAGGCCGGTGGCCACGCCGGGGTGGTCCGGGCCCAGTGCTTTCTCGCGGATCGCCAGTGCCCGCGTGAAGAGCGGCTCGGCCTGGGCGTACTTGTTCTGGGCGTAATAGAGCCCGGCCAGATTGTTCAGGGCGATGGCCACACTGGGGTGGTCGGGGGCGAGCGCTTTCTCTCGGATTGCCAGCGCCCGCGTGTACAGCGGCTCGGCCAGAGCGTACTGGCCCTGCTTCTCATAGTTCGTGGCGAGGCTGATGAGGCTCTGGCTGACATCGGCGTGGTCCGCGCCCAGGAGCTTTTCACGGATTGCCAGCGCCCGCGCCAGATGCGGCGCGGCCGCGGCGTACCGGCCCTGTTCCTGGTCCAGCAGCCCCAGGAGGTTCAGGCTGGTCGCGACGATCGGCGACTCGGCGCCGAACATCCGCTCGCGCATCGCCAGAGCCTGCTCCAACTGTGGCTTGGCTTTGTCGTACTTTGCGTTGTTGCGAAAGATGAGGCCGATCGTGCTCCGCAGGCCCGCTTCGGTCTCGGGGTCGTCTTTGAAACGGCCCGCATCGATGTCCTTGACAGCGTTGTCCATCGCCGCCAGGATCGTCATGTCGTAAGCCGCACCCGACGCAGCGTTGCCTTTCTGGGCATCGCTCGACCTGAGAGCGGTGGTCACGAACTCGGTAATCGTCTCGGCACGCTTGCGGGCCTTGGCTTCCTCTTCCTTCGCGGCCTCGGCGGCCTTGGCCGAGGCGACGGCCTTCTGCTCGTTGGCTTGGGCCGCGACCTTGGCCGCGGCTTCGGACTCGGCCGCCAGCGTGGCCTTGGACTTCTCAATGAGCGCCCACACCATGCCGCCGCTCGTGCCGATCACGCCCAGCACCAGCGCGCCGGCCACGATGCTGCCCGCGATCACCTGCCCGCGGTTGCGCTTCACGAACTTCTTGAACCTGTACCCCGCGCTGGGCGCGCCCGCCGACACCGGCTCATCGTTCAGGTGCCGCTTGATGTCCGCGGCCAGCCCGTTGGCGGTTTCGTACCGCCGCGTGCGGTCCTTCTCCAGACACTTCATCACGATCCAGTCCAGATCGCCGCGCAGGATTGAGCCGAGTTTCCTCGGGTCGCCCACATCTCGCTGCTGGGCCGTGCGGGTGCCGGTATCTCCCAGAGATGAGAGCCGCGTGCTGGGCTTGTGGGGATCGACCTCACGGATGATCCGCATCATCTCCGCAAAGCCCGCCTCCAGCAGGGACTTGCTGTCGAAGGGCGTCGTCCCCGTGAGCAACTCGTAGAGCAGCACGCCCAGCGAGTAGATGTCGCTGCGCGTGTCGATGTCCAGCCCGCTCATCTCCGCCTGCTCGGGCGACATGTACGCCAGCGTGCCGACCATCTGCCGGTGCTCGGTGAACAGTGTCTTGGTCGTGAGTTCCGCGCTGGTGGCCTTCGCGATGCCGAAGTCGATCACCTTGGGCACCGGCACGCCGTCGTGCATCGTCACCAGCACGTTGCTCGGCTTGATGTCGCGGTGGATGATGCCCTTCATGTGCGCGTGCTGGATGGCGTGGCAGACATGGCCGAACAACTCCAGCCGGGCCTTGGTGTCGAGTTTGCCCGTGTCGCAATACTCGCAAATGGGCACGCCCTTGATGTACTCCATCACGAAGTACGGCCGCCCCGCTTCAGTCGCCCCGGCATCGTGTACCTTGGCGATGTTGGGATGGTCCATCATCGCTAGAGCCTGCCGCTCGACCTCGAACCGCGCGATCGCCTGCCGCGTGTCCATCCCCAGCTTGATGATCTTGAGCGCCACCCGCCGCTTGACCGGCTCGCGCTGCTCGGCCATCCACACACTGCCGAAGCCGCCTTCGCCGATGGGCTGGAGGAGTTTGTAGCGGCCGATCATCTCGCCCGCCTGCTCGCGGGGAGTGCCGGCGGTGGTCGCATCCGCCATGGCGTGCGCCGCACCGGCTGTCCGCACAAATGCCCGCGTGCGTGCATTGAGCAGCGATTCGACCTCGCGCCGCAGTTCCGCATCGTCGCCGCACTCCAGGTCGAGGATCGCGGGCCGGTCCTGCGCGGGCGTCGCCAGAACCGTTTCGAACACCGCCTTGATCCGCTCCCAGCGTGCATCGCTCACGATGAACCCTCTTTCTGACGTTGATCGCTCTTCTCTTCTCCGTCCGTCGGCTTCATCTCGCGCTCCAGCCACGCCTTCGCAAACGCCCAGTCGTTCTTCACCGTCCGCTCCGACACGCCCAGAACGAGCGCGACCTGCGAAATCTCCAGCCCCGCGTAGAACCGCAGACGCACGACCTCGGCCATCCGCGGGTCTCTGGTCGTCAAGCGACAAATAGCGTCGTCAAGGGCAACGAAATCGGCGTCATCAGTAGCGTGGACTTCGGCGAGTGGTCCGCCGAGCGTGGCCGTGTTGTCAAGATTGATCCGCCCGAGTCCCCCGCCCCGCTTCACCCGTCCCCGAGCCTTTGCGTGGTCCAGCAGGATCCGATGCATGGCCTCGGCCGCCGCGGCGTAGAAATGCCCACGGCCCGCCCAAGCAACCTCCCGGGGCCCGACCAGTTTCAAATAGGCCTCGTGGACAAGGGCGGTAGCGGAAAGCGTGTGGTCTGATCGCTCGCCCGAAAGACCCAACTGGGCCGCCTTGCGGAGTTGGTCGTATACGACCGGCAGCAGGCGATCGGCGGCCGCCTTATCACCGCCCGCCGCGGCGGACATCAGCAGCGTGGCATCTTCGGGTTGTGGGGGCGCGGGCGACATAAATCCATGGTAATCACCACTTGCGCATCGGCGGCACCGGCCGCCAACGCCAAGACGCGTGCATTCCGTTATGGGGTGGCTGGGTCAAATCCTGTCAGGATTCGGCTCAACATGGATGAATTCCGGCCACTTGTAGTCAGTCGTTTGAACTCGAGGCCATGGAAGGCAGGTCCCTTCCCCACAACGAGAAAGCCCTTCGATGTGCTCATCGAAGGGCTTTACTCTTAAACAAGTCGGGGTGAGAGGATTTGAACCTCCGACCTCTTCGTCCCGAACGAAGCGCGCTACCAAACTGCGCTACACCCCGGAAGTGCCCGCGAGTATAGCCCCGCCTCCGCACGGCCGCCCGGCCGCAGCGCCCCGCCCCCTTGCCTGTATGCCCAAGCAATGGACCCCGGCAAGCCACCCCGGCTCAGCATCATCATCCCCGCCCACGACGAAGCCGCCCTCATCGGCGCGACCGTCGACGCCGCCCACCAGGCCGCCCGGCGCGTGGGCTGCACGTACGAGATCGTGGTCGCCGCCGACGGCTGCACCGACGCCACGCCATCGATCGCCGCCGCCCGCGGCGCCCGCGTCGTCGAGCACGCGCGCCGCCAGATCGCCGCGACCCGCAACCTCGGGGCCCGGCACGCCGCGGGTCAGGCCCTGCTCTTCGTCGACGCCGACACGCTCCTCAACGCCACGTCCCTCGCGCAGGCGCTCGGTGCGCTCGACGCCGGCGCCGCCGGGGGCGGCGGGCCGGTGCGGTTCGACGGCCCCGTGCCGCTGTACGCCCGCGTGCTGCTGGGGGCGCTCTTGCCCGCCTTCCGCGTGCTGCGGTTCACGGGCGGCTCGTTCCTCTTCTGCACCCGCCCGGCGTTCGACGCCGCGGGCGGCTGGAACGAGACGTACTACGCCGGCGAAGAGATTTTCATGGCCAAGGCGCTCAAGCGCCAGGGGCGGTTCGTGATCGTGCGCGAGCCGGTGGTCACCTCGGGACGCAAGCTGCGTACGCACACGCTCTGGGAGGTGCTTGGGGTGTTCGCGCAGGGCGCGATGCACCCCGGCTGGGCCAAGCGGCGCGACCGCCTCGACTTCTTCTACGCGCCGCGCCGACCGGATCCGTTCGGAGAAAGCCGCGCGCAGCAACGCGCCGGTGAGAACCCGCAATGAACGTGAGTGGGAGGGGGGGGAAGAGACTGTTTCAGAAGCCTCCCCACCTCGTGGGGCAGGCGTCCCCGCCTGCCTCTACTTCCTTCTACTTCCTGCTTCTGAAACAGTCTCCAAGGGCAACACGCGATCGACGCGTCGCCCTCACTCGACCTGCTTGGACTGCTCCGCGGGGTACTCCGGCTTCATCGTATAGATGTTGTCGCTGCGCGTGCCCGGGTCGCCGTCGGCGCCGGCCGAGTAGAAGTACGGGCGCCCGCCCGCGGGGCAGATCCCCTCGTCCGAGTCGCCCACCGGCTGGCCCACCATCGGGTTCCGCGGGTCGAACGGCTTGTACGACCGGCTGAACGCCGTCGGGCTCATCAGCGGCAGGCTCGAGCCACGCGGCGGGGTGACCACCATCGGCGTGCGATTGGTCACCATCGTCTGGCTGACGCTGTCGAAGTACGTCCCGTGCCCGCCGTCGAAGTCCGGATGCACCATCCGGATCGGACGGCCGAAAGCATCCTTGACGAGCACGGCCGTGACCGTCCGCAGCGCGATGTTCCCGCCGCCGCCGCCGCCCGGTCCCCCCGTCGCGCCCGTCGCCCAACCCCACGCCCGCAGCTGGTTCGCCAGCTCGCGCCGCTCGAACTGCTTGGCGTCGATCTGCTTGATCGCCGCGTCGGCCGTAGGCACGCTCGAAGCCAGCCCCAGGAACAGCGCGATCGTGGGCTGGGAGTAGTCAATGGCCATATCGAACGGCGGCGTGGTCGCCGGGCGCCCGAACCATCGCCCGTCGACGAGCGGGAAGTAGAAGTTCGAATCGCTCCGCCAGTACGCCGGAACCTTCGCCTCCTTCGCCGAGACGTAGGCCTCCACCGCCGTGTCCAGCACGCGGATGGTGTCCTCGGTCAGGCGCGAGCGCCCGCCCTGCGTGACCCTGTTGGCAAGCGTCATCGCCACCGCGACCAGGATCCCGATGATGACGATCACGACCATGATCTCAACGAGCGTGAACGCCCGCCGCCCCGCACGACCGCTTGAGCATTCCCCGCGCATACGCCACCTCCATGAGTCACCACGGGCTTGAGCGGCCCGGGCGCACCGTTCCCCCGTCAAATATACGGGCCGCCGACCGCGAAGGGTTCCGTCACTTCGCCCCGGGCACGGGAAGGGGGGTTCAGCCTTCCGTCCCGTCGTCCGGCGACGGGGCCCGCGTGAGCCCTTCGCCCGTACATGTCCCGTCGGGACGGTTGCAGCATTTCTTGTATTTGCGGCCGCTGTCCTGCGGACAGGGGTCGTTGCGGCCCAGTCGCCGCTCGGTCTTCACCACCGTCGCGGGCTTGGTCGCGCCGCCCGCGGTCGGAGTGCCGGCCCGCTGCGCCGCCTCCAGGTCGCGCTGGTGCCGCTCCGCGGCCGGGGCGGCCGCCGTCGCGATCGTGTCGAGCCCAGGGCCCGAGATCGACGCCGCCATCGACGGAGTCGCCGCCGCGCCCGGGCGCGCGGCCGAGGGCATCGCCGGAGTCGCGGGCAAGACCGCGGGCCGGGGCCCGCCGGGCGCCATCCGTGCCCCGCCACCACCTCCCATCC
>Ga0163153_10009176_pt1 | contig 10045 bp, 8 predicted proteins | sample OliLakLV19MP6IB1_FD_148629 | JGI IMG/M metagenome (GOLD analysis project Ga0163153, IMG submission 148629) | Freshwater microbial mat bacterial communities from Lake Vanda, McMurdo Dry Valleys, Antarctica - Oligotrophic Lake LV.19.MP6.IB-1 | ecosystem: Environmental > Aquatic > Freshwater > Lake...
GCGCCAATCGAAGCGGTGATCGTGAGCAAGCTGCGCTACTATCAGATGGGCAAGTCGGATCGGCACCTGCGGGACATCCGCGAGATGCTCCGGATCAGCCGGGAGCTGGTGAATCTTCCTGAGCTCGAGCGCTGGGCGGCGCGCCTGGGTGTCGAGCGGGAGTGGGAGCAGGCGCAGAATTATCGGGAGGGGCCATGAGGATCCCTAGTGGAGAGGCGGGAAGAGAGCCAAGCGCCTGCCGGCGGAGTTGGGAGAGATTGCAGTCACTGGAGATGCTGGCAGGGATTTATCTGTCCGCCCGGGATAGGAAGCCGATCTGGTTGCTAATGGAGTTTTAGGCCCGCCCCCCCCCACTGGAGCATGCTGCTCCCTTTTCCGATGCTCGGGGCGCGACTAGCTTCTTGGCCGACAGTGACTTACGGCCACTCCCCTCACCAGGACAATTGATGGCACGGTATCTCGTGACGGGAGGTGCGGGCTTCATTGGCTCCCACATCGCTGAGGCGCTGCTCGCGCGCGGAGAGCAGGTCCGCATCCTCGATAACTTCGCGACCGGCAGCCGGGAAAATCTCGAAGCGATTACCGAGGCCGAGGTGGTCGAGGGGGACGTCCGGGGCTATCACGTGGTGCGCGAGGCGGTGGACGGGTGCGACGTGGTACTGCACCAAGCTGCGCTGCCGTCGGTGCCGCGCTCGATTAAGGACCCGATCACCTCGAACGAGGTAAACGTGGTGGGCACGCTCAACGTGCTCAACGCTGCGAAGGACGCGAAAGTGAAGCGGCTGGTGTACGCGAGCAGCTCGTCGATCTACGGGCGGAACGCCGAGCTGCCAAAGCGCGAGGATATGATGCCACAGCCGATGTCACCGTATGCGGTGAGCAAGCTTGCGGGGGAGCACTACTGTCGGGCATTCTGGGAGCTCTACGGTTTCGAGACGGTGATGCTCCGCTACTTCAACGTTTTCGGGCCCCGCCAGAATCCGCTGTCGCAGTACTCCGCGGTGATCCCCAAGTTCATCCACCGGATGCTCCGGGGCGAGTCACCCATCGTCAACGGCGACGGCAGCCAGACGCGCGACTTCACCTACGTGGCAAATGTGGTGCAGGCGAACATCATGGCGAGCGAAGTCGGCGCGGCGGCGGGCCGGGTCTTCAATATCGCGGCGGGCGAGCGCTACTCGTTGCTCGACATGCTGGAGGCGCTGCAACTGCTCCTCGGGTCCACGGTGAAGCCCATCTTCGATTCCTCCCGCATAGGCGACGTACCGCATTCCTATGCCGACGTGAGCGCGGCGCGGGAGATTCTGGGCTACGCGCCGACGGTGGGCTTTGTCGACGGGCTCCGGCACGCGGTGGAGGCGATGCGGGCGGCGGATGCTCGGGTTCTCCTCGGCCAGGGGATGTCGGCGAGTCGGCGCTCGTGAGCGTCGCCGTCCCACGTGCCGCCGTCCGCAGGGCTCGCTGAGTCATGTGTGGTATCACTGGCTTCTGGCAGCTAGACGGCCTCGATCGGGAGGCCCCCGAAGTCCTTGCGCGTATGACCGATTGCATTCGCCACAGGGGGCCGGATGATGCCGGCCAGTGGCTGGACGTGGACACGGGAATCGCACTCGGGCACCGCCGGCTCTCCGTCCTCGACCTCTCGCCCGAAGGGCATCAGCCGATGGCGTCCGCTTCCGGGCGGTACGTGATCGTCTTCAACGGCGAGATCTACAACTTCCGTCAAATCCGAGCCGAGGAGGAGCGTGCCGGTGCACGGTTCCGGGGTCACTCCGACACCGAGGTCCTACTCGCCGCTCTCGAGCGCCGGGGGCTGGAATCGGCAGTCCAGGCGTCGGCGGGGATGTTCGCTCTGGCGCTTTGGGATCGCGCGGAGCGCCGGCTGCACCTGATTCGAGACCGGCTCGGCGAGAAGCCGCTCTACTACGGGTGGCTGGGCCGCACGCTCGTGTTTGGTTCGGAGCTCAAGGCTCTGCGCGCCCACCCGGCGTGGCGGGGTGAGCTCGATCGCGACGCCGTTGCCCTCTACCTCCGCTACAACTACGTCCCCGCGCCGCACTCGATCTACGCCGGAGTGCGCAAGGTGGAGCCGGCATCGATCCTCAGCATCGCCGCCGACGGCACGGAGGTTACTCGTTCCTATTGGAGCATGGCGGAGGCGGTCGCGTCCGGCCTGCACGATCCGCTGCGCGGCTCGGATGGGGAAGTGCTCGATGCCCTCGAGGCACAGCTCGGCTCCACGATCGGGCAGGAGATGGTCGCCGATGTTCCGCTGGGCGCTTTTCTTTCGGGCGGCATCGATTCGACCGTCATCGTCGCGCTGATGCAGGCGCAGAGCCGCCAGCCGGTTCGCACCTTCACCATCGGCTTCAACGAGCCGGAATACAACGAGGCGGAGCATGCCCGGGCAGTCGCCACGCATCTGGGGACCGATCATACCGAGTTGATCGTCACTCCGGAGGAGGCGCGCGCGGTCATCCCCCGGCTGCCGGCGATGTATGACGAGCCGTTCGGCGATTCCTCCCAGATCCCGACGTTTCTCGTGGCCAGCCTGGCGCGGCAGCATGTGACCGTCGCGCTGTCCGGCGATGGCGGCGACGAGCTGTTCGGCGGTTACAACCGCTATTTCTTGGGGCAACGCATCTGGAACGGGCTGGCGCCGGTGCCGGCGTGGCTGCGGCGCGCGGTCGCCCACGGAATCCGCGCGGTCTCGCCCGAGACATGGGGAACGGTGATGGGCACGGCGCAACGGGTGCTGCCGAGACGCTCGCGGGTGGCACATGTCGGCGACCGAATGCACAAGCTGGCCAACGTGCTCGCGGTGCCCTCGCCCGAGGTCATGTACCGCAGCCTGGTGTCCAACTGGGACCCGCCGACGGAAATCCTCCGCAGCGGGCGCGAGATCGGGACGCTCCTGACGGCGGAGCACCAGCTGCCGAGCGCGGCGGGCTTCGTGGAACGGATGATGTATCTGGATAGCCGGACCTACCTTCCTGACGATATAATGGTGAAGGTGGACCGGGCGAGCATGGCGGTGAGCCTGGAGTCGCGGGCTCCGTTCCTCGATCATCGTGTCGTGGAGCTGGCCTGGCGGATTCCCCTGGTGCTCAAGCTCCGCAACGGTCAGGGCAAGTGGATCATGCGGCAGCTGCTCGACCGGCATGTCCCGCGCGCACTGATGGAGCGGCCCAAGGTGGGATTCGGCGTGCCGATCGATGCCTGGTTGCGGGGGCCGCTCAAGTCGTGGGCCGAGGCGCTGATCGATCCCGCGTTGCTGGCCAGACAGGGCCTGCTCGATTCCACAGTGATCTGGCAGCGGTGGCAGGAGCACCAGAGCGGCCGGCAGAACCGGCAGTATCCGCTGTGGAACCTGTTGATGTTCCAGGCGTGGCTCGCCGGCTGAGATGCTGCTCCGCAACACGATCATCTACGGCCTGACCCGGGGCAGTGCCGGCCTCCTGAATTTCCTCGCGGTCGCGGCCTTCTCTCGCCTGCTCACGCCGGATGAGTATGGCCGCTACGCCCTCCTCATCTCCTCCGTCGGCCTCGTCAGCGCGGTGTTGTTCCAGTGGCTCCGCTCGGGGACCCGGCGGTTTCTCGCCGCCGAGGCCCAGCGGCGCAACGTCTTCCTCGCGACGGTTGTTCGGGGGTATCTCGTTGTGCTCGGGCTCGCCAGCCTCGGCGCCATCGTCGCGCTGCTCACGCGACCCGCCGGCGTGGAACGCCACCTGCTGCTGCTGAGCCTTGTGCTGTTCGCCGCCCAGGGCTGGTACGATCTCACACTGGAGCTGGTGCTCACCGATCTACAGCCGGTGCGCTTTGGCATGATCTCCCTGCTGCGTTCCGCGCTGGGGCTGGCGACGGCGGTGGTGCTGGCGGTGGCGGGACTGGGGGTGGCCGGTGTGCTTTGTGGCAGCGTGATCGGCTACCTCTCCTCCGTGCTGCTGCTTGGTCGTGGTGCGTGGCAGGGTTCGCGATCCGCTACCTCATCGCCACAGCTGTGGCGCAAACTGCTGCAGTACGGGCTCCCGCTGACTGCGACTTTCGCGCTGGAGTTCGTGGTAAGCAGCTCCGATCGCTTTCTCCTGGGCGCACTAGCCTCGCTTGATGAGGTTGGCCGGTATGCGGTCAGTTACGACCTCGGGTTCCAGTGCGTCATCGCGTTGTTGATGATCGTGAACTTGGCGGCGTTCCCCCTGAGCGTCCGGGCAATCGAAGCGCACGGCCGGGCGGGCGCCGAACGACAGCTGCGGCAGCACGGGACGACGCTGCTGTTCATCGCGCTTCCGGCGGTGGTGGGGATCGTGATGCTGGCGCCGAACGTCGCCCAGGTGCTGATCGGTCCGGAATTCCGCTCGGCGGCGCTGACGGTCCTGCCGCTCATCGCGGTGGCCGCCCTGCTGTCGGGGCTGAAGGCCTTCTACTTCGATTTGAGTTTCCAGCTCGGCAAGGTGACGCACATCCAAGTCGGGATCAGTGCGGCGGCGGCGCTGCTCAACGTGGCCCTCAATGTCTGGCTAATTCCGCAGTACGGCGCCGCCGGTGCTGCGGGGGCGACGGTCGTGGCGTACGCCGTGGGATGCGGACTGAGCTGGGGTTTTGGGCATCTCGGGGTCGGCGTGCCGCTGCCGCTCGCGGAGTGGTCGCGGGTCGTGCTGGCGGCCGCGGTGATGGGTGGTGCGCTCTGGCCGATTCGGGAGTTGCGCGGCACACTGGCCCTGGCCCTGCAGGCGGGATTGGGGGCAACGGTCTACGCGATCACGGCGGTCGCATGCGACGCAGGCGGCGCCCGGGCCATTGCCCATCGGGCGCGGGCAGGATGGCATCGCTCGTGAGCCAGACACTGATCGTGCTGCAGGCACTGCTGCTCGGCGCAGTCATTCTCGGCGCCGAATGGCGCAGGCCCATTCCGCGGCGTGCGGTTGATTTCTTCCGCGTCACCAGCGTGGTGTACTTCATATGCTTCGTCGTGCTGCCGCTCTACCTCCAGATCGATGACCAGTCTGATGTGCGCGGCACGGCATGGGGCTGGCTGCTCAAGCAGCCGTTCGACGGGACTGGGTTTGCCTACGCCGGCACCCTGAGCCTCATCGGCTACGGTGCCGTCCTGCTCGGCTTCCACCTGGCGGGCGGAGACGGGCCCGGGCAGCTGAGGCTGGTTCCCGTGGGGCCAGTGGAACCCCTGCGCGGGCGGGACACCGCCTCGTTGCTGGCGGTCTCGATGGCCCTGGGGGTCACCGGCCTCGCGTGTCTCACGGTCTATACGGCGAGCATCGGCGGTGTGGGCGTGCTGGTGCTGCAGGCGGCGGCGTTCCGCCTGAGCGAGCCCCCTGTGATCACGCCGTTCGCCTTTCTCAAGACCCTCTCGCCGATGGTGATGGCCGGCATGTTCCTGCTGCACGGCCTGCGCTCCCGCGAGCATCTCGCGGGCCGCCCCCGCCGATGGACCATCGCCTACGTGACCTTCCTGGTCGGTTCGCTGCTCATCCTGATTCACCAGGCGGGCAGGTTCCCGCTGGCGATGTTCCTGCTCACTTTTCCGCTGGCCACCGTGATCCGCTCCGGGCGCATCCGAATGCGCGCGGTGCTCGCCGGCACGGCCCTCGTCTTCCTCTTTCTGCTGTTTGGCAAGCAGTTGTTCGAATCCACGCTGATGGGCACCAACCTGACCGACCGGATCGCGTCGGTCGGGCAGGACCTGCGCAGCAGCGTTACGATGGTACTGCGAGAGTTCGCTTTCCCGTCCGTGACCGCGGCCAATGCGACGCTGGAGGTCCCGGGCGAGATCGACTTCCGGTGGTTCTACGACTTTCCGCTCGCACTGCAGTACCTCCTGCCGCAGCGGCTCCTGGGGGTGGCGCACCCACTGACGGTGTCGATGGTCAACACCACCCGGTTCCCCGCCTTTGGCACCATCCCGGTGGACCTGGTCTCGCTCGGCTACTTCAGTGCCGGAGTGCCCGGTGTGGCGCTGCTGCTGACGATGTTCGGTGCGCTTATCGCGTGGTGCGAGCGGTTGCTGCCTGCCACCACCGATCCGGTTGATTGTGTCCTGCGATCGGCGTGGATACTCTTCATCTCCGTGCGCGTCATGTATGGCGACCCGCAGCTCATCTGGCCGGGCGGGCTGCACCTCATCATCCTTTCGATCCTGCTCCTGCTGGTGCGCATTCTCGCCGAGCGGCGCCCCCCAACGAGGCCGCCCGTCCTCTTTCCCTCGATTCCGTAGCACGACCATTCCCGATCTGCCCATGGCTCACACAACCACTCCAGTCGCCGGCTCGTCCACGGGAGCGTTGGACGAAATCCGCCGCGGCGAGCGGTTCGCGTTCGGAGCCAACTGGCGCCAGTTCCTCGACGAGCTGACACCGGCCCGGATCGCGGAGGCGATGGACTCGATGCGCGAACTGCTCGGCATCCATCAGCTGCAGGAAAAGTCCTTCCTCGATATCGGATCGGGGAGCGGGCTCTTCAGCTTGGCGGCGCGACGGCTCGGGGCGCGGGTGCACTCGTTCGACTTCGACCCCCAGTCCGTGGCCTGCACCGAACAGCTGCGCGCGGAGTTCCAGCCGGGGGACCGCGACTGGCGCATCGAGACTGGGTCCGTGCTCGATACGGTATTCATTGCCTCGGTGGGCCGGCATGATGTAGTCTACTCGTGGGGTGTCCTGCATCACACGGGTGCGATGTGGCAGGCGATCACCAACGCCACTTCGGCGGTCGCGCCGGGCGGCATGCTGGTGGTCGCGCTGTACAACCGGCAACCATTGCTCACGCCTTTCTGGGTCGGGACCAAGCGGCTGTATCAGGCGCTCCCGACACTGCTCCGCCCGCTACTGGTGTTTCCCTTCTTCCTGCTGTTCGCGCTGCTGGGGTTCGCGGCCGATCTCGTCAAGTGGCGCTCTCCGCTCGACCGATGGCGGGGTCGGCGGCGCCGGGGCATGCGGATGTACCGGGACGCGGTGGACTGGGTTGGGGGCTGGCCGTTCGAGGTGGCCTCGCCCGCGGAGGTGGTGGAATTCTGCCGGGCGCTGGGATTCCGGCTGGCCCGCATCCGGACCGTGGGCGGCCGGCATGGGTGCAATGAATTCGTCCTTCGCCGGGCCGATCCCGCTGACCCGGCCGCACCTGCGGTCGTCTCGCTCCCGCGCATGGGCAGGGCGCCGTGAGGGCGGGAGGCCGGCGCGTCGGGACGGAGCGGGCATGGATCCGCTGATCGCGTTACGCGGCGTGACCACCATGGTGCGACGCATCCCGGGCACGGTGTACGCGCTCGAGTCTGTGCGTCGCTGGTTCTGCCGGGTGCCCCGTTCGCGGGTGGTGGAGGATTTTGACGGCACGCTTCTCGAGGTGCGGGTCGACGAGCACATGGGCAGTCACATCTTCTGGTATGGCAGCTACAGCCGGGAAGTCCTAGAAGTCCTTGCCCGCATCCTGCGGCCCGGGATGCAGGTGCTGGACGTCGGTGGCAACATCGGCGAGGTGGCGCTGTTCGCCGCCAAGCGGGTGGCGCCTCGAGGGCGTGTGGTTTGCTTCGAACCAATGGCAAGCCTGGCCCGCATCCTCCGTGGCAACGTGGCGCGCAATAGTGCTGCGATCGTGGAGGTGGTCGAGTGCGGGATCTCCGACCATTCCGGATCGGCGCCACTGTTCACCACCGCCGAGCGGTTCCACGACGGGACAGTCCACGCGGGGCTGGCGACGCTCTATGGCCAGGGGGAGCGCGCGGTGCCCGCGGGTGCCATTCGCCTGACGACGATTGACGAGTACGTCCGGGAACACCAGCTGAAGTCGGTGGATGTGATCAAGATCGACGTCGAGGGGGCTGAACTCCCCGCGCTGCGCGGGGCACTGGGCGTCCTGGAGGCGCACCATCCCTGGTTGATCATCGAGGTGCAGCAGGAGACAAGCACCGCGGCCGGCTATGATCAGGCTGACATCCTGCGCCTTCTCATGGAACATGGCTACCGCTTCGCCCGCATCGGACGTCGAGGCCGACTCGCGGCCCTGTCGGTGGAGGGGCTGGGCGCCTTTCAGAATGTCCTGGCCGTTCCGCCTGGTCAGGTCCCTCCCGCCTGATGCCGCAGCCCGCTGGCGCACCGCAGCGATATCCTCACGACCGTGGTTCCGGCGCGCAGGCCGGCACCATCGCCCTTTTCCTCCCGAGCTTGGCCGGTGGGGGTGCCGAGCGGGTCATGCTCAACCTCGCCGGCGGTCTGGCGCGTCGCGGACTTCCAGTCGATCTCGTGCTCGCCGGTGCCAACGGTTCGTTTAGCGATCAGGTCCCGGCCGGCGTCCGGGTCGTGGACCTGGGAACACGCCGCGTGCTACGTAGTATCCCCGGTCTGATCCAGTACCTGCGCCGCCGCCGGCCGAGCGTACTGCTGACGGCGATGGATCATGCCAATCTCGTGGGGTTGTGGAGCGCGCGACTCGCTGGCGTTCCGGTGCGGGTCATCCCCTCCGTGCATGTTGCCTACTCCCCCACTTTTCTCGCGACTCTCGACTGGCGCGGACGATTGCTCCTCCGCCTCGCCTGGCGGGCCTACCGGAACGCCGCGGTAGTCGTGGCCGTCTCGCAGGGGGTGGCGGACCATCTCCTGCGCATCGTCGGCCTGGCGGTCGATCGGGTGGTCGTGATCCACAATCCGATCGTCTTTCCGGCGCTTGCCAGCCGGGCGGCACTTCCGGTGGATGAGGCCTGGTACGGTACGGGGCAGCCGCCGGTCATTCTGGGGATCGGCCGCCTTGAACCGCAGAAGGATTTCGCTACGCTGATCCGGGCCGCTGCGGCGCTGCGCCGTGAGCGACCGGTGCGGCTCCGGATCCTTGGCGAAGGGCCGCTGCGCGGGGACCTCGAGGCGCTGGTGCGCGAGCAGGGCCTGGAGGGTGAAGCGCAACTCGCGGGTTTCTGTGACAATCCTTTCGCCCAGATGCGGCAAGCCGGTGTCGTGGTGCTCTCCTCGATCTTCGAGGGCTTTGGCAATGTGCTGGTCGAGGCGATGGCATGCGGCACGCCGGTCGTCAGCACTGACTGTCCCTCGGGTCCAGCGGAGATTCTTGGCGGTGGCCGTTTCGGTCGGCTGGTTGGGGTGGGCGATGTCCCGGCCCTCGCCGCCGCCATCGGGGCGACCCTCGACCACCCCCCTGACCCGCAGGTCCTGCGTGCGCGTGCGGATGACTTCACCGTCGACCTCGTCGTCCGCCGGTATCTCGAGGTGCTGCTGCCTGAAGGCGCCACGCCGCATGCCTGACACCGCCATCGCAGCCTCGGAGGCGCCGCGCCGCCTCGTCTTCGTGACCACCGGACTTGAGACCGGTGGCGCTGAGATGATGCTGCTGAAGCTGGTCAGTGCGTTGCCAGCGTGCGGATTCACCTGCACGGTGGTCTCGTTGCGCGACCACGGTACGATCGGGCTGCGCATCGCCGAGCAGGGTGCGCAGGTGGATGCCCTGGAGCTGCAGCAGCCCTGGCGGCTTCCCGCGACCCTGCGACGGGTTGGGGCGCTGCTCCGGCGGTTGCAGCCCGAGGTGCTGGTTGGATGGATGTATCATGGCAACCTTGCGGCGTCCCTGGCCGCGCTGGGGCTCCCGGAGGCGCGGGTGGTCTGGAGCATCCGGCAGACGCTGTACGATCTGGCCCACGAGCGCCCGCTGACCCGCCTGGTCATCCGGGCTGGTGGCCGGCTTGCGGCCCGCCCCGAGATCATCATTTACAACTCCGCCGTCTCGGCATGGCAGCATCGCGCCGAGGGGTACGCGGCGCGGCGGGAGGTGGTGATCCCCAATGGCTTCGATTGCGAGGCCTTCCGGCCGGATCCGGAGGCCGCCTGCCGGCTCCGGGAAAAGCTGGGGCTCGCCGGGGGGACGCCGCTGATCGGACTGCTCGCCCGCTACCATAAGATGAAGGACCATCCGACCTTTCTGCGGGCCGCGGGGCATTTGGTTGCTTCCGGCTCCGCCGCTCATTTCATTTGCGCAGGCTCGGGCGTCGAGGCCAGCAATCGTGAGCTGGCGGACGAGATTGGTGCTCGTGGACTGGCGA
>Ga0163153_10009177_pt1 | contig 10044 bp, 23 predicted proteins | sample OliLakLV19MP6IB1_FD_148629 | JGI IMG/M metagenome (GOLD analysis project Ga0163153, IMG submission 148629) | Freshwater microbial mat bacterial communities from Lake Vanda, McMurdo Dry Valleys, Antarctica - Oligotrophic Lake LV.19.MP6.IB-1 | ecosystem: Environmental > Aquatic > Freshwater >...
CGCGATGTACTCGGCGAGGCGGAAACAGTCGGCGGCGGTCATGGCTTCATCGCCCGGTAGACCCACAACGTCAAGAAAACGGCGACTACGCCGCCACCAACGAGGATGCCAGCGGTAAAGGCGGCGAGGGCGGTCATGGAATCAGCCTCCGGTTCATGTCGCGCCGCGCATCGCGATACTTGGCAATCACGACCCCGCACAAGTCGCGGTACAGCGGCGGAATGTTGCCGTGTTCGTGCATCGTTTCGAGGATGCCAAGTGCTTCGTACGCGGATTCATCCATGCGCCGTAAAGCGCTGCGCGTTACAGGCTGCGGCGCGATCCTTGTTGTCGGCGTCAATAACGGCTTGATCGGTGTCTCGGTAGCTTCCATAGTCATCCCCTTCATTTGGTTCGATGCAGTACAGGTCGGGCCGGTGCGGGAAATTGCGGGCTGAACAGCGGCAGGGCTTGGGCTTCATGCGGACGCCTTGGCGATGGCGGCGTCGATCAAATCGTAGATGCTGCGCCCGTTCAGTTCTTCGTAAGTGGGCGAGCCAAGCTGCACCCAAATTCGCGCAACGATTGCGCGCTCTGCCTTGTAACTGTCCCATGCGGACCGCTCCCGTGCCAGCGCGGCGGCGCGCTCGGCGGTCATGTCAGCGAGTTCGGCGGTGAGGGATTCGATCAGCGTGGCGGCCGCCTTGCACAGTCGCGCTGTCGCTGCCGTCGCCGCTGGTGGCATAGCCCATCCGCCATCAGCCCACCCGGCAAGGTCGCAAAGCGCGGTAAGCTTATCCACCATCGCTGCCACTTCATCCGTCGCGCTGGCGGGGCTGTCCGCCACCGGCTCCACCTTCGGCGCAGAGGTTGGCGGGACAACCGACCGATACCGTTTACAGTTGATGCAAATGTCGGTGTTGTCTGCCGTTCGCTGCCAGGTGTGGCGACCCATTGCGCCGTATTCGCAAGCAACCTCCGGTTGGTCATTGCTCATTTGGCATCCCACAGTTTGCCGCGCATTCCACAAGGAGCAAACCATCTGCGTTCACGTTCCGAGCGGCAATCCGATCCGCTATGCTTACTTTCGCCACCTGCCAGCGCCCATGAATCTTGTGCGTTCACCACCGGATGCAGGCAGCGAAGGCTCCAAGCCGAGTCCGCTGGCGCGCGGCTCCATTTACAATCACGGCAAAACACCGGAAAGAGCTTGCTCATCTCGTCATCTCCCTTGTTCGTTTGCGCTCCGGCAGGGCTTGGGCTTCATGCCTCGGCCCGCGCCATGAATAGCGATGCCACGGTGACGACGCCTGAAGCGATCGCCATGCCCGGCACGCCCGCGTACAGGGACCATACTAGGCTGTTCGCCAGCCACGCTACGGCGTTGGCGATGTGCATTGCTTTCATTGCCGCCTTCCTGTCTCCCGGCGCGGTGCCGGTATGTCTACCTATATGCAAGCATCGTGCCAACGCCACACACGGGCTAAATGCGCTGGCACAGAACTTGCCCTCTCGAAAAGTGACAATTTTGGGCGTCACATTATGACGCTATGCGGCAGTTTCAAGAAGTGTGCCAGGCGGTTCTTCATAGTGCGCGGGGCGATTGGCACAGTGCTTGCTTATGATTGTGCATGGACACACAAACATTTGGCTCCGGCGGATACGAGGTGACGCTTACGCAGTCGGTGAGCGGTAACGTAGTGCTTTGCCAGACGGACGACAACGTCATCATAATCCCCGCCGAGCATGTGCGGGCGGCGGCGTTGGCAATGGCCCTGTGCGTGCATCAACTCGTGCCAAGCGATCCCTAGCCAGCGCCCGTAAAAACACTTTTGACAAGACCGCTTATCTCATCTATTTTACCGATCACAATGAACACCCGCCGCGCTTTATTGACGCGCTGGGCCATGCCAACACTGCGCGGTCGCTCGCGTTGGCATCGCACGGGGGCGCGCGTTGGCGGCGGGATTAGTTGGATGCGCGCGCTCAATCTCCACGGCGTGGCCCGGCACGTTTTAAGCGACTCCGGGAAACCCTATCCATGGACGGGACGCCGATGAATATCAAGATCGAGAAGGGCGTGCCGCTGCCAGTGCGGCGGACCAAACACGCAATGCTCTACCCGCTCGCGGAGATGGAGATCGGCGAATCGTTCTTGGCACCGCTTCCCGCTGGCAAATCGATCGAGGATCACCGCTCGAACATTGCAGCATGCGCGGCCGGATTCCGCAAGCGCCACCCAGCGTTTGCTTTCACCACTCGCGTCGAGGGGGATGCCGTGCGCTGCTGGCGTGTGGCGCCGAAGGGCGACCTGCTCCGGCAGATCATTCCGGCGGATGTGCCAGCGCTCTCCATCCGCGCACATCAGATCGATGACGACCCGCCACCACTGCGCTCGGTAAAGGGAGCGCGCTACTGATGTCCGAGATCGTAACCATCGGCGATGCCACGCTGTACCACGGCGATTGCTTGGACATCCTGCCGACGCTGGGCAGGGTGGACGCGGTGATTACTGACCCGCCTTATGGCGTCGAGTTTCGCAATGAGGCGTGGGACAAAGAAGTTCCGCCGATTGCGATAGCGTTGCCGTCGATGTTTGGGCGGGTCGCAATTATCATGGGAACAACTGCGGCATGGCAATTCCCGCAACCTAAATGGGTTGCATGTTGGGCACGGCCTGCAAGCAGTAGCCGCAGCAAGGTTGGGGGCTTTTCCCACTGGTCACCAATCTTGCTTTACGGCGACATAAAAATGTCGGTCGATTTTCGCTCTTGGCACGCAATAGCGAACGCCTATAAGCACGACATTGGGCATCCGTCCCCAAAGCCGGAGTGTGTAATGCGCTGGCTGGTAACGGACATTGCCAAGAGTGGCGAAACCGTTCTTGACCCCTTCATGGGCAGCGGCACGACTGGCGTAGCCTGCGCGAATCTCGGGCGCAAGTTCATCGGCATCGAGATTGAGGAACGCTACTTTCAGATCGCATGCGAGCGTATAGACAACGCCTACCGCCAAGCGCGGATGTTTGCCTGATGGCCCGCGAACACGACCGTTATATGACCGGCCTCTGGGTTGCACAGGAGGCCCGCAAGCGCGAGGGTTGGACGACCGACTGCGCCAAGACAGCGGCGGCGGTGGATACAACGAGCGGCGGCAACGGGAATAAGGCAGGCTTGTGCGCCGAACAATCGACGCCAACATCTAGAGCTCCTTCGCAGGGGGAGTCTGCCGAATATCTTGCGCCGCTCACCCATCAACGGACGAAAGCGGATGCTGGAATAGCGGGCGGTTTGCCGACAGCACCAGTTATAGCGAGTAGTCCACCTTCAAAGTACGGCAACGTCAAGACCGGCAAATACGCCAGTAAGAAGGAAGCTACACGCGCCCTGGCGCTGGCGCTGATGCAGGAGGCGGGGCAGATACTCAACCTGCGCGAACAAGTGCCCTACGTCCTGATCCCGCGCCAGCTCGGGCCGGATGGCAAGGTCGAGGAGCGCGCTGTCGGATACGTAGCGGACTTTGTGTTTGATGAGTGGACCGCTGACGGTTGGCGCCAAGTTACCGAGGACTGCAAGGGTTTTCGCACGCCCGACTACATCATCAAGCGGAAGCTCATGCGATTCACGTTTGGGATAGTGGTGCGGGAAACATGAGGCCAGCATGAACCAGATCGCGCTCGACTTTTCCCGCGAGCTCTTGGTCACGGTTGACGATGATCGGCTTGGGCATGTCCGCATTGATGTGAGGCCGGCATAGTGGCCACCGCCAAAGTCTACCGTTATTGGTCGCAAGTTGCGGTGATGGGCTGCATCGTCTGCGGCGGGCCTGCCGAGATCGCGCACTGTCACGGCGGCAGCATCACGCCGATCTGCGGCGCCAAGGCGAAGGGCAAGAAGCTCGCCTACATGGATTGGCTGGTGTTGCCGCTTTGCCCAGGATGCCATCGTCTTGGCCGTTACTCGCTTGACCTCAACGTGCGCGCATTCGAGCGGTTGCACGGCACGCAGGTATCGCACATCAACAAGCTAATCGAGCGCACCGGCGTCAACGTATGGGCGCTCGCTAAGTCTCGTCATTCGTGGGCGGAGGTGGATTGTGCAGATGCAGCTTGATTGGGCACAGGAACAAGGCCGCAAAGCTATGCAGCGCGCACAGGTGAAAGCCGAGAACGCCGCGCCGGGATTCACGGTACACGCGGCCGCCTACCTGTACGCCTACCTCGTCGCCCATGGCCCTACAAGCGGCGAGGCGCTCACCGATGCGGCGGTGGCTGCCGGACATGCGCCGCAGGAATTGCGCGCCTTCGGAGCCGTATTTAAGCGGCTGACGAAGATCGGCGCGCGAGTGGTCGGGACGTGCGCGCGGCGACGTGGGCATGGGGCCAGCGGTGGAAAGGTGTACAGCGCGTGAATCACTACCCGCGACATGTTGGGGACTACCTGCGTAAAACCATCGGCCTGACCATGATTCAGGATGGTGCCTACACGCGAATGATAGATCTGTACTACAGCAACGAAGCGCCGCTCCCGCTTGATAGGTCCGAGTTGTATGGATCGATGCGGTGCCAATCAAAGGCTGATCGAGACGCGGTCGATTTCGTTTTGCGCCGTTATTTCGTTGAGACACCCGATGGGTGGCGAAATGATAGGTGCGACGAGGAGGTCGTTAAATTCCGCGACAAGTCGGACAAGGCGAAGGCCGCAGGACATGCCAGCGGCAAGGCGAGGCGTTCAACGGAAAGTGAACAGACGTTGAACGGACGTTCAGCGGACGTTGAACAGACGTTGAACCAGCCAGTAACCAGTAACCAAGAACCAGTAACCAAGAACCAGAGGTCAAGAGCAGAGCCGCCAGCCCGCAAGCGGGCCGCTCAACTGGCCGCCGGTTGGACCCTGCCTGACGACTGGAGGGCGTGGGCTTTGCAGGAGCGTCCCGGCTGGAACGATACCGACGCCCTGCGGGTATCGCTGCTGTTCCGCGACCACTGGCACAGCAAGGGCGAGGCCCGCGCCGATTGGGAGGCGACGTGGCGAAATTGGGTGCGGCGGGAGAAGGCGGTGCATGGCACGCCGAAGCTATCGCCAGCGGGTACCCAGTCGGCGCAAGCCTTGGGCGCATGGATCAACGACGGAGAGGTCCGAGATGGAACAAATTGATCGCCAGCGGTTCGCGCATTGCTTGCTTGCCGCGTCCGAGCTTTACGGCAAGGCCATCACGGAAGGCATTGCGTCGATTTGGTGGGACGCCTTGCGGACCTACGATGTCGAAACAGTCGAGACGGCTTTCCGCCGACACATGGCGAACCCCGATACCGGCCAGTTCATGCCGAAGCCAGCCGACATCGTGCGGATTGCTGGCGGCACGTCGCAGGACGGCGCGCTGGTGGCGTGGGCGAAGGTGGACAAGGCTGTACGCAGCATCGGCACCTATGCAACGGTTGCCTTCGATGATCCGCTGATCCAGCGCGTAGTCCAGGACATGGGCGGGTGGATCGCGTTAGGGACGAAGGGCGAAGATGAATGGCCGTTCATTGCCAACGAATTTCGCAATCGCTACGTCGGGTTCAGGCAGCGCGCGGAGGTCCCTGACTACCCAGCTGTGCTGCTGGGAATTACTGACGCGCAGAACGCACGGAAGGGATACAAGATGTCAGCTCCGGTGTTGATCGGTGATCGCACCAAGGCACTTGCGGTATCGGCCAAAGGTTCGGATGCGCCAGCGGTCGGGTTCCATCGTATCGACCAAGCCGCAGCCAATGCGGTCGAAAACGTGCTGCGATTGGTAGACGCCAAGCCAGTATGAGCGACCTCGCCGCCCGCGCTCTCGCCATCGGCGCCCGCGCCAAGGCCGCACAGCCTACCCGCGACGAGAACCGCGCCAAGTATCCCGAGTTCGCGGTATGGCTGGCCGAGGTCCGCGCAATGGATCCCCGTTGCAAGCTGGTGCGAGTCGATTACCTGGATACCGGGAAGCGCTGGCCGTGAACACTCCACGCGACTTGGCTGAAGCAACCTTCGAAGCTCTTCACGAATGCGGGTGCAAGTGCCTATACCTATTCATCGACAAAGAGGGTGTCTGTATGTGGTCAACGTCTGGAATAGCACATTGCAGCGCGTTTACCCTTGTGGGCACCTACACGCGAGATACAAGCCCCGAGATCATCGAGGGCGACATCAGGGCGATGGCATGATCAATCGCGAGTGGCCTGTAGGTACATTGGTATTCACTCCGACCAAGCGCGTGGCTAGGGTTGCCGGCTGGCACAAGGACGGTAATAGGCTCCACTTGGAATACATCGGCTGCGGGGATAAGCGTGATGCGTTGGTGACGCTACACCCGAAACTGTGCGAGAGGTGTCCGGTATGAGCGAGTCAATGGACGGCTTAGATGAGCGCCTGACTAACTGGAAGCGGTGGCTCCGGCGGTACGGCCATTCCGGGCAGGCGTGCAGCCTGGAGGGCAACTATCGCAGCCCGCAGATATGGTATCCGCCAGGTCCCCGGCCGATCGCGGCAATGGATGCGGACGCATGGGAGGTGTGCCTCGCCGCCGCTACTTTGCCGATCCCACTACACCTGCTGCTGCGGCTCAAGTACGTGATCGAGTTCGAGGACAGGATCATCGCCAGCATCTTCCGCGAGGAGAAGATCGAACCACGGTGCAAGACTACCGACATACCGGCTATCGACTGGGAAGCGCGCTGCACCATTGTCGAGGCGCTATCTCAGCCCATCGTGATTCGTAGGGATAGGGCTGTTGCAAGGGCGCGACAGATTATCCAGCCAATATTGGATACGATGATTGATTGACATACTGTGCCAAATTGGCATAGAATTATCACTGAGCCGAGGCATTGGGCCTCGGCAGTTTTGGAAGGGCATTCAAAATGGTTGCAAAGCTTGCTGTGAAAGAAACTGAAATCTCGGTTATGGAAGTGACGCGCGGGGAAATCGATGTAATGATTGTTGGAAATACTCCGCTGATCTTCAATCGCATGAGCCAGAAGGTCAAAATGGAGTTGCTCATGCCGAAGGGTAAGAAGAATGCGGCTGAAAAGGCGAGTTCGTTGAAGCACGACCCGCTGGCCGAGTTCAACGATTCGATTTACAAAGACTTTCACGATGACAATGAGACGTTGCTGGTATTTCCGGCGACGGCGTTCAAGCAAGCGATGAGTCATGCGGCGCTTGACTTGCCTGGTGCGTCGAAATCGCAAATTGGCCGACTGACAAACATTGACGGACACAACGTCAACATCTTTGGTCGTCCGCAATTGCTGATGTCGGTAGTTCGATCAGCGGATCAGAACCGGACGCCGGACGTTAGGACGCGTGCGATTGTTGCTGATTGGTGCTGTAGGATCAAGGCAACGTACACGAAACCGATCATCAAGGATCAGGCGGTTGCCAATTTGCTGGCCGCTGCCGGAATGAATATCGGCATTGGTGACTATCGCGTGCAGAAGGGCGCAGGCAGCTATGGTCAATTTCGCCTTGTGTCGGCTAGTGATGCGGATTTCAAGCGCATTTCTAAGATCGGACGAAAGCAGCAGATTCAGGCCATGGAGGATCGTGAATGCTACGACGACGAAAGCAGAGAGCTTTTGTCGTGGTTCCAGGTGGAGTCGAATCGTCGCGGGTTTAAGGTGGTCGCATGACTACGATTGCGGTACGCGAACGGCTGCAATTATTGGCTGACAAGAATGGCGGATTGCTGACGCCGGATGCTGTTGTTGCTGACGCAGCGAACAAGAATTCGCCGCTGCATGCGCAATTTGAGTGGGATGACGACAAAGCTGCGGAAAGCTATCGGATAGAGCAGGCGCGTGCGTTGATTCGAAGTATTCGTATCGTAGTCACTACTAAAACAACGGTGGTTAGTTCGGTCGCATACGTTCGTGATCCACGGATACCCGCTGCTGAACAAGGTTATATTTCGGTATTGAAGGTACGTACAGACAAAGACCTGGCACGGGATGCCTTGGTTGATGAATTTAGCCGGGCTGCCGGTGTTTTACGTCGCGCGCGTGAATTGGCGGTTGCGCTTGATCTTGCTGGCGAGGTGGATGCCGTGATTAATGAAGTCGAGATGGTTCGGACGAAGATCATTGCCAGCGTGCAGCAACGTTCGAATTAAGCGAGGCAGGCTGGGCGCGGCATGGCGGGGCGAGGCGGGGCGCGGCGCGGCAGGCGAGGCGTGGCCGGGCGAGGTTTGGCGTGGCCTGGCCAGGCAGGGTGCGGCATGGCCAGGCAGGCTAGGTAGAATAGGTCATCAAATGAGCGGAGCAGAACTCAAGGCATTACGGAAAACCCTCGGCTTATCCCTAGCGCAAGCGGCTAGGCAGGTCGAGGTATCCGCGCGCAGCTTCGCAAGGTGGGAATCTGGCGCTCAGAATATCCCCGAAGGCGCTATAAAACTATTCAAGCTTCTGAACAACATCGCATAGAAGTTGCATGACGCAAGGCAGGCAGGGCAAGGCTCGGCAAGGCACGGCAGGGCAGGGCAGGCCTGGCTGGGCGTGTCAAGGCGCGGCGGGGCGTGGCGAGTCGCGGCAAGGCAGGCATGGCAGGCAAGGCAGGGCGGGGCAAGGCACGGCTTGTCATGGCGCGGCAGGCGAGGCACGGCGGGGCCGGGCGCGGCGCGGCTTGGCCTGGCACGGCTAGGCAAGGCATGGCAGGCATGGCCGGGCGAGGCCTGGCGTGGTGAGGCATGGCAAGGCAGGCAGGGCAGGGCAAGGCAGGCGCGGCGTGGCCGGGCGAGGCTTGGCCAGGCGGGGCTTGGCGGGGCGAGGCGGGGCATGGCAGGCGTGGCACGGCTTGGCACGGCGCGGCATGGCTGGGCAAGGCAGGCGGGGCGCGGCGCGGCCTGGCTGGGCATGGCAAGGCGCGGCTAGGCAGGCAAGGCGCGGCTAGGCGAGTCTTGGCGCGGCCGGGCAGGCGAGGCAGGCATATTGCATGCCAGATACAGGCAGCACACAATAGGCTGTCTGTATCCCTTGCGCTTACACAATAGGTAGTGTATAACTGACATAGTAAGACAATCCGCAAGCTGTTTCGTCAGCGCGAATCGCCCGATGGGAGGGCGAGACGACTCCGAGATAACCTCCAGGCCCGCCTAATCAGCGGGCTTTTGCATTGGTGGGTACTGGGAACCAATGTTCGCCAACGATGACAGGATTCGAGGGCGCAAGGGCCGCGATATACGCCGGCGGCATTTCCAGGAACGCCCACTTTGCGTGCGTTGTGAGGAGTTGGGCAAGGTAAGACTGGCAGAAGAACTAGACCATATCATAGCCATCGCCAATGGCGGGATAGATAGCAGAGACCCATTCGAGAACCGGCAAGGATTGTGCCGGGAGTGTCACAGGGAAAAGACGACAGAAGACTTAGGGTATACCAAGCGCATACGTATAGGCGTGGATGGATGGCCTGTAGAGGAGCGGTCGGCCCTATCGCTACAGGCTAGTGAACGGCGTATACCTTCCGATTTAACCCCATCACTAATACCTTTAACCATTGTTTGTGGTCCACCTGGCAGCGGCAAAAGCACATATATACGGGAGCGATCTTTACCCGATGATCTAGTGATAGATCTAGACCAGATCATGCATTCCATCTCAGGACTCCCAGAGCACCACACGCAGGATAAGTGGCTGCCACAGGCGCTGGACGAACGCAATCGTATCCTTCGCGGCCTGGCATCAGAAGGCCAGCATAAGCGCGCATGGTTCATTGTCTCAGCCCCTAGGGCTGATGACCGCAATCGATGGACGCGAATGCTAGGTGCACACATGGTGGTACTAGACGTACCTGCCAACGAATGCATCCGCAGAATCAATGCTGATTCAACAAGGCAAGGCCAGCGGGAGCGAATGATTAAAGCCGTAGTATCTTGGTGGCGGGTGTACAAGCGTGGCTAGCTACCCACAGACACCTTCAAGACGAGTCTCACACCAACGGCTTAACGTGTGGATTGGCAGACCCACAGGCGGACATCCACTCGAACAACGCCCACAGGGGCGGGCGCACCCACCGGGGGGGGTATCAAGCATGAAATATCCAACTC
>Ga0163153_10009178_pt1 | contig 10044 bp, 19 predicted proteins | sample OliLakLV19MP6IB1_FD_148629 | JGI IMG/M metagenome (GOLD analysis project Ga0163153, IMG submission 148629) | Freshwater microbial mat bacterial communities from Lake Vanda, McMurdo Dry Valleys, Antarctica - Oligotrophic Lake LV.19.MP6.IB-1 | ecosystem: Environmental > Aquatic > Freshwater >...
GACCAAGCGGGCGCTCGGCACTCCGTGAACCTCGAATGCGATGCCGGGGAAGGCTTCCTTTAAGCGGCGTTCTACCAGAGCGACGGCGAGGTGTGTCACGTCAATGCCGATCCACTGGCGGCCAAGCTTTTGGGCGGCGTGCACGGTGGTTCCGCATCCGCAGAATGGATCAAGTACGGTGTCGCCTTCATTGGATGACGCGGCAATCACGCGCTCCATCAACTCAAGAGGCTTCTGGGTGGGATAGCCTAGCCGTTCCTGCGCCTGCGAATTGATCGGTGAAATGTCATCCCACAGGGTATCCACGGTCTCCCCATCCAGCTCATCGAGAAACCGCTTCCGTTGGAGCCGCTTGGTCTTGTCTTTGGGGAAGTGAACGCGACCTTCGCTGTCCATTCGCGCCATCGTATCCGGCGACACCGCCCACCCCTTCTCAGGCGGCGGGTAACCCTTGTATTCGTAGATCAAGTTCGGCCGGTAGGAGGGGCTGGTCAGGTTGTCCAAACGGTACCGGCGTCCGTTCTCCTCATGCACGAACTTCGAGGCGATATAGTTCGGATTGTTCTCGCGGTACTGGCGGTTGAACTTGCTCCCTGGCGTCTTCGCATAGAAGAGCAAGCTGTCATGACTGACGCCGAAGCGGATTGCTTGATTGTTCGTCTCACCCCGACCCGCTTTCCTCTTCCAGATGATCTCATTCCTGAAATTCACCGGGCCGAAGATGCTGTCGATAAGGATCTTCAGGTAGTGGCTCGCCGTGGGGTCGCAGTGAAGGTAGAGCGAGCCCGCTGGCTTCAGCACGCGATGCAATTCAATAAGCCGCACCGCCATCATGGCAAGATAGGCCATCATATCGTTTTCGCCCAAGGCTGAGCGCATGGCCTTGAGCATGATAGATGCATCGGAGTGAGGCCCGGTCACAACTTCGTCGAATGCTCGCTCGGCTGATTCGTTCCAGTGCCATGTATCCTCAAACGCCTCTATCTGCGCCTGCGAGCCCTCACCAGACGGCGCCTTGAAAAGCACGTTATAGGTCGCGCTCGAATTGAAAGGCGGGTCGAGGTAAATCAGATCGACGCTCTCGTCCTTGATCGATTCGCGAAGCACGGCGAGGTTGTCGCCGTAATAGAGCGCGTTGGTCATGCTGCCACCTGTTGCCCTAGCGCTTCTTCCGCTTCGGGCCGTGATACTTACGCCCCGACTTGCTGGCCTTCTTTGTCAGTCCGCCGATAGGTCAGGCGCTTGCCGACAATGCCGGACCGACATGCTTGCGCTTGCTGCGATGCTTGTTCTTTTCCAAGCCGCCAACAAACGTCTCGTCAATCTCAACCGTCTTGCCTTCGCCGCCCATGGGGCTGAGCTTAGTCTCGCGAAGGGACTCGCGGATGCGATGGCAAAGGAACCATGCGGTTTTCTTAGACAGGCCCAACAAGCGGCCGATTTCCAGAGCGCTCATGCCCTTTTTGGACGCCATCATAAGATGCGTAGCGGCCAGCCACTTGTTCAGCGGCACCTTGGAGCGCTCGTACAGAGTGCCCACGGTCACGGTAAACGGCTCGCGGCAAGCGTTGCACTGGTACAGCCCCGGACGGGTCGTCTTGCCCTGCATCAACGTAGCCTCGTCCACCACGCCACAGTGCGGGCAGATTGGGCCACTCTTCCAAAGCTGAGCCTCAAGCCAAATGCGGGCCTTGTCGGCGTCCTGAAACATTGGGTTGGAAAGGTTGTTTGTCTTGGCCATGGTTTGTCTCCGTTGAAGACAAACCTAGGGCTTGGGCCTTACTATGTCAAGGTGATAGTTCCCCACTTTTGGATGCCGCCAATTCTCACCACTTCGCCATCGATTGCACCGCGTTGCCTGACGCCGGTGAACGTCTCTTCCCTTTCTTCAATCCCAGGAAAATTGATAATATCCGCACCGGTTCCGCTATCTCGCAAAACCGCCGTGCCGTTATCTTCTCGCAGAAGGCGATTTACTCTTCGATAAGCGCGCCTTGCATCACTTGGTCCGTCGCCACGGCGAACAGAATCGGCGCGCGCACGGACCTTTGGAACCGCCTCGCGCTCGACGCGATGCACCACCTGCGTGCTACCGGGTTCGATTTTAACAAAGTGCACAGACTTCTCTTCGCCGAGGATCGTCGCCAATTGAGCGAGATATTCAGCAAGCCGCGCCATCGGCATCGTGTCCGGCGTGTAGGCGGCAATCTGAAACCGAAACTCTTCGTCCTGTGTCATGGCCTCATCCACAGTTCTCGTTTTCAGACTGACGCCGAAAACGAGTCCCGGTACATAAGCCTCTTCCCCTGTGCTCCGCGAAGCGCGGCAGTCGTGCGGTCGACGTCACTGACGCCTTCGTAAAGCATGAGACCCCGGCATATGCGGGCACCATTTCGACGGTGCCGACGATCTGTTGACCGTTGGGCGCGTATGCCGTGTATCGCTTGCCTTCTTCCAGATCGCCAACCTTGAGGGTTGGCAGCCGGTCGCTGGTTGTGGCGGTCATGACCGCCGCCTTTCGTTGTGCTGGTTGATCTTCGCCATCATTGATTCTCGTCCTTCTTTTTGTTTTCTTCGTCCGCCCAGTCGGCCCAAGCATTAAGCGCAGCGGCTAGAGCGCGGGCCTCGCGCACGTCGTCGTGCTTCTTAAACTCCAACTCGTACATGCTCTTGTGGTCGCCGGCCCCGTCACTCAGCACCACGACCATTGACCCGTTTGTGAAACCAGGGTGAGGCCCTATTTCAATCGTCGTCTCGGCCTCGGTATAGGCAAGATCAATGCGCGCCGTCGCGACGGTTCTATCGGGATCGCGGTAGAGTGCATTTATGATTTGACCGATAGAGGTCGCGCTCATGTCGTCTCCTGTGGGGTGAGGGAAGCTATGTCATCAGAAATCCAACCCGCGACAAGGCGTGCGCTGCCATTGCCCGACATCTGTTGACGCTCATCGGCCACCTTCACCGCCGCTTCCCTGCAAGCGAGGAAGCCGCGCTCGTACTCCCCTGCTAGGCTGGGAGAGGGACAGCGGTTCCATGCGGCGATGGGCGCTGAACAATCACAGACCTTGCAAAAGACCCGCTCGACCTCGCCGTGTATGTTGCGCGTAAGCCTCGTGTGCGGCGAACGGCACAGCGGACACGGCTTCAGTTCTTCTCCGGCCATCTATCTCTCCTTTTCTTTCGCTGGCTCCGGCCAGCCATCGCCCGCTTCTTCGCGCATCTTTTCCGCCCAGTCCGCCCAAGCGATCAGAGCGTCAGCGATTTGGCGAGCGGGCAGGGTGTCGTCGAAAGAGAACCAAATGGGATGCGGGACGTGGCCGTCGCTTGGCGGTCCGCACTCACTGAACAGCAACATGAAGCCTAGATCGTCATATCCAGGGTCCGGCCCTGCCGAGACAGTAAAGGCTTCCATGTTGCAAAGGCTGATCCCGGTGTTCAGGAATCCGCGCTCTCCGCGTCCCGCGTAGAGGTCACGGATCAGGCGATAGACCAGCGGCGACGCTGGCGGCGCGATTGGCGTCGGTTTCGGCTGGGGCGGTTCTGAGGGATAGTTAACCGTTAACCTATCAATCAGGTCGGCGGCCTCGGCCGCGGTGGATAGGTCATCGTGTTCAGCGCGGGCCAATGCGCGCAACCGTTCCGATAGCCCTTTCACATCATCCATGACCCAGGCACCCTCGCGTTGTGTTGCAGCGGCCATGGATATGGCCGTTGTAGCTGGAAATGGAGTAACCCAACTCGCCCTTGCACTTCGGGCAGACGACCGTTCCTTGCTTGCGATCTTTCTCCTTGGCGTCGGCACGGATCGCCTTGATGGCCGTCATCGCGTCGGCCATCGGATCCATAATGTCCTCAACGCCACCTATCGTTGGTCCCTTTGTCGTTGCCATCTATCTCTCCTTGGGTGGGGGCGGTGGTGCCCGGTAATCCGTGCGGCCCGCCACCCTTCGTTGTGCTGGTTGATCTTCGCCATCATTGATTCTCGTCCTTCTTTTTGTTTTCTTCGTCCGCCCAATCGGCCCAAGCATTGAGCGCCGCGGCTAAAGCGATCGCCGGCAAGGGCAAGACGATGACCGCCGCGCCGGTCATTCGTCCTCTTTTTCAAGGACGGTCTTGCGGTCCTTGAAGGCCTGCATCGTCTCGGCCTTGTTGCGGCCGAGCTTGTCGAGGAATTCCTTGTGCTCGGCCTCGATGGCATCGACTTCGGCCGGCGTGCTCGCGAGATCGAGCAGTTCAAGGATGGCCTTTCGTCTCGGGTCTTGGCCCACGATGGAGTCGGCCAGCTTCCACGATTTGGCCTGCGTCTGATTGTCGGCGGGCTCGCTCTTGGCTCCCGCTGCCGCGCCACCTTCACCGCCGGCAGGGGGCGTCGTGTTGGCAGGCGTGGCAGCGTCGGCAGCGGGTTTCTTGAAGTCGTCGCGACCGGGCGCGGGCGGTGCGGGCGGCGGCCAGGTATCCTCGGGCATCGCCATGCCGTCCTCTACGGCCTTCACTTCCGCGACGATGCGAGCAAGGTCTGGCGCCAGCCAGTCCTTAGCGACACGACCGACGATCGCCTCGACGCGAGATAGCTCGATCTTCCGGCCTTCGAACCACTTGATGGCGCGCTCGCGATAATCCTGAATGTTCTTGCCGATCTTGCCGACAAGGTTCTTCTCAGCCTCGTCGAAAGCGAAGTCGCAGAACGTCGCCAGGGCATTGCAGATGACATTGCGCGTGGCCTTCGACACGCCGATTTGCAAGGCGATGTCGAGCCGTCGCGCCTCTGCCTCGGGGCCAGTGCCGCCCATGCGCGACGCGCCCTTGTCCTGTTGAAAGGGTCGCACCAGCGCGAAGCCGGTTTCGATGTCGATGAACTTGGCATAGATCAGCCAGGTCGAGCCGTTGTCGACGACGCGCACGTCGATCTGACAGTTGCCATAGATCCGCGCGACGGCGTTCGCCAGCTTGACGCTGGGACCGCTGATGAAGTCTTGCCCGCCGCCCTTTTTCTTGACCGGGAAGCGATAGAACCAATCGGTGCCCGCCATAGCAGCGTGCGTCTTGATCTTGGCAATGACGTCGCCGTCGTTGCGCTTGACCTCGACGTGCTTCGCGCCGACGGGGTTCTGCTCGAGCTGCATCCCGGCGCCCGCCGCGGGGATCGGCAGCTGGCCGGCCGGCGCACGCTCGAAAGCCTGCGCCAGTTCCTGCTCCTCGCGGGGGTCCATCAAGCTTGTTCTGTTCATCGGATAATCCTGTGTTGCTGGGGTTTGATTAGAGGGCTCGTTGGTCCTTGATGAAGCGGAAGCCCGGGGGGGCCGCCTTTTCATCCTTCGTCGCTCTGGCGGCTTCGTTCGCGACCTGCAGCGCTGCAGCGAGGGCAGCCTTCCGCACGGTCGGATGGTCCTTGTAGGATTCGATCGCGGCGGTCTCGTCGGTGACTGCGGCGGTCCAGTAGGTGCGCAGCGTCACTGCACGCTGGCTCGGCGCGCTCTTGATTGCGGCCGTCTCCGGCTTTTTCTCGGCCACCCTCTCTGCAGCCTTCGCGATCCTGGCGGCTTCGGCGGCACGAATGCCCGCTTCGATCACCTCCTGCCGTTCGACCTCGGCTTGCTCCTCGTCTGCCGTGCTCGTCTCGGCATCCGCAATGCGCCGCTTTTCATCCTCGGCCCGCTGCGCCGCTGCAACCCGCTCACGCTCGAGGCGGTCCGCTTCCTCGCGGAGTCGCCGCGCTTCGGCCTCCTTGGCTGCCGTCTCGGCGGCGATGCGATCACGCTCCTTCGTCAGCCACGCGCCGGACTTCGAAAGCAATGCGCTCAGCGCCGATTCAAGCTGGCTGGTCGGCTCGCGGTAGGCAGTCTTGACGTCCGCGATGGCCTGGTCGTGGGGAGCAAGGTCGGCCTTCTGTGCAGCAGCTAAGCCCTTCTTGGAGGTCCGCAGCTTCTCGACAATCTCACCGGCTTCCTGCGCCATGCCGGCGTCGGTGATCTCCGGCCGGTCGGCGAGCCATCCGTTGGCCGTTGCGGTGAGCTCCGCGGCGCTCTCCAAAGCGGTGGGCGGATTGTTGCCGCCGATTTCGCGCCGGGCCTCGGTCAACTCCCTGGCGGCGTCCATCAGCGCACCACCGAGTCGGCGACCGGGTAGATATGCACGCCCTCAATCTTGAGCGTGCACTTGCCGTCAACGGTGGCGGCCTTGATGGCGGCGGCAATCGCCGGCTCATTGACCTCGAGATAGAGCCGCGGCACGGCCGCCGCGTCGGTGACGTCGAAAGTCCACGTCGTGCGGAGCGAAGCCACGGCGCCGAGGTCGGTGCGCGTGCGGCTAAGGTCTGCCGTGCTGGCTCCGGCGGCGCGGGCGGTGGTGTTTCGATCTTGCGTGGCGACGGCCGCGCGATCGCGGGCGACGCTGGCGGACTTCGTAGCCTCTCGCCGATCGGCGGCGGCCGTCTCTACATCGGCCTTGGCCGTGCGGTTCGCTTCCCGCGTCCGCTCTCGCGCCGCCTGATCCTCGCGCCTTATCCGCGCCGCCGTCTCCTCGGCCTCTTTGTCGGCGGCGGCTTTGTCCCTGGCCGCCTTCTCGCGCGCCCTCTTCGTGCGGGCTTCATCCTCTCGCCGCTCGGCGTCGAGACGCTCCCGCTCAATGCGGTCGAGCTCGGCCTTGGCGTCGGCCTTGCGCTTTTCCTCGGCCTCTCGCGCCACTCGCTTGACCCGCTCGGCCTCGACCCTGGCGGCCTCCTCGCGGCGGCGAGCCTCGGCGACCCGCTCGCGCTCTTCACGCGCCTTGCGCTCCTCTTCCTCGGCCTTCTCCCTGGCCATGCGGGCCTCTTCCTCGCGGCGGCGCTTCTCGCGGTCGGCTTTGTCTTGCTGATACGGCGTGAGGTACTCTTTGCTCAACTTCACCTTGAGCGAGTCCACCTTGTCGGACATGCCCTTGAAAAAGGCATCCGTCGCCGCGATGAGCGCACGGTGCGGCGCGTTGGCATCGAGCCGGGTGACCTCGCTATTGCGCGAGAAGGCCGTGCACGACTTGATCGCCTCAGAAATCTTGGCTTCCCATTCGTCATCCATGGCAGCCGGCAGCCGGTCGGCCATGCCGATCAATTGCGCGAACCGCGCCATGAGGTCGGCGTGCGTGTCCTTCAGGTTCACGCGCAAATGCTCGATGGGATCCGGGGGATTGTTGGCGCCGATGCCGTGGCGAGGGTCGGTAATCGAGTCCATTGGTTAGAACCTCATCGGTAGGGTGTGGAAGTCGACGGCTTTGCGCGGTTGCGCCTTGGGATGCTCGGGCCGCCACTGGCGAGCGTGCGCGGCATCGGCAGTCAGAAACCGATACTCGGCCTCGGTGATCGGCTCGCGAGCGCAGAACGGCCAGGCGCGATCAATCTCGAGGGCGACGCGGCAGCGATAACCGGTGTCCGCATCGCGCTCCCAACGGTCGGTGCGGCCGTCGATTTCACAGAACCAACCCGGCGAGCGGTCTTGCTCTTCACCGTCGATGATGGCCGCGCCGTACCAGATGCGGACGGGCACGCGGACGCCGCCGCGAGCGAGCTTGATGGTGTAATGGCCGGCGCGAGGGGGCCAGGCCGAGACGGGTTCCATTACGCAAGCCTCCAAGTTTGCCCGCGCTTTATCTGGCTGACGGTTGTCTGCGAGACGCCATATGCTGCCGCAATATCTACTTGCCGCCGCGCGTCCCTCCTTATCGCTCGCGCCGATGTGGCGTTCAGCTTGGCGCTCGCGTTACGCTCGCCATGGAGGGCCGGCGGCAGAAATAGGCGCCCTTTTCTATGTGCGTCATTGATGTTGTCGGCCTGCGTACCCTCAAACAAATGTCCCGGCTCTATGCAGCCGGGCACGTCGCAGGAATGACAAGACTCCATGCCGAGCCCCAGCGCTCGCCCGAGCTTTAGTTCAAGCGCGAGCCGATGCGCTCTCCGGCGACGCTGACCGCCCCAACGCAGCCAACCGTAACCGGCACTGTTTTTGTACCCACTCCACAGCCTGCAGCCGTTCGGCGCCGGCAGAGAGTAGAACGCGAGCTTTTCGGCCAGCGTGACGCCAGGCGGGCACCTCCGCTTTCGCGATGTTTGAACGGGCTCGGCATAATTCATCGCGAGGCGACCTCATTCCATTTGTCGTCTAGGCGCTCGATGTAGAACGTGGGAGCCGAGCGCTTGCCGCAGCCGGGGCATTCCGCGCGGTAGGATTTGGATCGGCCCATGTCGCGCTTGATTGTGCGCGGGGCCTGGCGGGTGCCGCACTGGCATTGCAGGCGATCGGGCGCGCGGGCGATCGTGGCCACCGTCACGCGCGCACCTTCGGCGGCTCGAGGTTGTAGACCTTCGGCACGCCACCGTGGATGCCATCGGGGGTGTACCGCACGACGTTCTCGCCGGGCTCGATCGCCAGCAGCGCGACGATGTTGCCGCGCGGTCCCTTGGCGTCATCGGCGATGATGCGATAGGGGATGCCGCCGCTGGTGTGGCCAGTGTCTCCGATGCGCCAGGTCACGGTTTCACCCGCTCGCATCGGATCACCGTCGCCTTGGGCGCGACGTTCGCCAGCGAGGCGGCATCCAGCGAGCACGCGGTGACGCCCATCGGCCTGCCGCGCGATCTGCAGGGCTCGCCGGGGCGACATTCGGTGAGCTGATGCGTGCGCGGGCTCTCGGGCTCGGCCAGGCCCTCCATCGCGGCGCGCGCTACGGTGGCGGCGAACAGCACGCCAGCGCCGATCGCCAGCGCAACCGGCCAGCGGCACGGCCGCCGCGGCGGCTCGATCGGATAGCCCGCCGGGGCGCTATAGTCATGCACGATGGCGGGCGCGTAGCCGTTTTCGTCGCGGGCGATCATGCGGTCACCGCGGCCAGCAACCCGTTGACGTATGCGCGGAGGTCCCGCAACCGCCGCCGCCGGTCACCCCTCGGCGCGTCGTGATAGGCGAGCATCAATCGCAGGTGCTCGGCATCGTGCGCGAGGGCGCGGATTCGGCGGCGGGTCACCGGCCCTCCCGCGCGTCATAGAGCGCGTCGATATCGCACGCGGCCTGCAGCCGGGCACCCGACTCGGCGAGCGCCTGGGTGTCATACTCGGCCGGCAGGCAGTCGCCCGCGTCGCGGTTGCGGATGCGGTAACGGCCGGGCTTGGTGTGCGGCTCGACCTGATAGCGCCGTTGAAGGGCGGCGATGGCGTATATGCGGCCGCTCATCACGCCACCACCAACTCGCCGGCGCGCTCGATCGGGTACACGATTCGCAGCGGCGCCGGCGTTACGATCGAGGTTAGATCGGCCAGCCACACCCGCCGGCTGCAACGCTCGCCATCAAAGAGCACTTGCCCGGTCGACGGCCGCCGGCATCGCGGTGACGCCGGGTGAACGAATTGAACGACGCCGGCACCATAGGAGCGCTCGGGATTCGCGTGCGTCACGCGGACGCCCGGGGAAAGGTTGGACATGGCCTACTCCCTGATTGCCAAAATCGCGTCGAGCATGGCGAGGGCATCCGTTGCCCGCGCGGCCTTGAGCTCGGCACGACGACGAGGCTCGGCGTAGGCGTAGGCGTCGGCTTCGGCGTAGGCTTCGGCGTAGGCGTCGGCTTCGGCGTCGGCGTAGGCTTCGGCGTAGGCGTCGGCTTCGGCGTAGGCGTAGGCTTCGGCTTCGGCGTAGGCTTCGGCGTAGGCGTAGGCGTAGGCGTCGGCGTAGGCGTAGGCTTCGGCGTAGGCGTCGGCTTCGGCTTCGGCGTAGGCGTAGGCGGCGGCGGCGGCGGGATACTTCCGCCGTGTCTCGGATAGAGTGTCTCGCGCCTGCTCCGCAGCCGCTCGCCACGTGTCCGGGCCGTCCTCCCGCGTCAGCGCCCGTAGTGTGGCCGCCGCCGCCAAGAGACGGGATTTGCATTTGGCGACGCGCGGCGCCGTTGCCAGCGCGTCAAGCGACGCCCCGAACCGCACCGACAGAAGCAGATAGATGAATTCCAGATTGCGGCGGCTCTCGACCTCGGGCGTGCCACGCGAGCCGACTATCTGCGGCAGCCGGTCGCGCAGGGCGTCGCGCATGT
>Ga0163153_10009179_pt1 | contig 10044 bp, 7 predicted proteins | sample OliLakLV19MP6IB1_FD_148629 | JGI IMG/M metagenome (GOLD analysis project Ga0163153, IMG submission 148629) | Freshwater microbial mat bacterial communities from Lake Vanda, McMurdo Dry Valleys, Antarctica - Oligotrophic Lake LV.19.MP6.IB-1 | ecosystem: Environmental > Aquatic > Freshwater > Lake...
CGGTTGGGATCACCGGTTCGAGATTTGCGATGTGGAGCTGAAACGTGGAGGAGTGAGTTACACGATCGACTCCGCCCGGTATTTTCGCAGCCTCTACCCCAACGATGATTTATACTGGGTCATCGGCGGAGATCAGCTGCCGAAGCTGCATTTGTGGAAGGATATTGGGGAGCTGGCCCAGCTGGTTGAATTCATTTTTCTGGAGCGGCCCGGTTATCCGGTGAGAGCACGAGCAGACATCCCAGGGTTGCGTTTGCACCGATGTGATGGGCATTTGCTGGCGATCAGTTCCACCGAGTTGAGAGAACGAACGCGGCAAAACTTGTCGCTGGATTACTTTGTGCCCCATAAGGCCATTGTTTACATCAAAGAACACTCCCTGTATCGCGACCCTAATGAAACCCAAGAAGAACGAATCGTTGAGCGTAGTCCAAACGTGCTGTCGAGTGCTCGACGAAAAGAAGGCGGGTGAACTTGCCGTCTTGGATGTGTCGGAGCAGTCGTCGATCACCGACTACCTCATTTTGGCCACGGCCACCTCGGAGCCCCATCTGCGGGCCCTGCGAGTTGAAATCGAGAAGGCACTGGATGCCGCCGCCGTGAAAATCGTCGGAATCGAGGCTCGCCAGGAGAGCGGCTGGCTCGTCGTCGATGCGTTCGACGTTATGATCCATTTGTTTTTAGCCGAGAAACGGGAGCTCTACGGGCTGGAGCGCCTGTGGCGCGATGCAGTTGAAGTTCGGCCTTCAGTGTATTTACCCTCCGCTAAAAAGAAGCGTGTGGAAAAGAAGCCTGTGGAAAAGAAGCCTGTGGAAAAGAAGCCTGTGGAAAAGAAGCCTGCCGCCGCGAAGCGGCGCGGTGCAGTTGTTAAAAAGTCATCAGTAAAGCGGAAGAAGCGAGCAGAGTAACTACTATAGAGGTAAGGAAAGCACCCTAGGGGTAACCGCTTACGGTTATGGGGTCGTTTCCCTTTGCTCCTAACTGCTTGGCGCCCATGGTCTGGTCCACTGCTCGCAATTGAGCGTTTATTATTAGTTATTATTCGTCCGAAGACAGTATCCTATGAACAAAATACACTCTGCCCAGAAGGGCTTTACGTTAGTCGAAATCATGATCGTGGTTGTCATTATCGGCCTCCTGGCCGCGATGGCGATCCCGGCATTCCAGAAGGTCCGCGTGGCCTCCCAGGACAAGGCAGTTTTGAATAATGCCCGCCAGATGGCAGCTGCGGCTGATCAATATTACTTGGAGTTTGGCGTGAGCACCACGGCCGCAGCCAACCTCATTGGCGCTGACTCCTACGTGAAAGCGCTCAACACCGTCGCGGGCGAAACGTATCCGACCAATTATACCCAGGGTACGACGATCACGATCACCGGTATCGCGAGTTCACGAACGATCACCTACGCTCCCTAACACCCTTAACGCATTCTTGCTCCAAGGAGCCGCCAACGGGGGCGGCTTTTCCAAGATGTTCCCTCGCGCCCTATGGGTCGGGGGGCTAAGCTGAGGCGCTCCCATCGTGCAGAGCCGCCCGGCGAGACTGAATCGAGGGAGAAGGATCCAATTCAAATGCAATCGCCTCAAAAGCAGGTTCGTGGCTTCACGCTCGTGGAGATCATGGTGGTGGTCGTGGTGATTGGTTTACTCGCGACCCTCGCACTCCCAGCCTTTCAAAAGGTCCGCAGTGCTACTCAGGACAAGGCAGTGTTGAACAATGCCCGACAGCTCGCATCGGCGGCTGACCAGTACTTCTTAGAAAATGGAGTCTCGACGGTGGCTATAGCAAACCTCGTCGGGTCGAACAACTACGTGAAGGTACTTTCGACGGTCGCCAATGAGAGTTATCCGACAGATATCACGCAGGGCGTCACGATTACCATTACGGGAGTCGCCGGCTTGCGCACCATTACCTACGCGCCCTGATACGCTCAAGCGCCTTTAGTGAACAAACCGCCCTTAACCCGGGCGGTTTTTTTATGTCCCGGTAAATTGCGCCGCCGCACGTAAGCTCGCTTGCCCTTGAGCCCGCTGGTTGCTTGATGCCTTCCATGCTTTCTGAAGTGATCCGCCGCTTCGCTTCCGACCGGCGCTTCTGGCTGCTTGTTCTGACCGCATTGCTTGCGGTGGTTCTGGCCTTCTTTGCGATCCCCGACGCCCAGGCGCTCGCTTTGGTTTCGTACGCTGGATTCTGGTTCGTGCTGGTCGCGTTCGCCATCTGGATTTGGTCGTTGTGGCGCAGCTTTGGTAGTGAGTTGCGCGCGATCCGGCCCGCTAACCTCGACTGGGCCTCGGTTGCTCTCGTCCTGATCGGTGGAGTCGTGCTGCTGGCGCACGAGTCGTTCGGGTTCAAGATTGTGATGGATGAGCTGATGCTGCTCGGGACGTCGATGAGTATGCATCTCGACAAGACCGTGCTCACGCCGCTCCGCGGCAACGACATTCATGGGGCGTTCACGATCGTTGAGGGTATGGTGGACAAACGCCCGCTCTTCTTTCCGTTCCTCGTGTCGCTCGTGCACGATGTCAGCGGCTATCGGCCGGAAAATCCCATGATTTTAAACGCTGCCCTGACGTTTCTCTTTCTCGGGCTGTCTTGTGTCGCCGGTAAATTGCTTGCCGGTCGGGTTGCGGGGTGGATCGCGGTCGTGTTGCTCACGGGACTTCCCCTGCTGGGACACAACAGCACCGGCGCTGGGTTTGAGCTGCTCAATCTGGTGATGATTCTGGGCACCTTGCTCCTCGGAGCCCGCTATGTCGCCAAACGCGATGCGGTTTCACTCATCGCCTTTTGCTATTCAGGCCTGCTGATGGCGCAGGTGCGATATGAGTCCTGTATCTTTCTCGGCCCGGTGGCGCTAATCGTGATTTGGATTTGGATACAGGAAGGGAAGACAACGATTCCCTGGCCGCTTATTATCGCGCCCCTCTTGATGCTGCATTACCCGCTGCAGCATCGGATATTTGACCTGCGGTCCTCCGCTTGGGAAATGTTCAGCAAACCCGGATATTCCAAGCCGTTCGCCGCCGACTACGTCCCGGAGAATCTGGTGCATGCGATAAAGTTCTTTTTCGCTCCCATCACCGATCAGCCCAATTCGTTGGTCCTATCGGTGCTGGGCTGGCTGGCCGTGCCGTTTTTCCTGTTGCTCGTCGTGAAGCGTATCCGCGCATTAAAAACGGAGGCTCCCATCAGTGTGGCCGTAACCCTGTTTGCGCTGGGATTCGCAGCGCAGTTTGTGCTCATGATGTGTTATTTCTGGGGCAAGTTCGATGATCCCGTCATCCGGCGGCTGAGTCTGCCCACTCATTTGGGCATGGTGTTGGCCATCCTGGCGGTCCTGCCGCAATTCGCGAAACCGGCCGTGATGCGTTCAGTGTTTGGTTTGGCCCTGGTTGGCCTCCTGGCGCGCAGTGTGCCGTCAATGGCAGCGCATGCCTACAGTCAGGAGTATCTGCCCGGACGCGAAACGGCCTGGCGGCGTGACTTTATCAAGTCGCAGCCGCGTCCTGATTATCTGATGATCGACAACGATGCGACCCTTTGGGTGGTGCATGGGGTGTCGGCCACGCCCACCGTGGTGGCGGTGAAGCGGCAGGTGGACATCGCATTCCATCTCCGGAATCGCACGTTCTCCGACGTCTATGTATTCCAGCGCCTCACGGTGGACGCGGATACGGGGAGGCAAAGTATTCGGGAAGGCGACGATCTCGGGCCGGATTTCGTGCTCGAGCCGGTGGTGGAGCAGCGGCTGCAATTGCTGACGATCTCGCGTATCAGTCGGGTGAAAGAGGTCCGGCAAGGTGAGCACTCGTTGTCCCATGAACCTGAACAACTGGCCCAGGTCCCGAGAGACCGCGCAGAGATTGATCAGGCACGGCATCGTTTCATGCAGAGTTATATGAAACAGCTGCCGTGACAAAGCCGGCGACCTCATGAATGCCCAGCTTCGACTTCTCCTTGCTGGGGACTCGCGGGGAAGGCTGCTGGGCTTTGGGGGGATGGCGATTGCGGCCTTCCTGATCGGGTTTGTCCTCGTGCCTCCTTCAATGATCGAGCGTTTGATCATGCGGGGTGGATATTATTACATCCTCGCGATGTTTGTTGCGTTCATCCTGTATGCGTTGCGAGTGATCCGCCCACATCGGGATGACATCGTCCGGTGGTTGCGGCGCCCTGGCTGGATCGGGGCCGCCGTGTTGGGCGGGACAGCATTCGCACTTTGGAGCGATTCGTTTGCGCATAAAGTGCTGTTTGATGAATACGTACTGCAGGGTACCGCGTGGCACATGCACGTGACTAAGGAAGTGGCGACGCCGAATCGCGCTTACGACTTTGCCGGGACCTGGCTCGCGACGGATGCGTTTCTGGACAAGAGACCGTATTTTTTCACCTTTTTGCTTTCACTCCTGCATGATTTGACCGGCTTCAGGGTTCAGAATGTATATTTTCTGAATAGCGCGCTCGCCGCATTGGCGCTGGGGCTGGTGGCGTGGCTCGTGCACGCCCTTACGCGGCGCAAGGCTGCTGCAGCGCTCGGCGTTGTCCTACTCGCCACGCTGCCGGTTTTTGGTCAAAATGCTACGGGTGCAAGTATGGAGCTGCACAACCTCGCGATGATCGCCGTCGTAATGGTCTGCGCAGTTGTTTACTTGCGAGAGCCCACTCCCGACCGGCTGGCGTTGCTGATTTTCGGTTCAGTGCTGCTGGCCCAGTGTCGCTACGAGTCGGTTATTTTCGTATTACCGGTGGCCGTGGTCATTGGGTTGGGTTGGTGGCGGTCGAAGCGCGTGCAACTTCCCTGGCCGGCTTTGATTGCACCGCTGTTACTTGTCCCCTATGCGTGGCATGATCGATATGTCGGAAGCACGCCCGTCCTATGGCAGCTGCGGGAGGGCGAATCCGCGCGATTCGGCTGGCAGTATATCGCGGGTAATCTGGAAGGCGCGCGTAACTTCTTTTTCAGTGTATCGCCCGGTCAGGCAAGTTCGCTAGCACTGACGCTGCTTGGGCTCGGTGGCATTGTCTGGGTTGTAATCTGTTACGTGCAGCAATGGCGAGTACGGGAATCTGCCATCCGACAATATGGAGTCGATCGAGAATCGATGCCTGGAACGGCGAAGACGAGCCCGACGAGTAGGGAGGAGCGGAATGGGTCTCACGCCCTCGGGCCGCCGGTGTCGCCCGCCGTTGTAGTGGTCGGGACATTCGCGGTCGCCGTCGCCGCGAATCTTGCGCTGTTGATGTTTTATTATTGGAGCCGCCTGGACGAGCCGATAGCTGCTCGTTTTGCGCTTCCGCTCTATTTGATCCTTACGCTGCTGGCGGGATGGTTGGTACATTCGCTCGAATGCAAGCGCGTTCCCGGCGTGCAAATCGGGGCGGCAATATTCATGGGATGGATGCTCATGGTTGGAGCGCCTGCCTACGCGCGTCGACTTTACACCGAAAATAATCTGGTGATGCATGAACTGGATTGGGAGCTCGACTACATCACTGCCCGGAAGCATCCGCTTTTGGTTATTACGAGTAAGGCCACTATGCCATTTCTGCTCAACCGCGTACCCGCGATCACTATGACCGCCGCCCGCGCACGCGGAATTCAGATCCAGTGGCACCTGCAGCAGGGCACGTTTCACGAGGTCGTGGTGGCTCAGGTGTTGCGACCCACGTCTGCCGCCGGGGACCTTGGAGTGGATCCCGAGGACGAGCTGCCGCAAAATTTTCGACTTGAGCCCATAACACGCAAACGATTCGGGGGGCGCTGGATTCAGCTGAGCCGGCTCGTCAGGGTCGATCCAGCGGCGGTCGTCACCGTCACTGGTCAGTGACTTTCCCGTGGGTGATTGCCTGCTCGATCGCATCCCGCCACTGGATGGTTGATCCTGCGACGGCGGCGGCGAGTTCGGCGGCGCTGAGTCGATATATAAACATCGAATATCCGATCACTGCCTCTGGCTTCCGCACACGAAGGTAATGGCAGAGGCGTGCGAATCGTAGCGTTTCGTAGCGCTTCCACGCTTCACGCCAGCGTTCCGCCGACATCTCCCGCAGCAGCGCGCCCCGGCGGGCGGGATCTTGCGCGAACGCGAGGAAGGTGGGCTCGAGCGCTCGCGCCCGGATATATTCTTTTTCGAGTTCGAGCGTCCATTCCCCGCGAATTTCACTATAGACGTGCTGCAGCATCGTGGCGCCGAGTGCATAAACACCGGGCTCAAGCGCGTGCCAGGGCCGCTGGACGCCGGCGGCCGGAAGGCTGGGCAGAGCCGTTGCGACGATCCCTTCATACGCCGGACTGCCGGTGCCGAAGTAGGCTAAGAAAACTTTTTCTCCGCGTGCATTCGCGTCGAGCCACTTTTTTAATCCAGGCAGGTCCTGTCCCCAATCCAGGGAACTGTCCGCCAGATGCCGCCAGCCGTTGGAGGGGCCGCCAATGATCTGATTGAAGTACGCGAGGTAGTGGGGCCGGATCGCGAAGGACTCGCGAATGTGCCAGCCGCCGAGGACTAGCCCGACCGCTGCGGCCACTGGGGTCGCCCGGCCGAACCAGCGGCCAGCCCAACCCGCGAGGATGAACAGTACTGGATAGGTCGGAAGGATGTGGCGGTGCCCAATGTTAAGATTACTGGTGAGGGAGGTAATCCAATATACAGCAAAAAGAACAAACAACGGCGTGAGCGGCAGCAGGATCTCGGTGGTGCGTAGCCAAGTATGACCCCGTCGGGCGCGGATGGCGCTGAAAGCGATCGCAACCAATAAAAATATGAAGGGCAGCGTGGTCTTGATCAGAAAGGCCCACGGGAAAAATGACACCCAGCCAGTAATGCTGTACTCACCGCTCATGAAGGCGCCCCGCGCTCGCGAGAACTGCAGCACAAAGGTCAGTCCGTAGAGCCACGCTTCAGGGAACGCCCGCAACTCTTTCAGCCACCAAATCACTTTGGCGGGAAATCCAATCCCCGTCAGCATTACCCCCCAACCGTGGTTGAAGGTCGCATCCGCGGCGAACTCAGGCGCAAACGCACTGAAGCGAAATCCGTAGAAGAGCCAGATGATCGACCAACTGACGACCGCATGAACCGCCAGGCTGCGCGTCACGCGCAGTACAGGGCGTCGCCAGCCGGCGATCCGCGCCTCTGACCAGATCCAGACCGCGCCGACCAGCATTAACATCGGGGGAAGTAGCACCGCCGAAAATTTCGCCACCAGCGCGACGCCCAGCGCTGCAGCGCTGATCGCGGCCCACAGCAATCCGGGTTGGCGCAGGTGCCGCCACCAACTGCCGACGGCGGCGACAAAGCAAAACGTCATCACGACGTCCGAGGTGGCGAGCGCTCCGTGGGCTAGAAAGGTCGGGCAGAACGCCATCAAAACGCCGGACACAAACGCTCCACGCCACCCAAAGAGAGAGCGCGACCAAAAGAAAACCACCAGCAGGAGCGCCGCGCTGACCAACGCGATTACGCCGCGCCCAAGGAACAGTTTTTCGTCGGCCGACATCCCCTGCTGGTAGACGAAGGTATGCCCATATTCCCAGACGCCGGCGGTGTTCCAAGGCTCACCGCTGGCGGGAGGTAAGGGAGACTCACTAATGGCCAACGGGATCGCGGAGAGGCGTTGAGGCAGATTGCCATTCTCCGGCTGGAGTCGGTAATCGCCTCTGACGTTGTAAACATGGCCCGCCGTAAGATGGGCAATCTCGTCCGCCGTCATGCTCTTCTCGCTTGTCGCCGTCACCGCCAGCAACGCATGGAACACGGCCAGGAGCCCGGCGAGGGTCGCAAGGAAAGCAGGTGAAAAGCGGAATGCCGGACGCAGCACGGGCGCGACGTTGAACAAGTCTTACGTCCAAAACAACGTCGCGCTTACGTCAGTCGGTTACGACCTCGGAATCTGAGTCCACGTGGTTCCCCCTCCGCACTAACTTAACGCCTTACACTCCTGTTTGTCATTGCGAGAGGTGGACTAACCCGACGTTGGGTGGAATCGCCAATGAACACCCCCGATTGTCATTGCGAGCGAGGCTGGCCGAGCGTGGCAATCCATCGGGACGGGTGGATTGCCGCAGTCGCTTAGGCTCCTTCGCAATGACAAACGGTAGGTGTTCATGAGAAGGCGCCTTGGCGACCGCGGCAATCCAGCTGGATCGCCACGCCCTCGTTCCTCGGGCTCGCGATGACAATCGGGGGATTAAATGGATTAGGTTAACGCCGATGACGTGTTTCCCTGTCTCCTGCCAACGAATACGCCAAGGCGAGACGCTTGAATTTAGCCCGAGACTCGGCAGAATGTTTCCAGCCGCCACTCATGGACGCCTCTGAATACGCCAATATTGCCGCACTCGAGGCGGAGCATTGGTATTATGCGGGCAAGCGCCAGTTGGTCCGGCAATGGATCGAGCGCGTGCGCGCGCCGGCGTCCGGAGATCTCCTGCTCGACTGCGGCGCTGGCACGGGCCGTTTCGCGGAAGAAATGCAATCGCTCTGCCGCGTCATGGTGCTCGATGACCACGAGGAAGCGCTGCGCCTCCTCCGCACCCGATTTCGGGGCGACCAGATTCTCAGTCTCGCGGGTGACCGCGTGCCTCTGCCCGATTCGTCGCTCGAATATGTGACCGCGCTCGATGTCCTCGAGCATGTCCCCGATGATGGGGCCGTCGTTCAAGGGTTTCATCGCCTGCTGAAACCGGGTGGGCTCGCCGTGGTCACGGTACCGGCGAGCATGGCTTTGTGGAGCGATTGGGACGTCGCACTGCATCACTTTCGCCGCTACAGCCGCCCCCAGCTACGCGCCTTGTTTCCCGACGCGCAGTGGGAGATCGTTCAGGTGAATTACACTAATGTCCTGGTGTATCCGGCAGTCTGGTGCGTGCGAAAGTGGCGGGCGCTTCGGGGACCGCGGAAGTCCGGCGACGCGGCCGTGGCCCGGAGCGAGGATAAGATTCCCGCTCCGTGGCTGAACCGATTACTGCGTGGCACATTCGTTGGCTTGGCTGGAAGTCGCATCCCCTTTCCGTTCGGCGTAAGCTTGCTGCTCGTGGCCAAGCGTAGAGGCCCATCCTAGCGACAACCCCAAGCTCGCGTCGGTCAGCTAAAGCGCGGGGCGCGTCGGCTCACTGCCGCAAGCGCGCTGTCGCGAGCGCAGCGCCATCTCCACTTCGCAGCACGACCACGGCATCTTTCACGGGAGGAGTTTGGTTTCCCTGGTCGTAGTACAATGACAACAACGTCGGTTGCTCGATAACGAGGGGCCACGTTTGCTTGGACGACGTGCCGGCCACGGCACCGCGGATCGTGAGTGGCGTGGTTTCGACTCGCGCCGTCGAGGGATCAAGGCGGATTACGCGTGCCTCAGCTCCTTCACCGCTGACGATGTCAACGCGAGCAATCGTCGTTCCCGGCGGAAGTAACACGGGTAATTGCATCAGCGTGTCGGGCTCCTGGGCGTCCACGTTGGCCGAGCGCTTCAGTACGTCGGCCACGAAAAAGGGCGTTATGCTCCGGCCCCGGTGCACGCGAAATTCATAGTCATCCACGGTGAAGGCAGCGACGAAGTTCTCATCAATATACTCCCGGAGAGGACCCCGCGGCGTGAGCCCCCGTCCGGTAAGGAAACGCACGTGTTCGCGATGAACAATCACTGCTGCCTTGGGGTGGGCCGAGAGGGACTTGATGATTTCGTTCTGCTGGTCGACGTTGAGCAGGGAAAACCAGTGGGTGACGTTGGCGTGAGTGGGCGTAGGCACACCGCTCCACAGATTGAAACTGAACATGCCAGGAAACGAGAACAGCACGTCGGCCTGGGTTGCTGCATTGACCACCAACACCCGCAATGCCGCCGAAAACGGGCCGGGTAGTCGGAGGGACTCCGCTCCCGGTAGCCGCAGATCGTCGTCCGCCTGGTAGCGCGAAGCGACCCGCGCAAATTTCCAGCTCATGGTAGCGGCAAAAAGCAGCAGCAACAAAGAGGCGAGCCGAGCAGACACCGTCCGCTTTGATGGTCCCAGCGAGGTGAAAAACCGGATACGGCCGGCCAGGAAAATG